>Ga0299907_10003508_pt1 | contig 10052 bp, 9 predicted proteins | sample RVTome_16_FD_198680 | JGI IMG/M metagenome (GOLD analysis project Ga0299907, IMG submission 198680) | Soil microbial communities from uranium-contaminated site in the Upper Colorado River Basin, Wyoming, United States - RVT152D67 (version 2) ... | reverse complement strand
CTTCAGGTTCGCCTTGGCCAGGATCTTCTGCGTGGAGGGGATCACGCCGGTGAGCATGGTGATCGGGTCGACGCCCGCCAGGGCGAAGGAATGGAACCGCGCCCGAGGCCTCAGCCCGAGCTCCTCGGCCTTCTCCCTGCTGGCGATGACCAGCACCGAAGCGCCGTCGGAGATCTGGCTCGAGTTGCCGGCGCTGACCACGCCGCCCTCCTTGAAAGGTGTCGGCAGGGTGCCCATCTTCTCCACCGTCGAGCCGCGCCGGATGCCTTCGTCCTGCTCGAAGACCTCGGTGCCGTTCTCGCCCTCGACCTTTATCGGGGTGATCTCGTTCTGGAACCGCCCCTCGTCGGTGGCCTTCGCGGCCAGCTCGTGGCTGCGCAGCCCGAGCTCGTCGAGCTGTTGGCGCGTGAGGCCCCACCGCTCGGCGATGATCTCCGCGGAAACACCCTGGGGTACCAGGCCGCCCTCGTAGCGGTTCATCAACGACTCGGGGAACGGGAACCCCGGGCCCTGCGAGGCGGTCACCCCCATGGGTACACGCGTCATGTTCTCGACGCCCGAGGCGATGACCAGGTCGTACTCGCCCGCGATCACGCCCTGAGCGGCGAAGTGCGCCGCCTGCTGGCTCGAGCCGCACTGACGGTCGACCGTCACGGCCGGTACCTCTTCCGGAAGGCCCGCGGCCAGCCAGGCGTTCCGCGCGATGTTGATGGCCTGCTCGCCGGTCTGGGAGACGCATCCGGTGATGTTGTCCTCCACCTGGGCCGGGTCGATGCCGGTCCGCTCCACAGCGGCCTTCAGCACCTCGGCCAGGAGGTCCACGGGGTGCCAGCCGCTGAGCTTGCCGCCCTTCTTGCCGGTGGGCGTCCTGATGGCCTCTACGATCACTGCCTCGCGCATGAGAGCTCCTTCCGGACGACTACCTACCCGTCGGTAACATACATGAATCTACGCCTCTTCCTCGCCTCACGTCAACCGCCCTGGCCCTCCGAGGCTTCCCGGGCTCGGGCTATCCTTCCGCGCGGTGTCCTCCCCCACGTGCCTGTTCTGCGGGCGTGCCACGTACGACCCCGACAAGCGGGAACGCCCCTGGGCGCGAGGCGTCAAAGAGGGGCGGCAGATCCTGGTCTGTCCCTCGTGCCAGGCCGAACGCCCCGACTGGGCCGGCGATCTCGACAGGTGCACGGACTGCGGCAGCCCCCGCCTGTCGGTCACCCTAGGCGAGATCATCTGCAGGTCCTGCGGGTTCCGGACCGCCGCCGCTCCGTGACGGCGTGAGCCGCGATCGCGCCTGGCTGTGGCTCAGTTACGCCGGCCTGCTCGCGTTCGCGGCGTTCTTCCTGATCCGCCCGTTCCTGGGGGCCGGCGAAGCCTACGGGCCACGGCTGGTGCCGGGGATCACATACGCGTACAGCTTCGTGGTGGTCGCGGCGTTCGTTCCCTACGCCGTGGCCGCGTGGGCTTCCCGCCGGGGGATCTCGTTCCGGTCGGCCGCGCTCGCCGGCGGGGCGCTGCACTTGACCGTGCTGCTGGCGCCGCTCACCCAGTCACAGGACCTCTACGCCTACCTCTTCTACGGGAAGATGTGGGCCGTCCACGACGCCAACCCGTACACGGTCCTGCCTCTGGCGTTCGCCTCGGACGCATGGTTCCCCTGGATGCAGTGGGCGGACCAGGCCTCCGTGTACGGCCCCCTGTGGACGATGGTCTCGGGGGGAGTCGCCCGCCTTGCCGGCAACAGCCTGGGCCTGGGCTACGCGTTGATGAAGACCGCGATCCTCGGGCTGGGGGTGGCCTCGACCATGGGGATCGCTCGAGCTTCCGAGCTGCGCGGGCGATCTCCCGGGCGCGACGTGCTCCTCGGTCTGTGGAACCCGCTGATCATCGTGGCCCTGGCTCTGGGGGGCCACGCGGACGTGGCGGTGGTGGCCGCCGTGGTGTGGGCGCTTGTCGCCGACCGTCGCGGTCGACCGATGCCGGCCGCGCTCCTGCTATCGGCGGCCTGGCTCGTCAAGGCTTATGCCGGCGTCGTCTTGCTCGTCTACTTGCTCGCTCTCGCTCGCCGCCGGATCGCGCTCGGCTTGCGTGGGGGTGCGGTTGCCGCGGTCATCACCGTGCTGGCGTGGCTGCCGTTCTGGAAGGGTCCCGTGACCCTCGAGGGGCTCGGTGATATCGCGGGCAGGGCCTCCGCCTCCCTGGCGGGACAGATCCAGCTGCTGCTCGAGCAGCCCCTCGGCGAGACAGCCGCAACGGTCGTGCGCGTGGTGGGGGCGGCGATCCTCCTCGGAGTAATCGTCGTGATGACCCGCCGGCCGGGTTTCGCTGATGACCCGTGGCCCGCCGCCGCCGCCGCCTTCCTCGCCTACGTGGCCGTCACGCCGTGGTTCCTCTACTGGCACCTGGCGGCTCCGCTCGTCCTGGCACTGGTGGCCGGGTCGCCGGCGGTCCGCGCCGCTGCGCTCACGTTCAGCGGGACGTCGATGCTCACCGCCAGCTTCGGCGGCAGCCCGTGGGGGCGAGCGGTCCAGACCTCTCTCCGCTACGGGATCCCCGCGCTCGCCGCCGTCAGAGTCGCGCGGCGTCCGGCGAGAGAAGGAGCACCGCCACGATCGCAGCCGCAGCGGCGATCGTCAGCCTGAAAGCGATCTTCCCCCGGCCTCTCAGACCGGTCCCGACGACACCGCCGATCAGGCCCCCGGCGATGGCCGCGGCCAGGAGCTGGGAGCCCCGGGGAGGACCCGTGGCCACGAGCACCAGGGCAAGGACCCCGCCGAGCACGGCGCATGCAAGCAGGAGCGAGCCTTTCAGGCCCAGCCGGTGGGGCAGCCCCCGGACCGCGGTGGCCCGATCCGCCTCCAGATCCGGGATGACGTTCAGGAAGTGCGCCGCGGTTCCCAGAAGGGCGGCGCCGGCCACGAGCCATCCCGGGGGGAGCGCATCGGACGTCGCGAGCCAGATGTACACGGGCGCGAGCCCGAAGGACACCGAGTACGGCAGCCAGCTCAGGGCCGTTGACTTGAACGCGGCGTTGTAGAGCCAGGCCGATCCGACCGCCACCAGCATGACAACGGCTTCGTGGAAGCCGAGCGGAAGGGAGAGCGCGACGCTCAGAGGGAACGCCACCAGGGCGCCGACCAGCACGGTCCGCTCGCCGACGTCCCCGGCCACCAACGGCTTGTCCTTCCTGCCCGCGGCGCGATCGCGCTCGCGGTCGAGGTAGTCGTTGGACCACCCGACCGACGCCTGGCCCGCAGCGGTCGAGAGCGCGACCAGCGCCAGCGTCAAGCCAGTTGCGTCCCTCGTGACGGCGACGGCCGAGACGAGGACCGTGACCGCGAAGGCGGGCAGTGGGTGCGTGGCTCGGATGGACGCCGGTGTTGCTCGAGGGATGCTCGATCTAACCAGGCTCGCCTTCCGCTCGCCAGGCTAGAAAGCGGCCCCGGGACCGAGGGCTTGGCACCACCAACACCGGTATCTGACGAGCTACTCGCGGACGCAGGGCAGCTTCTGCAGCACGGAGCTCGGGAAGGCCGCTGCGAAGAGGCGTTCTCCTCCGGCACCCGGCGGCAGGCTCGCCGGGTTGCGCGTGTTCTCCGCCCTCGTGTAGCCCATCAGGTAGCGAGCGATGCCACCGAGGGAGCCGCCTCCCCGCTTGAGCTCGGCCTCGTTCACCCAGGTCTGGGTGGGTCGCGGGGACTGGATGCCACGGAAGTTCCTTTTCAGGTCTAGAGCCAGCTCGGTGTTGTCGATGACGGTCGCCCCGGTCGTCTGCGCTTTCGGGGTGAAGCCGTGGTCCGCGGTGAGAGCGAGGACCCACTGCCCCTGGCCAACCGTCCTGTCCAGGATCTTGACCAGGTCACCCAGCGCCTGGTCGACCCCTCTCACCACGGCCGCCATCTGCGGGCTGGGAAAGCTGTACCTGTGGCCCACCTTGTCGATCACCTTGTAGTTGACGAAGAGCATGTCGGTGACGTCGTCCGCGCCGAACCGCTCCCTCTTGATGATCTCCTCCACGACCCCCGTCTGATAGTGGGTGTACGCGGGCGTGTAGGTGAGGTCGTTCGGAGAGTCGAGAGGGAGAGTGAACCACCTACCGTCCACCCGACCGTCCTGACGGTCCGCCGACGGCTTTATCTGCTTGTAGCCGGGGAGCCCGGGCACGTATCCGGGGAAGCCGAAGAACTGGTCGTTGTAGCCGCTCAGCCGCCACTTGCCGGCACGCTGGGCGGCGGCGACGTCCTTATCTCCGCCTTCCCAGCTGCTCCCGTGGCCGATCATGCCGAGCGTTCCCTCGGCCCCGACCATGCCGATCACCGGCACATTCCCGTTCGCCACGTCGTACTCGTCCGCGAGGGTGGGCAAGAGGAGTGACTCGATCCGCTTGCTGCTCTTCGGTGGGCCGCCTCCCGAGCGGAACCGAAGATCGACGATGCCGTGGCTCCGCGGGAAGGCGCCGGTCCCCAAGGAGGTATGGATGGCCGGAGTGACGGAAGGCGAAGAGCCTACCGTGGCGTTCTCGAACCACGCTCCCTGGCGCATCAGCCGCTTGAGATTCGGCCACGCCTTCGGGTAACGCTTGAGAACGTTGCGGCCGCCGCCGTCCCATACCAGAGTGAAGATGAGCTTCGGGCGCGCGGCGGCGGGCCCGATGGCCTCCATCAGCGGCCTGCCGTCGGGGGCGGCGAACTCGAAGTCGAGGATGTCCGCGTACGTGGCGGCGACATCCGCGATGGTCACGGGGCGCTTGACGGTCCCCACGCCCGGAACGTGGCCGGGTCCGTACATGAGGAGGGGCACGTCCTGGAGGTACGGCCACGGTCCGGAGTGCGAGTAGTAGCTCCCCACGAAGTTGGGGAACCTGGGCACGAACTGCACCTCGCCCGAGCGCTGCGGATGGTAGCCGTCGTACACACGCTGGATCCAGGGTTTCGGGATGCTGCACGCGACGCGCTTCCAGCTCGCCGCCGCCTCCACTGTCTCCGTCCCCGACACCCCGCTGAACGCCAGCAGCATCACCAGGAAGCCGGGACCGAGCCGCCGCGCGCCGAGGGTCACCTGCGAATGCTAACCGCCGCGGCGACGACCAGGAAAGAGGTCAGGCCGCCCGGAACCGAGCGAGCATGGTCGTTACGAGCCAGTGGAGACCGAGAGCAAGGGCGACTGCCGCGACGCCCAGCGCCGTCCAGGAGGCCAGGAAGTACGGCCAACTCTCCCCCAAACCGTAGCCCCACCAGCCGGCGTACTCCCCCAGGAAGAAGAGAGGCCACCCGAAAAGGGGCACGAGGATCAGCCACAGGCGCCCGAGGAGGAGCGCGGCCAGAGCCGGCAGCGCCGTAGAGAGCCCCAGGCCGATCACGAACACGGAGAAGGCGCTCACCCTGTTCCGGTCGGCCACGCAGTAACCCGGCTGGTGGAGGCAGCCTTCATCGAATCTGAGACCGATCGTCTCCAGGTCGGTGAGCCGAGCGGGTCCCTGTATCAGAGCCGATGCGAATCTGCTGATCCGATCCGGTTCCACGCTGTACAGGACCACCGTGGACTCCGGGCGGTAGATCTCCAGCCTGTCTCCGAACCGGGTCGCGGGCACCCCCGAGATCGTCGTGTCCGTTGCGGCCCCGAGCAGCTCCTCGGAGTACAGACTCCTGTGCCGGACCTGTGAGGGCCAACTCTGGATCGACATGGGGACCGAGCACCCTCCCCCTCGAGGGGTGCAATCGCCGTAGAGGTAGGTGACCTGGTTGACGCCGAAAGCCTCGCCGGGATCCGCCGGCAGGCAATCGCGGATGACCGCGCTGACCTCGAGATCGTCGAAGACCGGCCCGGCCCAATAGGTGGGGAAGTTCAGCTCCTCGCTCATCGCTGCACATCCAGGGCCTTGACCTTCCTCAGCCGACCTTGCGGGGGCTTGTTGGGCCCTGACGTCATCGGACCCGACGATCAGGAGCCCCGCGAAGCAAACGACACGGGCGAAGGCCATCACCCGGTTGGACCTGGCATCGCGGGCCGAAAGTTACGCAGCGGTGGAGACGACCGGATTCGAACCGGCGACCCCCGCCTTGCAAAGGCGGTGCTCTACCGACTGAGCTACGTCCCCACCAGCAAGATTACCGCTCCGCGACCCGGGACGATCCGAAGGCCGGCCCTCGCCAGGCTGAGAGTCAGCTTCGCTTCGATCGCCTGATGGCGCCGACAACTCCGGCACCAACCAGGAGGCCGAGACCTCCGGCCACCGCCAGTCCGACGGGGCGGGCTCCCGGGCCAGGCTGCTCCGACTGCCCGCCGGCTTGCTCGAAGGAAGAGAGAGGCTTTGTCTTCTCGACCGATCCGACGGACACCGCTCGGCCGGAGCCGGATCCAACCCCGTCGCCCACGACGATCGCGCCTGCCATCCCGTAGTGATAGCTGCAGGCGTACGGGTAGATCCCCTCCTCTTGGAAGGTGGTCCTGAACCGCATGCCCTCCCGGAGATCTCTCGGCGACGCCCACTCGAGACCCACCACGTTGTGGGGGAACGGGTCCCTGTTTTCGAACGTGACGGCCGAGCCGGGCCGCACGTGGAGCGTGCTGGGCGTGAAGCACGCCTTCTCCATCTCGACGGTTTGGCCCTCCCCTTGCGTCGGGCCCGTGTAACAGCCACCGCCCCCCGCAGCGCTCGATGCGGGCAACAGACCGATCGCCCCGGCAGCGATCAGGGCCGCCGCCAGCCTCCTTCCATTCGCCATGGGGGACCACCTCCTTGCCGGACATACACCGGCTGCGCGCGGGAGGTTCCGCTCAGCCCATGGATCTGGCGACATCCAGCGAGGGCTCCAGCTGAAGTCCCGACTCGAGCCTCAGCGTCACCTCGCCCACCTGCCAGATCAGCACGTTGCCCGCAAGGCGCAGGCTGTCGGGGAACGACTGGCCACCGGAGTCCACGTACTCGACCGTGTGCGGCGCGCCCTCGATCCACATGCCGGGGGCACCCTCGACCGTGATCGGCCGGACGCTCGTCTCCGGGCCGACGTTCTTCTGGACGAACCCGGTATCCGTGCTTCCCCTGAACAGCGTGACCAGCATGCCCACACCCGTGTTCCGGTCCTCCGGAAGGCCGGCACGCGGCTCGTAGACCATCGTGACTCGCCCTCCCACAGGCTGTCGGCCGACGAACACGCCGTCGGGCCGACCCAGGCGCTGCGGCACCAGGACGTTGATGTCGACGGCCTCCCGGGCCTCGGTGAGGCTGACGGGTCGGCCGAGGTTCAGCAGCTCGGGATCGCCCGGAGCCGTGGCGACCGGAGGAGTAGGGAGCCGACGGACCTCCACGCCGGGTATCAGGAGGAAAGCCAACGCCCCGCCCCCGATGATCAGCACGGCCACGGCGGCCGCCACCAGGGCGGCGGGCGTACGTCGTGCCGCCGTGGGCCGCCGCCGTGGGCCCTCCTCCACGCGCCGGCGGACGGCTTCGGGCAGGCCTCTGGCGGCCGGGTCGTCGAGGTGCGCGCCGAGGTCGCGGAGCCGCTCCTCCAGCCGGTCGTCACTCATGCCTCGCCACCATCTCCGTTCTCAGCCTGGTCATCGCGCGTGACAGCCGGGACTTCACGGTTCCCGCCGGAACCGCCAGCGCCTCCGCCATCTCGGCTTCGGAGAGCCCCAGGAAGTACCGGTAAGCGATGACCTCCCGGTCCGCCGGAGGCAGCCGCTCCACGGACTCGAGCAGCTCTCGCCGGGCCTCGAGCTCCTCCGTCGCGGCCTCGGGAGATGGAGCCGCATCCCCCGAAACCGCGACGGCCCGCAGCGCCAGGGCTTCTCGCCTCCTTGCCGATCGCACTCGGTTCCGCGCCTCGTTCGTCACGATCCGGAGGAGCCACGGCCTGAACGGGGCACCTGGGCGGAAGCGGTGGAGCGCGCGGTAAGCCTTCACGAATGCCTCCTGCGCCGCGTCCTCAGCCTCGCCGCGCCCGGCGACCACGTAGGCGGCACGGACGGCGAGACCCTGGTAGCGGCGCACGAGCGTCTCGTACGCCGCCTCGTCCCCCTGGCGTGCTCGTTCCACAAGCTCAGTGTCTTCCAGTGGTCGGCTCCCCACTGATACCGCAATACATACACCGCATAAGGAGATGAGGTTCCCGCGCCTGGAAACTACGGAGGGCCGGCCCGAAGGCCGGCCCTCACGCGAGGGGTCGCCAGATCAACCGTTGCCTGGCGGCGGCAGCTCCTGCCACTCGCTCTCTTCGATCTCGCGGTGGCGGCGCCTTCGGAAGATCGCGAAGAACGCGGCGAAGGCTGCCACGATGGCCCCCAGAACGAACCACTTCTTCTTGCTCTTCTCGGCCATGTCAGCTCCTTTCGCCCCTGTGGGCCTGGGTGGACTTGAACCACCGACCTCACCCTTATCAGGGGTGCGCTCTAACCGCCTGAGCTACAGGCCCCAGAAACCATCTGGGACGAGGTCCGGGGCCAGCGTATCCATACCCCCGAAGTGCGTCAAACGAACGTTCCTGATCAGCGCCGCTCTACCAGCGTGACCTCGACTCCCCCGACCAGGTCGGCTATCAGGTTGTACAGGAGAGCCATGAACATCGTGAACGCCGACCACAGGGCGAAGGAGATGATCCCGATCAGGAACAGGGTTCGCATCAGCCAGCCGAAGTCGATCTCGAACACGGTCCGGGCCTGCTCCTGCTGCCCGACCGTGGTGCCGAAGCCGAAGTCGCCGATGAAGTCCTCGACCGGCGAGAGGATCCCGATGGCGTCCAGGATCATGAACAGGACCGCCACCCCGACCAGCACGACCACCAGGAGGCACGCGTAGAAGATGAGCGAGACCTTCAGGACGGACCATGGGTTGACCTTGCGGACCTGGACGCGGATGCGCCTTGCCCCCGGACCGGTCTTCTCGGTGGGCCCCTTGTCGATCGTCTCCAACGTGGCCACGGGCTATCCCTTCACAACGCCGGCCGGCCGCAGCCGTGCGACCTTCTTGGACAGGCCGGCACCCTCGCAAGCGTCCACCACCTGTGAGACGTCCTTGTACGCGTAGGGTGCCTCCTCCACCAGCAGCCGCCACTGCGAGGCCGCCACAGTTATACCTCTCCCCTCGAGCGATTTCCTGAGCTCGGGACCGCTCATCTGCTTCTTCGCTCTCGTTCGGCTCATGGCGCGCCCGGCGCCGTGGCACGTCGAGGAGAAGGACCGAGCCGCGGCTTCCTCGGTTCCCACGAGCACGTAGGAGGCGGTTCCCATGCTGCCTGGGATGAGCACGGGCTGGCCGATAGGGCGATATCGCTCGGGAAGCTCGGGGTGGCCGGGGCCGAACGCGCGCGTCGCTCCCTTGCGGTGGACGCACAGGGTTCGGAGGCGGCCGCCGACCTCGTGGTCCTCCAGCTTGGCCAGGTTGTGGGCCACGTCGTAGACGAGGTACAGGCCCAGGTCGCGCGCGGAGCGAGAGAACACCCCCTCGAAAGCTGACCTAACCGCGTCGGTGAGCACGTGGCGGTTGGCGCGAGCGAAGTTCGCCGCCGCGTACATCGCGCCCAGGTACTCCTGGGCCAGCTCGTGCTCCACCGGGATGCAGGCGAGCTGACGGTCCGGCACCTCGATCCGAAGAGAGCGCATCGCCTGTTCCACTCGCCCCAGGTAGTCGGTGCAGACCTGATGTCCGAGGCCACGCGAGCCGGAATGCATCATCACGCACACCTGCCCCGCGAACAGGCCCATGGCGTTCGCCGCGTGCTGGTCGAAGATCTCCTCGACCACCTGCACCTCGAGGAAATGGTTCCCGGCTCCGAGGCTGCCGAGCTGCGAGGATCCTCGCTCTATCGCGCGGTCCGAGACGTGACCGGGACGGGCGTCCTGGAGGACGCCACGGTCTTCGGTGAACTCGGCGTCCTCCTCCCACCCCACCCCGCGTGACAGCGGGAAGCCCACACCTTCGCGAAGGACCTTCTCCGTCTCCTCGCGCGACAGACGCATCCGGGATTCCTTGCCGACACCGCGAGGCACCAGCCGCCCGAGGGTGTGCACCAGGGTGCCGATCTCGGGGGCGACGTCTCGCTCCCACTCGAGCTCCG
>Ga0299907_10003507_pt1 | contig 10052 bp, 7 predicted proteins | sample RVTome_16_FD_198680 | JGI IMG/M metagenome (GOLD analysis project Ga0299907, IMG submission 198680) | Soil microbial communities from uranium-contaminated site in the Upper Colorado River Basin, Wyoming, United States - RVT152D67 (version 2) ... | reverse complement strand
CACGGCTCTTGCCCACAAATACCTGCCGGAGGGTCCAGGAGCGGTGTTCACCTTCGGGTTGAAAGGCGGGTATGAAGCCGGGATCCGTTTCATCGAGAAGGTGGAGCTTGCCTCGCACCTGGCGAACGTCGGGGATGCCAAGACGCTGGTGATCCACCCCGCCTCGACCACTCATCAACAGGTCCCCGCCGATGAGCGAGCAGCCTCGGGGGTGAGTGACGATATGATCCGCATCTCGGTCGGCATCGAGGATATCGACGACATCTTGTGGGATCTCGATCAAGCACTGGAGGAAACGCCATGACCGTTTTGCAGGAAGCCACCGCCCAGCAACGGCTCAGCATCATCCAGAACGCGAAAAGCGCGGCGCTGGTGGGCGTGTCGGCAAACCCACTCCGTTCCTCCAACTTCGTGGCGGCCTACCTCGTGCGCACGCCGTTGAGGATGTACCCGGTGAACCCCATGTACGAGGAGGTTCTGGGAAGGAAGTGCTACCCGTCCCTGAGTGATCTCCCCGAGGTGCCCGACATCGTGGACATCTTCCGGAGACCGTCGGAGATTCCTGGAGTGGTGGAACAGGCGATCGAAATCGGCGCCAAAGTGGTCTGGTTCCAGTTGGGCTTGCGACACGACGAGGCGGCGCAAATGGCGGTGGATGCCGGACTCCTTGTGGTCCAGGACCGCTGCCTGAAGATCGAGCACGCCCGGTTCTCCGGCAAATTGCACCTCGGTGGGTTCGACACCGGAGTGATCTCGTCGCGACGCCGGCTTCCCATCTGAATTTCGGCCAGAGTTTGCCTTTGCGGAATAACTCTGTGAAAGTGGTGTTTGCCTTTTTGACCCTTACTGATCCAGGTGGCCATGCGTACCACTGAACAACTTTTCATCCCGACCAAAGGACCACGCCTGACGAGGCGGGTCGTGCAACTGGTCATAGGTCTCTTCGCCTTCGGCTTCGGAATCGCATTGATGCTCCAGTCCCGACTCGGTGTGCCGCCCTGGGATGTGCTCCACCAGGGGCTGGCCGAGCGGTTCGGCCTCACCGTGGGGATCTGGTCGATTTTCGTGTCCGTGGCGGTCTTACTTCTCTGGCTCCCCATCCGGGAACCGTACGGCTTGGGCACGCTGCTCAACGCCATCATCATCGGGGTGGCGATCGACGGCTTCGCACTCATCCTCCCCGAGCCGGACGCCATGCTCTGGCGGGTCGTCCTGCTCACTGCGGGCATAGTCACCATCGGCTTTGCCTCGGGCATGTACATAGGTGCCCACCTCGGCCCCGGCCCCAGGGACGGGCTGATGACAGGCATCGCAAAACTCGGGCCGTCGGTGCGGCTGACACGCACCTCGATCGAAGTGGTCGTCCTCGCCCTCGGCTGGATGCTCGGCGGGACCTTCGGTGTTGGCACCGTCGCCTTCGCCCTCTTCATCGGGCCCATCGTCCAGTTCTCCTTCCGGATCTGGCCCCTCGAGGTCGTCGAGGAAGACATCCCCGAGATCACCGCAAAGGCTCGCTAGGCCGACCTCTGCTCGATGATGGCTAGGGCGACGACCAGGATCGCCGCAACGAGAAGTGCCTGCCACGCCGCGACGCTGGACAAGAGGGGAGACACCACGATGAGGACGCCAATGACTATCGGGCGGATCACCGGCCGCTCGGTCCCGGCGCGCCACATTGCAAGGTACGTCCCGCCCACGAAAAGGGTCACACCTCCGACCAGAGCCATGAGCACTCCCGCACTGAGCGGGTCAGAAGCATGCGCGATTGTCTCTTCTATAGCGACCGCGAAACCGATGACGCCGGCGATGATCGGGAAGTGGCCAAATGAGTAGACATCGCGAGCGAAGCGACCGATTCCGCTGGTGACCGAGGCGAATTTGACTTCTATCGCGTCCTTGGCCCAGCCGAAATAGGTCCACCAAAGCCCTCCCGTAGCGACCACCGCGATGACTACCACTCCAACCACACCAGGCGTCAACTCCTGTCCCGACGCCCCCAGGCCGGCGGCGATCAGAGACTCGCCAAGGACGATGATGACAAAGAGGCCGTGCCGCTCACAGAAGTGACTGACGAACAGACGCCACTCGCCCGATCCAGCCCGCAGCGCCGCATTGATATCGAACAAGGCGGCCACACCAAGGGCGAGGAAACGGTATTCGGGGGCGATGAACACCGCCGCGATCACAGCCAGGAGGCCAATGCTTGATGTGATCGTCCACTTCCGTACGGCCCCGGTCCAGGAATGATCTCCAGCGGAGAGTTTCCACTGGAGCCAAATGCCGATCACCCGCACTGCGACATAGGCGATCGGGAAAAGCCAACCCGAAGCCTCCTCGATGATTGGGACCGTCAGCGCCATCACAAACGCGATCCCCGTCGCGAACAACGTGATCAACCGGACCGACGCGTGCTCGGTATCCGCCTGGTTGAGCGACCAGGTGAACTGGGTCCACGCCCACCACACCAACCAGAAGATCGCCAATGCTTTAACGACACCAAGCCAGGTGAGGTCGTGAGCAAGCACCCCGGTCACCTGGGTGACCGCATACACGAACACGAGATCGAAGAACAGCTCGACGAATGTGGCGCCCTGCGCCTCCGTCCCACGTATCGACCGGGTGTCCATCGAGCGGCATCCTAAGCGCTGGTCCGCCCGGGCGGGATCCCTTCCGACGAGCTAAGGCACAGGTGGCATGTACGAAGCGGTCCAGCCGATCCCATCCGCCGAGGTCACAGTGAACGCACCGAACGGCTCCTCGATGTTGAAGAAGCTGTTGAGCTCTCTCACCTCCTCAGCATCCAAAGGAAAGTCAATTCCAAACCCCGAGACGAGCTCTCCGAGACTGGGGTCGACCTGTTCGGCTTGACCCGCATCTGCGAGCCATTGCGCCAAACCTTCAATGCTCGTAATCGATTCATCGAGACCCGGCCGGTAGTGCTGAACGTTGAAGGTGATAGAGATTCCGTCTGCGCCCACCCCAACATCGGGAACTGATGAATAGGCCGCCTGGTCGGCCGGCACTGGTGTCCACCCCGTAACTCCTTCTGGGAGAGTGTGAATCTCTCCGCCGCTGGGAATGCTGGAGAGATCGAAGGGCCGCTCAGTCCACGATTCGAGGTCGGACGAAGTCCAGATTCGTGGGAGTGGCCCGCCGCCGCCGATGAAGTGCGGCCTGTCCGCACCGATGGCTACATATTGATCGTTCCACCAGATGAGCTCGGTGATATAGCCATCAATGCCCAACTCAGGGATCAGGCTCCAGTTGAGGCCGTCTTGTGATGTCCAGAGGGACTGGAAGTCGCCTTCACAAATCCCCTTGCCCATCACCCGCTGGTCCCCGAGGATCACAATCTGATCACCCACCATCGCCGCATTCCCGTCCACCCAACTCGACAGACCACTTCTCGCACAGGGCGTTTCCACATTGTCGATGGGCTGCGCCGTTGAGTTTCCACCGGGATACGGCGGCCGCTCGAGTTCAATGATGGACCACTCCCGACTCTCGGGGTCGAATCGATGAATTTCGGGCGTGTCGTTGACGGTTGAACCCACTCCCAGCGCCTCCGTCGTAGAATTGGAGTTGAACACGGCGATAATCGCACCGTCTGGAGCCTTTACCATCACGTCGATTCCGATTCCTTGCTCGTACCAGATCGACCACGACTCACCACTGTCCTCTGATCGCCAGATCGAACCCTGTTGGATCCCCACCACTGAACCGTCATCCAGCTCCTCGACCATCGCGTACCCCTCGTAGCGGGGAACCTCCGGGACCGACACCGCGGGTGACGTCGACTCAGGAGACGTCGACTCCGGGACATCGAGCGGAACCGTGGCGGTTGGCGTCTCAGCCGGCTCGGGATTCTCTGTGGAGAAGAGGAGAGCTGGTATGCCGATGAATAGGGCGATGACAAGCGCTGCAGCACAGGCCACGACGATCCGGCGAACGACATAGTTCGGGCCTGGCTCGCTTATCCCGGCGAACCCAACGAGCACATCCTCGGGCTCGATCGCGTCTTGGTATTCACGGTGGTATTGGCCATATCCCGAAAGTTGGGTTTTCAGATCGGTCTTCATTCTTCAACTCCCATTTGACGACGGAGCTTGGAGAGCCCCCGCTCTGCGTGACGTTGAATGGTTGACTTGGACAGACCCAGCAGCTCGGCTACCTCAGACATCGTCCATTCGAAGCAATAGAGGAGCACGACCACCGTTCGTTGCCGCGTGGGAAGAGCTTCCAGCAGCCCGACCAGACGCGGCTCGACCCACGGAATACGCACGGGATCGACCGGGAGCAATGTGACAAATCTGGATCGGCTCGCCTTCCGGCCCCGGTTCCTTCCGAGCACATACAGGTACCCGGTCGGGTTGTCCATGCTGCCAACGCGTTCCCAGTGCTCCCACGCATAAGCCAGAGCCTCGGCTGTCGCCTCCCGGCCGCGCTCGCTACCGAGGGTTGCGGAGAGGGCTTCGCGGAGCTTCGATTCGACCCCCTTGGCGAACTCCTCGAACGCAGTTTCTACCGGTCTCTCGGTCAACATGTCTCTACTTCAACCATTCATTAGTTAAAGAGTGTCCTGACCAGATCGTATGACATGTGTTCTCGGCGAGGCCGGCCGTTCTGTGAGTGTCTAGCGACACAGGGCGTGGGAAAACACTCACAGAACGGTTCGGCAACGGGGCTCGCGAAAATTCGTTCCGCGAAAGACTCGCCCAATGACTCCCCGACACTTAGTGTCGTCTCCACTTCCTCGACGTCCCTGATCTGACGTCTTCTTCCCCACGAGATCGGACGTATTTAGGCCGTTCTCGGACCGCCTCAGACCTGTGGATAAGTGGTCCTTGACCAATCACATGTTTGTAATTACAGTAGTGAAGCCTATACTAGATGTCGTGGTTGCTTTCCCCGCAGACCACAACATCTAGTGGTTAGCCGAGATACAAAGACCGCGACAGACAACCAGATTCCGACACCTCCGGGACGTGAGGAGGGCCGCAATCGCAGTGCACGAGGAGGCACATAAATGAAAAAGGGCTTACGAATCGACCGCCGCTTTACCCGGACAGGCGAGAACCCCTACGACCAGATCGAATGGTCAAGTCGCGACTCCCGCATCACCAACCCAGACGGCTCAACAGTGTTCGAGATGGCTGGCGCCGAGATCCCCGCTACGTGGTCTCAGGTAGCTGCCGACATCATGGTTTCCAAGTACTTCCGCAAAGCGGGAGTCCCCCAATTCGACGAGAACGGGGAACAGATCTTCGACGAGAGTGGTCAGCCGGCTACCGGCCCGGAGCGCTCCGCCCGCCAGGTCTTCGACCGTCTCGCCGGAACGTGGCGCCATTGGGGCGAGAAGGAGGGCTACTTCGCCGCCACCAAAGACGCCGAAGCTTTCGAAGACGAGCTTAGGTACATGCTCGCCACCCAGATGGCCGCTCCCAACTCCCCGCAATGGTTCAACACCGGTCTCAACCACGCCTACGGCCTGACCGGTCCCGCCCAGGGCTTCTGGTATGTCGACGGCAACGATGAAGAGCTCAAAGCCTCCCCCGACTCTTACAGCCGCCCCTCCCCACACGCCTGCTTCATCCTCTCCGTCGGCGATGACCTTGTGAACCCGGGAGGGATCATGGATCTCTGGGTCCGTGAGGCTCGCATCTTCAAGTTCGGCTCTGGCGCCGGCTCCAACTTCTCGGCGATCCGCGCCGCCGACGAGCGCCTCTCCGGTGGCGGCAAGTCGTCCGGTGTGATGTCGTTCCTCAAGATCGGCGACCGTGCCGCCGGCGCGATCAAGTCGGGCGGGACCACCCGCCGCGCCGCCAAGATGGTCATCCTCGACGTGGACCACCCCGACATCGAGACCTTCGTCGACTGGAAGAAGGTCGAAGAGGAGAAGGCACGGATCCTCATCACAGCAGGTGGCCTTCCCGCCGATTTCAACGGCGACGCATACGCCACGGTTTCGGGACAGAACTCGAACAACTCGGTCCGGATCACCAACGAGTTCGTCAAGGCCGTCGAGGAAGACGGCGACTGGGAGCTGATCAACCGCACCGACGGATCTGTTCGTCGGACCATCAAAGCCCGCGACCTCTGGTCCCGCATCGCCGACGCGGCATGGGCATGCGCCGACCCGGGGCTCCAGTTCGACACCACGATCAACGAGTGGCACACCAGCCCCGCCGGCGGGCAGATCCGGGCATCTAACCCGTGCTCGGAGTACATGTTCCTCGACGACACCGCCTGCAACCTGGCCTCGCTCAACTTGGTCAAGTTCTACGACGACAAGTCACAGGTCTTCGACATCGAGGGTTACCAGCAGGCCGTCCGCCTATGGACCATCGTCCTCGAGATCTCGGTGGCCATGGCCCACTTCCCCTCCCGGGAGATCGCCCAGGGCTCATACGACTACCGCACCCTCGGGCTCGGCTACGCCAACCTCGGTTCGTTGCTGATGCGCCAGGGCATCGCATACGACTCCGAAGAGGGACGTGCCATCGCCGGTGCTCTCACCGCAATCCTCACCGGATACTCCTACGCGACCTCGGCTGAGATCGCAGGCGTCACCGGACCGTTCCCCCGCTACGAGGAGAACCGCGAGGCGATGCTGAGGGTGATCCGCAACCATCGCCGTGCCGCGCACAACGAGACCGACTTCGAAGGAGTCAGCTCCAGTGTTATGACCGTCGACCCTGAGCACTGCCCGGAAGACCTGCTCGCTGCTGCGCGATCCTCTTGGGACCTCGCCCTGGAGCGTGGCGAAAAGGACGGTTACCGCAATGCTCAGGCCACCGTGCTCGCACCAACCGGGACCATCGGTTTGCTAATGGATTGTGACACCACCGGGGTGGAGCCTGACTTCTCTCTGATCAAGTTCAAGAAGCTTGCAGGTGGCGGTTACTTCAAGATCGTCAACCAATCGGTGGCGCCCGCCCTCGACCGCCTCGGATACAGCGGAGACCAGATCAAGGAGATGGTGCAGTACATCGTCGGTACGTCATCGATCGAGAACGCCCCGCACATCAATCGGGAGGCACTGCTCGAGAAGGGCTTTAACGACGAGGACCTGACCAAGCTGGAGGCCGGGCTCCCCGCCGTCTTCGAGCTGAAGCATGCCTTCAACGTCTTCACCTTCGGGGAAGACACGATGACCAGGCTCGGGTTCGGGCCGGACGACTACGCGTCATTCGACTTCAACCTGCTCCGTGCTCTCGGGTTCACCCAGCGGCAGATCACCGAGGCGAACGACCACATCTGTGGCCGGCAGACCATCGAAGGTGCCCCTCACCTGGCGGACGAGCACCTCAGCGTGTTCGACACCGCCAACAAGAACGGGAAGTACGGCGAGCGGTTCATCCATCACATCGGTCACATCAAGATGATGGCTGCAGCTCAGCCGTTCATCTCGGGGGCGATCTCCAAGACGATCAACATGCCCCAGGAAGTGACCACCGAGGACATCGAAGAGGCATATCAGCTCTCCTGGGAGCTCGGCCTCAAAGCGATGGCGCTGTACCGGGATGGCTCCAAGGCTGCTCAGCCGCTCAACTCAACCTCGGATGAGGGTGAGGAGAACGAGGACGAAGACGCCGCGTTCACCGCAGCAGTCGAAGCGGAGAAGGCAATCCACTGGGGCAACCTCCCGGCGGGTATCTCCCCGACTCAAGCGTATGCCCGTGGGATGAAGCCACCCAGGTTCCTCCTGCCATCACGGCGTGCCGGGTACAACCAGGAAGCGAGGATCGGCGGGCACAAGGTGTTCCTTCGGACCGGCGAGTACGACGATGGCTCCCTAGGTGAGATCTTCATCGACCTGGCCAAGGAGGGGGCGACCCTCAAGGGAATCCTGAGCTGTTTCGCCATCGCGGTCTCGAAGGGCCTCCAGTATGGCGTGCCGTTGGAGGAGTTCGTCGACACGTTCACCTTCCAGACCTTCGAGCCGAGAGGCATGGTGGAGGGACATCCCAACATCAAGATGTCCAACTCGATCGTCGACTACGTGTTCCGTGCCCTCGGGGTCGAGTACCTCGAGCGCGACGAGCTCGCCCAGGTTCCCCCGAACCGGGACGGGGAGCTTCCCGAGCCGGCGTCGGGCATCGCCGCCGAAGCGGGATACCAGCTCGACCTGTCGGATGCGGCCGCCGAAGACGACGTCGATGTCGTGCAGAAGGCAGCCAAGTACACCGACTCCCCCAACGGCACCGCCGCCGACGTCAAGCCGGCAAAGGTCGTCGAGAAGGAGAAAGTTGCCGTCGTCGCCGCCGGTTCAGCCGGTGCCGTCGACATGGTCCTCTCCGAGAATATGGGCGACGCCCCGGCATGCTCCAACTGCGGTCACATGACCATCAGAAACGGAAGCTGCTACGTCTGCCTGACGTGTGGGGACACAACGGGCTGTAGCTGAGGGATCTTGTCAAAGTCTCATCCAGGGCTTTACAAAGAATGGAAATGATTTTGCACCGGAATGAGAGTGGTTTTTCACAGTCTCATTCCTTGCGAACAAGGTAAGTCTGACCGGGGACACTGTCTGAGTGTCCCTGGCAGCGCCGTAGTTTCGACAGAGCTGGGAAAGAGCCAGGGGGTGGATGGCCGGACCGATCGCCCCACGCAATGGCACTCCACCAGGACAACGCAGCCGCCGACCTACCCAACCGAAACGAACTCATCCCAGCCGATTCGCTTCCGACTGTAGAGGTAGTCCGTTTCGAGGTGGGCCTCTTCGACCTCGATAGCTCTTGGCTCGGATGATGGGCGACGACGCTGAATATAGGCTGCGCGTCCTATGGAAGTACAGAGTGATCCATGGTGAGTACCAGACGGGTGTCCCGGCGACTCCCACCAGAACCGGTCCGAACACGATGAGGAACCACGCGGCCGGTACAACAGAAATCAGCGGGTGACACATGCGGCATACACAACGGCCATCGAGAATGCTCCGACGGCGAGGCGGAGAAGCGGTCGGATGATCGCCTCTCCGCGTATATGAGTGCCAGGGCCCGTGGCCCCTTTCGCCCACTACACGCACCTTCAGCCGACCCAGTCGAGCCACTCCCCGTGGTTCTCCATCCGCGCGATGAATCGACGATCGGCACCCGGCCACATGGCCAACTCAACGGGATAGTCGCCGCGGCGCTGACCGTGTTCCTCGGGCGTCGGTGTCCAGATGTAGGCGAGCGGACCGGATCGGCCGGCGGCCTCGATTGTCGCCCACAGCTGGGCCCGCTGTTCAAGTGTCAGGTAGATCGCCGACAGCGTCTGAACGACGACCGTCAGCGCGTCACCGTCACGAGCTGCCAGCAGTTCCGGCAGTAGCTCGAGGTAGTCGCCTTTGATCAGCTCGGGTGGTTGGGTGCGAGCGATCTCGATCGCTTGGAGCAGGCGGGGCCGACGGTTCGGCGCGGCGAATACCCGGAGCAGCCGGACGTCGTCATCGCTGCGCACGTCCAGCGGCCGGAGGTCGATGCCACGCCGGTGGCGAATGGTGACCTCGTGCTCGAGCAGGCTGCCCGGAACGGTTCCACGCTCCTCACCGGTCAACTCCAGCGAGGCGTTGCCGGGACCCCATGATCCGGCGACGTATCGATACCGGTATTGGTCCCACAGCAGGTTCAAGCCGGCGCCGGCACCGAGCTCAAACAGGTCGAGAGGCCGCTGGGTTGTATTCCCGATCGTCAGGAAGATTGGCAGCAGGGCGAAGCAGCGCTGTACCTCGTTCGTCTGAATGGGCTGCTCGTGGACGAATGATCGAACCCAATCAGCGTGCGAGAGCACCGTGGCTCGGAACGTCGACCAGGAGTCCGACTGTTCCCGGTAGTCCTCAGCCTTTCCCACGTCCACAAGCCAATCGACGGCCGCGGTAAGCCGATGAGGAACGTCCCACGTCGGATTGTCCGGCAAGAGATCCTGTATTGCCGGGTCGGTTCCGCACCTGAGAATCAGATCGGCGGTGGCAGGCTGCATCGCTCGCGCATATTTCTCGAAGACCGATGCCATTTCGCTCACCAAGATAGGTTCCCGACCCGATTCCTTGCACGCTCGTCCTACCTGGT
>Ga0299907_10003506_pt1 | contig 10052 bp, 8 predicted proteins | sample RVTome_16_FD_198680 | JGI IMG/M metagenome (GOLD analysis project Ga0299907, IMG submission 198680) | Soil microbial communities from uranium-contaminated site in the Upper Colorado River Basin, Wyoming, United States - RVT152D67 (version 2) ... | reverse complement strand
GGTGGCTGCAAGAACTCCGGCTCACCGATGTAGGTCGTGATGATCCCACCTTCGGCCGCTGGGGCCTCGGTGGTCTCGGTGGTGGGCGCAGCCGTGGTGTCAGTCGTTCCCTCGGTGGTGGACGAGTCTCCGGCCGCCTCCGTGGTTTCGGTTGGTTCCCCGCTGCTACACGCCGCCAGGAACAGTCCAAACGCAAGAAGAGCGGCAAGCGCGCTCCTCTGTCGTCCTTTCTTCATATGAGTTCCCTCCTTTGGGCAGACGGGCTGTTACGCCCATCAAGCGGGGAGCATATACCTCCACGGCCAGCAACACATAGTGACAACGCGTGGTTTTTTGGTACCGAACGATCATCTGGGCGGCATTCGCGCCCCGGCATCGAGACGGATCACCTCACCATTAAGCAGCGGATTCTCCACGATCCCCTGCACCAGATGGGCGAAGTCCTCGGGGGTCCCGAGACGACGCGGGAAAACATGAAGCGCGGCCAGGGATTCCTTGACCTCCTCGGTGGCACCCGCCAGGAGGGGTGTGTCCATTATCCCCGGTGCAACGGTGACGCACCTGACTCCGATTCCGGCGAGGTCGCGAGCGAGGGGCAGCGTCATGCCGACGATGCCACCCTTCGAGGCGGAGTAGGCGGCCTGCCCGATCTGGCCTTCGAAGGCCGCGATCGAGGCCACATTCACGATCACTCCCCGCTCCCCGTCCGGGCCCGGCTCGTTACGGGACATGACTGCGGCCACATGCCTGGTCACATCGAACATGCCGACCAGATTCACCTCGATCACGAACTTGAACAGATCCAGATCGAACAGCTCACCGTCGCGCGAGATCAAGCGCTGAGCCGGCGCCACGCCGGCGGCGTTGACCAGGATGTCGATCCGTCCCCACTCCTCTGCGGCCCTCCCCACTGCGTCCGTGACGCCCTGTGGATCACGCACGTCACAACGGATGAACCGAGCATTTCCCTCCAGCGCATCCAGGGCCGCAGCGCCCTGCGCCTCGTCGATGTCGAGCATGACCACCGATCCCCCGCCCTCGACGAAACGGGAGGCGGCGCCGAAGCCAAGCCCGGACACGCCACCCGTGACCAGCGCCACCGAGCTCTCGATCTTCACGCCGGACCTCCTCTCGGCGGCGAAGCTACCACCAGGCCCCTGGTCGCTCTGCTGATATGTCTCCGATGATCGGGGTCTTCGACTCTGGTATGGGCGGCTTGAGTGTCTTGACCGAGATCCGACGGGAGATGCCCCTCGCCGACCTGCTCTATCTCGCCGACCAGGAACGGGCTCCGTACGGGGTGCGAACACTGGGCGAAGTCGCCGAGATGACGGAACAGGCGGCCCGGTGGCTCCTCGACCGGGGCGCCACCACCATCACTATCGCCTGCAACACCGCATCGGCCGCCGCCCTCCATGCGTTGCGTGCCAACCACCCCGATGTCCCAATCGTGGGAATGGAGCCCGCGGTGAAGCCGGCGGCGGTGAGCAGCGCCACCGGTGTCATCGGAGTGGTGGCGACAGCCGCCACCTTCCAGGGTGAGCTCTTCGCATCCGTCATGCAGCGGCATGCCGCGGGTGCGACGGTGTTGACCAGCGCCTGCCCGCGTTGGGTCGAGCTGGTCGAGAGGGCCCAAGTCGACGGGCCCGAGGCGATCCGTCAGGTGGAGTCCTGTCTGGCCCCGATCCTCGATGCGGGTGCCGACACCCTGGTCCTGGGCTGCACCCACTTTCCGTTCCTGATCCCCCTCATCGAGAGGGTGGCGGGTCCCGAACTCACGATCGTCGACCCGGCACCTGCAGTGGCCCGCCAGGTGAGGAGAGTCGCGCTGGACACAGAGAGCTCGGGCCGGCTGAGGCTGGCCACTTCCGGCGATCCGGAGAGGTTCCGCCGCGTTGCCCACGCCTTGGCCGGGATCGAAGCCCTCGAGCCGGTCCTAGCCTGCAGCTGGAATGACAGCTGAAATCTTCGAGTCCGGCGTGCGCGACGCCCTGTCCCGCGCTCCCGACTCTGCATGGATCCACCGCGACGTGGCCCTCTTTGGCTGGGGCGTGTCCGCAAGGATCGACGTCGGTACCGGAGCCGATCGATTCGAACGGGCCCTGCGACGGTTATCGAGCCTGCAGGCCCCGCTGGCGATGGCCAGCTTCACCTTCGATGAGAACGACGCCGGCTCGGTGGTTGTCGTCCCCCGGACGCTGGTGAAGGTGGACGCAAGTGGGACCTCCTTCCTGATCGGTGACTCCCACGATCTGCCGCCATCCGCCTCCCCCACCGTGTTGCCTCCCGGCCATCTCGGCGAAGGTGGGCTCGAAATCTGGACCAGGCTGGTTGGGGACGCGCTCGATGCGATTCGGGAACGCGAGGTGGAGAAGGTGGTCCTGTCCAGACGGATTCAGGCGAATTTCGACGGGCCTCTGCCAACTGCCCTGGTCTTGTCCAACCTCGCCCGAAGCGAGCCCGGCTCTCACACGTTCCTGGTCGATGGATTCGTGGGCTCGAGCCCCGAGCTACTCGTCTCGCTTGCCTCGGGACGGGTGCGATCGATCTCGCTGGCCGGCTCCGCCGATCCCGGCGACCCGGCGTCGGCCCGCTCGTTCGACACCGAGAAGATGACACGGGAGCATGCGCTGGCGGCCGATTCGGTGGACAACGCTCTCAACCCGTTCTGCACCCGTCTCCAGCGGTCGGAGAGAACCGTCGCCACCTACGGGGACATCCAGCACCTGTCGACCGTCTTCCAGGGTGATGTTCACCCGGGCACCACGGTGGCCGAGCTGCTGGCGGCCCTGCACCCGACTGCGGCGGTGGCGGGGACGCCCACCAAGACCGCGGTAGAGCTGATCCGCGAGCTCGAGGGCCATGAGCGCGGAAGGTACGCCGGCCCGGTGGGGTGGTTCGATCGCACAGGCGCCGGAGAGTTCGCGATCGCGCTTCGCTGCGGGGAGATCGACGGATCGGCCGCGACCCTCTATACCGGTGCCGGGATCGTCGAGGGCTCCGATGCCGCCACGGAGTTCGAGGAGACCGAGATCAAGCTGCGGCCGATGCTGGGAGCGCTCGGCCTCAGCTGAGCCCGGCGCACACCGCCCGCGCCGTGTCGTCAAGACTGCGCCGGACCTTGAGATCGGCCTCTCGCTCGACCGGGACGACGACGACATGCGGGCCGCCGGCATCGAGCAGAGCCCGGGTCGAGTCTCTGATCTCGGCAACGTCATCCACCACAGAAGCCCCCAGGTTGTATGCGGAGGCGACCTGGCCCAGGTCGAGATGATGGGGGGCCACGAACAGCCGCTCGAAGGCGGGGGCATGCTCCGCCTGTGGCAGCAGGTCGAACAGGCCGCCACCACCGTTGTCGACCACCACGAACACCACAGCACCGATGTCGTCGACGACGAACCCCGAGGCGTCGTGCAGAAACGAGAGGTCTCCGGCGAGGGCCACCGCTCCGGTCGAAGCCGAGGCGGCGCCCAACGCCGCCGAAACAAAGCCATCGATCCCCGAGGCGCCGCGATTGGCGATCACCCCGGCCGTACGGGCCACATGCGCGTCGACGTCCCTGATCGGCATCGACGATGCCGCGACCAACATGACGTCATCGCTGGGGTCGAGCGCCCGGGCCACGGCGGGCCCGGAGGGTGTCTCGTCGGCAGAGAGATGCTCATCGAGGGCCGACCTCATGGTGGCGTTCGCCTCCAGCCAGGAGCGGAGCAAACGGTCATCCGGGGCCGGAGAGAAGCCGGCGAGGGTCTGCGCCGGATCGGCCTGGAGGAGATGGGTCGAATGCCGGCGCGGGTCGTTCCAGGCTCCCCAGCGATCCACGTGCACCTGGGGCACAGGCAACGAGGTGAGCGATCCAAGGCGGTCGCTAGGCCCGGTTCGCCCGACGGTCACCACCAGGTCGGGCTGAAGCACGGCGGGCACTCCCGTGACCAACAAGTGGTGGTAGGTGGTGATCACGTCGAAAACCCGGAGCCCCGAGGTGGCGGTGGCGAGCACCGGCCAACCGAGCCTCCGGGCCGCCTCGGACACTTCGTTCGGGTCGAAATCCCCCTCGCCGGCCACCACGAGACCGCGACCGCCCAAACCGAGGTCGACGCCGGCCGGTCTGAGCTGCTGGTGATGCTGCCATGCTCCCCCGTGCGGCCGCCCGTCGATTGGGTAGCGGTAGGGCTCGGCTCTGGTCCGCCCGTCGTCGGAGACCGGGACCGTAGGCTCGCGAAACGCCACGTTTAGATGGACCGGCCCGGGGCGGGCGCCGTGCCCCTTCGCCCGCGCCACCGTCTGGGACACCGTTGAACGCCAGTAGGCGTTGGAGTCGAGATGGGGCTCGGCCGGGGGGATGGCACACGACCAGCGGACCTTCTCCCCGAAGATGCCGAGTTGGTCGATGGTCTGGTTGGCGCCGACGTGGAGGAGCTCGGGCGGCCGGTCGGCCGAGATCAGGATGAGGGGGATGAGCGACAGGTCGGCTTCGATCACAGCCGGCAGGTAATTGGCGAGCGCAGTGCCTGAAGTGGCCAGTGCGACCACCGGTGCCCTTGTCGCGCGGCTGCGGCCGAGGGCATGAAAAGACGCGGAGCGTTCGTCGAGGACCACCCTGGTCGTGATTCCCGGATGCTCTTCGAAAGCTATGGCCAGGGCCGCCGATCGGGAGCCAGGAGAGACGACCACATAGTCGACACCGTGCCGGTGCAGCTCGTCGGCGATGACCCGGGCCTGGGCAGTGCTGGGATTGGGTTGTGTCATGTCTGATCTCGGGAAGTCAGGTGAGCACCTCGGCGGCGTTGCGGACCTTACGCAGGAGCTCGGCAGACCTGTCCCGATCCGGCCGCCACCGTTCGAGCAATTCTGGGTCGGGCTCCGGGCGGCGAACTTCCAGCTCCCCGTTCATCGAGACCAGAGGGAGACGGGTGGGATCACCCTCGATCAGCGACACCGTCCCCAGGCCGCAGGCAAACGGAAGCTGGGGAAGGAGGGAGGCAACGAGGAGACCGGAGTAGATCCCGATCGAAGTCTCCAAGGCAGAGGACACCACAACGGGGATGCCGGCTCGTGCCGCGATGTCGAGGGTCCTGGCCACTCCGCCCAATGGCTGAACCTTCACGACCAGGATGTCGGCGGCGCCCATCGAGGCGACTTCCAGCGGGTCGGGTCGGAGGCGGACCAGCTCATCGGCGGCGAGCGGGACTTCGGTCATCTGCCTGAGCTCGACCATTTCCTCCAGGGTCTTGACCGGTTGCTCGACATACTCCAGGTCGAATCGGGCGTAGGCGGCAAGACGCATGGCGGCCGTCTCGACGTCCCATGCCGCATTTACGTCGATGCGGATCTTGCCCTGGGGCCCGATCGCGGCCCGGACCGCGGCGAGTCGGGCTTCCTCGTCCTCCATCGTCTGGCCGGGCTCACCCACCTTGACCTTGGCGGTGCCCGCACCCGACTCCAGAACGAGCCGGGCCGCCACCTCGGGCGCCACCGCCGGCACCGTCACATTGACCGGGATAGTCGTCCGGCCCGGCTCGGGAAGGATGCTGCAGGCGGCTTCCAGGGCCGCCGCCAGCCACCGGGTCGTCACATGCGGCGGGTAGTCGGGAAACGGTGAGAACTCTCCCCACCCGGCCGGGCCTTTGATGAGAACTGCCTCGCGGTGATCGACCCGGCGGAACCGGTGACGCATCGGTATCCGAATCGGATGCAGCTCCAGGGCCTCCAACACGACACTCATCCGGTCTGGGCCCCCCTCAGATATTCGATCAGCCGCCGCACCTGGTCCTCGCTCAGCGACGAGGAGAACGATGGCATCCGGCCTCGGCCCTCGGTGATGGTCACCTCGAGATACTCGTCTGGCTGGTCGGTGGCGTTGGAGCCAGGGCCCAGAGGCGGGCCAATCCCGCCTTCGAGCTGATCCCCGTGGCAATTCGAGCAGAGCTGGAGGTAGATCTCCTCCCCGCTTGCGTCGGCCGCGGGGCGCCCCACACATGCGGAGACGAGCACGCCCAACAGGGCCATGATCGCCAAGTGTCTCATCGACGGCGATGGTATGGAGCGCCGGGACAGAGCCTCAATCTGCGGGCCGACTCGCTTCCCAGGCTTCGGCGAGGTCACGCACCATCTGGGACCTCTCTTTGGGGACGATGAGGACCACTTCCGGCGTCACAACCACTACCAGGCCGGCCACCCCGGCGATGGCGACGGTCTTCGACTCCGATCGGACATAGTTGTCGGCCGCGTCGACGGCCACCACATCACCGATGAGGGAATTGCCATGCTCGTCCTGCTCGCTCAGCTCCCAGACCGAGTGCCACGAGCCGACGTCGCTCCAGCCGGCGTCCAGCGGGATCACCACTCCGTTCTCCGCCCCCTCCATGATGGCGTGGTCGATCGAGATCGAGGGCAGGCCGGAGAAGCTCTCCCCCAGTCTGATCGTCCCTGAACGCTCAGCCGGCAGGGCCGCCTCCACTCCTGTCACGATCTCAGGAGCTTGGCGCCTCGCCTCGCCGAGGATCTGTCCCGCGCCAAAGACGAACATCCCCGAGTTCCACAGGTGGGCACCACCCGCAGCGAGTTGTGCCGCCTCGTCCTCGTCGGGCTTCTCCTTGAATTGGTCGACCTGGAACCCGGGACCGATCCGCTCTCCCATACCGATATATCCGTATCCGGTCTCTGGCCGGCTTGGCTCGATACCGAACGTGACCAGGGCGCCGTCGCGGGCGAGCTCGACCGCTTGCGTGACAGCCTGGCGAAAAGCGACGTCGTTGGTGATGAGGTGATCGGAGGGGAGAACCACGAGCACCTCTTCGGGTTCGGCGACCAGGGCCGCTGCCACTACCGCGGGTGCGGTGTTCCTCCCGGATGGCTCGACCACGATCGTGGCCCCGTCGATCTCCATGTCGGCCAACGACTTCTCGACAGCTGGAATCTGATCGCGCCCGGTGACGACGATGGGGTCGGATCCGCCAAATTTCTTCACCCTGCTGAGGGTGGCCTCGAACAGCGGCTCATCGAGAAGCTCGAGGAACTGCTTGGGGGTGCCTTTCGTCGAAAGGGGCCAGAGACGTGTGCCGACGCCGCCGGAGAGGACCACGGGCCGGACGGTGGGATCCACCCGGCGAGAGTACCCCGGGCCGGTGCCCCGCTCTGTGTCAAGTTGCCCGCCTCCCTGCGATGAACGACCTGCTCCTTGCAGACTGTCCGCCCGACCGGCGTCGCGCAAACGGGCGTCAGTCGGCCGGGTCTACCGCGGCCCCTCCGCCGTCTCACTCGATTCAGTCCGCGACTCCGATGGAGATGTAGCCACAGTCGGCGCAGATCTGCCGGACGATGCCGATTCCCCCGGGCGCTTCGACGAACTCATGCTCGTGCGAGGTCTTGTTGCGTGCGAAAGCAGAGCGAACCGCCCCGAGCAGCCCGCTCTTCTCACCTTCTGGTGGCGGTGCTCCGGCGAACAGAAGCTCGAGGTCGGGCTCGAGCGCCCTCGGCTCCACGTGGAGATGGTCGAGATCGACCACCACCTCAGGGCGAATTGTCTCCTCGGGCGTCGGGACCACGGCCCACTCATCCATCGACGCCGGCTCCTCGGGAGCATCGGCATCGGTGTTTTCCACCGTCACAGGGGCGGCTGGCCCCGGCACGTCCGGAATCTCTCCGGCGAAGATCGGCTGGTCCACGTCAGCCACGACCTCCACGTCTTCGAGCGATTCGGAAGCGGCGGCCATATTCACCGGCAGGTCCTCGTCGATCAGGACCAGGTCGGCGTCTGGAGGCACGTCGTCATAGGGCTCGTCCTCGATCGGGGGCTCCTCCCACGCCTCGTCCCAGAAGATTGCGATGGACGGCTCAACCCCCTGCTCGGCACGGGCCCGCTCCACGCGGCGCGGGATCAGACCCGGGCCCGGGCGCAGTGGCGCTCGGTGCGTCTCGGCCTCCACGCCCTCCACCGGCACGGAAATCGGCTCGACCTCCGGGGAGGGGGCGAATACCTCGTCCCTCTCGGCCGGCACCGTTTCGGCGTCCAGCTGTCGGGCGAGGGTCGGCTCAGGGCCCGACACTGTCTCAGGCTCGGCTGTTTCATCTGCGTCGAGCTCGGCCACCGACGTCTCGAGCTCGGGCTCTGAGATCGGCGCGGTGACGGTGGGAACGGAAGCGATCGGATCGGTGTCGATTGGCTCGGGCACATTGGAGTAGGCGTCGAGCCGCTTGGTCCACGGTGCCGGATCCGCCGCGACAGACTTGGTCGCCTCGATCTCGGTCATAGGCGCGGTAGGCCGGCCCGCGGTCTGCAGGTTCGACAACATCGCCTCGCGGAGCTCTGAGATGCGCGAAGGAATGGTGCCGCGTCGGGAACGGCCCACCGCGACGACGCGACGCGGAATGGTCATCGACTTGTATCGGGCCCAGGCTCCCGCCATGTGATCGACGCCCTTGTAGGCGAAATCGACTGGCTCGTCGGCGATGAAGGTGATCTCCTCACCGTCCAGAGACAAAGAGAAGGCACTGGAGACGAGACGCGAAGCGCGCACGTCGTACAGGGACCAGCGGCCGAGCGATTCCCCTTCGAGGAATACCTCGGTCTGGCCCTCTTCGACCACGATCGTTGCTGGGACTCCCGGATGGTCGACCTCCGGAACCCTCACCTGACCGGTGAATTTCACCCTGACACCGTCACCTCTGCGTCCCTACCCGCCTTTGCAATACATCAAGATCCCATCCAGCGGGCGAATGTCAAGCCGAGAGTCAGGCGTAGGCCTCCAGGGGCGGGCAGGCGCAGACCAGGTTGCGGTCGCCGCCAGGGCCATCAACACGACCGACGGGTGGCCAGTACTTGTCGACTCGAAGTGAGGCGACCGGGAAGGCGGCAATCTCCCGGGAGTAGACATGACTCCATTCATCGGTCGCCACCTGCTCGGCAGAGTGAGGTGCGTTGTGGAGGGGATTGTCCTCGGCGGTCCACTCCCCCGACTCGACACGGGCCACTTCGCCATGAATTGCAGTCATCGCGTCCACAAACCGGTCCAGCTCTTCGAGGCTCTCGGACTCGGTTGGTTCGATCATCAACGTCCCGGCCACGGGGAACGAGAGGGTGGGAGCGTGGAACCCGTAATCGGCGAGGCGCTTGGCAACGTCTTCCGCAGTCACCCCGGTGGCCCGGGTCACCGGCCGCACGTCGACGATGCACTCGTGGGCGACGCGCCCGCTCTTCCCGGCATAAAGCACGGGGAAATACGCGTCGAGACGCCGCGCCAGGTAGTTCGCCGAAAGGATCGCCACCTTGCTCGCCGCCTGTAGGCCATCGGCACCCATCAGCCGGACGTAGGCATAAGGGATGGGGAGGATGCCGGCCGACCCGAACGGCGCTCCCGAGATCGGCCCGACTCCAGTCGCCGGCCCCGCCCGCTGGTTCAACGGGTGATTGGGCAAGAACGGCGCCAGATGTGCCTTGACGCCGACCGGGCCGACACCCGGGCCTCCACCCCCGTGGGGGATGGTGAAGGTCTTGTGGAGGTTCAGATGGCCGACATCCGCCCCGAATTCGGCTGGTTTGGCCAGGCCCACCATCGCATTCAGATTGGCCCCGTCGACATAGACCTGCCCGTTGTACTGGTGCACGATCTCGATGAGCCGCCGGACCCCCTCTTCGAAGACACCGTGGGTAGATGGATAGGTGATCATCGCTGCGGCGAGGCGCTCGGAATGCTCCTCTGCTTTGGCTTCGAGATCCGGCAGGTCGACGTTCCCCGAGACATCAGTCGCCACGACCACGACCTTCATCCCGGCCATGACCGCCGAGGCGGCGTTGGTCCCGTGCGCCGACGAGGGGATAAGACAAATGTCCCGATCTCCCTCGCCGATCGATCGTTGATAGGCGCGGATGGCGAGGAGGCCGGCGAGCTCTCCTTGCGAGCCGGCGTTGGGCTGCAGCGACACAGCGTCATAGCCGGTGATCCGGCACAGATAGCCGGCGAGGTCATCGATCAATTCCAGGTAACCCGCCACCTGATCCTCTGGCGCGTAGGGATGGATTGCGGAGAACTCGGGCCAGGTGATCGGGATCA
>Ga0299907_10003505_pt1 | contig 10053 bp, 8 predicted proteins | sample RVTome_16_FD_198680 | JGI IMG/M metagenome (GOLD analysis project Ga0299907, IMG submission 198680) | Soil microbial communities from uranium-contaminated site in the Upper Colorado River Basin, Wyoming, United States - RVT152D67 (version 2) ... | reverse complement strand
AGGGATTCCAGAGCCTGAACATCCGCTTGAGAGACGTGGCCGTCGCGGCGCGACTCGGCGACCGGGGGTTCTGGATCCAGTTGCCCAACAACCAGCCCTACCTGATCCACCTGGGCGAGGAGCTCTCGTCCGGCGGGGCGAGCGTCGCCAGCGGCGATAGGGTCACGGTCTCGGGCGTCGTGCGCCTGATGTCGGATTCGGTGCTGACCGCGTGGCGGTCCTCCGGCGTGCTGTCGGATGACCTGGAGATGGAAGAAGCGCGTTTCGCGCAGAGCTACCTGGACGCCCAGACCCTGAACTGAGGGTCGAGGCGGAGACGGATACCATGGCCAGAGTGTGTTACGTTTGCGGCAAGCGTCCCGTCACGGGGAACAACGTGAGTCACGCCAACAACAAGTCCCGGAGGCGGTGGCTGCCCAACCTCCGGCGCGTGAAGATCGCGCTGGACTCCGGCGAGGCCCGGCGCGTTCGCGTGTGCACGCGCTGCATCTCGGCGGGCAAGGTGCGGAAGGCGATGTGAGGACCTCGTCGCGGGTCCTGAGGTGCCGGCCGGCGCGGAAATCTCCGTCGCCGGCCTTCTTAGTTTCGGGCTGGAGTTTCCCCGAGCCGCCCCCTAACTTGCGCCGCCGTTCGCCTGACCCACCGCCGGTGGCCTTCCGCGCGGGGTCGTTTTCCTCCTGCCCGGGGGCAGTGTGCCGCAGTTTGGTCCGGCCATGATCCAGACGCTCGTGCAGGGAGCCGCCGACACCGCGGCGGTTCTACGCGACTCCGCCCTGGTCGCGTCGCAAGCGGCCGCGCAGGGGGAGCACCTGGAAGTCCCCGAGTTCCTGGCCGTCCTGATCGCCATCCTGATCGGCGCCAAGCTCTTCGGGGAGCTCGCCGAAAGGATCGGGCAGCCGGCGGTGCTCGGGGAGCTGGTGGCCGGGGTGGTTCTCGGGGCCTCCGTCCTGAATCTCGTCGACCCGACGGTGCAGACGATCCACCTGCTGGCCGAGATCGGGGTGGTGATCCTCCTCTTCGAGATCGGGCTGGAGACGGACCTCAAGAAGCTCCTCCAGGTAGGCGGCGCGTCGCTGACGACGGCCGTAGTCGGGGTCGTACTCCCGTTCGTGGGCGGATACTACGTGGCTCACTGGCTCGGCCTGGAGACCATGGTGGCCGTGGTCTGCGGCGCCGCCCTGACCGCCACTTCCGTCGGTATCACCGCGCGCGTGCTGTCCGACCTCGGCAGGCTCCAGGAAACGGAAAGCCAGATCGTCCTGGGCGCGGCGGTGATCGACGACGTCATCGGCCTGATCATTCTTGCGATCGTCGCGCGACTGGTTGCTGGCGCCGAGGTCAGCACGGGCGGGATCATCGTCACGGCCCTGATCGCGTTCGGTTTCGTCGCGCTCGTCCTGATCCTCGGCAAGTTCATCGTCCCGCCGCTCTTCGACCTGCTCGCGCGCGTCGGCAAGCCGGAGACGCTGGCGACGATGGCGCTCGCGTTCGCGTTCCTGATCGCCTACCTGGCGGACGCCGTCGATTCGGCGCTCATCGTAGGAGCGTTCGCCGCGGGGCTCGTGCTCGCGCCGACGCGGCACGCGCATACGATCGAGGCCGGTGTGACGCGGCTCGGTCACTTCTTCGTGCCCATCTTCTTCGTCGTCGTCGGGGCGTCCGTCGACGTGCGCACGTTCGCGGACACGACGGTGATGAGCGTGGGCCTCGCGCTGATCGTCGTGGCGATCATCGGGAAGCTGGCCGCGGGCTACGCTCCCTTCTGGTTCAAGGGCAAGAAGTCGGTGATCGGGGTGGGCATGGTGCCGCGCGGTGAAGTAGGCCTGATCTTTGCTCAAATGGGGTTGACGTCGGGGGTGCTGAGCGTCGGTATTTTCAGTGCGTTGACGCTGATGGTCATGGTCACCACGTTCATGGCGCCGCCCCTGCTCAAGGTTCTCTTCCCGCCGAAGGGAGCACCGGGCCGGGCCCCGGGAGGCATCGCGGAGACCATGACGGAGGCCTGACGGAGGGCGTCGGAGGTCGACGCGCTCCGGGCGGCCGCGGCGCGAGTTGTTGAGCGCGGAGCCGGAAAAGCGCCCGCGGGCTTGCGGTCAAACGCGGGTGGGTGGAGGGACTCGTGGTGGGGGGTGGCGAGACGTGAAGGCTCGACTGAGGGGATTCTTCCGGGCGCCGTTCGCTCCGAGAAGGCGAGTCGCGTACATAGTTTACGCGGGTATCGCCGCGTTGTCCTACATCCTGGCGTACGCGCTGCGATTCGAGTTCGCCCTCCCCGGCGATCACCTGCGCACGCTCGCCATCACGATCGGCGCGGTCGTTCTCGTCCGGCACCTCTGCGCGCGCGTTTTCAAGCTCTCGTCCGGCCGCTGGCGGTTCGTGGGGACCGGGGACATCGTACGTCTGGTGGCCGCCACCGCCGTCGGGACGCTGTTGCTGCTGGCGCTGGACGTCATGCTTCCGATCCAGCCCAGGATCCCGCGTTCCGTTCTGCTAATCGACTGGATCCTGCACGGCTATCTCATCGCGGGCGTCTGGCTGACCTACCGACTGACGTTCGAGCGTCTCCGCCAGTTCCGGCGTACCAAGGCGCGCGGCGACCGGCGCATACTCATCGTGGGCGCGGGCGAGGCCGGGAACCTGCTCGCGCGCGAGATGCTCCGGTTCCCGACCGGATACCGACCGGTCGCGTTCGCGGATGACGAGCGCGCGCAGAAGGGACGCTCCGTCCAAGGCGTACGCGTCCTGGGTACGACGGAACGCCTTCCGGAGATCGCGCAGCAAGTGGATGCGGACGAAATCGTCCTCGCGATTCCGTCGGCGCGGCCCGCCGATCTGCGCAGGATCGTCGAGCACTGCGAGCGCACCGATCTTCCCTTCCGTGTCCTGCCGGGGATCTCCGAGGTGCTGGCCGGGAACATCCGTCTCAGCCACCTGCGCGAGGTGCGGATCGAGGACCTGCTCGGCCGCGAACCCGTGGTCCTCGAGCTCCCCGAGCTGGCCGCCGACATCCAGGGCAAGGCGATCCTGATCACGGGCGCGGCGGGCTCCATCGGCTCCGAGCTGGCGCGCCAGGTGGCGCTGCACCGCCCGCGCACCCTCGTGGTGTTGGACCAGGCCGAGAGCGACCTCTGCTTTCTCGAGGGAGACCTGAGAGAGGCCCATCCGGGCCTGCACGTGGTTTCGGTGGTGGCCGACATCACCGACGCCGCGATCCTCAAGCGGCTCTTCTCCCGGTACTCCTTCGAGCGCGTCTATCACGCCGCCGCGTACAAGCACGTGCCGATGATGGAGGAGAACCCGCGCGAGGCGGTCCGGAACAACGTCATGGGAACGTTCCGCGTCGCCGAGGCCGCGGGGCGGCACGGCGTCCACAAGTTCGTGCTCATAAGCACCGACAAGGCCGTGCGCCCGGCCAACGTCATGGGGGCGACGAAGCGGATGGCGGAGCTGGTGGTGCTCGAGCTGCAGGAGCGTTACGCGGAAACGGCATACTCCGCCGTTCGCTTCGGCAACGTCCTCGGCAGCAAGGGGAGCGTGCTCCCCCTGTTCCGCCGCCAGTTGGAAGCCGGGCGGGCGCTGACCGTCACCCACCCGGACGTTACGCGGTACTTCATGACCATCCCCGAAGCGGTCCAGCTCGTCCTGCAGGCGTCCCTCCTGGACGACATCCGCGGCCGCGTTGCCATGCTCGAGATGGGAGAGCCCGTCCGGATCCTCGATCTCGCCCGAAACCTGAGACGCCTTGCGGGGTTACCGGTCCACGGCGGGATCGTGTTCACGGGCTTGCGCGCGGGCGAGAAGCTGCACGAGGAACTCATCGCTCCCGAAGAAGAGACCATGGAGACCGCGATCGCGAAGGTCCGGATCGTCCGCCCCTCCAACCGCCAGACCGCGCGCGTGTGCGAGCTGATGGAGGAGTGGGAAGCGTACCTGGTCGCGGGCCGTGATGAGCTGCTTCTGAACCATTTCGCGGGCTTCTTCCCGAACCTGGCCATTTCGTTGGAGCGGTACGAACAGGCGCTGGCGACACCCGCCCCCCAGAAGGATGAGCGGCGGGGCAAGTCGGCCGGCTAGTCCGGAGCTGACACCATAGATCCATCCTCGAACGACCGGGGAAGCGGACGGACGTTCGGCGTGGTCGGCCTCGGCTACGTCGGGCTGCCGCTGGCCCTCGAAGCCGCGCGCGCTGGGTATCGCGTACTCGGCTTCGACATCGCCGCCGAGCGCGTGGCGCTCCTCAACGCGGGGCACAGTCCCATACAGGACGTGCCCTCGGGCAGGCTCGGCCGTGCGCTGGAGGCGGGGTCGTTCCGCGCGACCACCGACATGGACCTGCTGGCGGACTGCGACGTCATCTCGATCTGCGTCCCCACGCCTCTCAACAAGATCAAGGATCCCGACCTGTCCTACGTGCTGGCGGCGGGGGAGGCCGTCGCGGCCCGCCTCCGGCCCGGACAGCTCGTCGTCCTGGAGAGCACCACATATCCGGGCACGACCGAGGAGGTGCTGCAGCCGGTGCTGGAGGGGAGCGGGCTGCTGGCCCCGCGCGACTTCCATCTCTGCTTTTCCCCGGAGCGCGTGGACCCCGGTAACCCGCGCTGGAACACCCGCAACACTCCCAAGGTGCTGGGCGGGATCAGCACCGAGTGCACCCGCGCGGGCCTTGCCGCCTACGAGCCCATCTTCGATACCGTGGTGGCCGTGAGCAGCGCGCGCGCGGCGGAGCTCGTAAAGGTCTACGAGAACACCTTCCGGATGGTGAACATCGCGCTCGTGAACGAACTCGCCCAGGTCTGCGAGCGGCTGGATCTCGACGTCTGGGAGGTGGTCGACGCGGCGGCGACCAAGCCGTTCGGATTCATGAAGTTCACGCCTGGTCCCGGCCTCGGTGGGCACTGCATACCGCTGGACCCGCACTACCTCTCGTGGAAAATGCGCACCCTGGAGTTCCGGACGCGGCTGATCGAGCTCGCGAGCGAGATCAACGCGGAGATGCCACGCTTCGTACTGCGCAAGATCGCGGATTCCCTGAACGAGCGCGGAAAGCCGCTCAAGGGAAGCCTGGTCCTGCTTCTGGGCGTCAGTTACAAGCGGGACATCGACGACGTGAGGGAAAGCCCGGCGCTGGAGCTCGTCCGGCTCCTGCGCGACAAGGGCGCTGCCGTCAGGTTCCACGACGCCTTCGTGCCGCGCATCACCGCCGAGGATCTCGGGACCGACGACGGGGAAGATCTGGACTCGATCGAGCTCACGGAGGAGGCTCTCGGGTCGGCCGACGCCGTGGTGATCGTGACTGACCACACCGGCGTCGATTACGGGCTGGTGGAGCGCGCCGCCGAAATCCTTGTGGACACCCGAGGCGTGATGCACCGGCGTCGCGGGGTCGCGCCGCCGGAGGCGGGGTCGAACGTCGAGACAGCGCTGGCAGGGCGAAATGGGAGTTGACGGAGCGGAGACGATGGCCGAGGAGCAGCCGAGCATCGCCAGGGGCAGGAAGGCGTTCGGCCGCGGCGACTACGTCACCGCCCTGGACGAGTTCAACGCCGTGGTCACGCGCCATCCACAGTACGCGGACATACATCAGCTGATGGGGCTTTGCTTCTGCCTGCTCGGCCAGCCGGAGGCCGGCTTGCAGTCGTTCGGACACGCCCTGCGCATCAATCCCAACTACGTCGAGGCGCTGCTCAACAAGGCAATCACGTTGAGCGAGCTGGGCGAGTTCGAGGCCGCCAACGAAGCCTTCGAGGCCGCCCGCCAGAGCGAGTACGCGGGCGACGGCCGGTTCTCCTCCGCGGTGGCGAACCGCCTCGCCGAGGGCCACGCCGAGTTGGGCGACCGGTATCTGGAGGCGGGCGAGCTGGAGGAGGCGGTGCGCCAGTTCAGGCGGGCGGTGGAGCTGCGGCCCGCGTACCCGGACCTGCGGACCCGCCTGGCCGAGGCGCTCCTGCGCTCGGGCGACCTCGACGCCGCCGAACGGGAGCTGGACACGGCCGTCGAGGAACGGCCGGCCTTCATACGCGCGCGCGCCGCCCGGGGTCTTCTGTACATACGCCGGGGGGAGCGCGACCGCGCCAGGCGTGAATGGCTCCGGTGCCAGCAGGATGCGCCCGGCGATCCCCTCGTTCGGGCCTATCTGTCGATCCTGGAAACGCCCGCGACCGGAGATGGCGAATGAGGGGCGCGATCGCGGCGCTGATCGTGGCGGGCGCGCTCGGCGCGTGCCGGGACGGCGCGGGATCGCTGGCGCGCGGCCACGCCCTGTGGGCGGATTCCTCCTACGGCGCCGCGCTGGCCGAATACCGGCTCGCTTTCAGTCAGGACGACGACGACCCGGAGAAGGCCGCCCTGGTGGCGCACGCCTACGCGGTCGACGGCCAGTTGGACCGCGCCCGCATGGCCTGGGACCGCGCGCTCCGATCCGCGCCGTCCTACGAGGGACAGGCGGTCTTCGACTTCCTTAGCCTGGCGCGTCGCTCGATGGTCCGCGGCGACCTGCACGGGGTCGCTCGCGCGGTGGAGGCGGCGGTCGCGGTACGGCCGGGCGCGTGGCCGGAGGACCTCGCCGGCCCGCTGGCGCGCTACTACGCGGGGTCCGGCGAAAGGGAACGCGCGGTGGAGTTCTACGAGCTCGCGCTCGTGCGCGCGGAGCCGGACTCGTCCGCGACGATCATGCTGGAGCTGGGTCGGCTGCGCGAGGAGCTCGGGCAGTGCGAGGAGGCCCTCCCGTACTTCGAGTCGTACGTCCGGCAGGGAAGCCGGGACGACCTGGTCTCGGAGGCCCGTTGGCGGCGGGGCAACTGTTCGTTCGAGATGGCGACCCGGGCCCACGAGGCCGGGCAGCTCACCGCGGCGCTGGACCTGCTGGAGACCGTCACCGAGCACGGCGTTCCGGAAAACGTCCAGGATCAGGCCTGGTTCCTGCGCGGCGAGATCCTGTTCGCCGTCGGCGATCCGGAGGCCGCGTTGGAAGCGTACCGGCGCGTGCTGGACCTCAACCCCGCCCGTACCGGACAGCTCGTGCGTCGGGCGCAACGGCGCATCGACCAGATTCGATTCGGCGAGGACCGGTAGTTCCTGCCTCATCCTCCATGGCCGGGCCCCGCCGGCGCGCGTTCCTTGCCTCCCCGACGCGGCGGTCCCCCTGAAACCACCCTCCGGGACTCGGGTACAGAGCGTGATGTCCAAGCCTTCACGACGATTTCGGAGACGAACCCCCGGGCCCGGGGGCCCGCACACCGGAAGTGGCGGGCGTCTGCCTGACATCGCACGACGCGCCCTCTTGGCCGTGCTCACCCTGGCTGCGGCCGGCTGTTCGTCCTCGATCGACCTTCAGAACCTGAACGCCGAAGAGATGTTCGCGCGCGGCCAGAGGGAGCTGGACGAGGGCAACTGGAACGCCGCCACCGTGATCTTCGAGCGCTTCTCCTTCGAGCATCCGACCCACCCTCTGGTGGAACGGGCGCGCTTCTCCCTGGGCGAAGCGTATTTCGGCAAGGAGGAGTATCTCACGGCCTCGACGGAATTCCTGCGCCTGGTACAGGACTACCCCACCGGCGAGCTCGCGGACGACGCGCGCTTCATGGTGTGCCGGGCCTACGAAGAGTTGTCGCCCGAGATACCGCTGGACCAGGAATACACCCGCGGCGCGGTGGACCACTGCGCCGCGCTGGCGGAGTTCTACCCGGGCAGCGAATTCGCGGACAGCGCCCGGGCCACCCGGGACCGTCTCCTCGACAAGCTGGCGCGGAAGGACCTCTACAGCGCCGATTTCTATTTCAAGGCGAAGGCGTACGATTCGGCGATCGTGTACCTGGAGGGGCTCCTGGAGGCCTACCCCCGCTCCTCCGCGGCGCCGACGGCGCTGTTGCGGCTCGTTCAGATCTACGAGACGCTCGGCTACGACGACGAGCTGGACGAAGTGCGTGCCCGGCTGCTGCGCGAGTTCCCCGACACGCCGGAGGCGGCCGCAGCGACCGAGGGCGAGGGACTGGTCGCGGGGTGAGGATCGGCCTGTTCGGAGGCTCTTTCGACCCGCCACACATCGGTCATGCGATCGTTGCGCAGTACGCGCTGGAGCGACTGGAGCTGGGCCGCGTCCTGTTCGTGCCGGCGGCGCGGCCACCGCACAAGCGCGAACGCCGGCTGGCGCCGGCGGAGGTCAGGGCGGAAATGGTCGGGGCGATGATCGCCGGGGACCCGGCCTGTAGCGTAGACGACATGGAGCTCCGGCGAGAGGGCCCCTCGTACACGGTGGACACGTTGCGGGGTCTCGTCCGCCTGCACCCGAGCGATGATCTGGTCCTCCTGCTGGGGGCCGATCAGTTCGGAGAGTTCCACACCTGGCGCGAACCCGTGGCCATCGAGCGCCTGGCCGAGATCGCGGTACTGGACCGCGGCGGAGGGCCGGCAGCCGGGCCGGCCGTGAACGTACGCCACACGCGCGTGGGCGTACCGCGCATCGAGGTCTCCTCCAGCGAGATCCGCGCGCGGGTCGCGGCGGAGAAATCCATCCGCTATCTCGTACCCGCGCCCGTGCTGGAGATCATTGAACGCGAAGGGTTGTATCGGGCATCCGCGCACGCGGGCCGGGAGATGAGAGGGAATAGAGGTCCATGCTGAAATCTGCCGTAAAGGTCATTCTGGGCTCTCGCCACGTCCGCCAGGCGAAGAAGCTCGCCCCGCTGGTGGATGAGATCAACGCCATAGCCGATCGCCTCGCCGCCGCTAGCGAGGACGAGTTGCGCGGCCAGACCGATCGGCTGCGCGCGCTCGTGCGCGAGCGCACCGGGCCATCACTGGCGTCGATCGAGGAGCTGAAGGAGACCAAGCGAGGGGCCGAAGACCACGGTGAGCGCGAGCGCCTGACATCGCAGATCCGCGACGCCGAGGACGAGCTCAAGGATCTCACCCAGGCGGTCCTCGACGAGATCCTGCCGGAGGCGTTCGCGACCGTCAAGGAGGCGTGTCGCCGGCTGCTCGGGAAGGGGATCACGGTTACCGGCCAGCAGCTCGTATGGGACATGGTGCCTTACGACGTGCAGCTCATCGGCGCGATCGCGCTCCACCGCGGCAAGGTCGCGGAGATGCAGACCGGCGAGGGCAAGACGCTCGTCGCGACGATGCCCCTGTACCTCAACGCCCTGGCGGACCGGGGTGCGCATCTGGTCACGGTGAACAGCTATCTCGCGCAGCGCGACTCCGAGTGGATGGGCACCGTCTACGGCTACCTCGGGCTCACCGTGGACTGCATCGACCTGCACGATCCCGGTACCCCCGAGCGACGGGCGGCGTACGCGGCCGACATCAGCTACGGCACGAACAACGAGTTCGGCTTCGACTACCTGCGCGACAACATGGTGCCGTCGCTGCAGCAGAAGGTCCAACGGGGGCACTACTACGCGATCATCGACGAGGTCGACTCGATCCTGATCGACGAGGCGCGCACGCCCTTGATCATCAGCGGACCGGTGGCCGAGGAGCAGTCGGACGTGTACAAGCAGTACAACCCGATGGTCTCCTCGCTCCACCGCGCGCAGATGCGCATCGTCGCCGAGCTGGTGGCCGACGCCGAGCGCGCGCTCGAAGCGGGCGACGAGGTGGAAGCGGGCGAGAAGCTGCTGGCGGTGCGCAGGGGAGCGCCGAGGAACAAGCGCCTCCTCAAGCTCTTCGCGGACGATCCCGGGCTGCAGAAGCTGGTCAGCCAGACCGAAGCCGCCTGGATGCGCGAGAAGCGCCTGCACGAGTTGGACGAGTTGCTGTTCTTCGCCATGGACGAGAAGGGCCACCAGGTCCATCTCTCGGATCGCGGCCTAGACGAGTTGTCGCCAGGCGATCCGGACGCCTTCCTGACGCCCGACCTGTCCGAGGACGTGGGCAGGATCCAGGACGACGAGGACCTCGGCGTGGACGAGAAGCGCGAGCGCATCCAGGCGCTGGAGAAGGAGTTCGCGGACAAGTCGCAGAAGATCCACGTCATCCACCAGCTGCTGAAGGCGTACACGCTCTTCATCAGGGACGAGCAGTACATCGTCGAAGACGGGCAGGTGATCATCG
>Ga0299907_10003504_pt1 | contig 10055 bp, 4 predicted proteins | sample RVTome_16_FD_198680 | JGI IMG/M metagenome (GOLD analysis project Ga0299907, IMG submission 198680) | Soil microbial communities from uranium-contaminated site in the Upper Colorado River Basin, Wyoming, United States - RVT152D67 (version 2) ... | reverse complement strand
CAACTTTGGGGAACCGATCGCGAAACGTCTTCCAAATGTCCCCAAGTTGGACGACATTGATCGGCAGAGGCTGGAAGCCGACGGAAAGCACCAACTCGATGATCGGGGGCGACGCGAAACGCGGGCGTTTGGGCAGCCGACGCTCAGTGGCCCGCTGCGGGCCTTCTCCGGCCACGCTCAGACGCCGGTCACGATTTCGAGGCCCACCTCGCGATTGTATGGCCTTTCAGATCGTCGCGAAGCTGCCACGGACCCCGCCCATCGCTTCGGCTGCCCCAGAGTTGGGGTGACTCCCGCTCGAGCCTACCGACGTTAGACAGGCCTCAGAGCATCGATATGGTTAGACGGCCGCCACGGGAAGTCAGCTGCAGCCGCTGGTGGAGCCGCAGTTGAGGCACTTGTAGCAGCTGCCGTTCCGGACCATGATCGAACCGCAGTCGGCGCAGGACGGTGAGTCGGCCGAGACTGAGAACGCGACCCTCGTGCCACCACCCAGGTCGATCGGCTTGATTGCCTTGGCCGGCCCCTCCGCGTGGCCGTTGGTGAGGACGGGGAGGTCGGTGCCCCCGGCCGGAGTCTCCGCGGGAGGAGGTTCCGCGGAAACGGCAGTCGTCTTGGGTCCACCGGCCTCCCCGGTGGTCTTGGCTTCAGAACGTTCCGTGGGCTGGGCAGAGGGAGCGGCACTGCCGGACACTTCGCGGTTTTCGGGAGCACGGGAGTCGCTTGCTGGACCGGCGGCGGGAGAGCCGCTGGAGGCGGCAGCCGACGGGCCAGAAACGCTCCCGGTCGAGTCGGGCGCTGCCGGCTGGTCCCTGGTGATGATGCCTATCGCATCCCGATCGTCTTTGCTTAGAAATCTCGAGCCCATCCAGCGGAAGACGTAGTCCACGATCGACTTGGCGATCGGGATCTCCTGGTTGCCCGTGAAACCCGCCGGCTCGAAGCGCGAATGGGCGAACTTGTTGACCAGGTCGCGCAGCGGAACGCCGTACTGCAGGGCGATCGAGGTCATCGTGGCCAGCGAGTCCATCAACCCGCTGACCGTCGAGCCCTCCTTGGCCATCTTGAGGAAGATCTCGCCCGGCTGGCCGTCCGGGTAGAGCCCGACGGTGATGTAGCCCTCGTGCCCGCTGACCTGGAACTTGTGCGTGATCGCGCGCCGCTCGTCCGGCAAACGGCGCCGGTAGGGCTTGGGCTCCCCAGCGAGTCCAGCCACCGCCGGCGCCGCCGCCGCCGACACATGCCCCGCAGCCGCGGCCTCTGCCCCCGCCGCCTCAGCTGACTTGTCCTTCTTCTTGCCCGTCGAGAGCGGCTGGCTGCGCTTCGAGCCGTCGCGATAGATCGCGATCGCCTTCAGGCCCAGCTTCCACCCCTCGAGGTAGACGTCTGCTATGTCATCAGGTGTGGCCGCCTCCGGCATATTGACCGTCTTGCTTATTGCGCCACTCAGGAAGGGCTGGGTCGCGCCCATCATCCGGACATGGCCCATGTAGTGGATGCTGCGCTCGCCGTTGACCGGCTTGAAAGCGCAGTCGAAGACCGTCAGGTGCTCGGGCTTGAGCGCCGGCGCGCCCTCGATCGTCTCCCGCTCGTCTATGTAGCGGACGATCTCCTCGACCTGCGCCGGGTCGTAGCCCAGCTTCTTGAGCGCGGCCGGGACCGTCTTGTTGACGATCTTCAGGAAGCCCTCACCGACCAGCTTCTTGTACTTGATCAGCGCGATATCAGGCTCAATGCCGGTGGTGTCACAGTCCATCATGAAGGCGATCGTGTTGTGGCTGACGAAGCCGTTGGCCACGTAGGTCACGTTGTCGGGCACAGAGATGTCGTAGGTCAGCTGCTCCTCGCCCAGCTCGGCCGAGGCGACCTCGTCGTAGAAGTAGCCCAGTGACTCGGCCAGCTCCGGATCCTGCGTCCGCTCGAGGAGGGCAGTCGCCGACCGCCGGCTGACCAGGCCGGTCTTCGCGAGGGACAAGAGCATTGACTTGCGCAGGCGGTCATTGGCCGGCGCAAGGCGGTCGATCGTCGCTCGGCTGACCGGAACATGGTCGGCCTTGGCGGCCTGCCAGGTAGTGCTGTACATCGCGGCCAGGTGCTCGCGCTTGCGCTCGGAGATGAACGAGATCTCCGACAGAAACCTACCGGCCGACTCGACGTTCAGCAGTCGCAACACATGCACCGGGTTGGCACCAATATGGCCGAACGCACCCGTGCTTGTCTTACGCGTCGTGACGAAGCCGAGCGCCAGCAGCAGCGACTGGACGTCGTAGCTGAACTGCTCCGACACGGTCGACCAGTAGGCGTAGCCGTTGTTGACGTTGCCGTCCGCTTCAAACAGGCCGCGTACGAAGGCCCGATATGACTGTGGGTCGTTGGTGTAGAGGACCGCGTCGGGAATGTGCGCCTGGTAGCCCTTGCCTCGGTGGGTGGTCGTAGGTGCCTTCTTGGCAAAGCCGCAGGCCTCCCACCAGAGGGTCAGTCGGACCGAGTGGAATGCGACCTCCATGTAGCCCTGCCTGGGCGTGACGGCGGCTTCCAGGCCGAAGAGTCGGCGCCCAAGGTCGGTCAGTCGGTCGACAACGTCGGTGTCCTTGCTGTCCACGCAGAAGCGCAGCCCCTTCGCATGCAGCGAGCCGTCGCCCATGAAGTAACCGACGAGCTCGGCCAGGTCCGCGTTCATGAAGCGCGGGACGAAGGTGGTGTGGTCCGACGTCCAGTAGGCCTCGGCCAGCGGCGGCAGGGGAACCTCCCGCGGCTCGCCTATCAGGCCGCCCTTCATCAGCGGAACGCGGTCCGTGGCGCGCACGTCGCCGAAGCGGCGCCACTGCCAGTCACCGTTGCCATCCACGATCTTGATGCGGTGCATCGTGGTGCCCTGGATCCGGTAGCCGCGGCGGGTCCTGACGGTGACTACCGGCTCGGCCCCGTTGACGAAGAACTTCGTCGCCTCGCGCGGGCCGTCGTCCGTGCCAACGCGGAGGTCCAGGTCCTGCCACTTGTCACCGTCAGGGTTGCCCAGGCTGCGCAGGCGAACGAGACCGCGATCGGTCAGCACGAGGCTGCCGCCGACGAGGCAGCCTGTCGGCGCGAGCACGGTCACCTGGGCATTCCGGTACCCGTGCTGCGTGCCCAGCTCGAGTGCGGTGTCCCAGGATGACCGTGCCGCGTCGATCAAATCCCGCGGCGCGCCCTGCTCAGGGATCGCGTACGCGGCGTCACGATGCTTCTTGATGACCCGTAGGAATGGCTGCTCGTTCTTCCTGTATTCCTTGAACGGCCCGCCGTGGTCGCGAGCGACTTCGGCCGACTGGGCGTACGCCTCGCCGGTCATGATTGAAGTCAGCGCAGCGGCGTACGCCCGACCCGCGTCCGAGTCGTAGGCCAGGCCGCGGCTCATCAGCAGCGCGCCAAGGTTGGCGTATCCCAGTCCGAGCGGTCGGAAGAGATGCGAGTTGAGGTCGATCTGGGGCGTGGGGTAGCTGGCGTTGTCGACCAGGATCTCCTGCGCCGTGATCGTTACCCGGGCCGCGAATCGGTAGGCCTCGACGTCGAATTCGCCGTCGTCGCGGACGAACTTCATGAGGTTTAAGGACGCGAGGTTGCAGGCCGTGTCGTTCAGGAACATGTATTCCGAGCACGGATTGCTCGCGTAGATGCGATCCGTGTTGGCGGACGTGTGCCAGTCGTTGATCGTTGTGTCGTATTGGATGCCCGGGTCGCCGCAGATCCAAGCCGCTTCGGCAATCTTTCGGAAGAGCTCGCGCCCCTTGTACGTGCCTGCCGGCTCGCCGGTGGTAACTTCCTTGGTCTTCCATTCGGCGTCGTTCTCAACGGCGCGCATGAACTCGTCTGCTACGCGGACGGAGTGGTTCGCGTTCTGGAATTGAATCGATCCGTACGCCTCGCCCGTAAAAGAACCGTCGTAGCCCGCCTCGATTAGCGCCCAAGCTTTCTTCTCTTCATTGGCCTTCGAGTCGATGAACTCCTCGATATCTGGGTGATCTGCGTCCAGGATGATCATCTTTGCCGCACGACGGGTCTTGCCACCACTTTTGATGGCTGATGCGAATGAGTCGTAGCCCTTCATAAAGCTCACCGGGCCGCTGGCAATGCCGCCGCCACTCATCTTCTCCTTCGATCCCCGGATGGTGCTGAGGTTGACGCCCGCGCCCGAGCCGTACTTGAATAGCATGGCCTCCGTCTTGGCGAGATCCATGATCGAGCCCATGTTGTCCTGCACCGAGTTGATGAAGCAGGCCGAGCACTGCGGCTTCTCTTCGACGCCGACGTTGAACCAGACGGGCGAGTTGAAGGCCATCTTCTGGTGCAGCAGCAGGTGCGTCAGCTCGGCCTTGAAGGTCTGCAGGTCCTTGTCCGTCGCGAAGTAGTGCTGGGTGGCGGCCCAGCCGGAGATCGTGTTGACGACGCGATCGATGAGCTGCTTGACGCTGCGCTCACGGCCCGGGGTACCGATGTGACCGCGGAAGTACTTCGAAACGACGACGTTGGTCGCGAGCTGGCTCCAGAACGAGGGCACCTCGACGTCGTTCTGCTCGAAGACGGACTTGCCCGACTCGTTGGAGATGCTCGCCGAGCGGATCTCCCACGTGACCTCGTCGTACGGGTGGATGCCGGGAGTGGTCCAGCGGCGCTCGAAGGTCAGGCCCTTCGCGCCAGCGCCGGTGAAGCGCCCCTCGTCGTCGATGGGCCCCATGACGGGCTTGAGCTGCGGGTTTCGCGCGAGCACCTTGGTTCCGTCCCGCTTCGTCTCCGATGCCGCGCCGGCGCCCGTCTCTCGAGCCATCTCTTCGTCCTCTCCCATCCGTCACAGCCGTGTCGCTGAGGGCCGACCTGGGGGTCTGTCCACCGCGTTTCTAATCCGTCGATGCTAGTCGGCACCGTTTGGCCTGTCAAGGCCGAAACCACAACATGTGGGGCCATGGGCGATGCCGCCACCACTACGGCTTGTGTCCGGCCTGCGAGTGCTGCAAGTTGGTTGTGGAGCGTCGGTGGACCGTCTGGGGAGTGGCTGTGGACGGTTTGCAGCGCATGGCAGCGGCGCCTTTGGGTGGCTCCATCTGTTCCCCACCACGACAAGCGCGACCGATTCCGGGCCATCGGAGGTGGTTTGTGGCGCGCAAAACCCGAAGTTGGGCCGAAGTGTGCTCGTGAGGAGCAGAATCGACCGGAATCGACCTTCGCCCATGCCACTCGAGGCGAAATGGGTCCCGCATGTGCCCTGGGAGAACATGCCGACCAGGACAGATCCAATGGACCTATGGCAGCCCAGCCCTCGCACGGGCTGGAAGCGTGGCGTAGCCTTCGAACATTCCAACGCAGGAGGAGACGGAGATGGCCAGGTACCTGTTCATTGGTAGTTACACCGCGGAGGGAGCACGGGGAGTCCTGAAGGACGGCGGCACGAAGCGACGGCAGGTGGCCGAACAGCTGATGACCTCGCTCGGGGGCAGTGTCGAGGCGTTCTACTTCGGCTTCGGTTCTGACGATTTCTACGTCATCGCCGACCTGCCCGACAACGCCGCCGCCGCGGCCGGGAGCCTGACCGTGGGCGCATCGGGGACACTGGGTGTGCGCACCATCGTGCTGTTGACTCCGGAGGAGGTCGACGACGCGGCCCAGCGTTCGGTGCAGTACACGCCCCCCGGCGGCTGACGCCCGGCGGCTGATGCCCAGCGGCTGATGCCCGCCGGGGACAGCTCCGAGGAACGCGTTCCGGCGCAGCTCCTCCAGCGGGTAGGTCCGCACTCCCGATCCGGACGGCGGCAGGTCGCTCATGCGTCGGCGGCAGATGCGCCCGTCGACTCCGCCCCGGCCTGGGCCGCGCGCGCGCCGCGACGTTCGACGACCTCGATCAGCGGCGATCTCGGCCCGAAACGCTCGGCGCTCGCGCGCGCCTTGTCGAGCCACGACTGACCCTCGGCGGTCCGGCCACGCCGGAGCAGGAACTCGGCCAGCGCCAGCTGCTCCTCCCAAGGGTTGTAGTCGGTGCGCCCGATCGTGGACATGGCCTCGCGCAGCAACTGCTCAGCTTCGTCGAGCTTGCCCTGGGCCTCGCGCACCAGCCCGAGCACCATGCGCGTGCTCGAAAGGGTCGCATAGTCGCCCTTGCCGGTTACCGCGACAGCGGCCTGTGCCACGCGATCCGCTTCAGCCACGTTGCCCAGCTCGAGATGTGCCTGTGCGACGCGCCGCTGTGCCTCCGGCCGGAAGCCGACGTGCTCCAGAACCTGCTCGAGGCCGCGCTCGTACAATTCGAGCGCCTCGGCCCACTGATCCCGGCCGCCATACATGTCACCCAGGTGAATGAGCGCGACGTAGTGGCTTTGGCGATCGCCGAACTCCTCCAGGACGTTGGCCGCCGAACGCAGCAGCTCCTCGGCTTGGTCGCCACTTTCGGCCAGCGACAGGAAGCTGCCGAGCGACCGGTCCACGCGGGCCCGGGTCAGCCTGCTGGGCCCCCTTTCGGCCAGCTCGCCCGCCTCTGCCAGCAGCCGCCCCCAGCGTTCGGCGTCGCCGCGCTGCCCGTGGATGCGTGCCAGCAGTGCCAGGGCCTCGGCCTCGCGATCGGGCAAGTCGTTCGATCGGGCGACCTCGCGCAGCTCGGTCCAGATCCGTTCCGCGCTGGCGAGGTCGCCGTACCACCAGCCGCCGTAGCCGAGGCCCTCCAGCACGTGGGTCAGGTACCAGCCGTCGCCGGCCTCGGTCAGCAGCACCCGGGCGCGCTCCAGCTCGCTGAGCGCAGCCTCCGAGTCGGCCGATTCGAGGCTGATCCAGATATCGCCCGCCTTGGCGAAGATCGCCCGTCCCTCGATGTCACTCCGGCCAAGGGCGTGCGCGTCTCGCTCGACCTTCGTCGCCAGCTCGCCCGAGCGCCGAAACTCGTCCAGCCGGCGAAGTGCCTCCACCTCCAGCCACTCCAGCTCGAGCCGCTGCTCACCAGCCTGCGGATCGAGGGCCAGCGCCCGCTCCGCGAAACCCCGGGCGGCCCGGGAGTCGTCGCGCGCGAGGGCCTTGTGGGCGCTGGCGGCCAGGGCTTCGATCGCCCGCCGGCTGTCGGTCGGATCCACCCGCCCGTCGAGCTCACGCCGCAGGTTGACCGCCTGCTCGAGGTGATAGGCCTCGATCTCGACGAACTCCTCGATGCGCGCGCCGGCCCAGCTGCGCAGCCAGTCGGCGACGAGGCCGTGCAGCTCGGCGCGGCGTGCCTTGGGCAGCGTCGAGTAGGCGACGTCGCGGATCAGGACGTGCCGGAAGCGGAAGGTCGGCTCATCGGGCGCGCGTTCGTCGGTGATCAGGTCGCGCAGCACGGCATCCTCGAGGTGCCGCTCGATGTCGGCCCGACCAGTGTCGTGCGCCGGGTCGATGGCCGCCACGGCCGAGCGCTGGAAGACCCGACCGACCACCGACGCTGCCTGCAGCATCCGCCTCTCCGGCGCCGGCAGCGTGTCCAGCCGGGCGCGGATGAGCGCCTCGATGCTGTCCGGCACGCGGACGTCGGCCGCTTCCCGGCGGGCATGCCACCGACCCTCCGTGTACTCGACGACTCCCTCCTCGATCAGCATGCGCACGACCTCCTCGACGAACAGCGGGTTGCCCTCCGCCCGGTCGAGAACGCGCTGGCGAAGGGCCGCTGGCAGGTCGTCGACTGTGAGCAGGGCGGAGAGCAGGGAGCGTGACTCGGCCTCGCTGAGCGGCTCGAGGTGGATGCGCGCTGCCTCCATCCGGCCCGCGCCCCACGCCGGGCGGCTGTCGATCAGCTCGGGACGGGCCGGGCAGATCACGAGCAGCGGTGCCTCGCGGGTCCACGTCACGAGGTGCTCGATCAGGTCGAGCAGCGGCGGCTCGGCCCAGTGGATGTCCTCGAAGACGAGCAGCTGCGGCCCGCTCGTCGCGGCGCGGTGCTCGATCAGCCGGCGAAAGCCCCAGGCGATCTCGCGCTCGGCGCCTGCGCCCCCGGAACTCTGCGTCTGGGGGGCGGCGTCGCGCGAGCCGAGTGCGCTGGCCAGGCGGTCGGCCACGTCTGCGTCGGGGCTGATGGCAAGCAGTCTTGCCTGCGCGTCGGCGGGTGAGGTGTCGGGCTCGATCCCTGCCAGGCCGCGCAGCATCTCGGCCACTGGCCAGTACGTGATGCCCTCGCCGTAGGGCAGGCAGCGGCCGCGGACGACGGACCAGCCCTGCTTCTGCAGTCGCGCCGTCGCCTCGCGGACAAGCCTGCTCTTGCCCACGCCGGGCACGCCCAGGATCGTGAACAGGCTGGCCTTCCGCCCCTGCTGGGCGCGGCGTGCGGCGTCGAGCAGCAGGTTCAGCTCCTCGTCGCGGCCGGTCAGCGGTGCCTCGAGACCGGGCACGCCGCGCGGGCGGCCGACCTCCGAAGCGATGGACGTCACGCGCCAGCCGGCGACGGTGGCGTCGCGCCCGCGCAGCGCGAGCTCGCCCAGCGGCTCGGCCTCGACCAGGCCGCGCAACTGCTCCCACGCCTGCCCACCGACGACGATCTCACCCGGCTCGGCCCCCTGCTCGAGGCGGGCGGCGGTGTTCATCGCGTCACCCGTGGCCATCGTGGCACCGCCGAACGGATCGCCCACCACGACCTCGCCCGATTCGATCCCGATGCGCGCCTGGAGAGCGACGCCGTGGCGCACCCGCGTGTCGGCGGCGATCGCGGCGACGCCGTCACGGATGGCGACTGCGGCGCGAACCGCTCGTTCAGGATCGTCCTCGTGGGCCAGCGGTACGCCGAAAATGGCCATCACGGCGTCGCCGCTGAACTTCTCGACGGTGCCGCCGCGGCGCTCGATCTCCAAGGTGGCCAGCTCGAAGAACCGGCCGACCATGCCGCGCACGACCTCAGGGTCCAGCCGCTCGCCGAGCGCCGTGGAGCGGGCCAGGTCGGCAAAGAGCGCGGTCACCACCCGCCGCTCCTGGACGCCGACGCGCGTCACCAGGCTGGTGCCGCAGTTGCTGCAGAAGCGCGCGTCGGCCGCGTTGGGCGTGGCGCAGCGCGGGCACTCGATCACCCGGGCATCCTACTCAGCCCGTCCAGGCAGGAAGAACGTCCGCATCTCGCCCACGCCCTCGCAGGATTCGGTCGCGGATGGTGACGAGCGGCCGGGGCAGGCCTAGCATGGCCAGAAAGTACACCGGGGCAGGGAGGCGACTGATGGCAGGCATCGACAAGAAGAATTTCGACGATCCGGATGAGGTCGAGGACTACGGCGCGGAGGGGAACTCGAAGCGCGTCACGCTGGGCATAGCCGACGACTCGACTCTCTGGCGGTCATCGCTGCTGCCGGGCTGGAGCTGGATGCGCAACATCAAGCCCAACGTTTCCTTCGAGACCTGCCCGCTGCACCATCGTGAGTACGTCGTATCGGGCCGGATTCGCTACACCATGAACGACGGCAGCGAGGTGGTGGGCGAACCGGGCGACCACCTGCTCATCGAGCCGGGGCACCTGGCCGAGGTGGCGGGCAACGAGGCCTGCATCCTGCTCGATTGGTAGGCGCCTCAGGCTTTATCGCCCGCCGGCTGGTCTCTGCCAAATGATCGCCGGGAGCGCACTATCCGGCGGCGCGGGGCGTTTTCCTGGACATATGTCCGACTGGCGAGCACTAGGCCGGCAAAACGGGGCTTTTCCGCCCGCGACCCGGGCTCACTGAGGGCGGCTGAGCGTGGAGACGGGGTCGGCTGCGGCTTGAAGCGCCCCGAATCGGTGACGGTTTCCGCATAAGGCTCACCCGTCGCGCATATGACAGGAGCATCTGGGGTGGCCGTTCAAGCGAGAGCCAGATCTCGTTGACGCGCCTAGATCTCCGCGTTGAAGGTGTCGCAGGAACCCGGGTTGGCGGCTCGGTAGCCGACACCGAACCAGCTCTGGCGCTGGGCAGACGTGCCGTGGGTGAAGTTCTCGGGCGTCACGCGACCCTGCGTCTGCTGCTGGATGCGGTCGTCGCCGACGGCTGACGCGGCGTCGAGCGCCTGGTTGATCTGGCTCTGCGTGATCGGCTCGAGATACTCGGTGTCGACCGCGTTGG
>Ga0299907_10003503_pt1 | contig 10056 bp, 9 predicted proteins | sample RVTome_16_FD_198680 | JGI IMG/M metagenome (GOLD analysis project Ga0299907, IMG submission 198680) | Soil microbial communities from uranium-contaminated site in the Upper Colorado River Basin, Wyoming, United States - RVT152D67 (version 2) ... | reverse complement strand
AAGCAAAGCGGCGTCGAGCGGTACTGGTGGCGTCGCTTGGCGCCGTCCTGTTGAGCGCCCCCATCGCCGCCGGCGCGGCCGATCAGTACGCGTTCGACCCCGCCGCGTTCGACATCGCTGCGGCTCCGGATGGCAGCATTCTCGTCACTGGCAACGACACGATCAGCGCAATTCGGAACGGTGTCATCCGTCAGGTCGCCGAGGTCCCGGTGCCCGTCACCGACCCCCCGTCGACCCTCAACGGACTGGCGGCGATCGGGTCGGGCAACTACTTCGCGACCACCGGCGGCGGCGACCTGGCCCAAGGCGCGAAGCTGTGGAGGGTCTCGCCCGGAAACGCTCGCATGGTCGCCGACATCGGAGGCTTCGAGACAGCGCACGACCCTGATGCTGCCGGGGGCCTGCAGTGGAAGGATTCTCGCTGCGAGGCGGTCGACCCATTCAGCGCGGGGCCACAGTCGAACCCGTATCACCTGACCGCGCCGTCCGGCGGCGAGGCTCTGGTCGCCGACGCCGCGGGTAACACCCTGCTCTCCGTCAGGACGAACGGCAAGGTCGATTGGGTAGCCGTCTTCACGCCGCCTGCGGCGGATGCCTCCGGCTCGACCGACCCGGCTGACTGGTTAGTGCTCTTCACGCTCGATGATGGCACCGATTGCTACGTTCAACCTGTTCCCACCTCGGTCGCAGTCGGGCCCGACGGCGCCTACTACGTCGGCGAGCTCACCGGAGTCCCGGCCGTGCCCGGCTGGTCGCGCGTCTGGCGCATCGATCCGGGAGCACGGAATGTTGTCTGCCCCTCCGCCGCGTGCACAGTTGTCGTCGACGGCCTGACGTCGGTGATCGATGTCGATTTCGGTCCGGACGGGCAGCTGTACGTGGCCGAGTACCACGCCGACGGCTGGTTGGCGGCCTTCGGTCCCGACCCTGCCAACGGCACCGTCAAGCGCTGCGATGTGGCCACAGGCCAGTGCACCCTCGTCGCGGAAGACCTCCTGCTGCCGAGTGCGCTCACCTTCGACAAGTGGGGTGCGCTGTGGCTCCTCGAGAACAACATCTTCGCTCCGACGGTGCGCAAGCTGGCCCTGCCCTAGGGGAAAATCGCGCAGGCCCACGGCGCCATGGACGGTGCGCGCGCCATGCGTTCTATGCTGAACGGGCATGCGCATCGTCTCCCTCCTTCCCTCGGCTACCGAGATCGTCTTTGCCCTGGGGCTGGGCGACGAGCTGGTCGGCAGGACGCACGAGTGCGACTACCCGCCCGAGGTCGCCGACGTCGCGGTGGTGACGGCCAGCGTGGGCGGCGCGGCTGACGAGTCGAGCCGCGAGATCCACCAGCGCGTCGCCGACTCGGTCCATCGCGGCAGCTCGATCTACCGGTTGGATCAGCAGGCGCTGGCCGCTGCCCGCCCGGATCTGATCCTGACCCAGGAGCTGTGCGAGGTCTGCGCGGTCAGCTATCGCGAGGTGGGCAGGGCCGCACGCCGGCTGAGCTCCGAGGCCACGGTCGTGAGCCTCGAGCCCACCTCCGTCGAGGGGATCTTCAACACCATCTCGACGGTTGGCGCGATGACCGACGCCGAGGACGAAGCGGTCGGCCTGCTGGAGCTATTGCGCGAACGCTTGGCCGAGATCGAGGGGCGCGTCCTGCAGCGCCACGAGGCCGGCATCCCGCCGCGGCGGGTGGTCTCCCTGGAGTGGCTGGATCCACCGTTCGCGGCGGGCCACTGGGTGCCCGAGCAGGTTCGCCGCGCCGGGGGTTGGGAGCTGCTGGGCCCGGCTGGCGAACGCTCGGTGGAGACCAGCTGGGAGCGCCTGCGCGAGGTCGACCCCGAGATGTTGCTGCTGATGCCCTGCGGCTTCGACGCTCGGCGGACCCTCAGCGAGTGGCAGCGGGCGGCCAAGCCCGACTGGCTCGATGAGTTACAGGCAATCCGGGAGGAAAGGGTCTTCGCGCTCGACGGCTCGTCTTACTTCAGCCGGCCCGGGCCGCGCGTCGTCGAGGGCGTGGAGCTGCTGGCCGTGCTGTTCGATCCTGGCGGCCACACTCCTGATCTCCCTGACGACGCCTGGTTGCCGCTCGGCGGCCGGGCAGCCAACAGGCGAAGGTGACCTTCCGCCCGAGCTTCAATTGCCTGTGGTGCGGTCGGCCTCACCAGACCCGCACGCAGGAGGACATCGAGGGCTACGCGCTGCTCTGCCCCGAATGTGTTGGTCGTGCGCAGGACAACGAGTTTCTGCGCTTCCGACTGCGCCAGGGCCTGCAGGCGCGCGCGGCGGTCAGTCACCCCGCCGATCCGGAGGCCGACCTGCGCGGTTACTACGCCGCGATAGCCGATGAGTACGACGACTGGTACGCCTCGAGCGGCCGCTACAGCCGGCCGGCGATCGAGAGCGCCGCCTTCGCCGCTGAGCTGGACGTGGCCACGCTCTGGCTCGACCGGCTGCCGCTGGGTGGCGAGATCGTAGAGCTTGCCGCCGGTACCGGCTGGTGGTCGCCCCTGCTCGCCCAGAAAGGCCAGCTGTGGCTCTATGACGCAGTGGAGGAGCCGCTCGAGCGAGCGCGGCAGAGGCTGCTCGCCCACAACCTCGCTGCGCACATTCACGTCCGCGATGCCTGGCAACCGGCGGACCGGCAGGTCGACGCCCTGTTCACCGGTTTCTGGCTGGTGCACGTCCCCCGGCGGCGGCTGGCCGAGTTCTGCACGATCGCCCGCGGCTGGCTCAAGCCTGGCGGAACGTACGCCTTCATCGACGAGCCGGCAGCTGGGTCCGAGGCTTCCGTTGGCGAGCGTCCGGATGCCGACATCGCGCTCCGCACGGTTGGCGACCGCGAGTTCCACCTGCCCGAAGCTCACCACCCGCCAGCCGAGCTGGAGGCCGCGCTGCGCGGGGCAGGCTTCGCCAACGTAGAGATGACGACAACCGGCCGCTACTTCCTGCTTGGGCAGGCGCAGGTTTCAACCGAGTGAGGTACCGCCCGTGAGCCAGACAACGTGGTCCACCGTGGACTCCTACATCGACGAGCTGTTCGGACTCGACGACGAGGTTTTGCGCGAGGCGGTCGCGGCTGGCGATCGGGGCGGCCTGCCGCCAATCCAGGTGTCCGCGCCGCAGGGCCGGCTGCTCAACCTACTGGCGCGTTGGGGCGGCGCCCGGCGCATCCTCGAGATCGGCACGCTCGCCGGCTACAGCGCCATTTGGCTGGCCCGCGCCCTGCCCGGCGATGGCCGGCTGGTCACCCTGGAGGTGGACGAACGCCACGCCGCGGTCGCGCTCGACAACGTGCGCCGAGCGGGTCTGGCGGAGGTGGTCGAGGTCATCGTGGGACCAGCGCTCGACACGCTGCCCCGGCTGGCCGAGGCCGAAGCTGAACCTTTCGACCTCGTCTTCATCGATGCCGACAAGCACAACTATCCCGGCTACCTCGAGTGGGCCGTGCGGCTGTGCCGGTCCGGCGGCCTGATCGTGGCCGACAACGTCGTGCGCAACGGCGCTGTCGCGCGCGGCGCCGACCAGGATACGGCCGTGGTGGGCGTCAGACGCTACCTCGAGCTGGCCGCGGCCGACGAGCGGCTCGAGTCCACGGTCATCCAGACCGTCGGCTCGAAGGGGTACGACGGGCTGGCCGTGTCGCGGGTCCGCTGAACGGCGGGGCGGTCGTCAGGACGAGTCGGGCGGTGACCGCTCAGGCGCCAAGCCCACCGACAGCGTGACCCGGAGTGCAGCCACGAACAGTATCCGCATGGCGAGTGCGCCGAGCCGTGCGGCCCGTTGATGTGTCGTCGCAGGCTCATCCATGCTCAATCTCCGCAGCTGATGCTGATCGTGACCTGCTCTTCGCGGCCGCTGTCCATGTCGCGCATCGTCCCCGTCCAGGTCGCGTTCGAGCCGCTGACTTCGAAGGGCGGCGGGTCCCCAGCTGGCTGCCACAGTTCGCCGTCGAGGACGCGAGCGAATATGAAGCTGCCCACGGTCGAGCCGGCCGTGTAGAGGTCGAGCGAGGCACGGCGATCGGCGCTGGCCATGCTCGCCTGGATACCGAAGTCCATAGCGCAGACTGGCGGCTCGCCGGTGATAAGCTCGTACGTCTCCCCACCGATCTGTACCGTTGCGGACCCGCCGGACCCGCCGAACCCGCCGGACCCGGCCGGCCCGCTGGTGCCGGCTGTCGGTGTGCCCGCTTCTGCGGGTGTGGCCGCCGCGGTTCGCGCTGTTGTGGTCAGCGGGGCAGGAGTTGGCCCCATGACCGTCGGCTCGGCCGGCGATGCCGGCGATGCCCCTCCGCAGCCCGCCGCCAGGAGTCCGGCCAGCAGCGCCCTCCAGACCCCAACCGTCGCCCGTGGCTTACTGGCCACTGCCGGCTCTCGCTGTCCTGCGCGTGGCCGAGACGCTGTCGAGGTAGCTCTTGATGCTCGGCACGGCGGTGAGCACGCGCTCGAAGTAGTCGTTGACGGCGCGCAGGGCGTCGTCACGGACGCCCGAGATGTCGTCGGCCCGGGCAGCGGCGCTCTCACGCCTACTGAGGGAGTCCCGAAGACAAAGGAGCCGGCGCACCATGTCTGCCTCGGCCTGGCCCTCCAGCGCGGCGATTGCCGACATGATCAGCCGGTCGACCTGGGCAACCAGTGCGTCGCTCTCGAAGGCGTCGCCCGCGTCGGCGGCCTCGTCCAGCGCACGCAGGAGTGCCGCGACCTGGTAGAGCGCCGTGACGGGCTCGTCGAATAGCTCCCGGATATAGGCCGCCTCCGGGTAGCGGCCGGTCAGGCGGAAGATGTTGTACATCCGCCGTGCCGCCTTGCCATAATTCGGCTCCTTGACTGTGTACTTGTAGACCTCCTCGGTCAGCCGCTCGACGTAATCCGCCACCGAGTCGGCGCCCATTTCCTTGACCAATCGCGAAAAGAGCGGGATGGAGTCGGTCTCGAGGTAGACCTCCTGGAAGTAGGGGTCGAGAAAGCCGTCGAGGGGAGTGATCGTGCCGTCGGGCGCTTCCCACGTGGGGTCGAGCACGTTGGAGACGTTGGCCAGAGTCTTGTCGAGCGGATCGGCAATGATCCAGTCGAGCTTGCACCAGCCAGGATCGAGGGCGGCGCCCTCCCAGTTCAGCTGGCCTGCCGCGCCGTCCTCGCGGCGAAAGGTGATAGTGCCTGCCTCTACCTGCGCGGGCGTCCAGGAGACGGGCTGCCCTCCTTTGACAGGCGCGCCGTCGACAACCGCATCCTGCGGCCAGCTGCCGAACTTCACCTCCTGTAGCCGGTAGCCGTCTCCCCGCACGGTGGCAAGCGCCTTGGTCCGGATTGCCTCGGCCAGGATGCGGCACGCCTCCTCGCGGGTGTCGGCGCGGATATGCACCCGCTCGAAGAAGTCCGCATCGGCCGGGAAGCGGTGAATGCGGCTCTGAGCCGCCGAACCTGAGAGCGCCAGGGCCGTCATCAGCACCGGCGGCCGGTCCTCGAAGCCGACTATCGTCGCCATGCGCCGAAAGCGCTGCAGCTCGCCGGCATCATGGTCGGCCATCGTCACGCGATGCCCGTAGACGCCCGTGTTGACGTCGACGCTGACACTGCCGAACGACTCGGCCGACATGGCCGCGATCCAGCGTTCCGCTTCCCCGCGGTCGAGCTCTATGCCCATCCTTTCGGCAGACTCGACGAGCCTGGCCGTGGCGTCCTCGTGGCCGCGCTGACTCTCGACCATCGAGCCGCTCCCTTTCAGGCCGCGGCGAACTTGCCGACCACGCGCAGGACGAGCGCTTCCACGATCGTCCAGCCGGCGAGTGCTGCCAGCATCACAGGGTTCAATCCGTCGCCCAGGCCTGGCCCGATGCCGGGGATGCCGCCGCCCCCGAAGAGGCCACCCACACCCTCTCCCAAGCCTTTGACCGGGGCTGCCAGCGCGTCACTCCAGGGCACCAGGTACTCGAGCGCGAGCCCTTCGGCCGGGATGACGCCGAGATCGAGCAGGATGCGGCCGACGAGGATCAGCTGGATGACCGCGAAGGCAAGCACCACCAGCCGGCGGACGAGGCGCAGTGGGCCGCCTCCGCCCGCCCGCGCCTGCGCAAGCTGGGCCATGTTGAACATCTCTACGCTTCCTTCCTGTCACAGCCCGGTGGGCAAACAGAGCACCCGCATCAACGGCGGCTCATGTCTCCGCACGTTGCGACGAGCGTCCCCGGAATTTCCTCTACCTCGCCTTCGGTGAGGCCGTCATCGAATGTCCCCTCGGCTGTGACGGAATTGCCGTCGATGCTGATCGCACCCGCCTCGCGGCGCATGTTCCAGCCGATGCTCGGATTCTCGAAGTCGGAGGTGTCATCGAAGTCGATCCGGTGGCTCGTGCCCTCACCTTCGAAGCGTCCCTGGCTGGAGTCGTCCGCGATGGTCGCCTGCATCTGGGTTCGAACACTGTCGAACTCGCCGAAGGAGTTGGTGGTGAACGAGAAGGTGTCGCTCTCGGTGTTGTCGTGCCCAAAAGCGCAGAGGAAGTTGTCGAACTCCCACGTCTCGTCGCCGATCGTCAGGGTCGCGCTGCCGGGGTTGACGCGCGACTGGATAAGCTCCTGCATCTGCTCGGTCAGGTTCTGGGCCGTGGGATTCCTGCCTGCTGCTCTCCAATCGACCTGGCTGAGGTCGATGGTTGCCCAATCGATCGTCGTCAGGTCGACAGTTGCCCAGTCGACGCCCTCCGGATCCTGAGCCGGCGGTGCCGGTAGCTCTGTTGCCGGCTCCGCTGTCGGGGGCGCAGAAGTGCCTGCCTGCGGCTCCGGCGTGCCCGCAGCGCCGTCCGGAGACGGACGAATGGTGTCCGCCGGCGGCGAGCCGGCCGTGCATGCCGCCAGCACTATCAACAGCACACTTCCGATCGACAGCGTGCGTGGGTAGGTGATCATCGCGTCCCCTTGTGACCGCTATCAGGCGTCGGTTGGCCCGCGCCGCGGATTGCGATGGGCCTTGAGCTCAGCAGACCACCGCCGGCCGGCAGCGTCATGAGTAGCTGACTACTCAGTCGTCGGCCACCTGACGCCGAGCACCGCCGGCAGCTCCGCCCGAGCGGACACACCGAGCTTGCTGTAGATCGTTCCCAGGTGGTTGTCGACGGTGCGCACGGAGATCCCCAGGCGCTCGGCAACGTCGCGGGAAGTGAGGCCTGCGGCGGCAAGACGAGCGATCTCCAGCTCACGGGAGGTCAGCGGCACGTGAGCGGCGTCGGCCAGTGCCGGCGTGCGAACGCCGGGGCAGCGTGAAGCGAGTAGCGCCGCCCGTGCCCCAGCCACCCTGGCCAGCTGCTGGCGCTCCTGGCGCAGGTAAGCCTGCTGCGCCTGAGCAGCAGCCTCGGCGGCGAAGAGGTTGCTCCCGATCTGCTCGAAGGCCGATACGGCGCGTTCGAGCGCAACCGCGTCGCCATCGGCCAGGGCGCGGGCATGCAGGGCCATGATCGGCGCGAGCTGGCCCTCGATCCGCCCCGCCAGCGCCTCCAGTCGATCCGCGGCCGGCCCAGCGAAACCCAGGCGGACCGCGTCGTGGAAGAGCCAGGCGCCCCAGACCAGGTGAGTGTCAGCGACCGCGTGTCGTGCCGCGGCCATCGCGGCCATCGCCGCGGCCTGTGCTCCAGCCTCGGTCCACGTGATCCAGACGGTGGCCCGATCGAGCCAGATACGAGATCGCACGTCACGCGCCAGGTCCAGGTCGAGGACCTCCTGGCGCAGCTCACGAGCCAGATCGTGGCGACCCAGCCAGGTGGCGCAGATCGATGCGACCCCGGCGTCAATGGCACGCACCGAGAACGGGTCCCGTTCACGGGTCACGGCCAGCGCTCCAAGCATCGTGTGCAGCGCGCTCTCGATATCGCCCGTCAGAAGCTGGCACTCGGCCAGGTTCATGCCCCACATCGCTGCGACTTCCGGTACGCCGCCGTCCACCGCCGTTCGATACCCGTCCAGGCCGAGTTGCAGTGCTCGGCGGTTACGCCCAGCGTAAGCGTTGGCCATCACGCCGTTGATGCGCAGCATCTCGCCGCTGAGCGGCAGCTCGTCGCTGACACCGGCTGCCAGGCCGAGCCCGACGCGGACCTGCTCCTCTGCCTCGGCGAAACGTCCGAGCATGACATTGGCGATGCTCGAGTAAGTCAGGACGTGAACGACTGCCCGAGGACGTGCCTCGCTCCGCTCGAGGAGGCGCCGCCCAGCCGCAGCGACGGCGCGGAGCTGCCCGGCGGCGGACCGAAAGAGCACCAGCAGCGACTCGATCTCGTCAAGCCAGCCCTGGTCCGTCAGTCGCTCGGTCGCCCGGCCGAGAACTCGTACGGCTTCGTCAATGCGCCCTGCCCTGAAGTAGAGGAGGTTCGCCCGAGCGAGCGCGATCTGCGCGACGTGGTCGTCGCCGCTGGCCATCACCTCTGCCTGGCGCAGGACGCTGTCCGCTTCCTCGACACGCTGTTGACTGGCTAGGGCCTCGCCCAGGACTAGCTGCGCCGCGACGTTCCCGCCCTCTTCCGCCAGGGCGGCGCGCGCCAGGCGTTCCGCAAGCGCAGCATCGAAAGTCGCGAGTGCCTTTCTGGCCGCCGCGAGGAGTATCGTCGGCTTGCCGGCACCGCCTCCGTCCAGGCGCCAGAGGGCCAGGCGCAGCAGATCGTCGGAGCGTCTCACGCCGCTTCGCTCGAGCTGATCGGCCAGCCCGCGCATGATGCGCCGCGCCCGTGTGCGCGGCATGTCGGCAGCCACGACTTCGCCGTAGACCGGGTGCGCGAAGCGCACGCTGCTGCGATTTCCGGTCAGCTCGAGCTCGATCAGATGGCGCTCCTCGAGCGCCTCCAATGACCGCGGGTCGGCCAAGCCCTCGAGGATGCGCAGCTCGATGCCATGCGCCACCGCCAGGCAATCGACGACGATTGTCTCGTTCGAGCTCAAGTTGCCGAGGCGGGCGCGTACGAGCTCCGAGAGTCGGCTGGACGGAGCCAGCGATTGGCTGGCCCGCCACACGCCGGACTCACTTAGCAGCGCGCCGGTTTCCAGGCCACCCAGGATCAGCTCGCGCAAGAACAGCGGGTTGCCCGCCGAGCGCTGCCAGAGCTCATTGAGGGTGAGGGCGTCGACTGGGCCCTCCAGAACAGTCTCCACCAGCTGGCTTGTAGCCGCGCGGCTGAGCGGGCCGACGTCGACACGTTCTGCTGCGCGATCCTTCCACAGCTGGGTCAAAGCGCCTGGCACGGGCTCGCCATTGCGCGCCGTGAGCACTACCGATGCGACTCGGTGGATCGCCGCCTGATGCAGCAAGGCGGCCGTGTGTTCGTCCAGATGATGCGCATCGTCGACGACGAGGACCGCTGGTCCGGAGTCGTGGCTGCGGCGGCGCAGCTCGGCCAGAAGGACGCCCATCAGCCCCGGCAGGTCCATGGTCCTGGAGGGCAGGGCGAGCAGGTGAGCGACTGCCCCGAAGGGAATCAGGGCCGCCGAGGGCGAGGCCCAGACGCGGTCAACGGTGCGTCCACGATCGGCCGCTTCCCGGGCGAATTCGGTTGCCAGCCTTGTCTTGCCAACGCCTTCCTCGCCCGAGATGGTGAGGCTGCTGACCGTGGCACCTTCAAGGGTTGCGGTCAGCCGTCGGAGAATGGCGTCTCGGCCGACCAGCGGCCACTCCATGGGCTCCTCCAGTGCGAGCGCCCCCACCCCGCCCACGTAGTGGGCCGGAGCCACATGGCCGTATTGGGCACTGGCGGTCCCGGGCGCACGTCGTTCGAGCCTAACAGCGAGGTCCAGCCGAATTCCCCTCTCGCCCCCAGCGGATGTCTTGGCGACACAGCCTAGGTAGGCTCACTAAACGTAAGCTAAACGGCTCCTGCCCAAGCCCCGGTAGGATTTGCCCACGAAGCGAGGGGATGTACGTGGAGCTCTCTCTCGGTGTTCTCGGCCCAGTGCGAGTGCTCACACCGTCTGGCCCGCTCCACCTCCGGCCGGCGCAGCGCCGGCTGCTGTCGATCCTCCTGCTCGAGCCTGGCGGTGAGCTGAGCCGTGAAACGCTGCTCGACCGCATGTGGGGCGAGTCCCCGCCCGCC
>Ga0299907_10003502_pt1 | contig 10058 bp, 5 predicted proteins | sample RVTome_16_FD_198680 | JGI IMG/M metagenome (GOLD analysis project Ga0299907, IMG submission 198680) | Soil microbial communities from uranium-contaminated site in the Upper Colorado River Basin, Wyoming, United States - RVT152D67 (version 2) ... | reverse complement strand
ACACGCTCCGCAGCCTGGCGCCCAAGACCTCGTTCTGGCGCGCCGCCCAGTTCGACACCCTCCGTCTCGCCCTGATCAAAGTCGCCGCCCGGGTCACCGAGCTGAACACCCGGATCAAGGTCGCGCTGCCGACCTGCTATCCCTACCAGCAGAGCTGGGCACCGCTCGCCGCTCGGGCCGCCAAGCTGCCGCCCTGAGCCCCGGGGCAGCGTGCCTCGCCTGAGCGTTCCCTCTCAACCCCAAACCCGACGATCCGCGCCCCTCGCGCCACCCACGTCCGCGTCCGACACCGCCTCAGATGCCCGTTACCAACCACCGCCATGAATGATCCGGGCTAGAGGCGAGTCCTCGCGGCGGGCCAGTATGGGCTACCAGGGTCCGGAGGCGCTACCATCGAGCTTCGGGGGCCGTTCTGGTCTTTTCATGAGATCGAGGTCCGGAAACCGGCCCTTGGCCGAGTTCAGTAGTTCCTGTAGAGGTTTGACCAACTTCAGGCGGTCTGCAAGGGTCTTCGCGAAGATGTCGGTCGCGTTGCGAGGTTTTTTCGCGTTCGGCTCTCGGGCGGTCAGTGCAGCCGTCGGGTATTTGAGAACGTCAACGATTTCTTCCACGGCAGCACCATCCTCCCTATCCGCAAGCAGATTGCTGATCGCGGTCGCCCATGCGGCAGCTTCTTCGGCGGAGCCCGTGTTGGCCAGTTCCCGTTTTGCCACTTTCAAGGCTGCCATGCGCCTGCCTTTATCTAGGCTTGGCGCCAGGGCCGCGAAGGCGCGCGCCAGGCCTTCGCGGGCAAAATGCTGCTGGGGCTCGGCTAAAAGCGGCTCTCCTCCCCGACCGGTGCGTCCCACATCGTCAGTTACATCCGACAGTGTACGTACCGGATCAACCCGGCCGTCTCCCAGACCTTCCTTGCCTCCCGAGACGAGCAGCGCGAGGAGGCGACCCTGCAGCCCAATGCGCAGGCCACCGGCTTGAAGCTCGCGCGGGTCGGCCCCCGCTGTCGGCCTCTTGCCGCCGACTTCAGCTAGCGCGTGCAAAAGTTCATCGGCAGCATCATCTGGGGCTGCCACGACCCCTGCGACGCGAAGTAGCTCCTCCAACATTCCGGTCCTGCCCTTCGCCAGCGGGGTGATCAGGCGCGCGATGCCGATCTTGGTGTCGGCGCCCGTCAACAGCTGCTCAGCCTGATCGGTCAGCGGCGCCAGTTCTTTCGCCCCTTCGTCCGAAGAATGCTGCTCCGCCACAAGCTCGAACGCTTGAGCGAGGATCAGCAGAACGTCCGGGTCGACGTTGCCTTCCGGCAGGTCGTTGACGGTGCCCAAGAGGTCACTAAGAATACCGGGTTGCTCGTCACCGGGCAGCGCGGCAATCAGGCTGACCAGCGATCTTGATATGGAGATCGCCATGAATGGGTCCGCTTGCTTGAGGCTGTTGATGGCCGCGGCGACGGCCTCGCTCGAAGCCTTCAAGTCATCCGGGCTCAGCGGGCCTTCATCCGCCTTGCGTTCCCAAGCAGCCATGGCGGCCGCTGCGACAACTCCCATGCGCTCAAAACCTTCAGACCCCGGCGCCTCTTTTTCGACAGTCTGGACAATCTCTTTGAGCAGGTCGGCTCGTGTCTTGCGCGGCAATTCGGGCCCCAGACAGGCCAGGATACGAGCTTTGGACCACACCTCGCGAGCCCTCGTCCCGGCCCGAGTCAGATAGGCTTCGAAACTTGCTTTAGCTCGTTCCAGGGTGTCGCCGGGGAGCTGGTCGCGCAGCGCGGCGATCGCACATGCCAGTCCGGGCGCCGTCCGGGGATCGTGGTCGAGTTCGCTTCGTTTGACAGCTGTTGCGACTTTCTCCGAGACGATCTTGCGTGCTTCCTCCGGCCAGATAAGGCCAATTGCGCGGATAATTGGCTGCGGGCGGAAGCCCATTTGGCGGCCGATGCCCCCCGGTTTGATATGTCTTAAGAAGGCGATCCGCAGATTATCATCATCGGCCTTCGCCAGTTCCCATAGAATTCCCACATAATCGGAATTGGGCACAGGCTGCCAACTTTGTAGACCACTCCAAAGAGAGATAGCTGCCACGTTTCGTGAAGTTTCACTCAGTCGTTCTTGCTGCTCAGCAACGTTCTGCTGCTGACGGGCAACCGAAACGGCCCTCTCAGCAATTTGCCTCTCTCTCTCAGCACTTTCCCGCTGTTCCCAGGCAGCCCAATAGCCAAGGATCGTAATTGATGCGAATATAATGACGAGGACTGCATGGCGACGTACCGCATTATGCCGCCGGCTCCATTTAAGATAATTGAAACAATTGATGAATTGCATATCACGCGAACTCTCGCGCTCAATCTCTGTTTGGTTGGCTGCTAGGATCGCCGCCATGTGACCATTAGGCGACACAAAACGCTCAGACCAAGAGATATTGTATTTAGGTTTACGTTGAGGGGTCAAAAGCGGTTCGATTCGCTCTAGGTCATCTTCGCTGAGGAAGAGGTGCCTTCTCTTTTTCTGAAGCCAGGACAGCCACCAGAATCGGGCTAGTCTTATCTTCGTCCAATTGACGGAGCGTTCGAATAAAAGTCGATAGGCCGCACCGGCTTCTTTGTTCTCGGTCAACCACCCGGCAAGCCGGGACCAGTTGCGCATGAGCGATTCATGCGACACATCCATGTCGCCGCTCTCGCGTACCCAGAGCAGGCGATGATCACGGGTGAACCGGCGTATGAAGGCGTCGATGTCGGGGCCAGGTGCTGGCAAGCCGGCGACCCGCGCGATCTCCTCTCTGGTCGTCCAGCGGCGTTTGAAGTTGCCGCGGTCATCGACCTCGCCCATGAGACAAAACCCGGTGCGCGCGATCTCCTGTTGGGCTGCGGTCAGCGGTGCACCGAAGAGCCCGCCCTGGTAGAGCTCGTCGGCTACGTGTTCGAGGCAATGTCTGAGCAGCCAACCCCGGCGGTTGTCGGCGTAGGCCCTCTCACGCGCTTTGACGAGATCACCCCAGGCGTTGAATCCGAGCGCGCGCGCAAGATCCGCCTCGGTTATCCGCGCTTCGGCCTCTGCGCTGCCCTGGTCCGCCTCGCGGCGCCAGCGCTCGAGGGCCGTGCGCCACAGGATCGCAAGGAGATGCTGCAGGAGGGGCAGATGATCGGGATCGTAGGCGATCTCCTCCACCGCATCGAGAACCTCCGTCACCACCCGCACCTCGTAGGGCCGCAGGTCGGCCTCGCCCGGGGCAAGGGCGCCTTCGAGCAGGCCGGCGCGGAACATGGGCGGCCGCACGGGCGCGACGATCGCCTCGCGCAGTTCGTCCTCTTTGAGCCGCCGGGTCAGATAGCCCGTCGCGTTGATGACATCGGGCAGATCAATGAACTCAGCGCACCGGTGGAGGTCGTCGGTGCGCATTGTCAGCACGAGGAAGAGACCGGGATTCTGCTCGCGTCTGCGCCAGCAATCGATAACCAGCTCGGCGAGTGCCGCTGCCTGCGCTTGACCTATGTTCTCCTCGCGAAACAGTTCCTCGAATTGATCGATCACGATGAGGACATTCGCGCCCTCGAGAACGTCTGCCGACAGTGCGGGATCGATGGCTATCTCTGTCTTGAAGGCAGGCAGGAAGCCCCCCAAAGCACTGGGTCCATAGAGGACCTCGCGGATCCTTGTCGATCTCTCGGCGGACGATCCCGGGACGAGAACACCCGCGAGGGCCGCGACGAGATTGTCCATCGGCGCGCGGCCGGGAGTGCACGTCGCGACGCGCCAGAAATCCCCCCTCCCCGGGATCAGCTTCAACCGCAGCGCCGGAATGACACCGGCCCGCACGATCGACGACTTGCCGCATCCCGAGCCACCGAGAACTGTGACACAGCTCTGGTGCCCCAGTCGGCCAATTATCTCGCGAATTTGGGTTTCCCGCCCCATGAAGTATCGGGCTTCGTCCGGATAGAAGGGTCTGAGGCCGGGATACGGTGAGGCGTCGCGCAGCTCGCGCTCCAGCGCGTCGATGCCGGCGCGTTGCAGCGTCATGGACTAGCCTTCGCTGACCTCGACGAACCCTTGGCATGGATTTCGAGGTACTTACGATAAAGCACATCAAACAAGTTACTCACGAATTCCTTCACCTCACTAGTATCATAATCAAGTTCGTGGTCCTTTACCCTAAACCGCACGACGCTCCAGTAGTCTGAGGGCCTGTACATGCCTTCTGAACGCATATAGAAGATGCCCGGAAACATTGTTTTCATGACCACTTCCGGAAGGTCTGAGATTGTTTCTGCCTGTTGATGTATGGCCAGGAAATCTTTTCGCTCATTATAAACAATTACAACACCATCAGGTTTGTCTACTAGAGCCTTGCTCAAATTTGACCAATCGGCATCGCCGAAATGCAACTCGGCAGAGCAATCGATGCCGTATTCTCTTTTTTTCTGCTCGCAAACCTCATCAAAGGATTTCCGCACAATATCTTTCGCATTTTTGATCTGGTCTTTATCTGCCTCCGACCACTCGACCCACACGCTTGCCGTGACGGATGGCCTCGAGCCGCTCTGGAGCAGCTCTACGGCAAGGGCCTGGGGATTGCCGCGTCGTTTCTGTTCAGCAGGCAGGGCCTCGAGAAACTTCTTGTCGAATTCGTCGATCAGCGACCCTTGAGGCGCTTCGGCAAGCCCAGGAGACAGCGGCTCCCACCAGATGATCGACGCGTCGGACGCACGAACCCCGTCAGCATGGCAGTCCTCGAACAGCGCCTTCTGCACGGCGAGATGACCGCCGCTGGGATCGCCCCGTCGACAGAGCACCTCAAGATCGTCGAACGGCTGCACGAGCACCTTCGCAGACTTGAGGCGCGCGCGGACTTCGTCCGTGGGGTGCCACAGCTCATGCTCTTCGATCACGGAGACTTGGGTTCCGTCGAGCGCGTCGATCAACTCGGCTCTGGCCCGTTTCAGCCGTTCGGGAACGGCCCCGATGGCGATCGCTGCGCCCGACCGTTCGACGGGCAAGGGCCGAGGCTGCGGTCGGAGGTTGCTGCGATGACCGATCAGTTTTCTTGCGAACTCCTCGACAAGAGGCGTGCACCGTTCGTGGAAGTCCGGGTCGGCACGATTGTCGCGTTGGAACACCGGCAGCAAGGTGCCGTTTTCCCGCAGGAAATCTTCCTTTCGAATACCCCTCTGCGTGAGATCGCGGAGCTTGTCCCATAAGCGCTTGCGCCTTTCTGGCAAGCGGTCGGGCTGGCCATCCCGTAACCTACCAAGGGCTTCGCGGTCGAGAACAATGACATACAGACGCTTTAATGCATCTTCGACGGTCGCGCCTACACTCTGTCGGAAAATGTCCAGCTCTGCCAAACAATATTCAGACTTCAAATACCCCTTGCCAAGAAATATGAAGAGAAATTGCGCCTGACGGACCTTTTCGTCGATAATTTCATTCAAAGGGCCACCCTGAGGAAAGCCCGTTTGATCGCGACAGACTCTGAACATAGCCGCATCGGTGTTGTTGACATCTTCTGCGCGTTGCAACTCAGCGATGGTTGTGTTCTTTAGGTACCGCTCGAAATCACCCACCCAGCCATTATGGGCCTCGTTATCCGCATGAGCATAGCTCAAGAAGGCATCGTACTGATCGTCGCCGCCAACACAAAAGCCCATATCTCTTGGACACCCAGGCTGCTCGCTCGCTCGCCTCAGCCTTGCACGCCGCGATCCCCGCGTCTGGTGCGGAGCTTCGCGCGGCGACCATTTCCATGATCGGCCTGCAGACTAAATGATGTCGTGTGTGCCGGCGGGTGTCAACCCAGAGTGGCTCGGCGGTGAGTTATTCCGGTGCTAACGGTGGAGGTGGAATGACCGGGCAGTCGGCGCGGGAGCCAGCAGAGGATATCGACGCACTCCTCGGACTAGGACCATCTTCGGGGACGGCCCTGGTCGCGCGCTGGAAGAAGCCGGTCATCATCGGCGGGCTCGTGGCGGCAGCACTCGTCGCATTCCTGCTGGTCTATTGGGGCCGTTCCGTCGATGCGACCGGATTTGTGACCGCGCCCGTCACCCGCGGCGACCTCGAGGTGATCGTCACGGCAACGGGCAGCGTACAGCCGACCAACCAGGTCGATGTCTCGAGCGAGCTGTCCGGCATCGTCCGCAAGGTGCTGGTCGACTACAACAGCCCGGTCAAGGTCGGCCAGGTGCTCGCCGAGCTCGACACCGACAAGCTCGAGGCGACGGTCGCGAACGCCCGCGCCAAGCTCAACGCCGCTAAGGCCAAGGTGAACGAGGCCGAGGCCACCGTCGTCGAGACGAAGCGGATATATGAGCGCAAGCGGACCCTGACAGCCAGGGAGATCAGCCCGGCGCACGAACTCGATCTGGCCAACGCGGCGCACGACCGGGCTGTTGCCTCGCTCGCGAGCGCGCGAGCCGAGGTCGAGGTTGCCGAAGCCGACTTGCGGATGAAAGAGACCGACCTCGCCAAGGCCTGCATCTGCTCGCCCATCAACGGCGTCGTGCTGAAGCGGAACGTCGACCCGGGGCAGACCGTCGCGTCCGCGTTGCAGGCGCCAGTCCTGTTCTCCATCGCCGAGGACCTGAAACAGATGGAGGTCCAGGTCGACGTCGACGAGGCGGACGTCGGCAAGGTCGAGGAAGGCCAGACGGCGACCTTCACGGTCGACGCCTATCCCGACCGCCGGTTCCCGGCGACCATCCGCGAGCTGCGCTTCGCCGCGGAGACGGTGCAGGGCGTCGTCACGTACAAGGCCGTGCTGACGGTCGATAACACGGAGCTGCTGCTCCGCCCCGGGATGACGGCAACGGCGCAGATCACCGTGCACGAGGTCGAGAGCGCGCTGCTCGTCCCAAACGCCGCGCTCCGCTTCTCGCCCCCCGCTGAGGATGCGGCAGCGCAAGGGAGCTTCCTGAAGAAGCTGCTGCCGGGCATGCCGCAATTTCGTCCGCCAAGTGCGCCGGAGGAGACTGGGGCGGCGCGCCAGGTCTGGGTGCTGCGCGACGGCGCGCCCGCGGCCATGGCCATTGTCACGGGCGCGACCGACGGCAACCGGACCGAGATCCTCGAAGGTGAGATCGGAGAGGGCGAGGCGGTCATCGTCGATCTGGCGACGGCGACCGACCGATGAACGCCTTGCCGCCGAAGACAAGAACGACGCCCGCCCCGCTGATCGAGTTCCGAGGGGTCACCAAGGTGTTCGGTTCCGGCGCGGGGGCGGTGCGCGCGTTGGCCGGCATCGATATGAGAATCAGCGAGAGCGAGTTCGTCGCCATCATGGGGCCCTCTGGCTCCGGCAAGTCCACGGCCATGAACGTCCTCGGCTGCCTCGACACGCCGACCTCGGGCGCGTACCTCTTCAAGGGCGTCGACGCCGGCCGCCTCGATCGCAGGCGCCGGGCGCTCCTCAGGCGTTTCTTTCTCGGCTTCGTGTTCCAGGGCTTCAACCTGCTGGCGCGCACGAGCGCGGTCGAGAACGTCGAGCTGCCGCTGGTCTATCGCGGCACGCCCGCCGCCGAGCGCCGCCGGCTGGCGCTCCGAGCGCTCGCGCGCGTCGGCCTCGCGGGCCGCGAGCGGCATACGCCGGGCGAGCTCTCGGGCGGCCAGCAGCAGCGGGTCGCCATCGCCCGCGCCATCGTCACCGAGCCCGCGGTCCTCCTGGCGGACGAGCCGACCGGCAACCTCGACACCAAGACGAGCCGGGAGATCATGGATCTCCTGGGCAACCTCAACCAGGACCAGGGCATCACCGTCATCATGGTCACCCACGAGCCCGATATGGCCGCCTACGCCAAGCGTATCATCCACTTCGTCGATGGCCGTATCGACACCGACGCCCGCAACAACAAGGCGGCATGATGCTGTTCGAGACGATCAAGCTCGCACTGCAGTCGATCCGTCGCAACGCGCTGCGGTCATTCCTGACCGTCCTCGGCGTCATCATCGGCGTCGGCGCTGTCATCGCCATGGTAACGATCGGCAATGGCACGACCGCCAAGGTCACGGCCGACCTCGCCAAGCTCGGCAGCAACCTGCTGTTCGTTGCCCCGGGGCAGTTCGGGCCGGGGCGCGCGAGTTCGGACGCCAAGCCCTTCAACGCACGTGACATCGATGCCCTGCGTGGCCAGCTCGGCGGTGTGCGTGCCGTGGCCCCGGTCGCCCAGAAGTCGGTGACGGTGGTCTATGGAGCCGAGAGCCGGAACACGGTCGTGACGGGCACCGACAACGACTACTTCGTCACCCAGGACTGGATGCTGACGGCCGGTCGCTCCTTCCTCGACGGGGAGGTGCGCGCCGGTCGGGCGGCCTGCGTCATCGGCGAGACGGTGCGGGAGGAACTGTTCGGGCGTGCCGATCCGATCGGCCAGAACATCCGCGTCCAGAACGTCTCCTGCGAGGTGATCGGCCTGCTCGAGGTTAAGGGCCAGTCGAGCTTCGGCACGGACCAGGACGACACCATTCTCGTGCCCATCCGGGCCTTTCATCGGCGCATCGCCGGCAACACGGACGTCGCGAGGATCTACGTCTCGGCCCAGGACGGCGTCGATACGGCGAAGGTGCAGGCGGACATCGAGCGGCTGCTCCGGGAACGGCGCAATATCTCGCGCGGCGAGGAGGACGACTTCAGCGTCCGCGACATGAAGCAAATCGTGCAGACGGCGGCCGGGGCGACTGCGATGCTGACCGGCCTTCTCGGCGCCGTCGCGGCGGTCAGCCTTCTGGTCGGCGGCATCGGCATCATGAACATCATGCTGGTCTCGGTAACCGAGCGGACGCGTGAGATCGGCATCCGGCTGGCGATTGGCGCCGTCGAGAGCCAGGTGCTGCTGCAGTTCCTGGTGGAAGCCGTGGTGCTGTCGCTCTTCGGCGGGCTCATCGGCGTCCTCGTGGGGCTCGCCCTCGCCGGGCTCGGAACGGCCAGCCTGGAGGTGCCGTTCCTCGTCGAGCCGACGATCATCCTGATTGCGTTCGGCTTCTCTGCCTTGGTCGGGGTCGTCTTCGGCTATTTCCCGGCCCGCCGCGCCGCGCGTCTCGACCCGATCGAGGCCCTGCGGCGGGAGTGACCGAGGCCTCCGCTTTCAGCGCCGGCCTGGTCTGGGCTCTTCGGATGGTGACGCCGGCCTGCCGATCGTCACGACCGCCCGACCCGTGGGGCGTCGCGCTGCGGACGAGAAATACGGCCTACGAGCGTGGCGTGGCGGCGTCGCCGTCATCCGCGCCACGTCCGGCGCCCCAGAGCAGCGCCACGCCGATGACCGCGGAGAGCAGCGAGGCGGCGAACACGGCGATCTTGGCGGCGGCGAAGTCGGACGCCGCCGGGAACGCTTGGCCGGCGATGAACAGCGACATGGTGAAGCCGATGCCGGCCAGCGCGCCGGCGCCGGCGAGCTGGCGCCAGGAGTAGTCTTCCGGCTTGACCGCGAGGCGGAGCCCGACCGCGAGCGCAGAGGCCGCGACGAGGCCGAGCGGCTTGCCGATTACCAGCCCGACCATGATCGCGAGCATCAGCGACTGGTGGCCGCCGACCACGTCCGGCGTCATGGCAACGCCTGCATTGGCCAGTGCGAACAGCGGCAGCACGACGTAGCTGGAGCGCGCCCCCGCATGCCGCAACAGACGGTCCGCCGGGGATTGCAGCCGGTCGTGGATCGCATCCAGCGCGCGCAGCGCCGGTAATGAGGGCCCGTGGCGCAGGACCTCGTCGCCATGGCGCGCTTCCGCGGTCAGAATCGTATCCGCCTGCGTCGTCAACGCCCGCAGATCGGGCGGCGGCCGGGTCGGGATGAACAGCGCCAGCACCACGCCGGCGAGCGTGGCGTGCAGGCCGCCCCCGTGCACGCAGGCCCAGAGCGCGACGCCCAGCAGCATGTACGGCGCCACGCGGTAGACATGGGACCGGTTGAGCAGCGCCAACGCGCCGGTGATCAGGGCGGCGGCCGCGAGGTAGCCGAGGTGCAGATCGCCGGAATAGAAAGCCGCCACCACGCCGATCGCGCCGATGTCGTCGACGATCGCGGCGGCGGTCAGGAAGATGCGCAGCTCGACCGGCACGCGCTCTCCCAT
>Ga0299907_10003501_pt1 | contig 10061 bp, 12 predicted proteins | sample RVTome_16_FD_198680 | JGI IMG/M metagenome (GOLD analysis project Ga0299907, IMG submission 198680) | Soil microbial communities from uranium-contaminated site in the Upper Colorado River Basin, Wyoming, United States - RVT152D67 (version 2) ... | reverse complement strand
TCTCCGCGGTCGAGGTCCGTCCGGACAGAAGCTCGTCGACCGCATCGGCGACATCTCGTGGATCGAATGGCTTCGTCATCACGGCGTCGGCTCCCTCGGAGATGCAGCGGTCTCGCTCCCGCGACAACGTGACGGCGGTCAGGACGAGGATCGGGACCTCCTCGATCACCGGATCGTCGCGGAGTTCCTCGAGCACGTCGTAGCCATTGACCGCCGGCATCATCAGGTCGAGCACGATCGCATCCGGGTGCTCGGCGCGGGCCTTCTCGATCCCTGACCGACCGCCCTCCGCCACGAGGGTTTCGTGGCCATTCGCCTCGAACGCCACGCGAAGGATGACGCCCACCACCGACTCATCATCGATCACGAGCACGCGTGACATCCGAAACCCCTCTCGGTCCTCAGAGAACCATCGGCGGGCGAGCCCGGAATCTGAATGGGGGTAGGCGCAGAACGACGGATCCGGACCGCGGGCCGAGCCGGTGACCTACCGGATCGGGTCGCGGTTGTACGCTCGGCGCGCCCGCTGGAAGCACACCACGGTGATCACGGCGCACCACGCGACGGCGATGGCCCCGCTGTTCCCGATCGGCGTGCCCATCAGCAGTCCCCGAACGGTCTCTATGACGGGGGTGAACGGCTGGTACTCGGCGAACCAGCGGAGCGCAACAGGCATCGTATCGGTGGGGACGAATCCGCTGCCGAGGAAGGGCAGCAGGATCAGCGGCATAGGGACGTTGCTCGCCGTCTCGACACTCTTCGCCCTGAGGCCGAGCGCGACGCAGAGCCATGTCAGGGCCAGGGTGACCATCGCCAGGACGCCGACCGCGGCGATCCACTCCAGAGGCCCGGCGGTGGGTCGGAACCCGATGGCCAGGGCGACCCCGATGACGACGGCGAGGCTGAGCGCGGTCTGGATCATGCTGCCGAGGACGTGTCCGGTGAGCACTGAGGGCCGGAAGATGGCCATCGTGCGGAACCGCGCGATGATGCCTTCGGTCATGTCCATGGCGACCGTGATCGCGGTCCCCTGGGCTGCGCTCGCGAGGGTCATGAGGATGATCCCGGGAACGACGTAGTCGACGTAGGCGGCTCGGCCACCCGACGCGTCGCCGAGCCCTGCGCCCAACGTGCCCCCGAAAACGTAGACGAACAGCAACAGGAAGATCACCGGCATGGCCACGAGGATCACCGTCAGCCCCGGGTACCGCTGCATGTGACGGAGGTTGCGCCGCAGCATCGTCATCGAATCGCTCACGGCGTAGGCGAGGGTGCTCATGCGGTTTCCCTTTCTTGGTCGGGCCGGCCCGTGAGGGCGAGGAAGACGTCGTCCAGGTTGGGCGTGTGCACTGAGAGGTGGTCGAGCTCGATCGCCGCACGGTCGAGCCGGGTCAGCAGGGCTCGCAGCGATCGGACGTCTCCCCCGCCGGGGATCTGCAGGGTGAGCGCGTCATCGTCGCGAGCGGATCCGCCGAGGATCTCGGCGGCCGCTTCCAGCGCCGGCAGGTCGGCGAAGTGGAGGCGTGTGTGACCCCCGGGGATGAGGCGCTTGAGCTCATCTGGGGTGCCCTCCGCGATCACCCTCCCGTGGTCGAGGACCGCGACCCGGTCGGCGAGCTGATCCGCCTCGTCCAGGTTCTGCGTGGTGAGGAAGATCGTGACCCCTCCCGCGACGAGATCGAGGATGATCTGCCACATCGTGCGACGGCTGCGCGGGTCGAGGCCGGTGGTCGGCTCGTCGAGGAAGATGACGCGCGGGCCGCCGACCAGGGTCATGGCCAGGTCGAGCCGCCGGCGCATGCCGCCCGAGTAGGTGGCGGCCGTCTTCCTGCTCCCCTCCTCCAGGTCGAACCGAGCCAGGAGCTCGGCCGCCCGTCGCATGCCTTCCTCTTTCTCGAGGTGACGCAGATCGGCCATCAGGAGCAGGTTCTCCTCGCCGGTCAGGAGGTTGTCCACCGCCGAGAACTGGCCGGTGACACCGATCACGCTGCGCACCTCGTCGGGTTCCCGTGTCGGATCGTGTCCGGCGACGCGCACTTCGCCGCCGTCGAAGCCGATCAAGGTGGACAGGATCTGCACGGTCGTGGTCTTGCCGGCGCCGTTGGGGCCGAGAAGCGCGAAGATCGTTCCCTCGCCGACGTGAAGGTCGATGCCGTCGAGCACGACCTTCTCGCCGAACGACTTGCGCAGTCCCGTGGCCGCGATCGCGGGTGGAGATGTGGTGTTCATGCCTCGTCCTTTCCGGTGACGCCCGCGGATGAGCGGCCGATCCTGATGTCGCCGTAGGAGGTGCGGGCGCGTACCTCGACCGCGTCCTCACCTCGTTCGGGGCGCTCGGCGGCGTCGAGGTCGTTCTGCACGTTGCCGAACCCGGTGTGCAGATCCAGCCAGGCCGGGACGCCGTTGCGGATCCCGACCTCGACCGAGCCGAATCCGCTCTGAGCGAGGACCGCACCCCTCTCGACGTGATCGAGGCGAACGTCACCGAACGCGGTCTTCGCCGCGACCGTGGCGTGGGCCTGATCGATCGAGATCTTGCCGTTGGCCGCGTGCACCCGGAGGTCGCCCGAAACTTCGCCTATCCGCGTGTCTCCGTTGGAGTTCTTGATCACGGCCGTGCCGTCGATGCTCCCGACGTCCACCGTGCCGGAACCCGTGGTGAGCTCGGCACGGCCGGCTGCCCGATCCACGGTGATGTCACCGAGACCCGTCTTGAGCTCCACCGAGCCCGCGCCGTCGAGGAGGATGTCGCCGAGCCCGGTCTGATACCGGCACTCACCGAGGCGGCCGCTGCAGCGCAGCGCCGCGACCCCCGCCGAGCCCAGCACCTCTGAACCCGCCGGCAGGTCGATCTGGACATCGATCGACTCGGTGCCCCCGCGGAAGGTCCACTGCCGCCACCCCTTGGGGCCTCGAACCAGCAGCCTGCCGCCGGCGAAGTCCACGCGGGTCTGCTCGGCGGCGGTCACGTCGCCATTCTTGGCGGGATCGCTCGGGCGCACATCCACGACGGTGTCGGTGCGGTCACCCGCGACGATCCGGATGTCGCCGACGCCCAACTCCACGGTGACGGAGATGGGCTCGGGGGTATCGAAGGTTGGCATCGTCAGTCCCTTTCCTGCTTCTGGCCTGCCCTCTAGCGCACCCAGCCCGTGTAGCGCTGAGCGCTGTGCGGGGCGCGCCGCTCCCGCCGATCAGGGGCGTCGCGTCGTTCCAATGCGGTGGCCGCGGCTCGCACGAGCCAGGCGTTCACCGAAAGCCCTTCGCTGGCGGCTGCATGCTCGATCCGGGCCTTCAGGTCGTCCGGCATGCGAAGGTTGATCCTCGACATCGTGGCCTCGTCGCCCTCGGTGGACGCCTGTGGAGCGCGCGCCGGCCACCCGGGGGACATCGAGTCGTCCCCTTCAACCGAGTCCCCGACGGAGGGATCGAAGGGCGGGGGTGTCACCACGAACTCGGGATCGCGTCCCCGCAACCGCAGCTCGACCGATCCCGGTGCGAGCTCGGTGGTGATCTCCTCCGCCGCCGCCGCCAATACGTCCTGCAACGTGAGCCGGATGGCCGCGTCCAGGGGTCGGACGAGACGCTCGGCAAGCGCACGAGCCTCCTCTCCCCCGGCCTCGGCGGCGACTTCGAGCTGGCGGTGGATGTCCTCGACATACAGCATCAGATTCATGGCGCCATGATGGCATCACTCTGGCATCATGTCAATCCCTAGGTGTGCCATCATGGCGCCGCTGGGGCGCGCTGCGCTTTTACGAGGGTTGGGCGAACGACCAGGGCCTCTGGCACCTCATCGAGCACGACGTCCACCACGGCGGCGAGATATCGCAGATCCTCGGGAGCCACGGGATCCCCGCTCTCGTCCTCTTGACGAAGCCGCAATGGCGGGATCAGATCACCGCTGCCCTGAGGCGAGCGCCTCGAAGTTCTCGTACAGATAGGGAACGCCGGCTCGCTCGCGGGCTCGGAGGGCTGCAGGGCCGACCCGGTCCCAGCTGCCCGCCACCCACAGCCAGTCGTAGACGAGATCTCTGTCGAGCAGTTCGTTCTTCACGAGCGTTCCCACCGTCTCGTTGAAGCCGAGGACGATGCGGACCGGCGGGTCACTGAGCTCGGCTGTGTCGGGATCGAAGTCGTCCGCGAAGATCTTCCCCGCCGCCTCTGCGAGTCCATTCATCGCTCCCCACTTCGCGAGCTCGACGACGAGGACGGCATCGTCATGGGTTCCGGCCATCGATCTCTCTCCTTCCTCCGGGCAACCGCACACTCGGGTCGCTCACCTGTTTCTACACCCGACGTCGTGCGGGAGATGTCCTGGATGTGTCCTGGCTCCAGCCCGCTTCCCGCTCGAGCTCCAGCCCGTAACCGACGCCGTGCACGTTGTGGATGCGGAGCGGTGTGCCGCTCGACCGGAGGAGCACACGGAGTTGATGGACCACCCGGCGGACGTCGTAGGAGGTGACCATCGCGCTTCCTGGCCAGATGCGCCGCGCGAGGTCGGCGGAGGCCACCGGTGCGTCCACGTCCCGTGCGAGCGCGAGCATCGCCGCCATCTCTCTGGGAGGCAGATGGACGGACGATCCGTTCCACACGAGCCGAAGGCGGGGACCGTCGATCTCGATGTCGTCGAACCAGATCACTGCCGGCGACCTCTCCAAGGTGGCCGCAGGCGGCGGATTCGATCCCTCCGTCACGTAGTGATGCGCAGAGACCGAGACCAGGAGGTCTTCCTCAGCGGGCTCCACTCGGGGAGTCCGCCAGTCGTCGCCGGCGAACCGGATCAAGTCATCGACTCCACGCCAATGGGACTCCACCAGGTACTCGGCCGGCGACCCCTCCAGGGCAACGGCGAGCGTCGTGGAGGTCACTGCAGGATGCCCCTCGAGGCGCGGAAGGACCTGGTCGTGGAGCACGCGAAGGAGTCGGTCGTGGGCTCCCTCCCGGATCACACCCCGGAACAGCCGTATCAGCACGGAGCCACGCTATCGTCCCCCGGCGACACGATATCGACTAGCACGCATCGTTGATCAGCTTGATCGAGGCTTCGTCGAGGGTGTCATCCGCGGATCGGATCGTCAGGACCCAGACTCCGTTCGGGAGAGGTTCCCCTGTCGGCTCATCGGTGCCTTCCCTCAGGTACGCAGGACCCCACTTCTGCGTGGATCTCTCTTCTCCGCGCCATCGGTTGCGATCGACGGTGAAGACCTCGTCGTCGACCTCCCAGCGCTGCACCCATCCAGCACCTTGATCGAGGCCCTCAGCTCTGATGGATGCGTAGAAGGTCGAGACGTCGCACGCACGGATCGTCCCACCGGGTTCGACGAGGTCCTCTTCCTTCGCTGCGTCGTCCAGAGAGAAGCCGAGCACCTCCATCCTCACCTCGTCCGGGAAGAACGGGTTCGACAGCTCGAACGCCGCGGTGACGACCGTGAAGCCACCGATCGTCAGACCCGATGCGAGAGCTGCCGGAGCCGCGTGACCCGTCGCCCAGTGCTGGAAACCTCGCAACGCCTTCGAGAGCAGCCAGCCGAGCTTCCCCGATCGGATCCCTTCCGCCATCGCCACGATCGCCGCCGCCCAGAGTGCCTTCGACCTGGACCAATCGCGTCCGATCAGACGCACCTCTTGCACGATCAGCGGAACCGCGAAGCCACCGAGCCACACGACGAGCTGCCCAGCTTCGGCAACGAGCGCGAGGAAGAGGGTCGATATCGTCCCCGCGAGTATCCCGAGCGCCATGTCGCGGGAGACGACTCGGTCGAGGTGGTTTCGAACCGCGCGCAGCCGAGCCGCGATCGCACTGACGCGGCTCCTCGGCGCGGGAACGACCGGGGGCGGTGGAGGTGGGAAGCTCGGTGCGTTCACGATCTCACACGCCCTCGTGACGCCCGGCCGACCAACGTCCGGCACTCGATAGCCGGGGTCCTTGCCCGATCATCCTCGCTCGAGCGGACCTTCGGCCGCTCGATGTCAGTACCGATTCTCGGCTTGCGCCGTCGACTCGGTCAAGAGCAGTGGGCTGCCGGGTCGCATCGCCACCGAAGCCACGAGCGAGCGAAGGGGGGCCTAGAGGATCCCGCGGTCCTCGAACGCGTTCCGTACCTTGACCGCCGCCGCGTGCCCCGCCAGCGACTCCGCAGCGTCGACGGTCGCTCGTGCCGCCTCCGCGAACGAAGGATCCACGCCGAAGTCGAACTGCGCCTGCAGGATGATCCGGTCGGCTGTCTCGCGACCGAGGTCGTTGTGGATGTCGAACAGGGCTCGCGACCAGATCTGCCCGTCGTGGTGGATCGCGCCGGTCTGATCGTCGACGGTGAGATCGAGGTCGACTCGACGCAGGCAGTGAACGGGATCCCCCACCGTGTACGAGACCGAGTCCCAGTCGGCGATGCACGCGGGGTCGAACCCACCGGACACCGGCACGCTCATCGTGAACGCCCAGTAATCGCTGAATCCCTCGCCGATCGAGTTCGCGTCGTGGGTCACGCCGAAGCCCGGCACTTGGTCATCCTGGATCGCGTGGCCGTACTCGTGCCAGATCACCTCGAGATCCTCACCGTCGTCCACGCCGCCCTTGCCGACCGTGATCGCGTCCTTCTTCGGGTCGTAGAAGCTGTTGTCCCCCCCGTACTGGTTGGCCCGCACGTCCTGGGGTTCGTTGTTCACGTTCGTGAAGCCGAGGCTCTGGATGTAGAGCTGAGCCTGGGTGATCGCGTGATACGCCATCACCTGCTCGAACCAGGTGTGATCGCGCCCGAACAGGAAGCTGCCGCTCGAGCTGAAGGCGCAGCTCTTCGTTCCGCACACATCGGCGAAGTCACCCCTCAGGTTGCCGCTGCCGTCGAGCCTGAGCAACGTGACGATCCTGTACGCGGGCTGGAGGGCCGCATAGTCGGCGTCCTTCTGGTCGGTCAACGTCTCGTCTTGGAGCGTGACGACCGGGTTCGGGTCGAAGACCTTGCCCTGTGCCGTGCCGGTGAACGCTTGCGCCGGGGATGCTTGGAGCACCGGCATCGTGAATGCCAACGCCCCGACGGCGAGCGTGCCGATCCTGCGGCGGAGACGCATCCGCAACATGTGGGTTCAGCCCTCAGTGGGGGCGAACGACGCGGTTGTCGATGATTGTGTAGATGCCGCCACCTTCGGGGGCCTCGAGGTAGCACGACAAGCCGTCACCGTTGCCATCCGTCGACTGGAGCCCACCGCCCGTTGTTGGTGCCGAGTCGAGGATCCACTCGTCAGTAGGACAACCTCCCACTGGCCTCGCAACGCTTTCGCTTGCGAGACTGAGAGGCACAGACATCATCACAAACACCAGCACTATCCTCCGCGCCGACTTCAAACCTGATCCCCCTTCGCCGATGACCCAGCGTTTCTATCTCCTGCGAGCTCCGTAGGTCAAGGGACGGACAGCATCGACCTGGAGCGGACGACGGGATTCGAACCCGCGACCCCCACCTTGGCAAGGTGGTGCTCTACCACTGAGCCACGTCCGCAGACTGCCCATCCATCCTAGGGACCGGGATTCCCAGCTTCAACCGGCGGTCGGTCAGGAGGTACCGGTGGAGCCGAATCCGTCGGTGCCGCGGCTCGAATCCGGGAGCTCCTCCACGAACGCCGGTGAGATCTCCGGCACCGCAACGACCACGAGCTGGGCGATGCGATCGCCGGCCGAGATCTCTACTGGCTCGTGCGGATCGAGGTTCACGACCGCGCAGACCACTTCGCCTCGATAGCCGGCGTCGATCAGCCCGGGAGCGTTCGCCAGCGTGAGTCCCTTCTTCGAGGCAAGCCCGGATCGAGGGAGGACGAGCCCGGCGTGGCCGTCGGGGATGGCGACGGCCACGCCTGTGGGGACCATCGCCCGCTCCCCCGGCTTGACCGTGACGCCTTCGGCCGCCCGAAGATCGAGTCCGGCGTCGCCGGGATGCTGCGCGCTCGGCAGCTCCCCCTCGGGCCGCAGGCGTCGGAAGGGGAGATCCATCTCCTCAGACCGGCTCGATCAGCTCGAGACGGTTCCCGAACGGGTCGCGCACGTGGACGCGCCGGAACCCGGAGAACTGATCGGACTCGATCACCTTGTAGCCGCTCATCTCGACCCGGACGCGCATCCGCTCGAGGTCTTCGACGAGGAAGGCCGGGTGCGCCTTCATCGCGGGCTGGAAGCCCTCTTCGACACCGAGGTGCACCTCGAGGTCGCCCGACCGGAACCAGACGCCGCCGCGGTCCGCGAGCTCCTGGGGCTTCGGCACCTGCTCGAGGCCGAGCACGCCCTCGTAGAAGTCGATGGCCGCCTGCTCCTCTTCGGGTGGCATGGCGAGCTGCACGTGGTGCAGCCCGAGCAGCCGGCCGGGCTCCGTGTGCGTCATCGGTCCTCGTCCCCCTTGCGAGGGCGCCTATCCTACGAGCAGCCGCTGGTGCTGCCGCAGGTCCCGCAGACGTAGCAGGAGCCGGCCGGCTGCATCTTGGAGCCGCACTGGTAGCAGAGCGGAGCGTCCAGCACCTTCGCCGTGGGCGAGGCGAGTACCTCGATCGGCCGGATGACCGCACCCTCCGACGTGCCGATCGGCGCCTCCTCCGTGGCCGACGTGGTCTCCTCCTCGCCCGCCGCCGTCTTCTCCGCGGCCTCGACCTTCCGTTCGTCGATCGAGCGGATCCCGAGGGCTTCTCGCTTCTCGGGCGGCAGGTGGTCGAGCGCCAGCCGGCGGAACACGAAGTCGACGATCGAGGACGCGAACCGGATGTCGGCGTCGTCGGTCAGCCCGCTCGGCTCGAACTTCATGTTGATGAACTTCGAGGCGTAGTCCTCGAGCGGCACGCCGTACTGCAGGCCGACCGAGACCGCGATCGAGAAGGCGTCCATGATCCCCGACAGGGTCGACCCCTGCTTCGACGCCTTCAGGAAGATCTCCCCGAGCCCGTCGTCCGGATAGGAACCCGCCGTGATGTAGCCCTCGGCATCGCCGACCCGGAAGGACGTGGTGATCGCGGGACGCGACCGCGGCAGCCGCTTCTTGGCCGACCACGGGAGCGTCTGGGGTTCGCCTTCTGGCACGACCGCCGTCTTCTTCCTGTCGGCGGACATCGGCTGGGCCACCTTGCAGTTGTCCCGGTAGATCGCGACGGCCTTCAGGCCGAGCTTCCAGCTCTCCACGAAGAGCTGCTCGACCTCCTCGACCGTCACGTGCTCCGGCATGTTCACGGTCTTGGAGATCGCGCCCGAGATGAACGGCTGCGCCGCCCCCATCATCCGGACGTGCCCCATGTAGTGGATCGGAGCGTCGCCCATCGCGGTGTCGAAGACGGAGCGGTGCTCGGGCTTGAGGTGAGGGGCATCGTTCACCGAGTTGTGCTCCGCGATGTAGGCGACGATGTCCTCGACCTCGGCGGCGGCGTAGCCGAGCTTCTCGAGCGCCCGCGGCACGGTCCGGTTCACGAACTGCATCGTGCCCCCGCCGACGAGCTTCTTCGTCTTGACGAGCGCGAGCTCCGGCTCGATGCCCGTCGTGTCGCAGTCCATCATCAGTCCGATGGTCCCGGTCGGCGCGAGGACGGAGGCCTGCGCGTTCCGATACCCGTGCCGCTCACCGAGCGTGATCGCCTCGTCCCACGAGTGCTTGGCGGCCGAGAGCAGCCCCTCCGGGACGAGCTCGCCCTCGATCTCGTCAGCCGCCTCCCGGTGCTTGCGCATCACGCGGAGCATCGCGTCCGTGTTCGGTTCGTATCCCTCGAAGGGACCCATCGCCTCGGCGACGAGCGCCGAGGTCCGGTAAGCGTGCCCCGTCATCAGCGCCGTGATGGCGCCGGCCCACGCCCGGCCAGCGTCGGAGTCGTACGCCAGGCCACGCGCCATCAGGAGCGCACCGAGGTTGGCGTAGCCCAGACCGAGCTGGCGATAGGCCCGCGCGTTGATCCCGATCTTCTCCGTGGGATAGCTCGACTCCCCGACCAGGATCTCCTGCGCCGTGAAGACGATCTCCACCGCGTGCTTGAAGTCCGCGACGTCGAAGGTGCCGTCATCGTTCACGAACTTCATCAGGTTCAGCGACGCCAGGTTG
>Ga0299907_10003499_pt1 | contig 10063 bp, 8 predicted proteins | sample RVTome_16_FD_198680 | JGI IMG/M metagenome (GOLD analysis project Ga0299907, IMG submission 198680) | Soil microbial communities from uranium-contaminated site in the Upper Colorado River Basin, Wyoming, United States - RVT152D67 (version 2) ... | reverse complement strand
GCAGGCGCGTACCCGAAGTACCGAAAGCCGTCGATCACTTGTTCCGGTGACCCCCGGCTGATCCCCAACTGGAGGCGCCGACCCGCGATCAGGTCGGCGGCCCCGGCATCCTCGACCATGTAGAACGGGTTCTCATATCGCATGTCGATGACTGCGGTGCCGATCTCGATCCGGTTGGTGCGTGCGCCGACAGCCGATAGAAGAGGGAACGGCGAGCCGAGCTGTTGGGCGAAGTGGTGAACCCGGTAGTAGGCGCCGTCGACACCTAGCTCCTCGGCGGCGACAGCGAGCTCGATCGACTGGAAGAGCGCGTCCGAGGCGGTGCGCACCTGGGAGTGAGGAGAGTCCGACCAGTGGCCGAACGAGAGAAAGCCGATCTTCTTCACGATGCGGCCAGTCTGGCGCGTTCGGATTGGATGATGGGCAGGGACGGCGCCCGAACGAGCCGGGGGGCAACCAGAAACCGCCCTCGTCCAAGGGTGAGCCAGTGGTCCACCGTCCGACGCCCCCACCCGCATTGAGTAAACCGGATTCGATCCGGTGACCCCCTCGTCAGCTATGAGGTGCTGGCCCTTCGTTCCGAGTGGTGGCTGTGGCACGGCGCAGGGGCACCTTCTTTGAAGGTTGATCGATGTGAGATGGAGTGAGAAAGCACCTCGTAGGAAAAGAGGTGCTCAGCGGTCGATCCTGTGGCACACCTGTGGAGCGGGGTGTGGCGCGTATGGCCTAAAGCCGCTCTTCGTGCCGAAATCGGGTTCGGGCATTTTGACAACTAGTACATGACGAAATCGGTGGAGCTGACGGGATTTGAACCCGTGACCCCCTCGTTGCGAAAGATGTGGTCAAATTGCCGCGACCAGGGGAAACGGCACGCCTTCACGGTCCTGTGGAGCGGCTGTGGGGCGAGCGGCGTAAGACGTTGTGAGACAATGTGAGTGTGCGGCTTCGGTTCATGGTCGCGCGATCAGGTGGTGTGCTCTAAGCGACGCATGCTGGATGTGCATAAGCGACCCGTCACGTCTGCGATCTGTCGGCTCAGGTCGGTGGGACGGTCCGAGCATCGGACACCACGCTCCTTGATCCAGTTGACCAAGACGGGAGCGACTCGTCCGGTCAGCAACTCGAAGGACTGCAGTCGGGACCACGCTTCGTTGGAGAGAACTGGTGGGAGGGGGAGGCCGCTCACACCCTGCTGTATCACGACGGCTGCCCATTCGGTCCCACGTTGGTTCCATGGGACATCTCCGTCGGCCCAATTTTCGAGGCCGCGCAGGTCCATGAAGGCGAATCGCTGGACATCGGTGACATTGGCGGTCACCCAGGCGTGGGCGAGTTCGTGCTCGTAGACGAACTCAGCGTCGGAGGAGCAGATCTGGATCTGCCACGACTCCGATGTTTCCCTGAAGAGACCGAAATGCTCGCCGCAAGGCTCTAGGTCAGTGTGAAACCAGATGTCGACTGCGGGGAGTTCGAGGTCGGCTTCGGCAAAGGCCATGACGGCTTCGCTCAGCCTGCCGAGGTCCTCCGGCGTCGCATTGTGCACGGTCAAGCGAGCCGGCTGTTGCGTGTCGCGGGTCCATGCCTGAGGTTCGGCTTCTGCCTGCAGTGGTTCGTGGATGGTGACCGGTAGATTTGATGTACCCAGAACCGAGAGCCACAGGATCAATGTGACAGACACCCAGATCGCCGCTATCAGCCACACGACTGTCTTGCGAGTAGTCATGGGCCGAAGGTCCGACCCGGGGACTAAGCCGACGCAAACGTCTGTCAATCAAAGGCAAAAGCTCGATTAATCGAGGGTTAACCGCGGGCGCGTAGCCTCCAACAAAGGAGGACGGAACCATGGCTCAAGGGACCCTCACTGACCACCCGACCGGGTGGTCGGGTTCGGATCAGAGCGTTCAGATCGCCCTCCTTGGTCCCCTGCTCGTTTCCAGGAACGGCCAGTACATAGACGTAACCGGTCCCAAGAGACGAGCTCTGCTCACGTTTCTCGCGCTGCGTCTGGACACCCCCGTCGGTAGAGACGAGATAATCGAATCCATCTGGCCGAAGCGTCAGACCGGGAGGGAGGAATCCACCCTGAGAGTCCATGTCTCCCATCTCAGGGACGAGCTCGAGACCGACCGTTCAGACGAGCCCAAGATCCTCCTCACTCGGGGCCAGGCCTATGTGCTCTCGGGGCACACCGTCCAACTCGACACGAAGAGATTCGATGACCTCATCACCGAGGCACGTTCGCATCTGGAGAGTCGCCCGGACATGGCGCTAGAGCTTCTGGACGAGGCTCTGGCTCTCTGGCGGGGCCGTCCCCTCCAGGACGTCGAATACGAGGATTTCGCCCAGGAGGCGATCAGAAGCCTGGAGCAAGCACGTGTCGACGCAATCGAGGATCGAGCCGAGGCCCTGATCGCGGAGGGTGAAGACATCGCCGCCGTGCAGGATCTCGAGCCGTTGGTCCGTGGCGATGCAACCCGGGAGCGGCCGACGTCATTGCTGATGCTCGCTCTCTACCGGTTGGGTCGTCATGCCGACGCTCTCCGCACAGCCCGCCGCCATGCTCGCCACCTATCGCAGCAGGGTCTCGAGCCCTCCCCGCGAATTGGCCTTCTCGAAGAGCGGATTCTCAACCACGACCCGACGCTTCTTCCAGACGAGATCATCACACCCGAGAAGATCAGGCCTGGCCGTTCGATCCGCGGGTACGAGCTGAGAGATGAGGCGGGTCGGGGCTCGATTGGCGTCGTCTATCGGGCGTACCAGCCGTCCGTTGGCCGCGAAGTGGCGATGAAGGTGATCCATCCCGAGGTGGCCGGAACCCCGGATTTCGTGAGACGATTCGCAGAAGAGGCCCGAGTCATCGCATCATTGGAGCACCCGCACATAGTCCCTCTCCACGACTTCTGGCGGGAGCCGAATGGCGCCTTCCTGGTGATGCGCTGGATGGACGGCGGCAGCCTGGCCGAGCGTCTCGGGAGATCATGGGAACCGGAGACGCTGGCGCGAAGCTTCGATCAGATCGGCAGCGCACTGGGCCACGGCCACAGCCGTGGCGTCGTCCATCGTGACGTCAAGCCAGCGAACGTCCTCTTCGATGCAGGTGGGAACGCCTACCTCTGCGACTTCGGCTTGGCTGTAGCCGGCATCGAAACCGGTGCGACTGGCGCAGGACTGGCCCGAACCATCGAGCACCCGTATGCCTCCCCAGAGTTGACCAGAGGCGAGGGGCCCACGGTGGCCTCGGACATCTTCAGTCTTGGAGTCATGCTCGCCGAGGCAGCCTCCGGGAGAGGATTCCCGGAGGCGATGACGGCTATCCCTGACTCGCTCTGGGAGGTGGTCAGCATCGCTACCGCGCCAAATCCGGCTGACCGTTACCCGGACGTCGCCGCGTTTCGTTTCTCACTGGCAGAGGCGGTTGGCGGGCTGCCGTCGCCGGCGCCGAGGACCATTCGACGCAACCCCTACAAGGGTCTGGAGCCCTTCGCCGAGGCCGACGCCGCCGACTTCTATGGACGGGACGACGTAGTCGACTCCCTTCTCGGGGCTGTCGCATCCCGTGGCCTGCTGGCCGTGGTTGGAGCGTCGGGATCGGGCAAGTCCTCCGTGGTCAGGGCGGGATTGGTTCCGGCTCTTCGTGACGGATCGATACCAGGCTCGGAGGAGTGGTTCATCGTCACCATGGTTCCGGGAACCGATCCCTTCGAGGAGTTCCATATCGGGTTGCGCGACGCGGCTGTTGGGTCGACCGAAGCCCCGACCCGCCATGGCTCTCGGGAGTTGCGTGACGCCTTCGCCACCGCCCTCGACAGTCCCAACAGTCGCGCCTTGTTGATCATCGACCAGTTTGAGGAGCTCTTCTCGGCCGAGATCGGTGATGAGACACGTGAGCGGTTCTTCGAAAACGTGGTCGACCTAGCCACGGACGCATCACACCGCATCAGGGTGGTTCTCACGATGAGGGCCGACTTCTCAGACCGGCCATTGGCCCATCCCGGTTTCGGAGGATTGTTCGCCAAGTCCTCCTACCTATTGGCCCCGATGCAACCGGAGCAGGTGGAACACGTGATTCGTGGTCCCGCGGGCCGGGTCGGTATCCAGGTCGAGCCAGGGCTCATCTCGGAGATCGTCCGGGATATCGCCAATGCTCCCGCATATCTGCCGTTGTTGCAGTACATCCTCTCCGAGCTCTTCGAACGGCGGATAGAAGACCGGCTCACGGTGCAGGCCTATCGGTCTCTGGGTGGCGTCGAGGGGGTGCTGGAGCGACAGGCAGAGGCCACCTATTCGGCGTTGAGCGGCGGAGCCAAGGGGGCGGGTCGGCAACTGTTCCTGCGCATGGTGCATCTCGGCGACCACGGCGAGCAGACCCGTCGACGACTGCCTCTCACCGAAATTTCCGGCTTGGGAGATAGAGCCGACGTGGATGGAGCCCTGGATGCCTTCTCCGCGGCCCGCCTCCTGACCTACGACCGCGACCCGGTGAGCCGGACCCCGACCGTCGAGGTCGCCCATGAGACGGTCATCGACCGGTGGACCCGCTACGGGGTGTGGATCGACGAGGCTCGCTCCGAACTCCTCGCCCACCGCCGACTGTCCTCGGCGGCAGAGACCTGGATCGAGTCTGGCGAGGATCCGTCGTATCTACTCACCGGAGGACCGTTGACGTCTGCCCTCGACCTTGCCCGGTCTGAAAGAGTCTTGCTCAACCACAACGAGTCCCGTTATGTCGACGAAAGTCGATACGCCGAGGAACATACGCGGAGAGTCGCGGAGGAGCGAAGGCGACAGGAGGAGGCGCTCGAGCTGAGGTCGCGGCGTCGTCTTGTGATTGGACTCGCCTCAGGAGTCATCGCCGTTGCGATTGGAGTGCTGGCCATCTTCGCTTTCGTGCAGCGACAGCGTGCAGATGACCTGGCTGCCTCACAGGAGAGGCAGAGTCTCGCCCGTGAATTGGCAGCAGCATCTATGGCGAACCTCGAATCGGCAGACCCCAACCTGAGCCTCGCGTTGGCCATCGAAGCAGCCGAGCTGAGCATCGACGCTGGAGAGGACGTGCTGCCCGAAGTTGTCGATGCACTGCACCGTGCGTTGATCAATCCGCGGCCCGAACTGATTGTTGAGGGCGGAGGTAACTCCCTCGGAGGTCAGGTGATCGATTACGCGTCGGACGGATCCGCCCTCGCCGCGCTCGCCTCCGATGGTGGTGTATTCGTCATCGACCCGACTACTGGCTTTGAGATCGGCCGTATCGAAGCTACTGGATCGAGAGCTCTTGGCGTTTCCTTTTATCCCGACGGCGAGCACATCCTCGTAATCCATGATGATGCCGTACGGGAGTGGGAGTGGAGCTCACAGCGAATAAGTCGCGAGTACATCCTGCCCGAAGGTGTCGTGGTCACCACGGCGGACTACTCACGGGACGGAACAAAGGTCGCCATCGGAGGCGACGACGGAGTCGTGCGTGTGTATGTACATATCTCGTCCCGCCGCTTCGCCGAACTCAGCGGTCATCGCGGCGAGGTCATATCGATGGACTTCGACCCGACGGGACGTCGCCTGGTGTCTGGGGGAGGCGTAGGAGAGGACGTTGAGATCTTGGTGTGGGATATTCTGTCCGAGGAGGTGACTGCCCGGGCAAAGCACGAGACTCTCATCACCTCGATCACCCAAGTCGCTTGGCATCCGTTCGCGCCGTTGGCAGTTGTGGCCACAGAGCAAGGCGAGATCTTCCAATTCAACACCATTACCGGTGACAGACACGCCTCCTTCGGCAATGGAAATAGTCACAGTCAGAGCGTGGCATACGATCCCAGCGGATCATTCGTGCTGGCGGCCGGCTCCGACGGATTCGCTCGGGCGTTCCCAGCATGGGTGGGAGGTGAGGCAGCACTCGAGTATCCAACCGGTGGCCTCCCCCTGCGTGACGCGGCCTTCGATCCCGGCGCACCGCTAGGCACAGCCTCTGCCACTGTTGGAGTCGACGGCCAAGTAAGAATCTGGAAGGACCAGCTCGGCTCAGAGCTCCCCCACCGCCTTCACCCAGACCTTTCCCGGCGCATTTCCGCAACCCCCGACGGTAGCCGATACGTTTCGAGCTCCAATGTCCTGTGGCCGAGTGCAAGTGTGCGAGGAGGCCAGGCACCGAAGATGGAAGTCGTCGACGCGGCAAGCGGTCACGCGCTATTGACTCGTGACGCGGTCGAACAGATCTTTCAGCGACGCCCTGCGATAACCGACGACGGCTCTCTGGTCGCATATCCGGCACCCTCCGGGAACATCGCAGTGGCCAGCGTCGACACGGGAGCCGTCAGCGAAATCGCCGACTCATCGGTATGGAACGTCTATCTGGACTTCGATGACGACGGCACACTCTTGGCGGGCGCCGCGCACGAGGATTCCATCGGCGTGTGGGACGTGGAGACGGGCCGGCACGTCATCACTCTCACCGGCCATGGCGACCGCGTACCGGCCTACGAGAGCGATCCCCGCGCACGAGCGAGGGTCGACGAAATCGTGTTCCGCTCGGGACACGATGAGCTGTTCTCTGCCGGCTATGACGGCACGGTCCGGGCTTGGAATGTGGAGACGGGAGAGAGTCGAATCCTGCACTCCTTCGACTATGAGGTCTTTTCGATGGCATTCTCACCAGACGGAGCACAGTTGGCGGTGGCGCCCCGATCTGGCTCCGTAGTGATACTGGACCCTGACTCTGGGGACGTCGAGCTCGAACTCGAACCCGCGTCTGGCGCCCCCGAGCTCACCTTCTCCCCGGATGGCACCCTTCTAGCCGGGGCTGGACCAGGCCCAGTCGTCCGCCTGTGGGATGCCCAGACGGGTCTGCTCCAGCGGCGTCTTCACGGTGCGATTTATCCCGCGATTGGTGTCGTGTTCGTCAACGATGGAAAAGAGTTGAGAGTGACCTCCGGCGAGGGAGTCGAACGCGGATACCTGCTCGATCCGGTGGACCTCCTGGAACTCGCCAGACAGGAGGTCCCCCAGGACCTCACCGAGGATGAATGTCGGCGATATCTGCGTCGCTCATGCGACGGCTGACCTCCCCCGATATCCCAGGTCATTCCTGATCTGAAACGATCGCCGGTTCGGAACTGGCGTCGATCGCTACAGCAGCACGGTCGATCGAGCCGGCATCTCCACCTGACGTCCCGGCGGCGAGGAGCGGCGCAGTGGGAACGGTCATCAGCGAGAGCAGGCAGACCAACGCGAGCGACTTCGCCCGTCCCGCCCAGAAAAGGTAGGGAGCCATGTCGTGACCTCGAGCGCCGGCAGCCGCGGCAATGAGCCCCGTCCGTCGGATGCGGGTCGCGGACTCTGTTGTGGCGGAATGCTCATGTGTTCCTCCCGGGCATTGCGGCGGGTCCCTCGCTCATCGCGAGGCGATGCATGAACAAGGTCATATCCGACTATCGGCCATATCGTGTTCAGACACATCGGCTAAGCATCCCGATTGCTCACCCTGAGATTGCCCGCCTCTCTTCGATTCGATGTCAGGGCTGGGCGTGATCGATGTCATCTCTCATCCTCTTCACTCCGCCGGGCGACACGACTCATCTCGGGAGGCGTCTTGGTCACACCGGCTCGAGCTTCCCTTCGGATCGCTTCGGAGGTTGCGACCGGCGACGAGAATGACGGTCACCGCGGCCAGCACCCAGAGCCCGACCCGGATCCATCCCAAGGTGTCGGCGTCGTTTCCGGTGAACATCGGCGAGATGAACTCGTCGGAGACCGCGTTGCTGCTGGCGTGCATCAACATCGCCATCAGGACGCTCCCCCCACTCCCGTAACCATCCAGGCAGACACCACTCTGGCGGCGAGGACGTAGACCACCTCTGCTGCGGGTATGTCGCCGGTAAAGAACAGAGGAAGATGCCAGAACACGTGGATCAAGCCGACGATGAGGCCGGCGACGAGCACCGACCTGCGCTTCATCAGCTTCGACAAAGCCAGACCGCGGAAGCCCGGCTCCTCCCACGGCCCGAACAACGGCACCAACAGGACCAGGAAGAACGTGAATGGCACCTCCGTCCACGCCGCCCACTCGGCGCTGGATGGTGAGGGGCCCCGAGCTGGACTGTCACCTACGCCGCGACTACGGGTTGGCTACGGCAGCCAGCAGCAGCGCAACGGCGTACCAATGCCATCCCACCCGCCACCTGCTCATCCGCCGAAGGAGTCCAATCAGCCCGGCTCGGCCTTCGGTCAGGGAAAGCACGACCAGTGCGGCAGGGGACGGTCCGGAGCCCAGCGGAAGTCCAGCGATGCGCACGAGCCACCAGGAAAAGGCGCAGGCGAGGACGATGAAGGAACCCAAGGGCCCCAGATGCCAGCCCTCAGTCCTTGATCGAGGAGGGCGGTCGTTTCGCACTCGACAGCTGGAACGCGACGAAGATCAGCCACGCGAGCCAGGTGGTGAGGAATATGCGCTGGCCGACCCCGATGAGGTCCAGCGATGGGGACATCACCGCGACGCCGAAGATGATGACGATGCTCGCGGCGAAGATCCATGCCGGGAGGGCCGCACTCGACAGCCGCGAATCGCGGCGGAAGGTCGCGGCCACGAGGAATACCCCTGGGATCAGGCCAAGCAGCCCGACATAGCCGGCCAGCTCGTGCGCCATGCCCGATGCCGTCGAGGTCACGGACCCATCGGCCGCCGGAAGATCGATCCGGGTCACGCCCAAGGCGATGAGCCCGACGCCCACCAGCGCGAGGCAGATCGCCAGCGCCACCGAACGAGTCCCGGACAGCGTGGTGCCAGCTGACCACGCAATGCCCAGCACTCCGACGCCGGCCGCGACGTAGGCGACCATCACCAGCCAGCCGAACTGGCCGTGGGCATACTCGCTGACGTAGTGCGTTGCGGGATTGAGGCCCGGCTGGATGGCATGCATGGCGATCAGCACCAGGCCGAGGAACAGCACTGCCGCCGCGCCGATGCTGGCGAGACTGCGGGAGCGGGTCATGGCGATCTCCTGTCTTGAGTCGGATGGCGCGCGCTCATCGGGCACACCGCCGTCAAGACGAGCGGCCAACAGCCCGGTCAATGTCTTGTTTTGTCTCATACTCCGATTCCCTTTGTTTTGGCGGTGTCGACCGTCATTGACTCGTATGCGACAGGGGGTGTGCTCAACCACCAGCGCGCCTGCATGGAGATGACTGCCAATGCCACGACTGCCGTGACCGCTGTCATCGACCAGTACATCTGGACCCGATCGCTGCCCTCGAACCAGAGAACGGTGACGCCGCCGGCGGCATTGAAGGCAGCGTGCATCAGGAAGGCGATCAGGACGCTCTGCTTGGTTCGGACGAACACTGCGGTGAACAGGATGGACAACACCACGAGGGAAGCGGCGGCGGCCCATGGGAGTTCACCGGACATGAATAGTGGGATGTGCCAGACCGCCCATAGGACGCCGACTCCGAGGCTGGCCACGAGCGGCGAAAACCTCTTGAGCAGGCGAGGGAGGGCATAGCCGCGCCAGCCGAGCTCTTCCCAGGCTCCGGCGAAGACGACCTGGATCCCGAACAGTGTTCCCAGCTCGAGCCAGTCGACCAGAGGGCCCTCAGTGACGACCTGCGCGCCGGCCAATACATTGACCGAGGCGGCCGCGGCGAGCAAGGCGACTGGCCCGAGGAGGGCGATCAGGTACCACCGGACACCAACCCGCCACACGGCTACCTTTCGCAGCAGGGCGCCGACCTCGCGGCGCCCGTCGATCAGTGCGGCAACGGCGATGGCCGCTATCGACGGCCCGTGGGAAAGCATGCCCAATGGCCAGGTGATTGCCAGAGTCAACAGATAGAAGGTGGTGATCGGCCAGCGTCTGGCCAATCCGGACAGCAGAGGCACCGGACCCTTTTGCCTCACGTCTTGTGCCAAACCACTCATGGGCTCCTCCTTCGGATCTACGCCACCACGGCCCTTGTTGTTGATCCTCTCGGAGAGTCGCCTCAGAGTCGACCCGGTCCGCTGGTGTCATGAGGGGCGGGTTTCTGGCCGGGTTCGAGGCGCGCGCCGAACCAGCCAGGCCGGAGTCAGGTA
>Ga0299907_10003498_pt1 | contig 10063 bp, 8 predicted proteins | sample RVTome_16_FD_198680 | JGI IMG/M metagenome (GOLD analysis project Ga0299907, IMG submission 198680) | Soil microbial communities from uranium-contaminated site in the Upper Colorado River Basin, Wyoming, United States - RVT152D67 (version 2) ... | reverse complement strand
GTGCTTCGAGGCGGCCAAAGCCCGGCCCCATCCCGAGCCCGTCCCCGTGGAGGTCCTGGAGGAGGCGGACCGTTCGGAGGTGCTCCGCCACCTCCCGGCCGGCGGATGGCGGACCGGGGTCCGGCCCCAGCGCACCCCGGGACTGGCCACCCTGGTGGTCGACATCCCGTTGGGGGACTGCTGTGGGGCCGACTTCGAGCTGCTGTCCGACGTGGCCGACCGCCACGGTGACGGGGTGCTGCATCTCGACCGGGATCAGAACGTCCGGCTGCGCAACATCCCGGCGGACCGGGTCGCTCCGGTCCGGGAGACGTTGAGTGCCCGGGGCCTGTTCCTCCTGGGGGAATCGCACGTCGCCGCGGTGCGGGCCTGCACCGGCTCGGCGGTGTGCGACCTCGGGATCACCCGGGCCCCCGACGCCGGCGCCAGCCTGCTGGAGAGTGCAGCCCTGGGCCGGAACTCCTCCCTGCGGGTCCACGTCTCGGGCTGCCCCAACTCGTGCGCCCAGCACCAGATCGGCGACATCGGCCTGTCCGGCAGCAAGGTGCGCATCGGCGGGAAGACCCGCGACGGCTATCAGGTCTATCTCGGCGCCGACCTGGGCTCCCACCGGGTGGCCGAGGTGGTCGGCCGGGTGGCGGTGGAGCACGTGCGCTCGGCGGTGGATGCCGTGGTCAACACCTGGGAGGCGCTGCGCCACGGCTCCGAGTCGCTCACCGCCACGGTCACCCGGGTCGGGCCCGACGCCTTCGCCGCCTACATCGAGGCGGTGGTGGGGGAGGCGTGGGCCAGTGGCCCCGAACCGGACGGACCCGTCATCGACGAGCAGCCGATCGTCCCCGTCCGGGCCGCCACCCGGGCTCTGCTTGCCGCCGGCTCCGCCGGCCCGCCTGGTGCCCCAACCCCAGGCTCCTCGGGTGCGTGGGACCCCCACCCCCCGCCCGGCCGTGACACCGACTGGCCCGACGGGCATGAGATCGCCTTGCCCTCAGGCGGGGACAGATTCCTCGACGCCTGCCGGCTGGACGAGCTGCCGCCAGGCAAGGCCCGCACGGTGGAGGTGGACGGCGAGCCCATCTGCCTGGTCAACACCGGCGAGGGGGTGTGCGCCGTGGGCGACATCTGTCCCCATGCCTGGGTGTCGCTCGGCGGCGGCACCCTGGAGGGCTTCACGCTCAAGTGCCCCGGTCACAACGCCCACTTCGATGTGCGCACCGGTGAGGTCCTCGACGGCCCGCCCGATCTCGACCCGGACGAGGGTCTCCAGACCTACGCCGTCCGGGTGGAGGACGGCGTCGTCAAGGTCTCGCTCGACGCTCCGGCTTCCGCCGCCTTCCCCGCACCCTGACCGTTCCGTCCCCCTCTGGAGGTACTCCCATGCCCATCCCGATCCCGCAAGCCCTGGAGGAGTCGGTCGGAGTCGCACGGGCCAAGGCCACCCAGGTGCGCCGGCTCCCGCCGTATCTGTTCAGCTCCATGCTGGCCGGCGCCTACGTGGGGGCAGGCATCGTGCTGATCGTGAGCCTGGCCGGGCCCTTCGCCGCCGCCGGCTCGCCGGCCACCAAGCTCGTGCTGGGCGCGACCTTCGGCCTGGCCCTCACGCTGGTGGTGTTCGGCGGCGCCGAGCTCTTCACCGGCAACGTCATGTTCATGCTCCAGGGCTGGAAAGCCCGCGCTGTGAGCCCTGGCGACCTGATGGCGGTATGGGCCGCCTCTCTGGTGGGGAACCTGGCCGGCTCCCTGGCCTTCGCCGCCCTGGTCAACGCCGGCGGCACCCTGGTCGCCGGAGGCGCACCGGGCAATGTCGGGCCGGGGCAGGCGCTGGTGGACTCGCTCATCAAAGCCAAGAACGCCGCCACCGGCCCCCAGCTCTTCTGGCGGTCCGTGCTGTGCAACATGCTGGTGTGTCTCGCCCTGTGGATGGCTGCCCGGGCCACCAGCGACGGCGCCAAGCTGGCCGTGCTCTGGTGGGCCCTCCTGGCCTTCATCGGCTCCGGCTTCGAGCACTCGGTGGCCAACATGACCCTGTTCGGGGTGGGCATCTTCCACGGTTCGGCGGCCTGGGGTGACCTGTGGCGCAACCTGGCCTTCACGGTGCCGGGCAACATCGTGGGTGGCGGACTCATCGTCGGGCTCGGATATGCCTGGCTCGGCCGTCCGGCCCCGGCCGCGGCCGCGGCCCCCGCGCCCGTGGACGCCGAACTGGACCTGGGCCCTGACGGCCGGGTCCCGGCCCCGGCCACCGCCTGAGCCGGGCCGTCCCGTCCGTCGTTCCCTTTCCGTTCCGGTACGCCGCCGGCTCGACCCTCCCCGGGCCGGCGGCGTTCCGAGCGGAATCCAGTCAAGACCACCAGGGTGGTTAACCTGTCGCCTCCATGGCCACGCTGGTGACCTTCCACGCCCACCCCGACGACGAGGCCATCGCCACGGGAGGCACCTTGGCCCGGGCGGCAGCCGCCGGGCACCGGGTGGTGCTGGTCACGGCCACGGCCGGCGAATGCGGCGAGGTCGCCGAAGGCTTTCTGGCCCCGGGCGAGACCCTGGGCGAGCGCCGTCGGGATGAGCTGGAGGCGGCAGCCAAGATCCTGGGCGTGGCCCGCACCGAAATCCTCGGCTACCGGGACTCGGGCATGGCCGGCACGCCGGCCAACGAGGACCCGGAGTGCTTCTGGCAGGCGGACGTGGAGGAGGCCGCGGCCCGCCTGGCCGCCATCCTCACCGAGGAGGCCACCGACGTCCTCACCATCTACGACGACCACGGCAACTACGGCCACCCCGACCACGTCCAGGTCCACCGGGTGGGGGTGCGGGCCGCCGAGCTGGCCGGGGTCTCCCGGGTCTACGAGGCCACCGTGAACCGCGACGGCATCGTGCGCTTCATGAACGAGGCGGCGGAGCGGGGCCTGCTCGAGATGCCCGACATCGACGGGGTCGGCACCCAGATGGGCCTGCCCGAGTCGGAGCTGACCACGGCGGTGGACGTCTCCGCTCATCTCGACGCCAAACGGGCGGCCATGGCGGCCCATGCCAGCCAGATCACCGAGACCTCCTTCTTCCTGGCCATGCCCCCCGAGGCCTTCGTCGCCGCCTTCTCCACCGAGTGGTACCGCCGCCGGGACGCCACCGGCGGCCGCCCTGCCGGTGAATGGGAGACCGACCTCTTCAACTGATCGACCTCGCGGACCGGGACGGCACCTGTGCTGAGGGGGTGTACCGTCAGGTCGACACGACAGCGGTGCTCCGGACCTCGGCAGCGCGTCTGATGGACGCTGCTACCAGAGGAGAACCCGATGAGCCTTCCGCAAGTGACGTCACGGGACGAGTGGCTGGTTGCTCGTAAGGAGCTGCTCGTCGAAGAGAAGGCGATGACCCGGGCCCGGGACACGCTGAACACCAGACGACGCCAGCTGCCGATGGTCAGGATCGAGGCGGAATACATCTTCGAGGGCACGGACCGCAAGGCCAGCCTTCTCGACTTGTTCGAAGGTCGCCGTCAGCTGATCATCCAGCACTTCATGTTCTCCCCGGAGTGGGACGACGGCTGCCCGAGCTGCTCATTCGCGTGCGACGAGATCTCCGAGGGCCGTCTCGAGCACCTGCGCGCCCGCGATACCTCGTTCGCCGTCGTTTCCCGCGCCCCGCTGGCCAGGATCGAGGATTACAAGACGCGCCAGGGGTGGACGTTCCCCTGGTACTCGTCGTACGGCGGCGACTTCAACTACGACTTCCACGTCACCCTGGACGAGTCCGTGATGCCGATCAACTACAACTACCGGACCGAGGCCGAGCGCATGGCCGCCGGCGGCGCATCCATCGACACCGAGGGCGAGCAATCCATGGAGGCGCCGGGCCTGAGCTGCTTCCTGCGCGACGGCGACAGCGTCTTCCACACCTACTCCACCTACGCCCGCGGCACCGAGATGGTCGGCGGCTCCCACTATTTCCTCGACCTGACAGCGCTCGGCCGGCAAGAAGACTGGGAGGAACCGCAGGGTCGCTCACACGACATCGCCGGCGACCAGCCTGGGTAGGAACAGCTTGTTCGGCGTCGGCGTCGTGCAGGCGCCGGCTGACCACGAGGAGACCTGAGATGGACATCGTTCGCAACCCCGATGGCTCGCTGGTCGTTCCGGTGCAGCCGGAACGGCGGCATGAGACCGACGAGAACGAGAACTCATCGACGGTCGGTGCCGATGGCGACGAGACGACGCAGACGCCGGCGGAACCCACGACCCGGGTACTCCGTCCCGGCGAAGGTGGATACGACGAGGCACTCGCCGAGTGGGACCTTCAGCAGAACCCTGATCGTGGGCCGGCCGTCTCGACCGCCACCGGGCGCCAGCAGGCGATGACGGTGGTCCATGCCGTGGCGACCTCTCCCAAGCACGAGGTCGCCCCCGCGGTGGAAGCGCTCGACGATCCCGAGGCCGCCGGAGAGGCGTTACGCCACGTTCTCGTCGGTGGTCCTCCGTCCGTCGAAGCGTTCGCCCATGAGGTGGCGGAGGCGGAAGGCGGCGATCCCCTCCCCGCTCACAAGGCGACGAAGATCATCGGCGAGGTGCTGGCCGAGATCGACTGACGGAGATCGCCACCGGGAACGGTGGGGGGACTCGGGGCGAGGGGCGGGACCGGGACGCCGGGGGGCGGCGCGGGCGGGGCCGAGGCGGGCAGGTCGGCGGGGGCGACGTCGAAGACGGTGACCAGGCCGGACATCTCGTGGCCGCCACCGGCTTTGTGCATATGGCTGAAGATGTGGCAATGGAAGACCCAGGGCCCGGGGGCGAGGGCGGGGGCGATGATGTCGAACGTCTGGGCCGTGGAGATGAGCAGGGTGTCCATCCACTGAGGCTGGGCCAGCGGGAAGCCGTCCTGGGCCACCACCTGGAAGGGCTGGCCGTGGAGGTGGAAGGGGTGCTGCATCTCGCCGGTGGCGGTGAGCCGGATGCGGACCCGCTCACCGACCTTCGTCTTGAGGGGCGCGGTGTGGGGGAAGGTCTTGCCGTTGATGACCAGGCCGAGGTTGGTGTCGCCCACGAACAGGCGGTAGTCGCGGTCCACCGGGTACTCGCCGGTGCGGGGAATGACCTCCAGGGAGCCGTACAGGCCCTTGCCGACCTGGTCGCCGTCGATGTGCGAGTGGTACCAGTGGGTGCCGGGCGCGTCGGCGGTGTACTCGTAGGTGAAGCTCCCGCCGGGCGGGATGGGGTGCTGGGTGAAGGGCGGCACACCGTCCATGGCGTGGGGGAGGATCATGCCGTGCCAGTGCACGACGGTCTCCTCCTTCAGGTTGTTCTGCACGATGATCCGGATGGGGTCGCCCTGGTTGACCCGGATCGTCGGGCCGGGAACGGAGCCGTTGAAGGCCAGGCCCCGCTTGATGTCGCCCGGCGCCACCTCCCACTCCATGGGCGCGGCGGTGAGGTGGAACTCCTTGACGCCGTCGGCGCCGGCCACGAAGGGCGCGAACACCGTGCCGTCACCCCGGGGGCCGCCGGGCGCGAAGTCGGCCGGCCGTCCCGTGCCGGGGACCTCGGCCGGGACGTACCGCTCCGATGCCATGGCGGGCAGGAACGACCCGGCGACGACGATGCCATGCTCGTGCGCCCCAGCGGCGCGAACCAGGGCGACGCCCACACCGATCGCGTTCATCACGACGGCGGCGGCCAGGAGCACGCTCGGCAGACGGGGGTTGCGCACGGGAGGCCTCCTCGAGGACGGAACCTTCATCAGCCCGCTCCGAGGGGGACGGGTAGCCCGAGCGGGCCGGCCGGCTGCGGGGCGGTCGTGGTGGTGGTCGGCGCCGCCGTCGTGGGCGTCTCCGTCGGGGGCGGCGATTCGCCGTCGGCTTCCGGTGCTGTCCCGTCTCCCACCGTGATGCTGCCCCGCATGTAGGTGTGGATCTTGCAGCTGTAGGGGACCTCGCCGTTCTCAGGGAAGGTGAACGAGAACGACTCGCCCTTCTGCATGGGCGGGGCGTCGAACACGTCGCTCTGCAGGTCATGGGCGTCGGTGTCCTGGTTGACCCAGGTCACCGCGTCGCCGGCGGCCACGGCCAGTTCCTCGGGAATGAAGGAGAGCCCTTTGATCTCGACCGTGTGGTCGGCGGCGCCGGCCGGTCCGAGTTGCAGCCCGGCGACGGTCAGGATGCTTCCCGTCGCGAGGGCCAGGGCGTGCCTCAGTCTCGATCTCATGTCTTCGTCCTCCCAGGTTGCGATCAGACCGGCGGGGGCCGGCCGACGAGGATGGCGGTGGTGGCGAGGATGGAGGCGGCGATGGTCAGCTCCAGGGCCACGGCGTTGACGAAGGGACGGATGGCCGCCGGCTTCACCGTGGTGGGTCGTGGTCCCGGCCCGACCTCGACCGCGGGCTCCACCACGCTCTCGACATGGATCTCGAACCCGTCCACGGGCCGCCACCAGGCCGGAGCGGCTCCATGACCGCCCACGCCCACCGGCACCGGCACCGGCGTGGCCACGACGCTCTCCACCCGGGCGAGGCCGACCTCCGGGCCGGGCACCAGCCCGGGCAGGCGCAACCGGGCGAACCGGCGGGCCCGGTGGGCTACGACCAGGAGTCCGGCCACACCCACCATCTTGAGCAGCAGGAAGCGGCCGTAGCCGCTGGCGGGCAGGGCCGTCCAGCGGGGTGAGATGAGGACCAGCAGCACCGGGCCGGCGGCCACCGCCGTGGCCATCGAGGCGAAGGCCAGCCGCGACCAGTGGGGCACGAGGAGGGCCAGCTCCTCGCCGCGCCGGCGGGGAAGGACCACCACAGCCAGCACGGTCAGCCCGCCGAGCCACACCGCCACCCCGCCGACGTGCATGACCGCCACCGCCGAGGCGAGCGGCCCCTGGGTGAAGGCGTGGCTGAGCATGCCGTGGGTGGCGAGGGCGCCGAGGCCGGCGGCGGCCCCGCCCAGCATGAAGCGGTGCGAACGAACGGCCCGTTCCGGGGTCACGGTGAGGTAGGCCACCACCGGGACGGCCAGGAGCAGGAATCCCAACCGGAGCACGAGCACCCGGCCGATGTGGGTGCCGTCCAGGGCGGTCAGGGCCGAGGGCGAGAGCGCGGCCAGGACGGAGCGGCCCTGGACGGCGGCGCCCTTGAGTCCGAGGGAGGAGAGGTTGGCCGCCGTGGCCGCGGCCCACGAACCCCACAACAGCAGGCGCATGCGCCTGAGCCGGGCTCCGGCCCGCCACAGCCCGGCCACGAAGGTGACCCCTCCCACCAGCACCGCCAGAGCCATGAAGCTGACGAGCCGCGCCGCGTCCTGGGCCGAGGACAGCGGCGTGTCCGAACGCGGCAGAGCGGCCGGCGCCGAGCGGGCGGCCGGGGTGGGGCCCGGGACCGCGACGGCGGCGATCCCGGCGCCCGACACGCCCGCGACCTGGAAGGCGAGCTCCCCGCCCATCACGTCGCCGTCCTGGCCGAACAGGAACCAGCGGAGGACGTAGCTGCCCGTCGGCAGCCGCGGGAGTGGAACGGATACCTCCCGGTGGTCCGGGGAGGCGTGCGCCGGCCTGCCCACCGCCACCGCCCGGCCCGCCTGCTCCAGCTTGACGATGGCCCCGGCCACCTCGACCGGGTAGTTGAAGCGCAGCCGGGCCTGCTCAGAGCCGGGAGCCAGGGTGGCCCCGTAGGCCGGTTCGGTGCTCAGCAGGTCGGCGTGGGCCGCCGCCGGTCCGGCGCCGGCCACCAGGGCACCGAGGCCGAGCAGGCCGGCGGCCAGGATGCGGAAGCTCAGACGGCGGCGCATGCAGAGATGGGTCCTCTTCTCGGTGGGGGACGGCGGGTCGGGGCACGAACCCCGACCCGCCGTGGTGAAGCCGCAAGGTGCTAGCAGAGGGCGGCGGTGATCGGCTCCCGCTGCTTGCAGGTCATCAGGGACTGCCACGGCTCGGGCATCTTCTGCACCCAGCCGTTGTAGGGGATGGGGTAGGCGAAGACGCCGTTGCCACCCTGACCGGCGTGGTCCACGACGGTGTCGTCCGTCTTGGCCCCGGACGGCACCACGTCGGTCAGCATCTCGCCGGCGATCTTGGCGTCTTCGGGGTTCCCGTCGCCGTTGGGGTCGCCGTCGACCACGATGAACTTGTTGGCGAACTTGATCGACGCGTAGCCGTACCAGCCGCCACCCTTCTTCAGCCCGAAGTTGATGCCGTGACAACCGGGGCCGCACGGCAGCGTCTTGACGAGCTTGTTGGTCTTCATGTCGAACACGGTGATGTTCGACGTGAAGGTGCCCACGCCCAGCATGTAGCCGTCATCGGGACTGACCGGCGTCTGGATGGGCGACAGGGCGTACGGGCCCGTCGACTCACCCGTCACCTTGTTGTAGTTCTTCCGCAGGTCGATCTGCATCGAGGGGACCATGGCGCCGCCGCCCTCCACCGGACAGGCCGCCTCTTCGGTGTTGGAGAGACAGGTGACCGTGTGGTCGAGCAGGTTGGAGACGTAGGACCGCTTCCCGTCGTTGGTCATGGAGGTGGCGACGGGGAACCCGCCGGACTCGGGCTTGACCATGGACGGGACGTCCAGGTTGAAGATCGTGGCCTGGGTTTCGTTGGAGTTCGGGGTGACGACGAACTTGCCGTCATAGCTCACCCAGTGGGCGTGGGGCAGGGCGGGAGGCTCTCCCGGCTTCTGGGTCAGATACGTCTTGACGACCTCGCCGCCGCCGGGGGCGACCTCCACGATCCGATTGCCACCGTTGTTGGGGATGATGAGCGAATCGGTGTTGGGTCTCGTCACCACGTGCGAGGGGGAAGGCCCCACGTCGATGTTGTGGAGCACCGCCCCGGTGTCCCGGTCGATGGTGGTGAGCTTGTTGGAGAACCAGTTGTTGGCGTAGAAGAATTTCCCGTCCTTGTCGCTCCAGAAGTTGTGGGGGTTGTTGAGGTTGACCGAGGGCAGGTGGAACTTCTTGGTCATCTCCCAGGTCTCGGTGTCGAAGGCCGTGATGGCCCCCGGTTTGGTCTTTCCCGCCGACTTCTCCCACTGGGTGCCCACGTAGGCCTCGCCGATGCCGGGCTCGGTGGGCTTGACCGGCGCCTTGAGGGTGATGGGCTCCTTGAACATCTCCTGGTAGAAGGCGTCGAGGTCGGGGATGAGGTTGGGAGAGCCATCCTCATTGAAGGTGAGGATCGGCGCCGCCGGGTAGCTCGGGTCCCAGGTCGTGTCCTGGTCGGCGTAGTGCTGCCAGTTGGCCGGCTCGGTCACGATGAAGAACGAGCGGACGATGGACAGGATCTCGTGGGATGCGCTGGGCATGATCGTCCCGTCGATCCAGCGCAGCTTGGGGCCGAAGTCGGCGCCGGGCGTGGTCGGGTCGTCGATGACGGCGGCACCCAGCATGTAGGGGTGGACCCGGCACTGGAAGGCGTAGAGGCCGGGCGTGCTGAGATCCACGGCCAGCTCGCCCTGCTGAGCACCCTGCTGGAGGAAGGGCATGTTCTTGGCGCCCTCCGGCCAGATGATGCTCGAGACGGTGTGGTTCTCGGACGTGAAGGGCTCTTCGATCTTGAACTTCAGGGTGGTGGGGCCCGCCGCGGCGGCCAGCGACCGCGTATGAAGGATGCCCTCCGCCTCGGGAAGCCCGTTGTCGTACCAGTAGGAGGGCTCATCACTCAGGTTGAAGGTGATGGGCGACTCCATGGTGGGCAGGGGCGTCTCGGCCGTGGGCTTGAACGTGGCGGGATCGAAGTTCTCGATGGCGATCTTGTTGACGCCGCCGGCGGTGTTTGTCGATGTCGCCCTGGGTGGTTGCGCGCCCGCCCCGCCGGCGACGGCGGCAATGAGGAAGACGGCCGGAATCGTCACCGCGGCTTGGGCCAGCAATCGGCGGGGGAGGCCCTTACGGGCCCGGGGTGTGGGTGTCATGCTGCTCCTCCTTGGAGCGATGCTCCGGGTGGTGTCCCGGGTCGGGGTGTCCCCGAGGTTCATGAGTGGTACGGATCGGGAGCACCCCCCTCTTCACCGGCGTGCAACCCATCGGGGACGCTACGGGCGGGCGGTTACCGCACCTTTGTGGGGGAATGTCGCGCTGGCGAAGCGTTTCTTTCCC
>Ga0299907_10003497_pt1 | contig 10064 bp, 11 predicted proteins | sample RVTome_16_FD_198680 | JGI IMG/M metagenome (GOLD analysis project Ga0299907, IMG submission 198680) | Soil microbial communities from uranium-contaminated site in the Upper Colorado River Basin, Wyoming, United States - RVT152D67 (version 2) ... | reverse complement strand
AGGACCCCGAGCGCATGGGTGACGTCTCCTCGATCCGATTCGTCCCACCTGGCAAGACCCTCGTGCTGGGTGTGGTCGGCACCAAGACGCCGGAGATTCAACCCGACGACGAGCTGGTGGCGCGGCTCGTGGATGCCTCCCGCTATCTCGACGTGGAGCAGCTCGCCATCTCCCCCCAATGCGGCTTCGCCTCGGTGATCGACGGCAACGACATCCCCGAAGGGGCGCAATGGGAGAAGCTGGCATCGGTCGGCAGGGTGGCGGACCGGATATGGGGATGAAGCACCTCGAGTCGGCCCGTCGGCGTTGAGCCGCCCTCCCCGTGTCGTCATGGTCCTCAGCGAGAACTGGACCATGGTCGACCCGAGAAGGCTCGACCGGCTGGTGGAGATGGCTCGCATCGCCGAGGACGCCGGGATAGACACGGTCATGCTCTCCGAGCACATCGTTCTGGGGCCGTCGGCTGGTGCCGATGGGGTCATGGGGAACCCACGTGAGTACGCGATGCCGGGGAATCAGGATCCGTTGATGCCATGGCCCGATTCCCTCTCCCTGGCAGCTGCCATCGCCGCCGTCACTACGACGTTGCGGATCGCACTCGCCGCCGTGATCGCCCCACTGCGTCATCCGCTGCTCCTCGCCAAGCAGTTGGCCACCATCGACCTGTTGAGTCGAGGTCGCCTCGTCGTCCAGCCGACGGTCAGCTGGCACGAGCAGGAGTACCAGGCACTCGAGGTGCCCTTCAGGGAGCGGGGAGAACGTCTCGACGAGCACCTCGCCGCGTGGAAGCGAGTCTGGGCCGATTCCCCGGCCTCCTTCGACGGCCGGCACTACAGGTTCGAGGACGTCCACCTCGAGCCGAAGCCGACTTCACCGCACGGGCCGCCGATCTGGATCGGCGGGAGCACGGCGCACCCGGCGGTGGTTCGTCGCCTCATCGAGCACGGCAGCGGTTTCCATCCGCTGGGACAGCCCAGCGATGGAGAGCTTGCGAGACTCCGCGACAGCCTCCGGGAGGCCGGACGCGATCCCGAGACGCTGGAGTGGGTGGGCGGCGTCCGCGGCAGGTTCACCGATGGACGTTCTCCCGCCGACCTCGATGAAGCCCTGGGACAGGTGCCACTTCAGGTGAAACGGGGTTTCGGGTCGATCTGCATCAAGCCGTCACAGTTCATCGACACCATCGCCGAGTTGCCGAGATTCTGCGAGCAAGTGGTGCGGCGGTCCGCCGATCACGCGGTGTGATGGCGAAGACCGCGAACCGTGTAGCCATCGTCACAGGTGGTGGAACCGGCATCGGGGCAGCCACGGCCCGTGCGCTGGCCGCGAGCGGGGTGAGTGTCCTCGTGACTGGGCGTCGAGCGGAGCCTTTGCGAGACGTGGTGCATGGGATCGGCGGCGTGGCTGTCGTCGCCGACGTGACGAGTGAAGACGATTGGAAGCGCGTCATCGCTGTGGCCGACGATACGTTTGGCGGAGTCGACATCCTCGTCGCCAATGCCGGGATCGAGGCGTTTGGCTCCGTGGAGACCGTGGCGCTGGACGAGTGGCAGACAGTCCAGCGCACCAACGTCGACGGTGTCCTTCTCGGCATTCGAGCCGTCGTGCCGGCGATGCGCCGGAGGGGTGGAGGCAGCGTCGTGGTCGTCGCGTCGGTCGCCGGGCTCACCTCTGGGCCCGACTACGCCGCCTACGTCACATCGAAGACGGCCCTCTTGGGCCTGGTCCGATCGGCGTCCGTCGATCTCGGGCCCGACCGTATCCGGGTCAACGCCGTCTGCCCGGGCTGGACCCGAACCGAGATGAGCGAACGCGAGACGGAGCTGGTGGCGAAGGAGCGCGGAATGAGCGCGGAGCTGCTCTGGAGCAAGCTCGTGGAGCCTCTACCTCTCAGACGCGCCGCGGACCCGGAGGAGATCGCGGCATGCATCGACTTCCTGGCCGGCCCGGGAGCCTCGTTCGTCACGGGTGCGGTGCTCGTGGCCGACGGCGGAGGCTCCGCCGTGGACGTGGGAACGCTCGGTTTCCGCATCTGAACGACAGGAGATCGACGCCTGCTCCCCCGTCAGTGGGACAGCTCTCGCTCGGGTGAGCCGAGACCCGGGAATCCGGCATAGGCGGGGAGGGCCGGCTGGCCACCGAGATGTGCGTAGAGGACCCGCGAGCCTGGCGGGATCTCCCCGGATCGGATCAAACCGATCAGCCCGGCCATCGACTTGCCTTCATAGACCGGGTCTGTCAGCACACCCTCCGTGCGAGCCACCAGTTGGATGGCCTCCACGGTCGACCTGTCGGGTACCCCATAGGCCGGGCCTTCGTAGCCGGGGACGAGCACGATCTCGTCATCTCGAAGGGGTCGACCGACACCGATCTTCTCTGCCGTCTGGGTTGCGATGCGTCGCACCTGATCGACGGTCTGGTCCAGCGTTGCCGACGCGTCGATACCGATCACCCTTCGATCAGCTCGATCTTCGAGAGCGAACCCGGCGACCATGCCGGCGTGGGTCGACCCGGTGACGGTGCACACGATGATCGTGTCGAAGAAGATGTCGAGATCGGCCTCTTGCTGGGCAACTTCCCGAGCCCAATTGGCGAAACCCATCCCACCAAGTGGATGGTCGGAAGCTCCAGCCGGGATGGGATACGGCTTGCCTCCGGTCGCTTCTACCGAGTCCAACGCCCGCTTCCAAGAGTCACGGATGCCGATGTCGAAGCCTGCTGGATCGATTCGGATGTCGCCCCCCATGATCCGAGTCAGCTGGATGTTGCCGACCTTGTCGTAGGCCATGTCGTTGTAGTCGACCCATCCTTCCTGGACCGTGACCGCATTCAGGCCGAGCTTGCGGGCGACTCCGGTCACCTGACGAGTGTGGTTCGACTGAATCCCGCCTATCGACACCAGGGTGTCACAGCCGGTGTCCAAGGCCTCGGCGGCGAGGTATTCCAGCTTCCGGACCTTGTTGCCGCCATAGGCGATCCCCGAGTTGCAGTCCTCGCGTTTGGCCCAGATGTCGACATTGCCGCCGAGTGCTTCAGACAGTCGGGGGAGGGGATGCACCGGCGATGGCCCAAAGAGAAGTGGTTCCCGGCGAAAGTCGTCGAGGCTCATCGTGTGGCGCTCCAGTCTGTCGCTTGTGAGCTTCGTCCATCGTACAGACCGATATCTGGGGCGATTCTGAGCGTTGTCGGGTTCTCGGGCCCCTCTCCGGGAGGGAGGACACGTGCGGCCCGATCACCCCTCGGGCAGATCCTCCAACAGTCGCATCTCGTGTTTGGCCAGCACTTCGAGGATGCGCTCGTTGTCCGGGAACTGGTCGAAAGGCAGCTCGGCGCTAGACGACTCCATGGGGACGCCGATCTCTCTGAAGAACTCGGTCTGGTGGACCACCGGTGCGTAGAGGGCGAGCAGCTTCCCGTTTGTGTCGCCGACGTTCTTGAAGCCGTGTGGGACATTGCCCGGGACGTGGACGGTGGTGCCCACGGTGGCCTCGATGGCGTACTTCTCACCGTTCTGGTCCTGGCCGTAGACCTCGTACTGGCCCTCGACGATCCAGAACGTCTCCTGAGGAACGTGGGTGTGGAGGAACGCCGGGCCGCCACCGGGAAGGCTTCTGATCTCGGTGAGGAAGTAGGCGTGATCGGAGTCTGCGCCCATGATCTTGAATGTCACCACGTCGCCCAGCACGAACATGGCCTCACCCTCGTCAGGCCCAACCGTGAAGATCCGTCCGTCCCCAGTCACCAGAAGCCTCCACTCTCCGAAATCGTGCCGTCAGCGTATCGCTGCGACCGTCAGGTAGGAGCGACCCCGGTTACCACGTAGTAGCTGTGTCGCCAGCCGGTCCTGACCGTGTCGGCGGAGGCTTCGGCATACCCGACTTCGATGAACCTGGCCTTGAGGGACTCGAGGTCGCCCGGGTTGAGCCCGTGACCGTCCTTGCCTTCTTTGATCATCCCTTCCATGACGTGGAGGCGCCCGCCCGGCGCCAGCACACGGAGGATCTCCCGCAGCCCGGCATCCCGGTCGGCCCAGTGGTGGAACGAGGCGACGTTGACCACCACGGTGAAATGGTCGTCGGGGAAGGGGAGTTCCTCCGCCGAAGCCACCTGCACGTCAGCCGTGGGAACCCGTTTCGATGCCCGGTCGACCATCGACGGGCTGGGGTCGACCCCGGCCACCTTCGCTCCGGTGGCCGCGGCGTGTTCCAGGGCGGCACCCGGACCGCAGCCGACGTCGAGGAAGCGGTCGTCGGCCGTGAGCGACGCCAACTCGACGATAACGATGTTGCTGTCTGGGTTTCGATTGACCAGTGAGTAGAACCACGCCCGCAGCGGCGACCAGCGCTCGACTTCGTCGGTGGTCATCGCGATCAGGGTACGTCGTCGATGACACCTTGCGGGCCCCCGTTGCCGCGTCTGGTCGGCAAGGTGAGCCATCTGAGTACCCTCGGGCTCTATGAAGCGCGACCGGCGGAGACCCACGATTGGGGACATCTGGAAACTGGCTCTGGCGGTCATCGGTGCGATCGCAATCGTCCAAGAGCTCCGCAAGCCGCCAGATGAGAGAACATGGCACGGCAAGGTCTCCAACCTGGTGCCATATGACTTCCGCCTCCCCACGGTCGAGCGAGTGCGCCTCACCTACTGGAATCCCGATGGCCCTCTCCTTTCAGGCAAGGCGTTCGGCGTCGGCTGGGCCTTCAACTTCGGGGCATTGATGAACCTGGTCGGCAAGGACCGTTCCTCCGACGGCTCCGAATCCACCCGGTAGGCAGATCCACCAGCTCGGCCGGTCCCAGGTCTCTTAGCAGAATCGTCATCGCTGTCCGGGGCAGAATGACCGCCGGGTTCTCTTCGACTTCGGGATCACCTTCCGGAACGGGGGTGGGCTGCAGGGTAAGAGACGAGTGAGGCCCTTCGAAGCCACTCCCGCGACCCGGGTCCCCGCATCGGAGCCCGGGTGTCGGGAATGTGCTCGATTCGTCAGCGGTTCGGTCCGCCCCGTGCCCGGCTCAGGTTCACGTGGATGAAGCGCTCGATGTCGTCCCAACTGGGCGCCAGGCCCTCGGACACTGTCTCCTGGCCCCCTCGGTTGGTGGCCCAAGTCGTCGCTGCGGGAGCGCCGATGATCGCGTCCTCGTCGTGCCCGGCTCCGGGCACCAGGGTGAAACGCGCCTCGTTGCCTTCACCGGTGGTCGCCTCGTAGACGAGCTGGCTCTGGTTGTAGGGCAGCAGATTGTCGGCGAGGCCGTGGAGAACCCAGATGGGGATCTCGGTCCCTTCGATGTAGCTAGACGGGTCTACCTCCTCGGTCTCCTCCGGGCAGTCCTGGATGCTGACTAGGGCTGCGAAGTCGGGCGGGCCGACATTGGGGCCTTCTTCAGGGCAGTGGACGAGGAATCCCTCGGGCGACGTCGGGGAGTCGTGAGGATACGCAAAACCCATCGGAAGACCGTTGGCCTCGGCGAACGCGTCCATCGAGAGGAAGTCGGTCGGGGGGAAGAATGGCACCGCGACCTGCACTGCGCTCGAGGTGCCATCCACACCAGTCTCACCGGGGAGCTGTTCAGTGTCGCTCGTGGTTGCGGCGAAGGCAGTCGCCCATCCCCCTGACGAGTTACCCATGAAGGCGAAGCGGTTGGGGTCGATCCCGTAGGTACCTGCGTTCTCTCTCAAGTACCGGATCGCTGCCCGAACGTCATGGCCCTGGGCGGGGAAGCGCGCATCGAAACTAGATCGGATGCTGATGGTGGCCACGGCGTAGCCACGAGCGGTGAACTCGTCGGCGATGTCATTTGCGTTGCCCGCATCTTTCGCTGAGTTGGAGAACCAGGCTGATCCCGAGTGCCAGATCAGCAAGGGCAGTTTGGCCTTGCCAGGCACGTCCGGGAGGTGAAGATCGAGCAGGTTGCCCGGGCCATGTGGGCCGTACGCCAGGTTCTCGTGCTCGGTCACACCACGGACAGGTCTCGCCTCAGCCGGACCGGCCAAGGTCAGCAGTAGAGCCAGGATCGCGAGAAAGGAGATGGCGATCATCCCGTGTCGTCTCGAGGTCTCCGTCGAAGTTCGCATTGCTCTCTCCTATTTCGGGCCCAGCCCGATGTACGCTATACGCACAAACGTACGCGATACGAACTACTCAACCAACCGGAGACCGTGCTGTCAAGGGCGGAGCGGTTTGCATAGCCGAACGCTCAGCGTGGATCACTGCCGTCGACGTCACCGCTACCTTTGCCCGATGTTCCGACTCATCGGCGTGCCTATCGACTCGGCGGGCACTGCCGGCGGCACCGAGCTCGCTCCTGCCGCATTCCGTGCACTCGGTCTGCGCGATGTGTTCGAGTGCAGCGATGGCGGCGACCTCGACGTCCGAATCCGCGCCGGGGGGCGCGACCCGGCCACCGGTGTCGTCGGCCTCGATGACGTGGTCCGGACCACGACCGAGATACGACGGGCCGTAGCCGCCGCCCTTCAGTCCGGGGAGATCCCATTCCTCGTCGGCGGCTGCTGTGCGCTGGTCCCCGGGGCTGTGGCCGGTGTCGCCGATGCCAGGGCGACGGTGGGGCTGGCCCATCTCGATGGCCATCTCGATCTCTACGACGAGATGAGCTCACCACTCGGAGAGGCAGCCGACATGCCGGTGGCCATCGCACTCGGCGTCGGCCCGACGAGCTGGGTCGATGCAGTAGGGAAGCCACTCAAACCCGCCACCACCTGGATCCTCGGATACCGCGATCGAGAGGAGTCGCTGGCCGACGGGATGAGGATGCCCGAGGACTTCGACCCGCCGGTCAACTGTCTGAGCACCGACGAGCTTCGTGACTCCGGGATGACGCAGGCTGGGGAGCGGGTAGCCGCCACCCTCGCCTCCTCGAGCGACGGCTATTGGGTACACCTCGACCTCGACATCGTCGACCCCGCTCTCTTCTTCGCCAACGACGCCCCGGTGCCCGATGGGATCGACTGGCGTGAGCTCACCGCGCTAATGACGCCACTCCTCAGATCCGGGGCCCTCGCCGGTGTCTCCCTCGGTTGCTACAACCCCGAAAAGGACCGTGACGAGGCCAATGGGAGACGGATCGTTCAGGTCTTCGCAGATGCCCTCGGGTGACCGCCTGTGAGTGAGCCCTTCGTCCCCGATCACTTCGACCCGCCGCTCTCTTTCCACGGGCCTGGATTCCACCTCGAGCCGCTGGGCCCGGCCCACAACGAGCGGGACTACGAGGCGTGGTCCACCAGCATGGATCACATCCACGCCACGCCGGGGGAGTGGGGGACATGGCCCCATCCGATGACTCTGGAGCACAACCTCGACGACCTGGAGCGTCACGCCAGCGACTTTGCTGAGCGCCGGGGGTTCACCTACTCGGTCCTCGACGGCGCGACGGTCATCGGATGTCTCTATATCTACCCCGACAAAGACGGGGGAAGCGACGCCCATGTCGAGTCCTGGGTGAGGGAGAGCCGGGCCGAGATGGACCCTGTGGTCTGGAGTGCGGTGAGCATCTGGCTCCGGGAGGACTGGCCCTTCCGTTCGGTCCGCTACGCCGTTCGGCCCGCTTGATGGCAGCGGAACCAATGCGGGCTGCCGTCTACCACGGAGCCGGGGACATCAGGATCACCGATCTGCCCATCCCCGAGACCGGTCCAAATGAACTGTTGTTGAAGGTGTCCGCTGTCGGCATCTGCGGGACGGACGCCCACGAGTTCGACTCGGGTCCGCATATGTTCCCTGCCGGGGGGTTCGTCCCGGGACATGAGTTCGCCGGCCACGTCGTTGCCGTCGGCGAAGACGTCTCGGGATTCACGGAGGGCGACCTCGTGACCAGCGGCGCCGGGGTCTCCTGCGGTGAATGCACTCCGTGTCGGCGAGGCGCGAGCAATCACTGCCTCACCTACCTGACTCACGGGTTGCAGCTCCCCGGTGCGCTGGCTCAATACGTCGCGGTGCCGGCGAGCATCTGTCTCGAGGTCGGTTCACTTGGGATCACCCCCGATTTCGCTGCTTTGGCTCAGCCGATGTCCATCGCGGTCCACGCAATGCGACGCGGCCGGGTACGGTCCGGCGAGGACGTGGTCGTCATCGGCGCCGGGGGCATCGGAGTCTTCCTCACCCATGCACTCGCCCAGTCCGGAGCGCCGCCTGTCGTGGTCGATCTCGATGCGTCCCGGTTGGAGATGGCGAGACGACTCGGGGCGAAGGCGACTTCGCTGCCAGGTAGCTTCGAGACCACAGGTCCTGCGGTCGTCTACGAGGTCACCGGCACCTCAGCGGGCCTCGACATGGCGGTCTCCATGGCAGGCGACGGCACTCGTGTCGTGGTAGTGGGGCTCCAGGACTCCCTCATGTCCATGGACATGCGAAGGATCAGCTTGCGGGAGATCGAATTGATCGGCACCAACTCCCATGAATTCGCCGCGGACTTCGCGGAGGCGACCCGTCTCCTCTCCACGAGAGCGAGCTGGTCCGACGTCGCTCCGGTTGCCGTCCCGCTCGACGGGCTCGTCGGGGAAGGTCTCCGGCCAATGGTCGACGGCCGGGTGAGCCGCATCAAGACGTTGATCGACCCCTGGGGAGAAGAAACCCGATCGACTGTTTGAGGGCTCAGGCCAAGTCGGCGAATGACCCGTATCCGAACACGCCGTCTCAGCGATTACCTGAGGTCTGCCGGAACCGGACCGACCGAGGGGACTGTTGATGACGCATTTCGACGCGAGACTGCGCCTGCCGGGGCATACTCGCCTCCCGGTCAGCGTCGTGGTGGACATCTCGAATGATCGACTTCGGCTCGACCAGGGCGACACCGCGCTGGCGAATTGGCCGATGGATGACCTTGTCGTCGACGCCCGCTCTGATGGGTTTCACATCAAGTTCCACGACGAAGAACTGATCCTCAACGTGGACGATGCGAAACGTTTCGCCGGTGAGCTTGCCCGGGCAAAGAAGCCCGAGCCCCTGCCCCAGGCGGTAGTCAGATCTGCAGAGCCACATCGACCCGAGAACATGTTCGAACGATTGAGTGGCGTCGATCCTGAAGAGCTGTTCGCCACCGTGAAGCTGCGGATCGCCGAGCTACGCGAATCGCTGGCCGACCAGTCGGTCGAGCCGGAGGTTGTCTTCGCACGCTGGATCCGGCTCCTCAAGGAGATCAACGTCCGACACGGTCAGGGTGCCATGCCGACACCGCTCTTCTTCCGGCTGAACACCGAGCTCCTCGATCTGCTCCCTGTGCCTCCGGTTGCTCGCGAGACCGCGGAACCCCTGACGGTGTCCTGAAACCGTCTTGCCGATGAAGCCGTCCCGGGCGCCCTAGCTGATGACCGGCGTCCTGGCGTGCTCCAGCGCCCAGTCGAGTGCATAGTCGGCGATCTCCTCCCATCCCTCCTCGGACGGCATGAGGTGCGACTTGCCCGCGTACTCGGTGATCTCGGTGACCGTGTTCGACTTGTAATGCTTGGCGTTGGAGCGCTGCACGCTGGGTGGCATCAGCTTGTCCTCGCTGCCCGAGATGAACAGCAGGGGAGCCCGGTTGTCGTTCTTGTAGTCGACCCAGGTGTCCTGGTGGCCGGGGAGCAGGTTGGCGAGCGATGCCCCCCAGAGGATCCGGGCCGAAGCAGGGATGTGATAACGCTCGTAGGTCCGACGGGCCTCGTCCTCTGGGAAGGTGCCGGTGAAGGCGTAGTTCCACTGTTCGAAGGTGAACCCGATCGCCTTGTGACCGTTGGCCGGGTTCTTCAGGACCGGGAGTGTCGACTTGATCTGGGAGAATGGAACCACCGGGACACCTTCGGTCGGCGCCGAGTTGATGGCCACACCCACAGCACCGTATCCGTGGTCGAGCAGGATCTGGGTGAAGGCACCACCGGCGGAGTGGCCCATGATGATCGGGGGCTTCTCCAGGGCAGCGACCACGTCCTCCAGCTTGGCGATGATGTCGGGGACGCGGAGTTCGGCGATGGGGGTGGGATCGGCGTTGAGTGCTTCGACCTCGACCTCGAAGCCGGGGTACCCGGGGGTGATGACCGTGAAGCCGGCGGCCTCGTAGCGGACCTTCCAGTCCTCC
>Ga0299907_10003493_pt1 | contig 10070 bp, 10 predicted proteins | sample RVTome_16_FD_198680 | JGI IMG/M metagenome (GOLD analysis project Ga0299907, IMG submission 198680) | Soil microbial communities from uranium-contaminated site in the Upper Colorado River Basin, Wyoming, United States - RVT152D67 (version 2) ... | reverse complement strand
GATCACCTTTTCGTCGGGATCATCGTGGACCATCTCCTGTTGTTGTACTGGCTCGATCAAAACGGGAGGTTCCTCGACCCCGACGACAGATTCGGTGGCCGGTTCCGGTCTCTCGACCTTCACTTGGATCTGCTCCGGGGTGGGCGCCGGCTCGGCGGGTGCTTGCTGGGACGGCGTGGATCCCGATCCCAATCTCCCCAAGAAGTTTCGGATCCGGGAGCGGGACGGCGATGGGCCTGAGAACCTCTCGATGACGGGCATGCCCGAGTATGCGAACGAGATCGTGTCGTCTGCGATGAAATGAAGGTCTTCACCGGCAACCGTCATCTCGAAGGTGTCCCCCTCCAACCGCCGAACTCTCACCGCCTCTAGAGGCCAGGCTCCCAGGTCACCGCTCTCCGACTCCACAGCGAGATGATGACCTGCGAGTTCGAGGTCGACTCGCAGGCCGGGACCGGGCTCGGTTGGCACCAAAAGCTGTCCCTTGAATCGCAAGCGCACCTCCAAAGGAATGTTTTCGGCAGCGCGGGGCGCCGTCTTGAACGCTCTGGTGCCCGGTGGCGATGCTCAGATCGGCGTCTGCTGGTGGAAAGCGAGCTTCCACTCCCCGTTCTCGAGCACATAGGCGCTGTTGAACAAGGCCTCGTAGTGATTGCCCTGGCGAACCGAGTTGGCGCGGTACGCCACAATTGCCACGTCGTCGCTGAGGTGGAAGGTCCTCGCTTCCGAGATCTCGAAGGAACTCCAGGGCGGTCCGCTCATCGACGCGATGATCTTGTCGCGGTTGTCCATGACCATTCGAAATGAGTCGGGCGTCGCTCGCTCGTCCCTTGTTTCCGATGACGGGCCAACGGGTACCTCGCGTCAACGACATGAAGGCACAAGGAGGCCCACAGTGAAACGCGAACATCTCGACGAGTTGCTCTACCAAGCGATCGAAACCGAGCTCGGCGGGGAGCAGGTCTACCTGAGAGCGCTCGACTGCGCCCAGAACGACGACTTGCGCAAGGAGTGGCAGAAGTACCTGGATGAGACCAGGGAGCATCAGGAGATCCTCGAGCGGATCTTCACGGCCGCCGATCTAGACATCTCGAAGGAGACCCCGGGACGCAAGGTGGTGAGACACAAGGCCCAGGCCCTGGTCACCGCGATGGACATGGCGCTTGCAGACGGTGGCCCCGAGGCGGCTCAGCTCGTTGCTGCGGAGTCGGTGGTGGAAGCCGAGACCAAAGACCATCAGAACTGGGAGCTGCTCATCCGCTGCGCCGGAGTGACCTCGGGTGATCTGGCCTCCGAGCTGCAGAAGGCATACGACACGGTCGGCGAGCAAGAGGCCCATCACCTCTTCCATACCCAGGGGTGGGCCCGGGAGCTGTGGATCGACTTCCTGGGGATGGAGGCCGTGTTGCCGCCTCCCGAGGAGGAGAAGAAGGTGAAGACCCAGATCGGTGCGGCCCGCGCCGAACAGCAGCGCGACGACCTCAAGTGAATGTGTGTGAGCAGCTGTGGTCGATATTCGACCACAGCTGCTCACAGTGGGCTCAGCGCTTGCGGAGGTCGATGACCGAGCCCGGGGTTAGACCGCGCTCCACCGCGTCCCAGAAGCGGCGGGCAGCCTCCTCCGGCGGTACCAGGTCGCCTTCCTCGTGGAGCCGGCGGAAACGGTTGACGTCGGGGAAGTCTTCGATCGGGGTCGATCTGATCTCCTCCTGCATCGACGTGTCGATCACCCCGGGGGCGATCGCTGCCACCACCACAGCTCCCCGCCGACGTTGCTCCTCTCCGGCGGTCCGGACCCACTGGTCGAGGGCGGCTTTCCCCGCGCCATATGCTGTCCAGCCCGGATAGATGCTCGAAGCCGCACCCGAGGTGATCATCACCAGGATTCGCTCTCCGGCTCTCGGCCCTGCTGCGGCGAGAAATGCCTGTCCCAGCACCTGACCGGCAGCACTGTTGAGCAGGACGTTGTTGGCGTAGGTGTCGAAGTCGACTTCCCCGGCGAATCCGATGGGAGAGAGGGTGCCCGCGGCGTGGACCAGCACCAGGCGCTGCGGATCGGTCTCCTCGGTGATCTCCTTGATCAGTCGGCCAATGTCTCGCCAGGAACGCGGCTCGGTGAGGTCCGCTCGGAGATGCTCGATCCCGCTCCCTGCAGGCGGGCCGGATCGACTGATATCGATGACCCGGGCCGGGAACGGCACCGTCTGGGCAATCGCCAGCCCGAGGCCACGGGAGGCGCCGGTGACGAAGACCAGGTCGGGCACGGCAACACCCTAAGCCTGGGACGCTTGGTAGCCGGTGCCGGAATCGGCAACCCTCCGTTACCTTGGCCGCTTCCGTGAACGTCTCCAGGACATCGACTCAGCTGCTCACCGATCGTCGATTCGGCCCGTATCTGTACACCAACTTCGTCTCCAACGTGGGCAATTGGTTCCAGAACGTCGCCGCCGGGATCGTCGTCTTCCAGCTCACGGAGTCCAACACCCTGGTGGGCATGGTCAGCGTCCTCCAGTTCCTCGCAACCCTGGCCCTGGCCCCCTGGTCCGGGTCGCTGGCCGACCGGCGAGACCGCCGCAAGTTGCTCATGCTCGCCCAGGCCATCTCGGCGGCGGGCGCGCTCGGTCTGGCCATCTGGGTCGGGTTGGAGGGTGTCGAGGGCCTGCCTGGGGTATGGCCGGTGCTGGCCGCGGCCGGCGTCATCGGGGTCGGGTTCGCGATCGGGATCGCCGCCATCAACGCACTCATTCCGGCTCTGGTCGAGCCGGACGACCTCGACGAGGCAATTGCCCTCAACTCGGCGACCTTCACCGTCGGGAGGACGGTCGGTCCGGCACTCGCCGGCGTGGTGATCGCGACGATGGGCGCGGCGTTTGCCTTCGGCGCCAACGCCTTGACGTTCCTGCCTTTGATCGTGGTCCTGGCACTGATCCGTCCCCGCGAGGTCGTCAGGTCGGATGGCGACAGGTCGGTCCGCGCCGGTTTTCGCTACACCCGGGCGCAGCCCGCCATGCCATGGCTCATCCTGACGACCCTTGTGGTCGGGTGGGCCGGTGATCCGGTCAACACCCTTGCGCCGGCGTACGCCCACATGTTCGGCAGGAGTGAGGCATTCGTCGGTCTCCAACTCGCGCTCTTCGGAGCGGGCGCTGCGGTGAGCTCCCTCGGAGTGGGGCGGCTCCGCTCCCGTGTAGGGCTGCCCCGATCGACACGGATCGGGCTCGGACTGCTCGGACTGGGACTGGTGGGATATGCAGCCGCCCCCAGCGAGGCCGTGGTGCTCATTTCGCTATTCGTGGCGGGGGTTGGCTTTCTGCTCGGGGTCACCACCACGAACAGCAATCTGCAACACAGGCTCGACGAGAACATGCGTGGCAGGGTCATGGCTCTCTGGAGCATGGCGTTCTTAGGTTCCCGCCCCCTCGCGGGGCTACTCGACGGGGTGGTCGCCGATCTGACCACTCCCCGCATCGGAGTACTCACTGCAGTGGTGCCGCTGCTCGCCGGCTGGTGGGCGATGGGGCGGGTGCAGAGACTGGATCGCGAGGCTGGCAAGGAACCGAGTTCGTAATGAGAGAAAGAGACTTGACCCATTACGCGGGTGGGTCTATATTTGGTAATAACCATTAGGTCAATGGCTTATTACCAGATCGAGGTTCGGGATGGGCAGGTTCGAGACAGACGAGCGACGCAAAGTCCTCGTGCTGCTCGCTTTGATCTCGGTGTACTTCATCTGGGGCTCGACCTATCTGGCGCTTCGCTTCGGCCTCGAGGGCTTTCCTCCGTTCCTGCTCAACGGACTCCGATTCACACTCGCCGGCGTCCTCATCTACCCGCTCTCGAGGCTGAGCGGGGCTGACCGACCCTCATCGCGCCAGGTCTGGAACGCGTTTCGCATGGGCATGTTCTTGCTGGTCGGAGGGGTCGGGGGTATGACCCTCGCCCTCCAGGCAGGCATCGGATCGGGACTGGCTGCGACCGCGGCCGGCGTGATCCCGGTTTGGAGCGCCGTCACTGCCGGCGTGTTCGGCCGGTGGCCGCAACGCCGTGAGTGGATTGGACTGGCGCTCGGGCTCGCCGGTGTGGTCATCTTGGTCCAGGAGGGCGACTTCCAGACGAGCACCATCGGGCTGGTCTTGGCGATCGCCGCCCCCCTCTCCTGGTCGATCGGCTCGGTCTGGGGAAGCCATCGAGACATGCCCGGGGGGTTGATGTCAGCAGCGGTCCAACTGGCCGGGGCCGGGGTGGTGATGGTGGCGGCGGGACTCGCCATGGGGGAGCGAATAGTCGCCGTCCCCGATGTCGACGCACTGCTCTCGTTGGCATATCTCTCCGTCTTCGGCTCCGTCATCGGGTACACCGCATATGTCTATCTCCTCAACACGGTCCGCCCTGCCCTGGCAACCTCCTATGCGTACGTAAATCCTGTTGTTGCCATGGTCCTTGGGCTGACCTTGGGTGGCGAGATCGTCACCGGTCCGGTGCTCATCGCCCTGCCTCTCATCTTGGCCGCCGTGGCGCTGGTGGCGGCCGACGGGAAGATGAGGAGACGAGACCGCTCCGTCGACCGTGACCTGGTCGATGCGCTGGCCTAGGGTCTAGCGATGGACTGGTCGCACACGGTGGACGTACAGGACGGCATCCTCGTCTGCCGCCCGGTGACACCGTCTCGATTCCCCGATCTCGATGCCGTCATGGGGGAGATGGCGGTGACCAGGAAGTGCTTCTGCATGCATTGGCGTCGCCCAGACGGGGGTTATCGGGACGGCCGGGACAATCGGGCCCGCTTTGCCGAGCGGGTGGGGGAGGGTCGCCCGCCGGGACTCGTCGGCTATATCGGTAACGAGCCGGTGGGTTGGGTGCAGGTGGGACCGCGCCAGGAGTTTCCCACCATCTACCGGTCCCACCTCCTCAAGCCGACCGAAGACGACGAGACGTGGAGCATCAACTGCTTCGTGGTTCGCTCCGGGTTCCGCCGGCGCGGGGTGGGCCAAGCTCTCCTCGATGCCGCCTTGGCCTGGGCCGGTGCCCAGGGAGCGACCGCGGTGGAGGGATACCCGGTTGACGGAGAACGCAGCTCCGTCGTCGATTACTTCACCGGGACGCTCGGCATGTTCTCGAGACGAGGCTTCGAAGAGGTCGAGCGGCGCAACGAAACCCGGCCGATCGTCCGTCTTTCCGTCTGAAGTCCTAGCCGCCGAGCCGGATCGACCCGTCGTCCTCGACGGTCCAAAACGGGTTGTGAGCCACCTCCCAGGGATGGCCATCGGGATCGACGAACGCCCCGGAGTAGCCGCCCCAGAACGTCTCATCGGGCTCCTTGGTGATCTCCGCACCAGCTCGCCGTGCCTCGGCGATCACGGTCCTCACCTCTTCCGGGGAGCGGACGTTGTGGGCCAGCGTCACCCCGCCCCAGCCGGGCGCGTTCTCCACTCCGCTGTCCTCGGCTAGCTTCTGGCGATCCCAGAGCCCGAGGATCATCCCCCCGACCTGGAAGAAGACGACGTCATCCTGGAGGTCGGCGTCGGTGGAGAATCCCATCGCCTCGTAGAAAGCGCGCGCTCGGGTCAGATCGGCCACACCCAGGGTGACCAGACTCACTCTTGGTTCCATCTCCCGGATCCTGGCACAGAGGCGGTGTGACTCATGTGTGAGCAGCTGTGGTCGATATTCGACCACAGCTGCTCACACTCAACGTTTTCACCTGACCGATGCCTACCCTCTCTCCGTGACCGATGTCACCCCCCAGGCTCTGCGTGCATTGGGCGGCCTCAAATGGACCGGGTACGACTCCGACGTTCTCGCGGCCTGGGTTGCCGAGATGGATTATGGGCTCGCGCCAGCGATTGCGGATGCTCTACACGCCGCGGTGGACCGCGGCAACACCGGCTATCACTACCCGGCTGCGGTCGAGGCGGCCTCGTCGGCGGCGGTCGACTATTGGTCCGATCGATTTGGTTGGGAGGTTGACCCGGCCGTCGTCTACCCGGTCCCCGATGTGATCGAAGGGATCCGGCGAGCAATCGTCCATTTGACGGAGCCGGGCTCTGCGGTGGTCCTGCACACGCCGGTCTACTTCCCCTTCTTCTCCATGGTGGAGCGAGCCGGCCGATCGATCGTCGAAGCTCCGTCAACCCGCGATGGGGAGGGGCGCTACACCCTGGACCTCGATGGGATCGAAAAGGCTCTCGCCGGCGGTGCCGGCTCGATCGTCCTGTGCAATCCATGGAACCCGACGGGGCGGAGCTTGTCTGCCAACGAGATCGAAGCCGTGCTGGACGTCGCCAGGGCACGGGGGGCCAGAGTGATCACCGACGAGGTCCATGCCCCCTTGACCCTGACCGGAGCCACGCACACCGTCGCCGGCGGGATCGACCCGGAAGTCATCACCGTCACCTCGGCTTCGAAGGCTTGGAATCTCCCCGGGCTGAAGTGTGCCCAGGTGGTGTTGACCGAACCGGGGGACCGTGGGGTATGGGAGGAATACTTCACGCCTGACAAGGTCGGCGTAGGCACCTTCGGCCTGATCGCCAACGCCGCTGCCTACTCAGAGAGCCGCGATTGGCTCGACGAGGTGTTGTTTCGTCTGGAGGCGAATCGCCAGCTCCTCGGAGAGCTGGTCGCCGAACTGCCCGATGTCGGCTACTTCCCGCCCGAGGCCACGTATCTCGCCTGGTTGTACTTCACAAAGCATGACCTGGGTGACCCGGCGGAGTTCCTTCTGGAGAAGGGGCGGGTGGCTCTCACCGCGGGCGCACCTTTTGGTCAGGGCGGCGAAGGTCACGCCCGTCTCAATTTCGCCACACCCGCTGCGGTCCTCACCGAGATCGTCGAGCGGATCGGCGAAGCCCTCGCCAGGTGACCCTCAGGCCGGGGTCACGTACTCTTCGGGCTTCTTCTTCCCCTTCTTCTGATTGGCCATGTCCTTGGAGGGACTTCCTTTTTCGGTAGTCATGTCCTGGAGCTCGGCCAGCCGGGAGCGAAGTTCGAGCTCCTCGTCGTGAAGATCGGTCTTCGTCTCCAGATCGTCGGCGGACGCGTTTTTGCGTTGCTTTTCGATCTCTCTGAGTCTGGAGCGTATCTTGACGATCTCCATCGAGATCGTATCGACGTCCATTGCTGCCTCCTAATCGAGCGACAGTCGGCCTGATCGGCCGGCCATCACTACCCCCGCACCCCGTCTCGCAAACCCGCCCAAACGCGGGGGAAGGTTCCACGATCGTGTCTAAGCAGTTTCCGAACACCACACTGGCGACGATGACGCTGGTGACGGCTCTGCGCGAGCTGGCTGGGCAGCTCGGGGCTCGGGCGCAGGGAGCGCCCTCGGAGGAGCGTGCCTCCCGGGCCCGGCGTCTTCGAGTTCATATAGACGAGCTGCTGCTGCCGCGCGCAGTCGATCTCGACTCCCCTCTCCTCGTGGTTCTGCTCGGTTCCACCGGGAGCGGCAAATCCAGCCTTCTCAACACGGTCGCCGGTCGCGCCATCAGCCCCTCCGGGGTTCTGCGGCCCACGACGCGAGTGGCGACCGGCCTGGTCCATCCGGACGACGCGGAGCGTGACCTCTTCCCGGCACTGCGGGCGGAAGGGAAGATCCACTTGCGACCTTCGGAGGGGGCCTTGCCCGGACTCGTTGTCGTGGATGCGCCCGATTTCGACAGCGTCGAGGAGGACAATCGCATCATGGCCCGCCGTCTTCTCGAGATCGCAGACCTGATCGTCTTCGTCACCACCGCCACCCGTTACGCCGACGAGGTGCCGTGGAATGTCCTCGGTAGGGCGCGGGAGCGAGGAGTGCCGATGATCACGGTGATCAACCGGCTGCCTTCGGACCCGGAGGATCGCGAAGCGGTGGTGGCCGACTATGAACGTCTCCTCGCCGAGGGAGGCATGGCCTCTTCCGGCGTCTACGGGTCATTGGAGATCGTCGAGGTGCTCGAGGGCGCGGTGGACGAGACCATCGACGGACTGGACCGCCAAGCGATAACGGCACTGTCGAAAATCCTCGACCGTCTTCGGGAGAACGACGAGGAGCGTCGTGAGGTGGCTCGCCGAGGCCTTCGTGCGGCCCTGTCCGGTCTCCCCGATGCGGTGGGCCAGATAGCCGTCGAGATGGAGGAGGAGGCAGAGGAGGCAAGGGCACTCCTCGACTTCGCTCGAGATCAGTACCAGGCACAGCAGGCCAGGGTGCTGGCCCACATCGATCGTGGCACCTTTCTGCGATCCGAGATCCTCAAACAGTGGCAGGAATTCGTCGGGACCAACCAGGTGGTGAGGCTGGTCTCGGAGGGAATCGGGAAGGTGGCCGCCACCGTCCGATCATTGTTCGACCCCGGACCGCCCGCCCCGGCCACCGAGGTCAAAGCGGCGGCGTTCGAGGACCTGGTGGCGCTGGTCGTCTCACATGCCGATGTCGCCGCTTCCGCCAGCGCGTCACACTGGGCAGGGCGTCCCTTCGGCAGCGAAGCCCTGGCAGAGAACCCGTCCCTCTGGGGGTCGCATCCCCAACTCGGGGAGCAGGGTGAGGACGACCTCGAACGCTGGGCGGCGTCCATCTCCCGCGAGGTGCGCACGCTAGGAGAGCAAAGAAGGGGATGGGCCAAGGCGGCCAGCATCGGTGTCAACGCGATCGGGACCAGCGCCATACTCGCCGTCTTCGCCAGTACCGGAGGCCTGACGGGAGCCGAGGCCGGAATCGCGGCGGTGACCGCGCTGGTCAATCAGGCGCTGCTCGAGGCTCTCTTCGGCGAAGCCAATGTGGCGGACATGATCGATCGGGCCCGCAATCGCCTCGACGAGCTGATCGGCGAGACCATGGCCCGCGATCGGTCCCGATTCGAGAGTGCCCTCGGAGTTGATCCGGGTGCCGCCGCTCGCGCCGCCGCGATGGCCGAGCTCGCGGCCGAAGCCGCGGAGTCCCTCCCGTGAATCTCGATCAGACCCTCGACGGTTTGCGTGAAGCCGTTGGCCACGCCCGGGTCCTCGGTCTCGAAGCGGCGGCGGAGCGAGCCGAAGCCGTCGTCGAATCTGCAGAGGAGCGCCAGGGCTTTCTGGGGCGGACGTATGTGCTGGCCTTGGTGGGCGGTACAGGAGTGGGTAAGTCGTCTCTGCTCAACACCATGGCCGGGAGGTCGGTCAGCGAAGCGTCTCCGATCCGGCCCACCACCGACCAACCCATAGCGTGGGTCGCTTCGTCACGCATGCCGGAGTTAGCGCCGCTCCTCGAGTGGCTGGGGGTAACCGAATTCCGGCCTCACGCCGATCCGGGGCTCGAGATGGTTGCAATCCTCGACATGCCCGACTTCGACAGCGTGGCCATCGAGCATCGTCAGACAGTGGACCGGCTTCTCCCCAAGGTCGACAGCGTGCTTTGGGTTCTCGACCCGGAGAAATACGATGACGAGCGGCTTCACTCCTACCTGCGAGCCTTGGGCAGGGGCACCGATCGTCTCCGTTTCGTGCTCAACAAAGTCGATCGCCTCCGCCCCGATGAGGAGGAAGCCGTGGTCGACGATCTGGTGCGTCGGCTCACAGACGACGGGATCACTTCGGCGATGATCTACCCGGTGTCTGCGGTCACCGGGGCGGGTACCGCTGCTCTGCGCGATTCACTCGAGGCGGACGCAGACGCCAAAGAGCTGGTGGTGGCCAAGTTGGCGAATGACGCTCTCGGGTCCCTTGATCGCATCGTCGAGGAGGCCGGGGTGGCCGGCGGGTACCAGCCATTGATCGCCCCCGCAGAGCGGAAGGAGTACGTCGCCCGCTCGGTCGATGCCGCAGTCGACATCGTCGACCCGGCGGGTGTGGGCCGGCAGCTCCGGACCTCCCTCCTTTCCCAAGCCAGTGTCAGAGCCGGATCGATCTTCAGCAGGCTGGTGTGGCTGGTCCGCCTCTTCATCGGTCACCGCCGCAGACACGCCGACCCGGTGCGCTACCTCCTCACCTGGCGCAGCAGAGGAGCACTCGGCCGTGTGGTCAATCCGATCAGGAGGGCGCTGCTCGAGGCCATCAAGGCCCTGCCACCACCGGGCCGGGCGTCGATCGGCGCCGGATCGGGGGGAGACAATCTCGAATCC
>Ga0299907_10003492_pt1 | contig 10070 bp, 11 predicted proteins | sample RVTome_16_FD_198680 | JGI IMG/M metagenome (GOLD analysis project Ga0299907, IMG submission 198680) | Soil microbial communities from uranium-contaminated site in the Upper Colorado River Basin, Wyoming, United States - RVT152D67 (version 2) ... | reverse complement strand
GAGAGCATCGACCGGGTCGACGACCTGGACGTGGCCCAGGCGGCCAAGGGCGAGCCCGAGAACTACCTGATCGTCGGCGTCGACACCCGCGAGGGGCAGGCGAGCCGCAACACCGACACGATCATCGTCCTGCGCATCGACCCCAAGTCCGACCGGGTGGCACTCACCTCGTTCCCCCGCGACCTCATGGTCACCATCGCCGACACCGGCGAGACCGGGCAGATCAACGCCGCCTACGCGCACGACAACGGCGAGCAGGTGCTGATCGATACGATCAAGCAGGAATTCGACATCACCATCCACCACTTCGTCGAGGTCAACTGGGACAGCTTCAAGCAGGTGGTCGACGCGGTCGGGGGCGTTCCGGTGTGGATCCCCTACGCGGTGCGCGACCGGGCCTCCGGCCTGTTCGTCCCCGAGCTGGGGTGCGTCAACCTGGACGGCGAGCGGGGGCTGGCTTTCGCCCGGGCCCGCAAGCTCGAGATCCAGGACGAGGACGGCGAGTGGGTGCGGGACCCGATCTCCGACGAGAACCGGGTGCGCCGCCAGCAGATCTTCATCCAGCGTGCGATGGCGAGCGTGCTCAGCCAGGTGAGATCCAACCCGCTGCGGATGCGCGAGCTGCTCGACATCGGCGTGGAGAACGTGCGCCTCGACGGCAGCCTGACCATCGGCGACATGCTCGACCTGGGCGACCAGTTCAAGGACTTCGACTCGGAGAACCTCGAGACCTACGCCCTGCCCACCGCGCCGTGGCCGCAGGACGCCAACCGCCTCGTGCTGCGCGATGCCGAGGCGGAGCCGCTGCTCAACGTGTTCCGGGGGTTGGCCCTGGGCGAGATCCGCGCCGGCGTGGTGAACGTGACCGTGCTGAACGGCACGGTCGCCGACGAGGCGCAGATGCGCGAGAACCTCGCCACGGACATCAGCGGCGCGCTCGACAAGGTGGGCTTCAACGTGGGGGCCCCCGACGACGCGGACACCTTCTACGCGGAGACAACCCTGTTGCACGCCCCCGGCGAGGGCCTGCTCGCCCAGCGGGTGGCGCGCCACATCACCAGCGAGACAGCCATCCCCACCGAGGCCGACCCCAACCTGTCGCCGGGCCAGGTCACGCTCATCGCCGGGGCCGACTTCACCACCGTGCACCAGGACCCGATGCCGCTCGAGGAGATGCCCGTCCCGCCCGGCGCCGAGCCGACGACCACGACCACGGGCACCCCGGGCGAGACCACCACCACCACGGCACCCCGGCCCACGATCACCACGGTTCCCGACCGCTACGTCGTGGGCGAGCCGCCCGAAGGGCGGGAGTGCTGATCCTCACGCCCGGTGGCAGGATGCTGAGGACGAGACGCGAGGAGCGACGCAATGGACGACGCCGAGGTCATCAGGCGCATCGGTGCGCTGGTCGAGGAGGAGCACGAGCTCGAGCGGTCGGTCGGTACCGGCGGCCCCGGCGACGACGCGGCACACCGCTTGCGTGACCTCGAGGTGGCGCTCGACCAGTGCTGGGACCTGCTACGGCAGCGACGGGCCCGGCGCGAGACGGGCCGCGACCCGGACGAGGCCCAGGTCCGCCCGCCGGACGTCGTCGAGCGCTACCAGCAGTAGCAGCGGGGTGGGGCGGGCGCACTAGCTTCGGCGCAGGCCGCCGCCGCGGGGGCGGGGCCGGCGACGGGAGGGGCTGGCGCGCCGATGACCTACACGCAGATCGCCTACGAGGTGGCCGACCGGGTCGCGACCATCACGCTCGACCGCCCCGACCGGCTGAACGCCTTCACCATCACCATGCAGCGCGAGCTTTGCGCCGCGATCGACGAGGTCGACGCCGACCCCGAGGTGCGGGCGCTGGTGGTGACCGGGCGGGGGCGGGGCTTCTGCGCCGGCGCCGACCTGGCAGGCGGTGAGGCATCGTTCGACGCCAGCGGCGCGGAGGGCAGGGCCATCGTCGCCCGCCAGCCCGACGGCCGCCGCCGCGACGAGGGCGGGCTGGTGGCGCTGCGGTTCTTCGCGTGCACCAAGCCGGTGATCGGCGCCCTCAACGGCCCGGCGGTGGGCGTCGGCATCACGATGACGCTGCCGTTCGACGTGCGCGTGGCGTCTACTTCGGCCAGGTTCGGCTTCGTGTTCGCCCGCCGGGGCCTGGTGCCCGAGGCGTGCTCGTCGTGGTTCCTGCCCCGGGTGGTGGGCATCAGCCGGGCGGTGGAGTGGTGCGCCACCGGCCGCGTGTTCGGCCCTGACGAGGCCCTGGCCGGCGGCCTGGTCCGGTCGGTGCACGAGCCGGACGACCTGCTGCCGGCCGCGTACGACATGGCGGCGGAGATCGCGTCCAGCACGTCGGCCGTGTCGGTCGCCCTCACGCGGGCGATGCTGTGGCGCATGCTGGGCGCCGACCACCCCATCGAGGCTCACCGCGTCGACTCGGCGTTCATCGACGCCCTCGGCCGCGGCGCGGACGTGCGCGAGGGCGTGGCCAGCTTCCTCGAGAAGCGCCCGCCCGACTTTCCCGGGCGGGTCCCCGCCGACCTGCCGCCCGGCTACCCCTGGTGGGACGAACCGGCCTTCTAGCAGCACCGACCGACGGCGTGCCCGACGCGTCGCCAGACAGGTGGACGCCTGACGGCCCGGGACGGATCACGCATCGCCGCGAAGCCGCTACGCCGCCCGGCGCGCCGCGGCGAGCACGTCCCCGACGACGCCCAGCGCGGCGGGCAGGGCGTCGGCCGCCGTGAGGCCGTAGCCGATGAGCAGGCCGTCCCGCTCGGGCGGCGACGCGCAGTAGGGCGCGTACGGGGTGAGGGCCACGCCGCGGCGGCGCGCCAGGTCGCGCACCGTGGCCTCCGCCACCCCGCCGGGCAGGGTGGCGGCCACGTGGAGCCCGGCGTGGTTGACGGGCCCTGCGACGAGCAGCCCGCGGGCCGCGCCGTCATCGACCCAGCCGGCCACGACGTGGTGGCGCTCGCGGTAGACCTTGCGCACCCGGCGCAGGTGCTGCTCGAGGAAGCCATCGGTGATGAAGCGGTGCAGCGCCTGCTGCACGCCGGCGGCGGGCCGACCGTCCATGAGGTCGCGCCAGGCGACCGCGGCCTCCACCAGCGGCTCGGGCCACACGACGAACGCCACGCGCAGCGCGGGCGACAGCGTCTTCGAGAACGTGCCCACGTAGATGACCCGGCCGTGGTCGTCGAGGCGGTGGAGGGGCTCGAGCGGGCGGTCCGAGTGGCGGTGCTCCGAGTCGTAGTCGTCCTCGATGACGACGGCGTCGTGCCGGTCGGCGAAGGCCAGCAGGGCGCGGCGGCGGGGCAGGGCCAGGGCGGCGCCCGTGGGCGACTGGTGCGACGGCGTGGTGTAGACGGCACGGACCCGGGGCGGGATGGCCTCGACGACCAGCCCGTCGTGATCGACGGGCACCGGGACGACCCGCATGCCCAGCGCGTCCAGCAGCCCGCGGACGGGGTGGTAGCCGGGCTCCTCGATGGCGACGCGGTCGCCGGGACGGAGCACCACCCGGGCGATCAGGTCGACGGCCTGCTGCGCCCCGGTGACGACCATGACCTGCTCGCCGGTCGTCTCGACGCCCCGGGATCGCCCCACCCAGCGGGCCAGCGAGCGGCGGAGCGCCGGCATCCCCGCGGGGTCGGGATCACCGGCGAGCGGGCTGTGCAGCGTCGAGGCGACCGACTGCTTCCACCGCCGCAGCGGGAACAGCTCCGGATCGGGCAGGCCGATGCGCAGGTCGAACCCGCCCGGCGGTGCCGGCTCGACGTTGGGCACGTTGGGCGTCACCACCCGGGCCGGCCGCAGGGGCGAGGCCGGGCGGTCGTCACGCCGGCGCCCGCGCGCCGCGGCGGCGCCGGGTGCGGGTGCCGTGGTGGCGACGAATGTGCCGCCGCCCGCCCGGCCCTCGAGGTAGCCCTCGGCCACGAGGCGGCCATACACCGTGGTGACGGTGTGCCGCGAGATGCCGAGCTGGCCGGCGATCTCGCGGCTCGGCGGTAGGCGGTCGCCTTGGGCCACCCGGCCCGACACGATGGCGTCGCGGATCTGGTCGAACAGCGCCTTGGACACGCCCCGCTTCAACGCGGGATCGATGTACAGCTCCACGGCGACTCCCTGGCGATCGCAGCGTCTTGGTCTGGAAAGTGACTTGGTCTGGAAAGTTAGTCCAAGCTTGGCACTTCTTCCATGCCAAAGCCGAGCGTACCGTCAACGGTGACCCCAGGAGGACACCATGCACACCGCTCGGCCCACAACCACGTTCACCGCCCGCCTGCTCGCCCGCATCGGGCGCCGTCCCGCACCCGACCGCCCCGGCCGGACTGGCCCGCGTCGCCCCCGGCCGCTGGTGCCGGCCACCCCGGGCCCGAGCGGCCCCGCGGTCCATGCCGACCTCGCCGCCATCGGCGCGGCCATCGCGACGGCGGGCCCGTCCGCGTCCCACGCCCTGCTCGCCCACGTGGCCGACCACGCTCGCGTCCGGGGCGTGGCCTCGAGCGCCGTCGGGCTGCTCGACGACCCGGCGGTGCCCGACGTGGTCCGCATGCGTGCGTTCAGCGTGGTCGCGACCCGCCTCGGTGAGGCGTCGCCGCCCGCGGCGGCGCGGTCCGCCGCCTGACCCCGGTTCCTTTCCGTATCCCCATTGGTCGACCGGTCCCCGCGGTGACGGTGCCCGGGAACGCGGGGCTGGCGGCGCTCAGCCCGGCCCGCGGCGGACGCCGTCGAGGTGGGCGGCGTCGTTGAGCCGGATCAGCCGCCAGCGGCCCGGCGGGCGCCACCACAGCTCGTCGGGGTCGGGCCGCAACCACTCGGTGATCGACGTGTTGGCGACCTCGAAGGTGACCAACTCGCCGTGGTGGGCGAGGCCCAGCAACGACACGACCGACTGCTCGACGACGCCGCCGTGGCAGGCCACGACGACCGTCTCGCCCGGGTGGCGCTCGGCGAGGTCGCGCAGCGCCGTGCCGATGCGCAGTGAGAAGGCGGCCCAGCTCTCGGCGCCGGGGCTGCGGCCCCGGTAGGCGTCCCACGGGTCACGGGGGAAGCGCCGGTCGTACTCCTCCCAGGTCATGCCGTCGGCCTGGCTGCCGGGGTCGAACTCCCGCAGCTCCCGCTCGATCCTCACCGGCGGGTCGCCGAGCGCCGGCGCGATGATCTCGGCCGTCTCGACGGCGCGGGCCAGGTGCGAGGCGTAGAGCGCGTCGACGGTGCGCAGCTCGCCGGTGCGGGCCAGCCGGTCGCGCAGAGCCGCGGCCTGGCGACGCCCGAGGTCGGACAGTCCGGTGCACCCGTTCTCGCCCCCGACCACCCCGTCGAGGGCGCTCTGCGCCTCCCCGTGGCGGACGAGCACGATCCTGGTCATGGCCCGCCACGGTAGGCGGCCCGGGCCGTGGCCCGGACGGCCGGTGCCGACGTGGGATGATCGCCCGGTGGGTGACAGTGCCGGTGAGCAGGCCGCCGGCGGCGGCGATGCGTGGGCGGCGCTGGGGGAGCGGTTCGTCGACGTCCACTACGGGTCGCTGCGGGGCCGGGTCCGCACGTACGTCATCGACCAGCACCTGCGCGCCCACCTGGCGCCGCCTCCGCTCAGCATCGTCGACGTCGGGGGCGGCGCGGGGCACCAGAGCCTCCCGCTTGCCCGCGCCGGCTACGACGTCACCATCGTCGACCCGTCGGTCGCGATGCTCGACCGGGCCCGCAGCCTCCTGGCCAAGGAGGCCGCCGCCGTGGCCCGCCGGGTGCGGCTGGTCGAGGCGCCGGGCGCGGACGCGCCTGCCGCTCTCGGCGGCGAGCGGTTCGGCGGGGTGCTGTGCCACGGGGTGCTCATGTACCTCGACGACCCCGAGCCGCTGGTCGGTGCGCTGTGCGCGCTGGCCGATCGCGGCGGGGTGGTGTCGATCGTGGCCAAGAGCGTCGAGGTGATGGCGGTGCGGCCCGCGCTGGCGGGCGAATGGGCCACCGCGCTGGCGATGTTCGACAGCGACCGCCAGGTCAACGGCCTCGGCGTCGACACGCGCGGCGACGACATCGGGGCGCTGTCGGCGCTGCTGCGCGACCGGGGCGTCGAGCCGGTCGACTGGTACGGCGTGCGGCTGTTCACCGACGGTTGGGCACCCGAACGCCCACCGACCCACCCGGACGACCTCGTGCTGCGGGTCGAGCTCGAGGCCAGCCGGCGCGACCCGTACCGCCGCCTGAGCCGCCTCTTCCACCTGGTCGGTCGGCGTGGCTGACTACGCCCCGCCGGGGTAGCGGCGCGCCGGCGCTGCGACCGCCGCGTCCGGCAGTCGTCGACGGCGGTAGCCGGCCCTCAGGGCCGGAAGGCGTCGGCAACGCCATAGGCGTCGAGCACCCCCAGCTGGTTCAGCCGGTACATCCACCGGTGCCGCTGGTCGAGTCGCGTGTCGCAGAGGTCACCCGAGCCGTCCGCCACCCAGGAGCGGTCGAAGGGCCGGTAGCCCTCCGGCAGCTCGTCGACGTACCGGGTGCCGTCGGCGAACCAGTCGACCAGCCCGGGCCTCCACGACGGCGTGATGGCGTCGCGCACGTACATGGTCGACCACTGGTGCCGGTCGCGGCCGCCCCAGCTGGCGTGGTAGAGCAGCGGGTCGAACGCGATGACGTCACCCGGCTCGGTGGCGAGCGCCTGCGCCGGTACGTCGGGCACGCCCAGATCGATGGAGCAGAGGTGCCCGAGTGCCGCGTCGGTCAGCCGGTGGCTGCCGGGCAGCACCCGCAGGGCGCCGCTGCCGGCGTCGAGGGGTTCGAGGTAGGCGACGAACTTCACGCCCCGGATGGCGATGCCGGTGTCGTTGTGCCAGCCGGCGTGGTCGAAGTAGCAGATGCCCTGGGTGTCGCACGGCGACGGCAGTACCCCGGCCCCCACCAGCCGCTCCGCCAACCCCACCAGGCGGCGGCTGTCGACCAGCTCGACCGTGCGCGGCGCCCACGGGCCCAGCAGGCAGGTGTAGTGGCCGGCCATGCCGCTCATGGCGGGACGCTCGCGGTGGCGGTCGCCGTGCACCGCCCGGATGGTTCCGATGGTCTCGGCCCGCAGCTCGTCGACCGTTGGCGGGTCGAAGAAGCCGCGCAGGACGAGGTAGCCGAAGGTGCGGAACGAATCGACCTGCTCGTCGCCTGTGAGTGTGTCGAACGGGTCCGTGGGCTCGTGCGCCCGCCCGGCCCGCTCGGTCAGCTGGGCGGCCAGCTCGGGATGGGAGTGGCTGAGCGCCCCCGCAGCCCGGTCGAGCAGCCTGCCCAGTTCGGGGTCGGGGGCCCTGCGCTCGGCTGTGATGGTCGTTGTCGTGGACTGCATGCGTATGAACCTCCTGCGATCGGCGATGCGTCTCCAACTGGTGGAAGTCGCACCGCCGCAGGAGGCCCTCGGGCCCACGCCCGCGCCGGGCCGCGGCCGGGGTTCGTGGGGTTGCTGCTGCAGTCACGTCAACATCGACACATGGCCGCAGCGTACCTGCCGTCTCCTTCGTGGGCGCGCGCCTCCATTGCAGGATTCATCTAATGTACTATGATCCTAGGTATATGACAGAGCCGATGATCGAGTTCCACCTGGACGCCGGGTCCGGACTCCCGCCGTATCAGCAGCTCGTGCGGCAGGTGCGCCAGGCGCTGCGGCTGGGTCTGTTGCGGGAGGGTGATCAGCTTCCGACCGTCAAGGATGTGGTGGCGCGGCTGGCGATCAATCCCAACACCGTGCTGAAGGCCTACCGCGAGCTCGAGCACGACGGGCTCGTGGCCGCTCGCCCGGGGATCGGGACGTTCGTGACCCGGACGCTCGCCGATGCCACGCTCGCGGCGCACGGTCCGCTGCGCCAGGATCTGCGGCGCTGGCTGGCCAGGGCGCGGCGGGCCGGGCTCGACGACGAGAGCATCGAGGCCCTGTTCAACACCACGTTTCGGACCGCCGCTCAGGACGACGTAGCGTGACCGCCGTCATGAGCGCCCAGGGGCTGGGCAAGCGCTACGGGCGCAACTGGGCGTTGTCGGACTGCACGCTGAACGTCCCCGCAGGGCGGGTCGTCGGGCTGGTCGGCCCCAACGGTGCCGGGAAGACGACGCTGCTGAACCTCGCCGTCGGCATGCTGACGCCGACCTCCGGCACGATCGAGGTGCTCGGCGGCCACCCGGCGGCCGGCTCGGCGCAGCTGGCCAATGTCGGCTACGTCGCCCAGGACGCGCCCACCTACGCCGGACTGAGCGTCGAAGACCATCTGCGTCTCGGCGCCCGGTTGAACCCCGGCTGGGACGACGCCCTGGCCCGCCACCGGATCGAGCGGCTCGGCCTGGACCTCACGCAGCGGGCGGGAAGCTGTCGGGCGGCCAGCGCGCCCAGCTCGCGCTCACCTTGGGCGTCGCCAAACGCCCCGAGCTGATGGTCCTCGACGAGCCGGTCGCCAGCCTCGACCCGCTCGCCCGGCGCGAGTTCCTGCAGGACCTGATGGAGGCCGTCGCCGAGCACGCCCTCAGCGTCGTTCTGTCGTCCCACCTGGTGTCCGATCTGGAGCGCGTCTGCGACTACCTGATCGTGCTGGTCGCCTCCCGCGTGCGGCTGGCGGGCGACATCGACACGCTGCTGGCGACTCATCACCGGCTCACCGGGGCGCGCCGGGATCCCGCCACCCTGCCGGGCGGCCAGGACGTGATCGCCGCCAGCCACACTGGCCGTCAAACCACCCTGCTGGTCCGCACCGACGACCCGATCCACGACCCCGCCTGGACCGTCGGCCCGCTCGGCATGGACGACCTCGTCCTGGCCTACATGGGCCAGGTCGCGGCCAATGACGACCGCCGGCCCGCGCTGGAGGTACTGCGATGATCTGGCTGACCTGGCGTCAGTTCCGCGCGTCGGCCGCGATGATGGCCGCCGCGCTCGCCGCGCTCGCCGTCGTCCTGGTGCAGACCGGCCCCGGCCTGGCCGAGGAGTACGCCACCGGGATCGCCGCCTGCACCAGCGAGGGCGGCGACTGCTCGGACTTCGTCGACCGGTTCGCCTACGACAACCGGGGCTCGGGCCTCGCCGTGACCGCCGTCGTGTTGGTCCTGCCCGCCCTCATCGGGCTCTTCTGGGGAGCGCCGCTGATCGCCCGTGAGCTCGAGGCGGGCACGCACCGGTTGGTGTGGAACCAGAGCATCACCCGCACCCGCTGGCTGGCCGTCAAGCTCGGTCTCGTCGGCCTGGCCGCCATCACCGCCGCGGGGCTGGCCAGTTTCGCGGTGGCCTGGTGGTCCGACCCGATCGACAAGGCCAGCGTCGCTGCCGCGCAGGGCACGCGCATGGAGCCGCTGCTTTTCCTCGCACGCGGCATCGTCCCGATCGGCTACGCGGCCTTCGCGCTCGCGCTCGGCGTGACCGTCGGGATGCTGGTCCGTCGCACGCTCCCCGCGATGGCCATCACCCTCGCCGTCTTCGTCGCGCTCCAGATCGCCATGCCGCAACTGGTCCGGCCCCACCTCGTCCCGCCCACCCGCTCGAACGTCGAGATCACCACGTCGAACCTGGACGACTTCCTCATGCCGCAGGACGACCGCATACAGGTGCGCGCGACGGGGGACGACGCGGGCGCCTGGGTACTGTCCAGCCACACCGTCGACGCGTCCGGACACGCCGTCGACACCATCCCTATCTCCACGTCCTCAGGACCCTGCGCGCCGCCCGAGAGGCCGGCGACGCAAGCGCCCCCGGGCGCGGGGCCGGGCGACGAGCTGTCGCCGTGCCTCGCCGAGCTGACGCGGCTCGGCTACCGGCAACAGGTGACCTATCAGCCCTCCAGCCGCTTCTGGACCTTGCAGTGGTACGAGACCGGGATCTACACCGCCCTCGCCCTCGGCCTCACAGGGTTCTGCTTCTGGCGGCTCCGCCACCGCCTCTCCTGACAAGACCTCACGTCACCGCGCGCGGCTTCTGGAAGCACGGCCGCAGCGGCGAAACCGACGACAACCGACGCGCGTCAGCCGTGGCACCCAGCGCGTTCAACCCGCGGCGTAGGGACCAGTGGCAACGTTCACGCACCCCGCTGAGCAGGGACTTCGCGCCGCCGACGTCCACTGAAGTC
>Ga0299907_10003491_pt1 | contig 10070 bp, 12 predicted proteins | sample RVTome_16_FD_198680 | JGI IMG/M metagenome (GOLD analysis project Ga0299907, IMG submission 198680) | Soil microbial communities from uranium-contaminated site in the Upper Colorado River Basin, Wyoming, United States - RVT152D67 (version 2) ... | reverse complement strand
ACCGGGGTGGAGCGGTACAATTCGAGCTCAAACCAGTTGTTTCCCTGAAGGAGCGGCACACGTGGAGAAAGGCACAGACCGGGTCAAGCGAGGGCTCGCCGAGATGCTGAAGGGCGGCGTCATCATGGACGTCGTCAACGCCGATCAGGCGAGGATCGCCGAAGAAGCCGGCGCGGTATCGGTGATGGCGCTGGAACGTGTCCCCGCCGACATCCGCAAACAAGGCGGGGTCGCCCGTATGTCAGACCCGGACATGGTCTCTGCGATACAGGCTGCGGTGTCGATCCCGGTGATGGCCAAGTGCCGGATTGGGCACTTTGCCGAGGCCGCGGTCCTGCAGTCACTCGGGATCGACTACATCGATGAATCAGAGGTGTTGACACCCGCCGATGAAGAGCACCACGTCGACAAGTGGGCCTTCACGACTCCTTTCGTCTGCGGGGCCCGAAACCTCGGTGAGGCGCTGCGTCGCATCGGGGAAGGAGCCGCGATGATCCGCACCAAGGGTGAGGCGGGTACCGGCAATGTCGTCGAGGCCGTCCGCCATATGCGCACCGTCACCAACGAGATGCGCGCCGTGGCGGCGATGGGCGACGAGCAGCTGATGTCTGCCGCCCGCGATCTCGGTGCGCCATACGAGCTCGTCAAGGAAGTCGCCGAGACCGGGAAGCTGCCGGTCGTGAACTTTGCCGCGGGTGGCATCGCTACCCCAGCCGACGCCGCCTTGATGATGGGTCTTGGAGTCGATGGGGTCTTCGTCGGGTCCGGCATCTTCAAGAGCGCCGATCCGGAGAGCTATGCGAGGGCCATCGTCGAGGCGACGACTTTCTGGAACGAGCCAGAAGTCGTAGCCAAGGTCTCCCGTGGGCTCGGCGAGGCCATGCCAGGGCTCGAGATGGAATCCCTCTCCGAGTCGGAGCAGCTCGCCCGCCGGGGTTGGTGACGTGGCACGCGTCGGTGTCCTGGCCCTCCAGGGCGACGTGCGCGAGCATCTGCACATCCTCGAAACACTCGGTGCCGATGCCACCGGAGTCAAGACGCCCTCACAACTGGCCGAAGTCGACGCAATCATCCTCCCGGGCGGCGAGTCGACCACCATCGGCAAGCTGGCGGTGCGGTTCGGCCTTCTCGATCCACTTCGGTCGGCGATAGACGACGGGCTGGCGGTCTACGGCACCTGCGCCGGGATGATCTTGCTCGCCGGTGCCGTCACCGAGGGTGATCAACCGCTGGTCGGGGCATTGGACGTGGTTGTGAAGCGAAACGCATTCGGCCCTCAGAACGAGTCCTTCGAGGCCAATATCGACATTCCGGGTCTCGGCGAGCCCTTCCATGCCGTCTTCATTCGCGCCCCCTGGATCGAGAAAGTGGGCTCCGAGGTCGAGGTACTCTCCACGGTCGACGATCATCCTGTGATGGTGCGCCAGGGCAACATCCTGGCCACGTCGTTCCACCCGGAGCTAACGCGTGACGGGCGCATCCACCAGATGCTTCTCGACTCGATCTGAGGTTTGGTGATGGCAGGACATTCGAAATGGGCGAACATCAAGCACCGCAAGGGCCGTCAGGACGCCAAGCGGGGCCAGCTCTTCGCCAAGCTCGCCAAGGCGATCGAGATCGCGGCGCGCGAGGGTGGAGGAAGCGTCGAGTTCAACACCTCGTTGGCCACCGCCGTGGACAAGGCCAAAGCCAATGACATGCCCAACGACAACATCGAACGGGCGATCAAGCGCGGTACGGGCGAGGTCGAGGGGGCGGCCTACGAGGAGATGTATTACGAGGGATACGGGCCCGGGGGAGTGGCTCTCTATGTCCATATCCTCACCGACAACCGCAACCGGGCCGCATCAGACGTCCGCTCCACCTTCACCAGGTACAACAGCAGCCTCGGTGAGCCCGGATCGGTGGGTTACCTCTTCAGCCAGAAAGGGATGATCCTGGCCAAGGGCGTCGAGGACAACGTCATGCTGGCCGCTCTGGAGGCCGGTGCCGAAGACGTTCGCGATGCTGGAGACGGGATGTTCGAAGTCGTGACTCAGGCCTCTGATCTGCGCCAGGTCAAGGAAGCGCTGACCGTCGCTGGTCTCCACATCGAGAGTGCCGACGTGACCCAATTGCCCTCGAATCTCGTGCCCGTCGAGGAATCAGAGGCCAAGAAGCTCCTTCGACTCATCGAAGCGCTGGACGATCTCGACGACGTCCAGGAGGTGTACTCCAACTACGACATCGACGACGCCGTCATGGAGAAAGTCCTGGCCGAGGCCTGACCCGTCGCCCTCATGCGAGAATACGACGGTGGCCGAATGGATTTATTTCATCCACCCACCGCGATCCAACTTCGCCGAGACGATGACGGAGGAGGAGTCGGCAGTGTGGGAGGAGCACTTCGAGCGCTATCTGCGTCTTCTGGAGGAAGGGACGCTGATCCTCGCCGGTCCGACTCTGGGCTCGATCAACACCGGGATATTCATCTTCGAAGCCGTCGATGAGGAGGCGGCGCGCAAGGTAATGGAAGACGACCCGGTGATTGCGGGAGGCTACGCCGATGGGGAGCTGCGACAGTTCCGGGTCTCGATCATGAGGGGGCGGGACTGACCGTGGCGACTTCTTCGGTCCGCCCCGTGAACGTCTCGTGCCAGATCCCAGCGGACCCCTCTGATGTCCTGGCCTTCGTCGCCGACACTCGCAACGATCCGCTGTGGTGCCCGAACGTGTCGAACGTCACTCAGGTGGAAGACGATGGTGTCGCTCTCGGAGCTCGCTTTCGATTCCATCAGACCGTGGAGGCCGGGGGCCGCAAATTGGAATCCGACGTGGACGTCGAGGTGGTGGGACTCACCGAGGACAGTGTGAGCTGGCGAGTGGAGGATCGCTTCCAGATCAGAGACGTGACGCTGACAGTCGAGCCACACGGCAACGGCACGAAAGTCAGACAGAACACCGTTGCCACCTTCAAGAAGCCCCCTGGTCTGGCCCGATGGCTTTACCCCCTTCTCGCCCGGAAGACATTTCGGGATCAGTTCTCGCGGCTTGCCGAGCACTTCTCGAGTCCCCGGGCCGCCCCCTAGATCCACTCTCCCCATTTCGAGACGATGGTTTCGCCATCCAGCGAACAATGGTCGGGAAGACGCATCGCTCTCCAGGCACTCACGTCTGGCGGCGAACCGGTGAATAGCGAAATCAGGATCGTCCACGCCAGTCCGTGACCGACGAGTACCACGTCCACGCCAGGAGGGAGCTTGGACGTAAATGACGTCAATCGATGGCCAACCGAGCGAGCCGTCTCCCAACCGGGTGGGCTTCGGCGACAGGTCGTCGCTCGGGACCATCACTGCAGGTTCCCCGGATGTGGGCGAACCGCCTTCCTCCAGATCCATCACCGCCAGCCCTGGTCCGAAGGCGGCCCCACCGACCTCGACAACCTGGTTCTCCTCTGCTGGTGGCATCACATCTTCATACACGAGAAGGGTTGGCGTGTAACCCGTGACACCTGGGGGCGGCATGTCTTCCGCCAACCGGATTGGACTCCGTATCCTCCTCGACCTACTTAGGGCGACCCACGCCCTCAGCCAGTTAGTCCCACCAAAACCCCCCAACCCTGAACGACCCGATTACCGTCTAGAACATATGTTCGTTCTCGGTATCGATCCTGGTCTCTCGATCACGGGCTACGGCTTGGTCGAGGGACCGCATCCGCCTCGAGCCGTAGTCGCCGGAGTCATCCGAACCGATACCGATCTCACCGTGCCTCAGCGTCTCTCTGTGCTGTACTCCGGTCTCAGCCAGGTGATCAGCGACAACTCACCAGATGTCATCGCCATGGAGACCGTGTTCACCAATCGCAACCTCCAAACGGCAATGTCGGTAGGACGCGCCTCGGGCGTTGCTCTCCTCGCCGCTGCCGAAGCCGGGCTCGACGTCCGTGAGTATGTCCCGACCGCCATCAAGGCTGCTGTCACCGGTGACGGATCGGCCAACAAGCACCGGGTGCAGCAAATGGTTGCACGACTTCTTGGCCTCTCTGAGGCACCCAAGCCCGCAGACGCCTCCGACGCGTTGGCAATCGCACTCTGTCATCTCAGAGCGGCGCCTCTCGAGGTGAGCAGATGATCGGCCGTCTGCGCGGCGTGCTCGTCTCCAGCCGTGAGCCCGGGATAATCATCGACGTTGCCGGAGTTGGATATGAGGTGGCCATGACCACCAGAGACCTGGCCAGCCTCCCCGGCATCGGAGAGGAGATCGTCGTCCACTCCCACACCCACGTGCGGGAAGATGCCATCAGTCTCTACGGATTCGCCACAGAGGCCGATCGTGAGCTGTTCCGTATCCTCCTGACGGCAAGTGGCGTCGGCCCAAAGCTGGCGATGTCAATGCTGGCTTCAATGACCGGCGAGGAGATCATCCGGGCAGTGAATGGAGAAGACCCAGACGCTCTCACTGTCGTACCGGGTGTCGGAAAGAAGGGGGCACAGAAGATCGTCCTCGAGTTGGGGAGCAAGCTCGCCGGTCATGAGATCGACGTCGTCGGCAGCCAGTCCCTGGGCGGCGTTCGTCAGGCTCTCGAGGGCTTGGGCTACTCCACTGAGGAGATAAATGCCGTAGTCGGTGATCTCGACCCCACCGAGCCGATCGAGGCTCAGGTGAAATCTGCTTTGCAGAGACTTGGCCAACAACGATGAGTCGCGAGGAGAGCCTCCTGAGCCCGACGGTCGAGGACGTCGAAGAGGTAACTCTCCGACCCAAGAAGCTGGTCGACTTCGTCGGCCAGGATCAGGTCAAAGAGCGTCTGCAAATCTCGTTGGAGGCTTCCATCACCGAGGACAGAGCTCTCGACCACGTCCTCTTCTCAGGTCCTCCAGGGCTTGGGAAAACGACGCTGGCCGGGATCATCGCCGCCGAGAAGGGGGTCAGTTTTCGTGTCACTTCGGGCCCTGCCCTGGAGCGCCCGGGCGACCTGGCGGCCATCCTCTCCAACCTCCAGCCACACGATGTCTTCTTCATCGACGAGATCCATCGTCTCCCCCGGGCGGTCGAAGAAGTTCTCTACCCCGCCATGGAGGACTATCAGCTCGATGTCGTTCTGGGCAAGGGACCTACGGCGCAGTCGATCCGGATCGATCTGCCTCGCTTCACGCTGGTTGGCGCCACGACACGCAAGGGAAAGGTGACCGCTCCCCTCCGCGACCGTTTCGGGATCGAGGAGAGGCTCGACTACTACGAGCCGGTCGACCTGGCGCGCATCATCAAGAGATCGGCGGGAATCATCGACGTGACCGTCGACCCCGAAGCCGCGAACCTCATCGCCGAGCGGAGCCGGAGAACTCCCCGGATCGCGAATCGTCTCCTCGCCCGGGTGCGCGACTATTCGGTGGCACGAGCATCCGGAGTCATCACGCTCGAAGTGGCGAGCGACGCGCTGAAGGTCTACGAGGTCGATGATCTCGGCCTCGACAAAGTCGACCGATCGATACTGAACGCGATCATCCACAAATTCGGTGGCGGCCCGGTCGGGTTGTCGACCCTCTCGATCGCCGTCGGCGAGGAACCGGAGACCGTCGAGGACGCATACGAGCCATTCCTGCTCCAGTCCGGTCTCATACATCGGACACCCCGCGGCCGGGTGGCGACACCCCACGCCTACCACCATCTCGGTCTCGAACCGCCCGCAGACGCGCAAGGATCTTTGCTCTGAAGGCGAGCGAGTTCCGCTACGACCTCCCCCAGTCGGCGATAGCTCAGAGTGCCATCGAGCCACGGCACAACGCCCGGCTCCTCGACACGAGGGACATGTCTGATCACCGCTTCCTGGAATTGGACCAGCTCCTCGATCCGGGCGACCTTCTCGTCGTCAACGAGACCCGCGTTCGCGCGGCACGTCTGATTGGAACGCGACGTGAGACCGGTGGTCGAGTGGAGCTGCTGCTCCTCGAGCAGAGGGATGATGGCCTCTGGGATGCGTTGGCCAGACCCTCGCGACGTCTCCGGCCAGGCGTCGTGATCGACCTCGGACGGATGAGCGTTGTCGTCGCCAGCGAACCGGAGGAAGGGCGAATAGAGCTGTCTCTCGAAACGGAAGACCCCGAGGCTGACATCGCGGCCATTGGGACGTTGCCACTTCCTCCCTACTTCACAGGTGAATTAGACGAGCCGGACCGCTACCAGACGATCTTCGCGGCCGGCCCGGGCTCGGCAGCCGCGCCTACGGCCGGTCTTCATTTCACCGACGACGTGATACGGCGTCTCGCCGACAGGGGTATCGAGATCGCTCGGGTCGACCTCCACGTGTCGCTCGACACCTTCAGGCCAATATCGGTCGAGGAAATCGAGGACCACGAGATGCACACGGAATGGTGCTTGGTATCGGAGGAGACCAAGAGCGCCATCGGTGCTTGTCGCAGCCGACAGGGTCGAGTGATCGCGGTGGGCACGACCGTGGTGAGGACGCTGGAGTCGCGCGCAGACGGCGCGGGAGGCGTCATTGCCGGTAGTGGGCGCACCGACCTGTTTCTACGCCCGGGCAGCGAGTTCCGGGTCGTCGACGCATTGATCACCAACTTCCACCTGCCGGGCTCGACGCTCCTCGTGCTTCTCGCCGGGTTCATAGGGGAGAGGTGGCGAGCGGCTTATGAGACGGCGCTGGCACGCGGATACCGGTTCCTCTCATTCGGCGATGCAATGTTCGCCGTCAAGGGAGGCACCTCGAACTGATGTGCGATCAATTGACCTGACCGCGCCCGGGCCCGGTCTTCCAAGAGGATGCCTGAATTCAGCTGGGGCTATCTAGGGTCAACGACCAACACTTTTCTAGCCTGGCCCGATGCCGGCCGTGACATGGAAGAGGGAGGGAGGCGATGGGTTGGCGCGCGCCGGCATCCTGTCGACTCCGCACGGCGACGTGCAGACTCCGGCTTTCATACCGGTGGGCACCAAAGCGGCAGTCAAGGCGGTAGACACCGACGACCTCGAGATGGTCGGTGCAGAGATGGTCCTCTCGAATACCTATCACCTGATGCTCCGTCCCGGGGCTGACCTGATCGCCGATATGGGCGGGCTCCACGAGTTCATGAGTTGGGATCGACCGATACTCACCGACTCCGGCGGATTTCAGATCTTCTCCCTGGAGCCGGAGATCGACGACCAGGGCGCCACATTCTCGTCGGTCTACGACGGCTCCCATGTCAGTCTCACGCCGGAGGAAGCGGTATCGACCCAGGAACGTCTCGGCTCAGACATCGCCATGGCCCTCGACGTGTGTGTCGCTCTTCCGTCCCCCCGTGTGGATGTGGAGACCCAGATGCGGAGGACACTTCGATGGGCGGAGAGGTGCTTGGAAGCTCACAATCGCCCCGACCAATCACTCTTCGGGATCGTGCAGGGGGGTGTCGACCTCGATCTCCGTGCCGAGAGCGCCCGAGAGACAGCCGACCTCGGGTTCGACGGCATCGCCATCGGGGGTCTTTCGGTGGGGGAGCCGGCCAATGAGAGAAACGCAGCACTCGAGGTCGCAAACGCCGAAATTCCCGACCACAAGCCCCGTTACGTCATGGGCCTAGGAGACACCGATGGGCTGCTCGACGCCATCGAAAGGGGCGCCGACATGTTCGACTGCGTCATCCCAACGCGCCTGGCGAGACATGGCCGTGCCCTCACCGCAGCCGGCGACTTCAATGTCAACAAGGTCGAGTTCAGCGACGACGAGCAACCACTGGATGTGGAGTGCGGCTGTTTGACCTGCGCTCGCTACAGCCGCGCCTACCTTCGACATCTGGTACGAATGAATGAGCTCAGCTCGCATCGTCTCCTCACCATCCACAACCTGACCTACACGATCGACCTCGTCGCCGGTGCTCGGCGGGCCATAGTCGACGGCCGGTTGGCCGACTTCGTCAGAGATGTGAGAGCAAAACGCAGCGACGGTTAGGCCTAGACGACACGCCCGGCCTAACCTCACGATTCGTAATTTCCCCACCCCGGAGGAACCGTGAACTCTGTCGTGTTCGCTCAGGAAGCGACGGGAAGCGCCCTGCCATCCCTGCTCTTCCTCGGCCTGATGGTCGGTGTTTTCTACTTCCTGATCATCCGACCGCAGCGCAAGCGCAGTCAGCAGCAGAAAGATCTCGCCCAATCGCTCCAGGTCGGCGATGAGGTCCGAACCATTGGTGGCATTCACGGTCGCGTGCTCTCGGTCGACGAGGACAGTGCCGTCCTCCAGGTCGAGGATGGCCAGATCAGGGTCACCAAGCGAGCCATCGGGGTCAGGGTCGGAGACGAGGCTTAGTGCCCACCTCCCGGCTGCGCTCTTAGGCAGGTCGTGGCGCGACGCCTCACCGGTCTTCTCATAGTCCTTGCCATCGCTTGGGGAGGGCTTGCCGCCATATTCGCCGCAGGCTGGCTGCCCCGTCTCGGACTGGATCTGCAGGGTGGGACATCGGTGGTGCTCACCGCCCCGGAGGGCACCGATCCCGAGCTCCTCCAGGTGGCTACCGAGATCATGACCAGACGTATCGAGGACTTCGGCGCCGTTCAAGAGCCTGATATCGCCATATCGGGAGACGACACGGTCGTGGTGCAACTGCCCGGAGTGGAAGACGAGCAACGGGCCATCGACGCCGTCGGCCAGACGGGTCTTCTCTCTTTTCGGTCCGTGCTGGAGGCTTTTGCGCCACAAGACGCTCCCGAGCTGACCAGTCCTGACGACATCACGATGGATGCCTACCTCCCTTATCCAGACGAGGAGTTCGGCGACCAGGTTCTCCATGTCGGCCCCGCCGAACTGGAGGGCAGCGACGTGGCGGAGGCGGTTCCATTCTTCGACCCGAGCGGGCAGTGGGTGGTCAATCTGAACCTCACCTCCGAGGGAGGCGTGGCGTTCGCGGAGATGACGGGCGAGGCAGCCACCTACCCCCCAGGCGACCCCCGAAGACAGATTGCCATCGTTCTCGACGGCGCTGTCATCTCGGCCCCCGGGGTGAGCACCGACGTCACTCCCGGAGTTGGCATCACGGGCGGACAGGCGGTGATCACCATGGGGAGCTCGAGTGACGCCCAACAGCAGGCCCAGGATCTGGCCCTCACTCTGCGATATGGGTCTCTTCCCGTGGCCTTCGAAGTCTCGGCCGTGCAGAAGGTCTCGGCCTCACTGGGCATCGACTCACTGCAGGCGGGGATCGTGGCCGGGGCCCTGGGACTAGCTCTCGTGGCGATCGTACTCATTGTCTTCTACCGATCGCTGGGCCTCGTTGCCATCGTCGGCCTGACCGTGTTCGCCGCCCTCCTCTTGACCCTGTTCGGTCTTCTCGGCCAGGCCCAGGGCCTGACTCTCACCCTGGCTGGTGTCACCGGGATCATCGTCTCGATAGGCATCACAGCCGACAGCTACATCGTCTACTACGAGAGAATCAAAGACAGGATCAGGGAAGGCGCCGACCCTGAGGAGGCGGCCGAAGAGGGGTTCACCCTGGCGTTTCGGACCATCCTCACAGCGGACACGGTTTCTCTCCTCGCAGCAATCCTCCTTTGGTTCCTGGCGGTTGGAGCGGTCAAGGGCTTCGCTATTGCTCTCGGTTTGGCCACGGTTCTCGACATCGTCATCGCCCGCTCGTACACACGTCGCGCCGTCGGTCTGCTCGCGGCGACCCGGCTCGCCTCCGGTGGTTGGTTCAGCATCGAAGGAGCGGCACGATGAGCGGTTGGCGCAGACTCACTCGCGGCGAGACCACGATCGACTTCGTCGGTCACCGCAAGCGTTGGCTCCTCATCTCCGCGGTGGGAATCGCCATCGCATTGGCAAGCCTGGGCATCCGTCAGCTCAACCTGGGCATCGAATTCGTTGGCGGCCTTGGTCTGCAGGCCCCGAACCCGGCCGAAGCGGATGTCGGCGAGATCCGGGACGGTTTGGAGGAGGTAGGAATCGAGGACTCGACGGTGCAGCTCGTCGATGACGACCAGGCAGTCCGGATCACCACACACGAGCTCGACACCGCAACCGAGAACGCTGCGATCGACGCCATCGCGGATCTGACCGGCTCGGACAGAAACGACATCTCGATCGAGGCGGTTGGCCCAACTTT
>Ga0299907_10003490_pt1 | contig 10070 bp, 8 predicted proteins | sample RVTome_16_FD_198680 | JGI IMG/M metagenome (GOLD analysis project Ga0299907, IMG submission 198680) | Soil microbial communities from uranium-contaminated site in the Upper Colorado River Basin, Wyoming, United States - RVT152D67 (version 2) ... | reverse complement strand
GGAACGCTTCGGCCCGAGTTTCCGTTACGTTGACGCCGCGGCGGAATTTCTTGCCGAGCTCCGGGGCGTGCAAGACCCCGAGGTCAAGCGCAAGCGCATCGGTTACAAGTTCATCGAGGTTTTTGAGCGTGAAGCGCGCCGGTTGGGCGACATGGACTTTCTCGCCCAGGGCACCCTCTACCCGGACGTGATCGAATCGGTTTCCGTGCTGGGGCCGTCGGCGACGATCAAATCGCATCACAACGTCGGCGGCTTGCCGCCGAACATGAAATTCAAATTGATCGAGCCGCTGCGCGAGCTGTTCAAAGACGAGGTCAGAATTTTAGGAAAAGAGCTGGGCCTGCCCCATGAAATGATCCAACGCCAGCCTTTCCCCGGGCCGGGGCTCGCCATTCGCGTCTTGGGCGACGTGACCGAGGCTCGCCTGGCGGTCCTGCGCGAGGCGGACGTGATCGTGCTCGAGGAAATCAAATCGGCGGGTTACTATGACAAAGTCTGGCAGTCTTTCGCCGTGCTGTTGCCGATCAAAACGGTCGGCGTGGTCGGCGACGAGCGCAGTTACGAGAACGTCATCGCGCTCCGCGTGGTCGACAGCCGGGACGGCATGACGGCCGACTGGGTGGCGTTGCCGTTCGATTTGCTCGGTCGAATTTCCAGCAGGATTTTAAACGAAGTACGCGGGGTCAACCGCGTGGTCTACGACATTTCTTCCAAGCCGCCCGCCACCATCGAGTGGGAGTAGCCGTTTGCGCTAACACGCGTCTTTAACCGCTTCATGAAACAAATCGCCCAGCTTCTACTCTTCGACCGCAACGGCAGGCTGGTGATTTACCTGCGCGATGACAAACCGCAGATCCCGTTTCCAAATCGATGGGATTTTTTCGGCGGCCACGTGGAAGCGGGCGAGGCGCCCGAGCAAGCGTTGGTGCGCGAGCTGAACGAAGAATTGGGCGTCGAATTGACAACCTTTCAGCTTTTTCGCCGCTACGAGTGTTTAACCGGCGACGCCTATCCGAACGTCAAGCATATCTATTACGCGCAAATCGATCGCCCTGCGGCCGACCTGGTGCTTTACGAAGGACAAAGGCTTGCGGCGATTGCTCCTGAAGAGCGGATGGAATTCAGATTCGCCAATATACTCGGCGCTGTTTTGGCGGATTTTGTCGGTTCCGGGCTATGGCCCGCTCCTGTGGCTAAATCTTCCAACGCCATCGGCGCGAAATAATTGTCGCGCCGGTTGCTTTGTGCTACTGGTAATTTACTCCGATGGAACATTCGCGTTTCGTTCATCTTCATTGCCACACCGAATACAGCCTTTTGGACGGCGCTAACAAGGTCGAGAAGCTTTTCGAGCGCATCAAAGCGCTCAGGCAGCCGGCCGTCGCCATGACCGATCACGGCAACATGTTCGGCGCCGTGGAATTTTACCGCGAGGCCATCGGCCACGGCATCAAGCCGATCATCGGTTGCGAAATCTACGTGGCGCCGGCCAGCCGCTTCGAAAAGAAAGGCGTCGATAAGGGCCCGAAGGAATACAACAACCATTTGATTCTGCTCGCGATGAACAACGAGGGCTACCGCAACCTATGCAAGCTGGTCTCCCTCGGCTACATGGAAGGCTTCTATTACAAACCGCGCGTCGACAAGGAGTTGCTCAAGGAGCTCAACCGCGGCTTGATCGCCTTGAGCGCTTGTTTGCAGGGCGAAGTCTCGCAGGCGCTCAGCTACGGCGTCTACGAGAAAGCCAAAGCGGCCGCCGAAACCTACGCGTCAATTTTCGCCGAACGTTACTACATCGAGATTCAAGACAACAAGCTCGCTGAACAGGAAAAGGTCAACCGGCATCTGGTCGAGCTGGCCAAGGAACTTTCGCTTCCCGTGGTGGCGACCAATGACTGCCACTACGGCGAGCGCGCGGATTTCCACGCGCACGATGTGCTGTTATGCGTGCAGACCGGTAAGACGGTCAGCGACGATAACCGGCTCAAGCTCGAGACCGACGAGCTCTATCTTAAATCCGCGGACGAGATGAATCGGGGCTTCGACTACTGCCCGGGCGCGGTTGAGCGCACGCTCGAGATCGCCGATCGCTGCAACGTCGAGATCGAGTTCGGCAAATATCATTTTCCGAATTTTACGCCGCCCAAGGAGATCAGCCTCGATAACTATCTCGACGAGCTGGCGCGCCAGGGACTCGAAGACCGGCTTGATGGCGTAACCGACGCGGAGGCGCGGAAGAACTATTACGAACGGCTCGAGTACGAGCTCGACGTTATCAAGCGCATGAAATTTCCCGGCTACTTCTTGGTCGTCGCTGACTTCATCAATTACGCCAAAAAGAACGGCGTTCCGGTGGGGCCCGGACGGGGCTCTTCCGCCGGCAGTCTGGTCGCGTACGCGCTCAAGATCACCGATCTCGATCCGATCCGCCACGTTCTGTTGTTCGAGCGCTTTCTCAATCCCGAGCGCCGCTCGATGCCGGATATCGACGTGGATTTTTGCATCCGCGGCCGCGCCCAGGTCATTCAGTACGTCAAGGACAAGTACGGCGCCGACCGGGTGGCGCAGATCGCGACTTTTGGAACGCTCAAAGCCAAGGCGGCGATCCGAGACGTCGGCCGCGCCATCGGTCTGTCGTTCGCCGAGACCGACGCCATCGCCAAGCTGATTCCCGCGCCCAAGCAAGGTTTCGATTACCCGCTCACCGAGGCGATGAAGATGGAGCCGCGTCTGCCAGAGATGATGAAGGGCGATCCGCGGGTGAAAACTTTGATCGAGCACGCGCTGCGTCTCGAGGGGTTGGTGCGCCATGCCTCGACCCACGCCGCCGGCGTGGTGTTATCGAATTTGCCGCTGGTCGATTATCTGCCGCTGTTCGTCGATAAGGAAGGCGGCATCGTCACGCAGTACGACATGAGCTGCGTCGAGAAGATCGGCCTCGTGAAGTTCGACTTTCTCGGCCTCAAGACGCTGACCTTGATCCATGATTGCTTGAAGCTGATCGAAGTGACGCGCGGCGAAAAGATCGATATCAACCGCCTGGAGCTCGACGACAAGAAGACCTACCGCACGCTTTGCAACGGCAACACCACCGGCGTCTTCCAGCTGGAAAGCACCGGCATCCGCGAGATGACGGTGAAAATCCGCCCCAACTGTTTCGAAGACCTGGTCGCGATCCTCGCTCTCTATCGTCCCGGCCCGCTCGACAGCGGCATGGCCGAGGAATACATCAAGCGCAAACACGGCCAGGAAAAGATCAAATACTTGCACCCGCTGCTGGAATCGATTCTCACGGACACCTACGGCGTCATCGTCTATCAGGAGCAGGTTATGCAGATCGCCCAGGATCTCGCCGGTTACACGATGGGCGACGCCGATATTTTGCGGCGCGCCATGGGCAAAAAAGATCCCGAAGAGATGGCGGCCCAACGCGAGCGCTTCGTCGAGGGCGCAAGAAAGAAGAAGATCGACGAGAAAAAGGCCGCCGAGATCTTCGATCAAATGGAAACCTTCGCGCGCTACGGCTTTAACAAATCGCATTCGGCGGCGTACGCCCTGGTTTCTTACCAGACCGCTTATCTAAAGACTCACTACCCCGTGGAGTTCATAGCGGCGCTGATGACATCGGAAATGGGCGACACCGACAAAGTGATCAAGAACCTGGCCGAGTGCCGCGACAAGGACATCGAGGTTTTGGCTCCCGATATCAATGAAAGCCGTTCGGATTTCACTCCGGTGGGCGACAAGATCCGTTTCGGTCTGACGGCGGTCAAAAACGTCGGCGAGAAGGCGGTGGAGGTGATTTTGCAAAGCCGCAGCCAGGATGGCCCGTTCGAGTCGCTGTTCGATTTTTGCCGGCGCGTGGATATGGCTGCGGTCAACCGGCGCGTGATCGAAAATTTGATAAAATGCGGCGCGTTCGATTCGACCCGGGTTTCGCGCGCGCGCATGTTCGGCGCTCTGGATGACGCCATGAAGGCGGGTCAAGCATACCAGCGCGACCAAGCGAGCAACCAGATCGATATCTTCGGCATTCTCGGAACGCCGGGCAAAGGCGCCAAAAAACCGGGCGACATATACCCGCAAGTCACCGAATGGTCGTCGCAGGAGTTGCTCGCTTTCGAGAAGGAAGCTCTCGGTTTTTATATCACCGGGCATCCGCTCGATAAGTACGACCGCGCGCTCAAGCGAGTCACCAGCGGCACCATCGCTTTGCTGAAGGAAAAGGGGGCGTCGGGCGAAGTCAAGCTTGGCGGAGTGGTATCGGCATTGAAATTGCGTAACACTAAGAAGGGTGACCGGTACAGTAACTTCAACCTCGAAGACAAGACCGGATTCGTCGAAGTGATCACCTGGCCCGATACCTACAAGAAATGCGCCGTGCTGCTCGGCGACGATGATCCGATTTTTGTCAAGGGGCGCCTGGAAGTCGGCGAGGACCGCATGCAAGTCATCGCCAACGAGGTCGTGGCTTTGGCCGAAGCGGTCAAAACCCAGAAGAACGGCCACGCCGACGCCAGCGGCAAGAATCAGGGCAACGGCGAAAAAATTCATCTCTACGTGCGTGAAGCCGAGGTTTCCCCGGATGAGCTGGTGCGGCTGCGCGACACGCTGCTCGACTATCCGGGACGCGCCACCGTGTTTCTCCATATGGTCGGCGCCGGGCAGAGTGAAACCGTCATCGAACTTCCCGATCAGGTGCGCATCGCTGCGGCGCCGGAACTGGAAGCAACCATCGAGCGGCTCTTCGGGGCGCGCGTCAGTTTTCGCTCATTGGAATCTTGAAGCCGGTGATCTCAACGCGACAGCCGAAGGAACGCGCCGTGCTGGTCGGCGTCGAGCTGCCGTCACGCAACCCCAGGGCGCCGTTGGATCTCAGCTTGGAGGAGCTCGAACGGTTGGCCGAGACCGCCGGCGCGACCGTATTGGAAAAGCACAGCCAGCAGGTAAAAAGCATCACGCCGGCCACGCTGATCGGCCGCGGCAAAGTCGACGAAATCCATAAATGTCTGGAGCAAACCCAGGCCGACCTCGTCATTGTCGATGAAGATCTCACGCCGGCGCAGCAGCGCAATCTGGAAACCGCATTCAAGGTCCGGGTGATCGATCGCAGCCAGCTTATCCTCGACATTTTCGCCCAGCGCGCGCGCAGCAACGAAGGCAAACTCCAGGTCGAGCTGGCCCAGCTCGAGTATTTGCTGCCGCGGCTGACGCGCCAGTGGACCCACCTGTCGCGGCTTGGCGGCGGTATCGGCACGCGCGGCCCCGGCGAAACGCAGCTCGAAGTGGATCGCCGGCGCATCCGCGAGCGCATCGGCCATCTCAAGCAGCGGCTGAAGACCGTCGAGCGCACGCGCGCGCTGCAGCGCAAGGAACGCCACGAAGTGCCGTTCGCTACGGTGGCGCTGGTGGGTTACACCAACGCCGGCAAGTCGACCTTGATGAACACGCTCACGCGCGCCGGCGTCTTCGTCGAGAACAAGCTTTTTGCGACTCTGGACCCGACCACCCGCGCGCTGCGCTTGCCCAACGGCGACAAGGTCATGATCGTCGACACGGTCGGTTTCATCAACAAGATTCCCCACTCCCTGGTCGAAGCGTTCAAGAGCACGCTGGAAGAGGTGAACCGTGCGGATTTGCTGCTGCACCTGGTCGACATGGCCAACCCGCTCTATGAAGAACAGATCCAAGTGATTGAAGAAGCGCTGGGAGAAATCGGCGCGGGCGAGATACCGACGCTGCTCGTGCCCAATAAAGTCGACGTGGCTGCCGGAGTACCGCTCCGGCAACTCAAGAGCAAAGACGTGCTTGACGTTTGTCCGATCTCGGCTCTGACCGGGGCCGGGACGGCCGAGTTGCTCGACAAAGTCGGGAAGATACTCGATCGCGACAAAGTGGAGTTCCACGCGGTTTTTTCGCCGGCACAGGGCGAGATCATTTCGCTACTCCGCGAGCGCGGCCGCATCGTCGAAGAGAGCTACGAGGCCAACGTCATTCGCGTCACCGCGATCGTGACGCCGAAGCTGGCGGGGCAAATGCGCAAGCTTTTGAAATCGGTGTCGTACAGATGATCTCTCGTAATCTCCTGCTATCAAGCCAATGTGTGGTGTACGAGCGAAAGGGGTGTTGGAGCATTGGAGTATAGGAGTATCGGGTGTTGAATTTGTGTTTAAGACAACACTCCAATACTCCATCACTCCAGTATTGTCTGCCTGCTAACTAGATGCGTCATGCTGAACTTGCCTAACTGCCTGACGCTGTTTCGCATTCTCACGATTCCGATTTTTCTCTTATTTCTCGCTTATAACTACTATGGGCAGGCGCTGCTGGTATTCGCGATCGGCGGATTGACGGATTTTCTCGACGGCTTTTTCGCGCGGCGGATGAACCAGCAAACCGCGCTCGGCGCCTATTTGGATCCGGTCGCCGACAAGCTGCTGGTAATCACGTCGTTCGTCATGTTGGGGTTGATCGGCGGCATTCCCATTTGGCTCGCGGTCGTCGTCGTGGCTCGCGATGTTCTGATCGTGGTGGGCTATGCGATCATTTACTTCCTGGTCGAGGAACGGCTCCAGGTCCGGCCGACTCTCATCGGCAAATGGAGCACGACGTTGCAGCTGCTGACGTTGGCCGTGGCGTTGCTCATGCTCCACGATGCGCGGCTGCTCAGTGAACGGGTGCTGCAGTTCTTCGTCGGCGCCAGCGCAGTGGCCACCATCGTGTCCGGCTTTCAGTATCTTTACCGCGGCCTGGTTTGGCTGCAATCGAGAGCCCCTTCGATCAGCCCACCCGGTTGACACTGCCCTTTAAAATTGGTAGTAAATTCAGTCTCTTGCAATGCTGAAAACAATCCGTTATCGGGTGCCCGTGGCGATATTGGACCGGGCACTTGGTGAAGCCCCCGAGCGGGGTCTTTTTTTAGGTATTTTAGTGAATCGTTTGCTTTGCTACGGTTCGTTCACGCAGGCACGTAGCTCAGTGGGAGAGCGCTTCCTTGACACGGAAGAGGTCGGCAGTTCAATCCTGCCCGTGCCTACCATTTTCTAGTCGTTTTCATGGGCAACATTCACGTTACTTTACCTGACGGCAAGTCCGTCGATGTTCGTCCTGGCACTAGGATCGATGAAATCGCCGCGTCGGCCGGCGTCAGAAAAACCGCCATCGCGGCCAAGCTTGACGGCCATCCGGTAGATTTGGCCGTTACGGTCGACCAGGATTGCGCGCTGGAATTTATTCTGCCGCACAGCCCCGACGGTCTCGAGGTCTTGCGCCACTCGACGGCGCATCTGATGGCGCAAGCGGTACAGAGCTTATTTCCCGGGACGCAGGTGACCATCGGCCCGACGATCGAGGACGGTTTTTACTACGACTTCAAGAGCGAACGAACTTTTTCTCCCGAAGATTTGGAGCTCATCGAAAAGCGCATGCAGGAGCTGGCTAAAGCCGACTTGAAAGTGACGCGTGAAGAAATGCCGCGCAGCGCCGCGATCGAGCTGTTCCGCCGGATGGGCGAGGATTACAAAGTTCAAATCATCGAAGGCATTCCGGAAGAAAACGTCTCGCTCTATCGGCAGGGCGATTGGGTCGATCTTTGCCGTGGCCCCCATGTACCGAGCACCGCTGTGATCCAAGCGTTTAAACTGACCAGCATCGCCGGCGCCTACTGGCGCGGCGACTCGCGTAACGAGCAGCTGCAGCGAATTTACGGCACGGCGTGGGCCAATCGGAGAGATTTAGACGCTTACATCAAGCGCATCGAAGAGGCCAAACAGCGCGATCATCGACGGCTCGGTCCGGCTTTAGATCTGTTCTCGCTTCATCCGATCGCGCCCGGATCGCCGTTCTTTCATCCCAAGGGCACGATTATTTACAATCTGCTGGTCGAGTACATTCGCCGCCTTTACGGCCGCTACGGTTACAGCGAGGTCGTGACGCCGCTGATCTACAAGACCGATTTGTGGAAAACCTCGGGTCACTACGAAGTTTTCCGCGACGACATGTTTTTGATGAACGTGCACGACGGCGAGTACGGCGTCAAGCCGATGAACTGTCCGGGGCATTGCTATCTTTTCGCCGCGCGGAAGTATTCCTATCGCGACCTGCCGATTCGCTACGCCGACTTTAGCCGGCTCCACCGCTTCGAGCAGTCCGGGGTGCTTTCCGGACTGACGCGCGTGCGCTCGTTTGCCCAGGACGACGCGCATATTTACTGCACGCCGGAACAGTTGGACGGCGAGCTTGAGCAATTCGTCGCGATGACCAAGGAGGTCTACAAGGTCTTCGGCTTCGACCGCATTGAAGTCACTCTGCAAACGCGGCCGGAAAAATATCTCGGTCGCGTCGAGCTCTGGGATGCCGCCGAAGCCGCGCTGCGCCGCTGCCTCGAGCGCTCAGGGTTTACGGTCGCAACGCTGCCGGGCGAGGGTGCGTTTTACGGACCCAAAATCGGCTTTGATTTCCGCGATGTTCTGGAACGGTCATGGACGCTCGCCACCGTGCAAATTGATTGCGCCATGCCGGAGCGCTTCGGTCTAAGATACGTGACCCCGGAAGGAACCGAGGCAACTCCGGTCATGTTGCACCGGGCGATCTTGGGCTCGATCGAGCGGTTTATTGCTATTCTCCTGGAACACTGCGCCGGTAATTTTCCGCTTTGGTTGGCGCCCGTACAATTGAGGATTCTGACCGTGACCGACGACCAGAAAGACTACGCGACCCAATTATTTAATCAGCTGCGCGACCAGGGATGGCGCGTCGACCTCGACGGCCGAAACGAAAAGCTCGGCTATAAGATTCGCGAGGCTCAACTGGCAAAAATTCCCTACGCCATCGTCATCGGCGACAAGGAAGTCGCGGCGCAGACGGTCGCGCCGCGGCGGCGCGGCGGTGAAAGCCTGGCGCCGCTGGCGCTCGGCGACTTTGTCGAGCGGCTCAAGGCCGAGGTTGCACAAGAAATGGGAGAAGCATAGAAGTAGGGATCAAACCGCAAACGGAGGTGCCCCATAGCCAGAGAAGCGAGGATCAATCATCAAATTCGCGCCCGTGAAGTTCGGGTGATCGGCTCCAAGGGCGAGCAGCTCGGCGTGATGCCGCTCCATGAAGCGCTCAAGCAGGTGGAAGCGCTGGAGCTGGATCTGGTCGAAGTTGCGCCAGAGGCGCAACCGCCCGTCTGCCGTATGATGGACTACGGCAAGTTCAGATACGAGCAGAAGAAGAAATCTCATAGCGGGAAAAAACCCTCGGTCGTAGAAATCAAAGAAGTCAAGATGGGTTCTCGCACCGACGCTCACGACGTGGAGCATAAGGTCCGCAACATTCGCCAGTTCATCGAAAAAGGGCAGCGGGTCAAAGTTTCGGTTTTCTTTCGCGGTAGAGAAATCACGCATCCCGAGCTGGGACGGCAGATGCTCAAGGGAGTGGTTGTTCAGGTGCAAGACATCGCCAAAGTCGATATCGAACCGCGCCTGGAAGGGCGCAACATGGCGATGTTATTAACGCCGAAGGCATGAGCTGACCGAGGAAAGAACAAAAAATTCGCAGCACGAAATCCGAAATGCGAAACAATTTCAAATGACCGAATAGGTAAAATCCCAAACAAGCTTCCTTGGATTCGGTGTTTGGTTATTGCCGATTTGAGGTTACTAGTTCTTATTTGTTTCGAATTTCGATATTGGATTTGCTTTGCTTCGGATACTAAGAATCTAATTTTTACAGGAGCCAATAGTGCCAAAGATTAAAACCAATAGAGCCGCCGCGAAACGATTTCGCGTGACCGGCACGGGCAAGATCAAGCGCAACAAGGGATTTAAACGCCATATTCTGTCGAGCAAGGGGAAGAAGCGAAAGCGACAGTTGCGCAAAGCGACGACCGTGGCAGCGGTCGAAGCGCGCAACATTCGTCATTTGATACCTTACAAGTAAGAGGATGCAGGACCGGGAACGAGGGCCAGGACTCAGCGAACTGAGCCGTCGGCGGGTTTAGTTTAGCAGGTTGCTGAAAAACGAAATGGCAGGCTGCTCAAAAAGATTTCACAGGCGAGGCGCACGACAAATCGACGAGCGGAGACGTA
>Ga0299907_10003488_pt1 | contig 10074 bp, 11 predicted proteins | sample RVTome_16_FD_198680 | JGI IMG/M metagenome (GOLD analysis project Ga0299907, IMG submission 198680) | Soil microbial communities from uranium-contaminated site in the Upper Colorado River Basin, Wyoming, United States - RVT152D67 (version 2) ... | reverse complement strand
AGGAAGGCTTCGCCATCGTCAACCTCGACGTCCGCGACACCCAGCAAGCGGCAATCGCGCTGTACGAGACGCTGGGCTACCGGCGCTGGGGCACGCACCCCTACTACGCCCGCGTCGCCGGGCGATGGGTCGCCGGCCATTTCTACAGCAAGGTCATCAATCCGGGCCTGATCGCGGAAGGAGAGCGGCCGTGATCCTCTATCCCGCGATCGATCTCAAGGACGGGCAGTGCGTCCGCCTGGTGCGGGGCGACATGGCGCAGGCCACCGTGTTCAACGCCGAGCCTGCCGATCAGGCGCGCCGTTTCGCCGAGGCCGGCGCGGCCTGGCTGCATGTCGTCGACCTGAACGGCGCCTTCGAAGGCCACCCGGTCAATGCCGGCGCGGTCGAAGCCATCCTGGCGGCGAGCGACCGGCCGGTGCAGCTCGGCGGCGGCATCCGCAGCATGGCGACGATCGACGCGTGGCTTGCCGCCGGCGTCGCGCGCGTCGTGCTTGGCACCGTCGCGGTGAAGGACCCGGCGCTGGTCCGCGCCGCCTGCAAGGCGTGGCCGGGCAAGGTCGCGCTCGGCATCGACGCGCGCGGCGGCCGGGTCGCCGTCGAAGGCTGGGCCGAAATCTCGGAAATCGCTGCGCGCGACCTGGCGCTCCGCTTCGAGGACGCCGGCGCGGCGGCGATCGTCTACACCGACATCGACCGGGACGGTGTGCTGCAGGGCCCCAACGTCGCGGCGACCGCAGCGCTGGCCAAGGCAGTTACGACGCCGGTGATCGCGAGCGGCGGCGTCTCCTCGATCGCCGACCTCCGGGCGCTGGCGGCGGAACCGGGGATCGCCGGCGCCATCGTCGGCCGCGCGCTCTACGATGGGCGCATCGACCTCGCAGAGGCCCTGGCCATGCTCGCGAGCGAAAATACGAAAGTCGGTGCATGCTGAAGATCCGCATCATCCCCTGTCTCGACGTGCATGCCGGCCGCGTGGTCAAGGGCGTGCGCTTCGTCGACCTGGTCGACGCCGGCGATCCGGTCGCGCAGGCCAAGGTCTACGATGCGGCGGGCGCGGACGAGCTCTGCTTCCTCGATATCACTGCCTCGCACGAGAACCGCGAGACGATCTACGACGTGGTGCGCGGCACGGCGGAGCAGTGCTTCATGCCGCTCACCGTCGGCGGCGGAGTGCGGACGGTCGAGGACATCCGGAAGTTGCTGCTGGCGGGCGCCGACAAGGTCTCGATCAACACGGCGGCGGTGCATCGGCCGGAATTCGTCGCCGAGGCGTCCGAGCGCTTCGGCGCGCAGTGCATCGTCGTCGCCATCGACGCGAAGGCGACCGGCCCCGGCAAATGGGAGATCTTCACCCATGGCGGCCGCAAGGCGACCGGGCTCGATGCCGTCGCCTGGGCCGAGCGCATGGTGAGCCTTGGCGCGGGCGAGATTCTGCTGACCTCGATGGACCGGGACGGCACCAAGGCCGGCTTCGACAACGCGCTGAACCGCATCGTGGCTGATCGCATCCCGGTACCGCTGATCGCCAGCGGCGGCGTCGGCACGCTGGATCATTTCGTGGACGGCGTGCGCGACGGGCATGCGTCGGCCGTCCTCGCCGCCTCGATCTTCCATTTCGGCGAATACACCATTGCCCAGGCGAAAGCCCATATGGCGGCGGCGGGCATCCCCGTTCGTGCCTGACACGATGTGGAATTTCTGATAGTTACCTTCCTGACCGACATTTCTGGAGGCGAACCGTGGCAGCCGATAACGGACGGGCCGCCAAGGCCCATATCCTGGACGAGCTCTACGCGGTGATCGAAAGCCGCAAGGGTGCCGACCCGAACACCTCGCGCACCGCGCAGCTGTTCCACCGCGGCGTCGCCAAGATCGCCCAGAAGGTGGGCGAGGAGGCGGTGGAGACGGTGATCGAGGGCATGCGCGGCGACACGGAGCGGCTGGCGGAGGAGAGCGCCGACCTGCTCTATCACCTGCTCGTGCTCTGGGCCGACCAGGACCTGAAGCCCGAGGCGGTGTGGACGGCGCTGGCCAAGCGGCGCGAGACATCGACGATGGTTCAGGGCAAGCCGGGCTAAGCGGAGGCAACGATGCGCTACGATCCGCAAAACATCTTCGCGAAAATCCTGCGCGGCGAGATTCCCTGCGACAAGGTCTTCGAGAACGATCATGCCCTGGCCTTCAAGGACATTCAGCCGAAGGCGCCGGTGCACGTGCTGATCATCCCGAAGGGCGCCTATGTCTCGAGCTCCGACTTCGCGGAGCAGGCGAGCGCCGAGGAGATCGCCGGCTTCATGCGCGCGATCCACGCCGTGGCCGGGAAGACCGGCGTGACCGAGTCCGGCTACCGCCTGATCGCCAACACCGGTGCGCACGGGTGCCAGGAGGTGCCGCACTTCCACGTCCATCTCGTCGGCGGCAAGCCGCTCGGCGCGATGCTGCCCTCGGCGCGGTAGGTGCCGATGTTGCACGAATACCGTGCGTCCTTCGGCAGGCTCAGGATAAGGTGGAGTCTTCGCGGCATTGAGAAAAGCCTCATGCTGAGCGTGTCGAAGCACGCACGACGCTAATCCCGATTACCCCCCGACCATGACATGTGCGCCGCCGTCGACCGCGAGCGACACGCCGGTGATGAAGCGAGCCTCGTCGGAGGCCAGGAACAGCGCGGCATAAGCGACGTCCCAGGCCGTGCCCATGCGCCGGCCGAGCGGCACGCGCGCGTCGCGGTCGGCGATCACCTGTTCGCGCGACTTGCCCGACGACTTGACCCGCGCCTCGACCGCCATCGGCGTGTTCATCAGCCCCGGCAGGATGACGTTGGCGCGGATGCCGTCGCCGGCATAGGTGTAGGCGATCTGCTCGGTCAGCGCGATGACGCCGGCCTTCGACGTCTTGTAGGCGACGTAAGGATAGCTCTCCCAAGCCGCCAGCGAGGAGATGCTGACGATCGACCCGCTCTGCTGCTTCTTCATGACCGGCAGCACATGTTTGCAGGTGATCACCATGCCGCGCAGGTTGATCGCGGTGACCCGGTCGAAGGCCTCGGGCGTGATCGCCTCGATCGGCGCGTCGCCGCCGGCGAGGCTGAGGCCGACGTTGTTGTGCAGCACGTCGATGCGGCCCCACCTGGCGACGCAGCCCTCGACCATCTTCCTGACAGCCGCCTCATCGGTGATGTCGGCGGCCGCCGCCGCCGCGACGCCGCCTTCCTTCTCGATCATCGCGACCGTGTCCTGCGCGGAGGCGAGGTCGCGGTCGACCGCCCAGACCTTGGCGCCTTCGCGCGCGAACAGCAGCGCCGTCGCCCGCCCGTTGCCGATGGTGGCGCCCGGCGTCTGCCCCGCGCCGACAATGATGGCGATCTTGTCCTTGAGCCGCATGGCCTACTCTCCTCCGTGCTCTTGCCGCACTGCGGATAGCACGGCGCGGGGGGACGGCGCAAAATCAGGCGGCGCGCGCGGCGGCCGTGTCGTCGTCGCGCAACACCCGCACGCCCTGCAGCGTTCGCCGGACCAGGCCTTCCGCCTCGAGCCATTTCACGTCGCGCGAGAGCGTCTTCACGCTTTTGCCGGCGTAGGCTTCGGCGAGCTTCGGGGTCATGTAGCGCAGGCGGCCGATACGGACCGGCGCCGTTTCGTCGGCCAGCGCCTCGACCAGCATGCGCCGGCGGCGGTCGCCCGCGCGGGTCCGGCCGTCGAAAGCGTCGGCGATGCGGTCGCGCCAGACGTTGCCCTGCTGCGCCGCACCGATCGCCGCGATCTGGCGGCCGAGGCCGGCGGAGATCCCGTCGACCGCATAGGCGATGAAGGCGAAGGTGGCGCCGCCCGGCTCGGCGGCTTCGGCGATCAGCTCGGCATACCGCTCCGCCGTGGCGGCGAAATGCTCCGCCGGCAGGTGCGCCACCATCGCCGGCAGGCCGGCGGCCCGCAGGAGCCGGTAGCCGGCGAGCCGCGCCGTCGCCTCGTTGCAGTGGCGGAACGGGCTCAGCCGCAGCAGGAACAGGTGCGCGCCCAGCGCCCGCAGCGCCGCGGTCTGCACTTCCTCGCCGTGCGCGGCCTCGAATTCGGGCCCGTTGAGCCAGGCGCAGAGCTGGTTGAGACGGCCCCAGCTTCCCGGCCCGTCGGCGAGCTGGCCGGCGAGCGAGGGATCGGTGTCGGCATCGTCGTCCGCGCCGTCGAGCAGGCCCGCTGCGCGGGCGAACTCGCCGAGCGCGGCGTTGTCTGCGCAGAGCGTTTGCGGGGTCAGCCTGCCCTGCCCCGCCGCTTCCTGCCGGTCGATGTCGTCATAGAGCGCTGCGAGCGCCGCCGCCGCGTCCGGGTCGATCGCGGACTGGCCCGCGACCTCGGCCTCCGCGGCCAGGGTGCTGCGCGCCGCCTGGGTCCGCCAGTCCCGGGCGGTCGCCGCGGTGGTCCCGGGGGCCGACGGAAGCCGCCGGAGCACGTCGCCATAGGCCTCGAGCCGGCCGAGCGCGGCCCACAGCCGGACCGGGGCGCGGCCGATATCGACGCGGAAGGATTGCCAAGGCGTGCGCATGCGGGGTAGCCCCAATGTCCACCGGCTATGTCTAGTCCACCGGATTCTAATCGTGACGGTTTATCAATTCGTTAACGGCGGACCGAGCGGCACTTCGCCCAGCGGAATGTCCGCCGCCGGCGGGGCCATGAAATGGCCACACAGTCAAAATCATCTTGTCACGATTGACTGGTAGGGATGTCGCTGCCGGCACCCTCCCGATCCCCTCTGCGGACAGTGTCGGTCGACGGGGGCCGGGCGCGAGTCGCCGCCGCGCCCGGACCTCGACCACCTCTTGGCCGGCAATCCGGAAGGCCCGGCTTAGGCCGGCCTGACCTAATCGATCATGCCCTACGGTCCGGCAGGCCCGATGCGATGGGCATTTTGCCGCACTGCAAAAAATTGCCGCACGGTTAACCACGTCTAAACAAATGACGTGTTGAATTGCCGTGTCCGCGTCCAAAAAAGAGCAATTCTATGTACAGAACGATCAATACGATTGTTTTTGCAATATTTTTCTCCTTTTTAGCAACAGCGCATGCGGCCGAGGCGCCGCCGCAGCCGGATATCGGGATGCTCGACAATGCCCTGATCGACGGCATCCGCGGCTGGGCGAACACGCCGGTCGTGCACCTGACGCTCGAGGAGCGCAACCGCAAGAACGCGTCGCTCGACCAGGCGAAGATCGACGCGCTCGACAAGCGCTGGCGCGCCGAGCGGGAGGCGACGGACCAGCCCCTGATCACCGCCGTGCTGAGCAGCCCGCTGTCGGGATACCTGACGCGCATCCAGGCCAACTCGCTCGGTCTCTATTCCGAGCTCTTCGTCATCGACGCCAAGGGGCTGAATGCCGGACAGAGCGCAATCACGTCGGATTATTGGCAGGGCGACGAGGCGAAGTGGCAGAAGACCTTCCCCGTCGGACCCGACGCCGTGTTCATCGACAATCCGGAGTTCCACAAGGAGACCGGCACCTGGCGGGCGCAGATCAACCTGACGCTCGCCAAGGCCGGCCAGCCGATCGGCTCGATCACCGTCGAGGTCAACATGACCGAGCTTGAGCGCCGCCGCGCGTTCAAGACGGCGCAGAACTAGGAGCCGGCCGTCATGCGCTTCATCAATTCGCTCCGCATCTCGCACAAGCTGCTCGGCGCCTTCGCGGTGCTCATCGTCATCATCGCCGCGGTCGGCGCGACCACGCTCGTGCAGGTCAACCGCGTGCGCACCGCGTCGGCCGATTCGGCCAAGGTCGAGCACATCGTCGCCCTGCTCGGAAAAGTCGACGAGGCAGCCGGAGGGCAGCTCCTCCATATCCGCGGCCTGATCCTGACCGGCGACCGCGACAACATCCAGAAATACAAGGAAGCGGGAACCGAGCTCGACAAGAACTTCGAGCAATTGAAGGCGACTGTCGAAGACTCCCGCATCCGCCAGCGTCTCGATGCGCTTCGCGGCACGGTCAACGACTGGCAGCAGAAGGTGGCGCAGCGCCAGATCGACTTGATGCGGGCGCCGCTCACGGTCGACGAAGCGCGCGTGATGGAGGCGAACGGCGCCGGCGAGCGGTTCCTCGAAGCTTTCAGCCACGAGCTGAACGGCATCTTCGAGGTAGCCGAGGCCGAGGTCGCCAAGAACAACGCGGCCACCGGTACGGCCATCTCGACGACGATCACCGCCGCCATCGTCGGACTGGTGGTCAGCACGCTGTTCTCCATCGCCGCCGGCTACTTCCTCGCCCGCGGCATATCGGTGCCGATCGGCGCCTTGACCGGCGTGATGCAGCGCCTGGCCCAGAAGGACTATTCCGGCGACATCCCCGGCGCCGGCCGCGGCGACGAGATCGGCCAGATGGCGCACACGGTCGGGGTCTTCAAGCAGGGCATGATCGAGAACGACCGCCTCGAAGCCGAAGCGAAGCGCCAGCAGCAGGCGGAGCTCGAGCGCGGCCGCAAGCTGCAGGAGCTGACCCAGCGCTTCGACGCCGACGTGTCGGAGATGATGCGGGCGCTCGCTGCCGCCGCGACCGAGCTGCGCAGCACCGCGGAATCGCTCACCTCGCTTGCCGACGGATCGAGCAAGCGGGCGACGGAAGCCGCCGCCTCGTCGGAGGTCACGTCGTCCAACGTGCAGATGGTGGCGACGGCGGGGACCGAGCTGTCCTCCTCGATCGCCGAGATCTCGCGGCAGGTCGCGGCGTCGAACGACCTCGCCCGCACCGCGCGCGACGAGGCGGAGTCATCCAACAGCGCCGTCGAGGCATTGGTCGAGGACGCAACCCGCATCGGCGAGGTGATTACGCTGATCCGCGACATCGCCGCGCAGACCAACCTGCTGGCGCTCAACGCGACAATCGAATCCGCCCGTGCCGGAGAAGCCGGCAAGGGCTTCGCCGTCGTGGCGCAGGAAGTCAAGAACCTCGCCAACGAGACGGCGAAGGCGACCGAGGACATCGAGAACCAGGTCGCGCGCATCCAGGAGCGCACCCAGACCGCGGTTACCGCGATCCGCGCGATCGCCCAGCGCATCATCGAGATGGAAGGCGTCATCTCCTCGGTTGCGGCGGCGGTCGAGCAGCAGGATTCGGCGACGCGCGAAATCTCGCGCAACGTCGAGGAGGTCGCCACCGCGGCGTCGAGCATGAACGACAGCATGACCGCCGTCCGCGATGCCGCCGAGCGCACCGGCGAATCCTCCGGCGACGTCCTTGTCACCTCCGAGGAGCTGTCGAAGCAGGCGGAGAAATTGAAGCTCGCCGTCGACACCTTCCTCGGCGACGTGCGCGCCGCTTAGGCGCACAGATCACGGGCAAGGACGCCGTCCCGGCTTCGGCCGCGGCGGCGTTCTTGCGCCGGGCGGCAGTCTATGTCCCAGGCGCCTTGCGCGCGGCGTCGACGAGCTGGAAGCGCCAGCCGTCCGGATCGCGCAGCTCGACCGTGGTCCGGCCCGTCGGCTCGATGAACTTCGGACCCCGCGTGATTCCGACGCCCTTGCCCTGGAGCTGCTCGTAGGCCGCCTTGGCGTTGTCCACTTTGAGCGCGATGTGGTTGATGCCGATCACCTCCTCGCCGCCGACCTGGTGGATCTCGAAGATGGTCTGGTTCTCGCCCGGCAGCTTCATCTCCGCCGCGTCGCCGTGATGCTTGGTGCGCGCCACAAGCTCGAAGCCGAGCTTCTGGAAGAAGGTCACGAACTGCTCGACGTCCCGGACGATCAGCTCGATATGGTCGATTCCTCGAATCATTGCCTGCGCCCTCCCTGTAGGATTTTCTCGATCGGAATATTTGGCGCCCGATCGGTGGCGGAGGCAAATCGGCCGCCCCGGCCCCGGCGCTTATTTCTTGATCAGCAGAACGACGCCGCTGAAAAGCAGCAGGACGCTGATGATGCGCGCATACGTGGCGGCCGATATCGTCGAGTGGACGCGTCCGCCGAGCCACAGCCCGGCCGCGACAAGCGGCAGCCCGGCCAGGATCGCCCATGCGACGTTACCGGCGAAAAAGCCGAAGGACGCGAAAGCCGCAAGCCGGATCGCGCCGTCGATCAGGAAATTCGCGGCGAACGTTGCGCGGAAGACGTCTTTGCCCAACTGGCGCAGGCCGAAATAGATGACATAAAATGGTCCGCCCGTGCCGAAGAGCGTTCCGACCACGCCGCCGAAGAAGCCGAACGGCGCCGCGAAGAGCCGCGATCCGCGCAGTTCCGGCAGCGGGAGGATCTGATACACCGCGTAGACGATGACGAACACGCCAAGCGCCTGTTGCAGCGTCGTCGACGCAAGCGACTGAAGCAAGGTGAGCCCCAGCGCGACGCCGGCAAGCGTGAACGGGATGAGCACCAGCTCTTCGCGCCATGCGATCTTGTCGCGGTTGCGAATGCCCTGGCTCGCAGATCCGAGATAGTCGAACAACACGACCGCCGGCACCACGGCCTGTACGGGGAACATCATCGCCAGCAGCGGAACGGCGATCAGCCCGGACCCGAAGCCGGCAATTCCGCGCGTCAAATACGCGACGAGGAGCACCGCTCCGGCGAAGATCCACTCGAGCTGGAAATCCACGCGAGGCTTCTAGGCGGCTGATTCCAATGCGGTCCCGCCGGTTCGGCGAACCCAGAGGCGGATGAGATGGCGCCCTTGATCGGCACCGTTCGCATTCTCGAACCGCGTGCGGGCATGAGCGATGACGCGGTTGTTCAGGAACTCGATTTGCCCGGGAGCCAGATAGAAGTCGAAATAATGATCCGGCGTCTCGATCGCCGCCCTGAGCGCATCGAGCGCGGCAAGCGTGCGGTCGTCCAGCGGCGACTGCATCAGCCGATGGCCCTGCTTGACGTAGTCGTCATAGTAGCGCGCCTCGATCCCATTGCCCCGCGACTCGAAGATCGGACGCCGGCTGCACGGCGGCTCGCCTTGGGCATGCTCGGCCTGACGATCCCACCAAAGGGGCTTGTAGAGCTGTTCGAGCAGATCCGGCGCCTGCTCGAGAAGCCGGTCGTGCGCCGTTGCCAGGCTGGATACGCGGCTCATGCCGCCCTGTGCCGCCTGCCGCAGGCACGCCAGGACGGCGATTTCCGGCGTCCCGGATAGCCATCCGCCGTCGGTGTGAAACTCCTGCTCGAGATTTGTGATCGACCTGCGGACGCCATGCGTCAGCTTCTTGCCCTTGTCCTGGACGTCGTAGAGTCGCGTGCCGCCGAATTTCTGCTCGACGATCGGCCCCAGCAGGCCGGTCATCAGCCATGCGATGGAACGGGTCTCAGGCACGCCCCAGCGCTCGACGGGCAGCCGATCGAGCACGGCAAAGCCGATGCCGGCAAATATACGGTCGCGGATATCCGCCATCAGCCTCGCGGTCGCACGCAGGTCGAATTCCCCCGCATCGGGCATCCCGGCATTTGGGGCGCGGCCCGCCACAGCGTCCGCGACGCGATCCAGCTCCGCCTCGACCGCGCCCGTCAGCGAAACGTAGCCGCCGCCGTCCTCGAGATCCGCACGCTTCCAGGTAAAGCCGACGCCAGAGATGCTATCGCGGAAGCGCCGGCGTTTCGCATGCGCCTCGACAGGAATATTCGAATTGTTTGACCGCATCGCCCCGATCCAGGGTTCTTGTCCGATTCTTCGTGCCGCCGCGAAAGGTGACCGTTGCAATGGATAGCCGGCACTGCGGGCCCGCAGTGTGCGGCCACCGGGTTGAATTGACAACGTCAAATATGAACAACCCTGCCACGAATTAGTGGAACGAATACCTAAATGCAAACCCCGCCGTCGATCGTCAGTTGGTCGCCGTCGCGCGGCAACGGGACGACCTGCCTGATCCATGGGCGGCGGGCGGATTTCCGCCCGTAATCAGGGCAAAGCGGAGTCGCGTTAACCGTTGGTTAATCGCGTGAACTCTAAAGTAAGCCCGCCAATTATCCAGATTGAAACGGTCAAATTACGCGGGCCAGATCGTTCGCGATTGCCGAATTGGACATCGATCGCAAATGCCACGCAGAGCACAGCGAAAGGACGAGAGCATGTCGGCAGCAAAATGGCTCCTGGTCATTCCGGCCTGCGCGCTT
>Ga0299907_10003487_pt1 | contig 10075 bp, 13 predicted proteins | sample RVTome_16_FD_198680 | JGI IMG/M metagenome (GOLD analysis project Ga0299907, IMG submission 198680) | Soil microbial communities from uranium-contaminated site in the Upper Colorado River Basin, Wyoming, United States - RVT152D67 (version 2) ... | reverse complement strand
CGGGACGGGTGCGGGACCATCGACCCTAGGCTTTGAGCGCGAGCCAGGGTCGTGCCCTTCGCATCCGTCAGGTCGCCGCCTACCTCCAGGTCTCACACCAGCGCGTGGCGCAGAGGTACGCCGAAGGGAAGCTCCCAGAGCCTGAGCGCGTCGACGGCATCGGCCCGACGTGGAGCCCCGCGACGATCGAGCGATGGGCCGACGGGAGTGGTGGGCGTGCTTCGCCCCTGAACCTCTCCGGCTCTCTGAGGGCGGATGGGTCGCAAACGTCGAACTGATGAGGGCCTTCCTTCCCGGGGCAGTGGTGTCGGGGACCTAGCTCCCGGCTGGCTGACCGAACGTCTGCGGCCAGCCGAACAGCTCGCACATCCGGTCGTAGGTGTCGAAGCTCGGCCAACGCTCGCCAGCCTCAAGCTCACGGTACTCGGATGGTCGGACGTCGAAGTGTGCTGCCGCCTGCACGACGGACAGGCCCCACCGCTCTCGATCCCTCCGGAGCTTGTCAGCGAACACCGTCACGAAGGGCGAGCGTACGTCAGGCTGCGGACGCCTTAAGCCTCCGCCATGCCGTCGACCGGCTGACGCCGTGAGCGGCCGCGTTGTTTGCGATCGGACCACGGTGGCCACCACCAGGGTCGGGTCCTCGCAGCTGAAAACGTTTCACGCGATCCCGGCGGGCGAGCAGCTCCCCGCCCGGCACCAGCGTGCTCCGCGGCACTTGCCCCCACCTCTTGGCGGAGCGCATCATGCCCCTGCCAGCCAGAGGAAGGGGGAGCCATGTCAGACGCGCGATGGGAGCGACTGGGCGCCGCCACCGGCATCGTCTTCGTAGTCCTTACGGTACTCGCGCTGTTCATCGGAGGACAGCCGGGAGCGGCTCCGGACGTGGTCCAGTATTTCATCGACAATCGGGGGCGCCTGCTGGTCCAGAGCTTCCTGGCCGGCCTGGCCTCGATCTTCTTCCTGTGGTTCCTGGGTAGCGTTCGGAGCTACCTGCGTGCGGCCGAGGGGGGCACCGGGCGGCTGTCGGCCGTGGCGTTCGCCGGTGGGATCCTCACCATGGGGTTGCTGATGTTCAGCCTAGTAGTGAGCTACGCTCTGGCGGACGGCATGGCCAGGCTCTCCCCCCCGGATACGAGCAGGGCATTTTACGCCCTGGTCGTGGAGGCTTCCGACTTGGTCTTCTTCCCGGTGGTGGTGCTCACGGGCGCCTCGGCGGTGGTCGTCCTCCGGACCAAGGCCCTTCCGGGCTGGCTGGGGTGGTTCGGCGGGGCAGTCGCTGTGGCCTCCCTGACCCGGGGGACAGCGTTCTTCGTCGAGAGCGGTCCGTTCTCCAGCGGCGGCGTGCTCGAGCCTGTGGTGGTTGCCGCATTCCTCCTGTGGCTCCTTCTGACGAGCATCATTCTCGTCCGGCGGGTGGGCCGAACGGGAGAGCCGCCCCCGGCCAGTGCCTGAACCGCGCTGAGAGAATCCATGCCGCGACGCTGGACCGGGTTCGCGCAGGTGGGAACGCTTCACGGCCTCACGACGCTCCAGGAGCTGCTCCCGCACGGCTCGGGCGTATCGCGATCCTCGAGCCCCTCCCGGGAGCCTGGACGTCGCCAGGTGTGGATCGCGGGCTCGTACGCTCGCTAGGCCTCGATCCTCGCCTGCAGACGGTCGGGGCGCGTCCACTCGAGCTCGGCGATCTGCTCATCGACGGGAAGATGCACGTGGCTTCCGTCGGTGAGACGGTTGGGGACCCTTCGTTTGCGATGCTGCGTCCGGAAGGGAACAATGGACAACGTGCAGAAACTCTCACTTGACTCCCTCGCTCGCCAAGAACTCAAGCGAGCAGCCAACACTGAGAGCGGCCGGAGCGCAGAAACGATTGTCGGTGGACACGCAAATGTGCTGCGTCAGACGGTTATCGCCATGATGAAGGGCGTCGTCCACAACGAGCACGAGAGTCCGGGCGAGGCGACGGTGCAGGTCTTGCACGGACGCGTCCGGATGTCGGCCGGCGATTCGTCCTGGGAGGGTCGCACAGGAACGGTGCTCATCGTGCCGGACGCACGCCACTCGCTCGAGGCGTTGGAAGACGCAGCCATTCTGCTAACCGTGGCGAAGCCAGGCTGACGTAGTCGGCGCTAGAGCCGCCACGCGACCTGACCGACCGACCAGCCCGCCCGTCGACGGTCGTCCTCGAGCATCCCCGGGAGCATCGCCACGGGGTGGACCCTAACGGGGCTCCCTGTCAGAACGCTCACCGCCCGCGTCGAGTCGTCTCTCGGATCACGGCCGCGGATGTGCGAGCGATGGTCGCCGAGGAGACCGCGGCGGGGACGCTCTCACCGAGCGCCGTTCGGCGGCACGCGATCATCCTGGGGACGATCCTCGGCGCTGCGGTCGATGACACTCCCCCACGGCTCGTCCGGAATCCCGTCCGCGGCGTGAAGCTCCCGCTGAGATGGCCCGGACGATGCGATTCCTCGAGCCTGAGCAACTCGCGGCCCTCGCCGACGCCCATCCTGTGTTCTACCGGCCCCACGTCCTCACAGCCGGCTACGTTGGTCTCCGGTGGGGCGAGCTTGTCGGCCTCGCGCTCGAGAACGTCGACCTCCTGCGGCGAACGATCCGCGTCGAGCGCCAGCTGCTCGAGGTCGGGGGCGCCGTGCGCTTCGGACCGCCGAACGAGGGCCGGCGTTCGGACGGTCACGATGCCGCGGGCTCTCGGGGAGATACTCGCCGAGCACTTCGCGTCGGGCGCCGGTGCAGTCCTCCCGGCTCGCGTTCCCAGGGCCAAAGGGCGCCCTGCTGCGGCGGTCGAACTTCCGCCGGGTCTGGACGAAGGCTCGCACGCGGGCCGGGTTCGACGGCGGGCCGCTCGATGGGCTCGTCTTCCACGAGCTTCGGCACACGGCCGCGGCGCTCGCGATCGCGCAAGGCGCCCATCCGCTGGCCATCAAGGAACGGCTCGGGCACTCCTCGACCACGGTCACGATGGACGGATACGGGGGCCTGTTCCCTGCCTCGAGGAGGCCATCGGGGACGGCTTGGACGCGGTGTTGCGCGAGTCTCTCGCGGGACCAACGCGGGACGGCGGCGAGACCGTGGCGCGTTTGTGCACGTCAGAGGGCTAGAGCCCCAGCCTTCCAAGCTGGTGGTGCGGGTTCGATTCCCGTCACTCGCTCGTCTGGTTGGCTCAGTAACGCCGTTAGTGTCGTCCGCCGAGTGCAAGCCTAGGTTGGCCCCGACGACGAGCGTCGGGGCCAACGAAGGACTTCTCTAGTGCCTGTTCGGGTTGGGAGGAAGGAATGTTCTGTTCGGGTTGCAAGCCACGCCGGGATTGAGCTCATGCGGATCGACGAGACCGAGCCTCAGCTCCTGCCCGTACGACTGCGATCGACCGCCAGGGCCGTTCGCCGGGTCCAAGCCGAGGGGGTCGTCATTCAATCCCGAGAAGGAGCACCAAGACACACCTTGATTCTGGTTTGAGTTCACGCCGCTTCCGGTTACCTCACCCGCGAGAGCAGCGTTAGCGCCTACTGCCATAACTGCCACACAGATCGCAGCCCCAAGCAATCGCTTCTTGCCCATATCCCCTCCCCTATCCGCCCATCGATGTAGGGCAGGCAACCTACACAATCAAGCTCCGCTTGGTCAAGGCTCGTACCAACAGCAGGTCTCGCACTCAGCACGCCAGGGTCGCTCGTCTACGCACTCCGCGTGTGAGGCGCTGGTAGCGGAGGAGGACGACCCCGTTGCCGAAGGTCCGGGTCTCGGCAAGCTGGAGTTCGATCTTGACGTCTGATGCCGGGAACAGGGGCTTGCCCCGACCGATGACGACCGGGTGGACGTAGAGGCGGTACTCGTCGATCAGGTCGTGTCGCATGAAGGCTGCGGCGATGTCGGCCCCGCCGAGGGCCAGATCCCCGCCGGCCTGTGCCTTGAGCTCCATGACCTCTTCTGCGACGACGTCTCGGACCACGGTGGTGTTCCAGTCGGACCGCTCCAGGGTTCTGGAGTACACGATCTTGGGCATGTCCCTCCAGATGCGGGCGAACTCGACCATGGGCCCGGTGCTCGTGGGGTCCGTGTCGGCCGTCGGCCAGAATCCGGCCATCAGCTGATGGGTGACACGTCCGCTCAGGAACGCGCCCATCGCGCTGAGCTGCTCGTTGAAGTGGGTGTGCAGCTCATCATCGACCATGTGCCAATCGAGCTCACGGTCCGGTCCCTCGATGAAGCCATCGAGAGAAACCGACATCATCAGGATGATCTTCCTCATCGGTCGGCCTTCCCGGTAGGCATCGCCTCAACGGCGTGAGACGGCTGCGTTCTCCCCGATCCTCGTCTTCATGATCTTCTTCACGAGTGCGGTGGGGAGGGGCCTGTCGACGGTGAAACGGATCGTCCCTTTCCCCGAGAAAAAGGGCTTCAGCTCGTCCCCGCATGCCTCGATGACCGCCTCGCTGGCTGGGAAGAGGCTGCAGTGGTCCTTGAACGCCGCGAACGACACGAGGAACCGACCATGGAGCTTGAAGGCCGGCATCTGGTAGCTGATCGCCTCGGTCGCCTCGGGCGCGGCGGCCTTGATCGTCTTCCGAAGCTTCTCCAGCGTGGCCCGCGGGGCCTCTGGAAGGCCGGCCAGGTAGTCATCGACGCTGGTTGGTGTTGCCATGCCAGCCTCCTTCGTGAGACAGACGACCCCTCAAGGAATCGTCCCACACCTCGGCATGACTAGACACTATGAGTCACTCCGTCATCGGCTGCCTCGCCCGAAGTGGAGACCAGAGGGCCGATGTCGTAGGCCATCCGGCTTTCGTATGGTGCCACCCAGAAGGCCCACCCCCAAGAATGATGGAGGCAACGAGTGCTGGATGACGACGTATCGGTGACGATCGAGGCAGCCGCTGAACTGGCGGGCGTCGATGTGCAGACAATGAGGGAATGGTCAGCATCTGGCTCGCTTCGGATCGAGCGGCGGGGGGACATGGAAGTGGTTCACCTCGAGCGCGTGAACGTCCTTGCATCAACGTTCAAGCGACGGGTCGGGGCACAGAGACTCCAGCGTGACTCACTTCGGGCACGTCTGCGAGACACGACACCGACCGAGTCTTCCGACCATGTCGAGGTGTTGCAAGAGCTCGTCCGGGAACGGCGAAAGTAGACAGCACGTCATCGGATCGGGGCGGCCAGAGCCGCTGCCGATCGGTGCCATCTCCACTTCGCTCCGCACTCGTTGCACGTGAGCCGGCGAACCCATGCTCCGCCCAAAAGCACTCCCACCGCCACGATCGAATCAGATCCACAGTCCGGGCAGTGATCACGATCACTCATACCTTGAGTCTCGGTGCCTTCCGGGTCGTGATGTAGCTCCGGGGCAGAAATCGGGCGAATGCCCCGCTATGGGGCCAGAGCGCGCCGCACCACCTCGAGTCGCTCGGGCACCAGGCGGAAGAACGCCCACCGACCGCGTTGCTCCCGCTCGAGCAGTCCGGCATCCGCGAGCACCTTCAGATGGTGACTCACGGTCGGCTGACTGAGCTCCATCGGCTCCGTGAGGTTGCACACGCACGCCTCGCGACCCTCGGTGGCGGCGATGATGCTGAGCAGACGCAAGCGGGCGGGGTCGGCGACCACCCGGAGCGCCGCGGCCATCTCCTCCGCTTCGCCTCGTTCGAGTGGCTCGCGCAAGAGCGGTGGGCAACAGTCCTCGTCGATCACCCCGATCAGCCTCATGGCTATACATTGACGGCGGTCGATACGGTGTGTCAACATATCGACGCGTATCGATGCGAACGGAGACCCCTTTTTGAGAGGAGGTGTCGGCATGGCGATCATGGCGATCATGGACCCTGACTGTCCACCGGATTGCTGCCCGCCTGGTTGCTGCTGACAGGCCCGGAGAGGGACCTGGCTGCCGGGCCCCGCACCGCAGGGTCCGGCCGCCGGGTCATCCGCGCACGCTCAGCCGACGTACCCCTCCACTGTTCGCTCGTCGCGAACTTGAGCCTCGTCCGGGTCAAGCCCTGCGGACCTTCGGGCCCGACGCTGGTGCAGAAGGTCCCAACACTGGTCGAGCATCACTTCGAGATGCTTCAACCGCTCGCGATCTTGGTTGGTGGCCTCCCCGCGAGACTCCTTCTCGAAGAGCTCGTGTTCCTCGTGCGAGAGCTCGTTGATCCTGTCGGTGACGCTCTTGTCCTCCATGCCTCTCCCCCCGCGGCCTCGCGACGGGCACCGGGCCACACACCCGCGCTCAACGATCCACGATACTCCTCGATCGAACGTTCGATAGCCCTACTCGCGAGGCTGAGGGGCTACCCTTTCGTGCGGCGCCGGTAGCTCAGCCCGGATAGAGCGGGGGACTTCTAATCCTCAGGCCGCAGGTTCGAATCCTGCCCGGCGCGCGAACGTAGCTGACGCTGAGAGTTGAGAGGATGGTCCCCATGTCCACGGTGAACGAGACCTCCCTGCCGGGGCTGGGGATCCGATTCGAGTTCACGACGAAGGAGGGCGTCCGCCTCGGCGTGTTCCATCGTTCGGGCGGGCGACAGGACCTTCTCATATACGACCGAAACGACCCCGACACGTGTCGGGAGTCCGTCTCGCTCGACGACGAGGACGCGCGTACGCTCGCCGAGATCCTCGGCGGAACGCGCGTCGCCGAGGAGCTAGGGGGTCTGCAGCAGCGGATCGAAGGCCTGGCCATCGACTGGCTTCCCATCCCCGAGGCGACGCCGTACGCGGGAGGCACGATCGGTGACACCCGGGCCAGGACGCTCACCGGCGTCTCCGTCGTCGCCGTTCTCCGCGACGAGCAGGCGATCCCGGCCCCCGGCCCCGATCATCGCCTCGAGGCGGGAGACACCCTCGTAGTTGTCGGCACACCGAGAGGCATCGAACAGCTCGCCGTTCTGCTTCGCACCGGATAGCCCGTGGCCGACCCGACGTTCCTCCTCGAGCTGGGAGGAGTCATAGTGGGCCTGGCGGTCCTGTCCCGGATCGCCGCTCGCTTCCAGCTCCCGGCTGCTCCGCTGTTCCTGCTGGCAGGGCTCGCGTTCGGCCGTGGCGGCGTGTTGCCGCTCATCACCGCTGGAGAGTTCATCGAGCTCGGAGCCGAGATCGGCGTCATCTTCCTCCTGCTGATGCTGGGCGTCGAATACTCGGCAACCGACCTGATCTCCGGACTGCGACACAATGCTTCGTCCGGTGCCATCGACCTCGTCCTGAACTTCTCTCCAGGCTTCATCGCGGGCCTGCTCCTCGGTTGGAGCGTGGTCGGCGCCGTGTTCCTGGGCGGCATCACCTACGTCTCGTCGTCTGGGATCATCGCTCGGCTCTTGGACGACCTGGGCTGGGTAGGGAACCGCGAGACGTCCGTCGTGGTGGCGCTCTTGGTCATCGAGGACCTCGTCATGGCCGCCTATCTGTCGCTGATCGCCGTGCTCGTGAGCGGCGTGGGGATCGTCCAGGGTGCTTTGACGCTCGCGGTCGCACTGACGGCCGTCGCCGCCCTGATCCTTGCCGCGCGCCACTTTGGACACGGTCTGAGCGCCCTGATCTTCAGCCATTCCGATCAGACCATGGTTCTGTCGGTGGTCGGGATCACCTTCCTGGTCGCGGGGGTGGCGGAAGGTATCGGCATCTCTGCCGCAGTCGGCGCCTTCCTCGTGGGCCTGATGATGTCTGGCCCGGCGGCCGATCGGGCCCGGGACCTGCTCGGATCCATGAGGGACCTGTTCGCGGCCGTGTTCTTCGCGTTCTTCGGGCTCTCGATCGACCCGGGTTCGATCTCGCCGATCCTGGGTGTGGCCGCCGGCCTCGCGGCGGTGACAGCGGCAACGAAGGTCGCCACCGGGGTGTGGAGCGCGAAGCGGGCGGGCATGGGCGTGCGCGGCCGGATCCGAGCCGGCACGGCCCTGATCCCACGCGGCGAGTTCTCGATCGCCATCGCCGGGATCGGGGTCGCGGGAGCCGTCGAGCCGGAGCTGGCGCCGCTCGCGGGCGCCTACGTGCTCATCCTCGCCGTCACGGGACCGCTGATCGCGAAGGTGATCGACCCGATCGTTGTGTCGGCGCAGCGGCGAAGGCTGTCACGCGTACGCGCCTGATCGAAAGGCGGCGTCCGACACGGCTATTTCCCCTTGAGGCCGACCGAATAGATCCCCTGAACGCTCACCCTTGGTTCACCCCGCCGGTGAGCCCTGCTCCTTCCGGTCGTCGTGCCGCCTGGCCTGGGCGAGAGTGCGCTCCACCAGATCGGAGATCCGGGAGTTGTCGAAGCCTGCGATCGCGCTCCGGATCCGGTTGCTCAACGGCTCAACCCAATGCCGGGGAAGGGTCCCCCCGCCGAACGTCGCTCCGAAGATCGACCCCGACGTTGCGCCGGTGCAATCGGTGTCCCAGCCCCCTTCGACCGCCAGGCCGACGGTTCTCGAGAAATCGCCGTTTCCCCACAGGAGCGCCGCGGTGACGACGGTGGAGTTGTTGATCGTGTGCACGGAGCTGTAGCGCCCGTACCGCACTTCGATCTCGTCTCGGGCTTCGTCCCACGTCACGCCGCGATCGTGCAGATCGAGAACATGCCGCACCGCCTCCGCAAGGCGGGAGCGCTCGGGGATGAACCCGAGCGAGGACTCAACCGCCATCCGCAGGTCCGCAACGACGAAGCAGCAGGCGATCAGGGCGGAGGCCCACATCTCACCGTAGATCCCGTTCTGCGTGTGCGAGAGCGATGCGTCCTGGAAAGCCAGCTTCGAGGCAGCTCCGGGGTCGCCGGGTGAGACGTACCCCCACATGTCGCCCCTGATCTGGGCTCCGATCCACTCGCGATACGGGTTGCGGTACGTCGCGGTCTCGGGCGGACGGATCCCGTAGATGAGGTTCCGATACGCGGCTCGCTCGGCCGTGTAGGTCTGCGTGAAGGGAAGGTGGTCCTGCCACTCCTCCGCGACGTCGTCCGGGCCGAACCCGAAGGAGTGATGCTCGAGGACGTGCAGACCGAGGATCGTGTAGTCGGTGTCATCGTCGCGGGCCATGAATCGGATGTTCCCGCGGGTGGTCTCGGGCCAGCACCAGTTGAGCTCCAGGCCATCGGGGAACGGATCGAGCCGTGGGAGGTAGTCGTCGATCGGGTAGGCCCCCGCGGCCTCAAGGTACGCGCGGATCTTCTCTCTGCTCCAACCCTCCACGGGCTTGCCGAGGTTGCAGCCGGCGCACCGTCCCAGCCACGCTCCCATCAGCCTGTCGCGGAGGACGTCCTCGTCGATCGCCGGCACCGATGCCGTCGGCTCGGGGAGGGCCGCCTGGATGCCCCTCCAATCCGAGGGCTCCTCGTAGGGCCAGTCCGAAAGCAATGGTCGATGCTCGAGCTCGTCCAGCAGCCTCTCGCGTTCCCCGACCGAGCCGTTGGAGACGGCGTCCCGAACCGGCTCCTCCATGTCGCCGACGTCGAACCCCGACTCTCGGCGCTGGGCCAGCTCGTACGCCAGGATCTCAGCGAGATCCAAGACGTCGTGCACGGCTCCCCTTTCGTCTCAGCGCGCCCATGGTGCTGCTGTAATCAAACGCTAGTACACCTTCTCGGGAAACCCCTCGATATGCGGCCGGCCCGTCTACACTCGGCTGCCGTCGCCGAGAGGAGATGTCGTTGCGATTCGGTCTGGACATCGCCCAGCACCAGCTGACGTGGGAAGAGCTCGTCGCTCGAGCTCGGCTCGCAGAAGACGCGGGCCTCGACGGGGTCTGGGTCTTCGACCACTTCAAGGCGCTGTACGCAGACCCTCACGGGCCGGCGCTCGAGGCGTGGACGCTGCTCGCAGGTCTTGCGCGCGAGACCTCCCGGGTGCGGCTGGGCACCCTCGTGACCGGGATGACGCATCGCCACCCCTCGATGCTCGCCGCCCAGGTGGTCACGGTGGATCATCTCTCCGGCGGGCGTGTCGAATGCGCGGTGGGCGCCGCCTGGAACGAAGCGGAGCACCGGGAGCTCGGGATCCCGTTCCCAGCTGTCCACGAGCGGATGGATCGCCTGGAGGAAGGCGTGACGGTGTTGCGCCGGCTCTTCACCGAAGACGACGTGTCGTTC
>Ga0299907_10003486_pt1 | contig 10076 bp, 13 predicted proteins | sample RVTome_16_FD_198680 | JGI IMG/M metagenome (GOLD analysis project Ga0299907, IMG submission 198680) | Soil microbial communities from uranium-contaminated site in the Upper Colorado River Basin, Wyoming, United States - RVT152D67 (version 2) ... | reverse complement strand
GCTTCTTGGTCCCGACGAAGAGGATCGTGCCGCCCTTGCCGCCGAGCTCGCCGCCGAACTCGCTCGCCTGCTCGAGCAGCTTCTGCGTCTGGAGCAGGTCGATGATGTGGATCCCGTCGCGCTCGCCATGGATGTAGCGACCCATGCGAGGGTTCCAGCGCCGGGTCTGGTGGCCGAAATGGACGCCGGCCTCCAGCAGCTCTCTGAGTCCTACCTCGGACATCGTGACTTCCCTTCCGCTCGTGACTGAGCCCCGACGGGGCGGCGGGGACCCGGCGCGCGCCGGGCAGGGCCCCACCCCCTTCCGGCGGGGGTTGGTTTCCGATCGCAGGGGATTGTAGAGCGGCGGCTATGCGCGGCGCGCGCGCTCGAGGGCGCGCTCGAGGTCGGGCGGAAGCGCGGACTCGAACGTCATCTCCTCACCGCTGCGGGGGTGGCGGAAGCTGAGCCGGAACGCGTGCAGGAACTGGCGCTCGAGCCCGTGGCGGCCGGCATGCCCATAGCGCGGATCGCCGCACACGGGGTGCCCGATGGCGGCGAAGTGGGTGCGGATCTGGTGCGTTCGCCCTGTGTCGAGCCGGGCGTCGACCAAGGTGTCGGCGGGCAACGCCTCGACGACCTCGAAGTGCGTCCGCGCCTCGCGTGGCCGCCGACCGCCGACCGCCATGCGCTCGCGTACGCGGTGGTCGCGCCCCACCGGAGCGTCGATCGTGCCGGTGCGGGACGGAACGGCTCCCTCGACCAGGGCCCGGTAGTGGCGGCCCATCTCCCGGTTGCGCACCTGGCGCGCGAGCTCGCGATGGCCCTCCTCGCTCGCGGCCACTGCCATCAACCCGGACGTATCGCGATCGAGCCGGTGCACGATCCCCGGGCGCTCCGGCGGGCCCCCGGTCGCGGTGCCGGCGAGCCGGTCGACCAGGGTGTCGCCACGGTGGCCCGGGGCTCGGTGCACGACGAGGCCGGCGGGCTTGTCGACGACGATCACGTCCGCGTCCCTGTGGACGATCAGCGGCCGGTCACCCATCGGCGGCGCTCGGATGCGGGCGGTGGGTCAGGACGATGACCACGATCCCGACGACGATCGCCACGTCGGCGACGTTGAACGCGGGCCACGCCGGCGGGTCGAGGAAGTCGACGACCTCCCCCACGCGCACCCGGTCGACGAGATTGCCCGCGGCGCCTCCGACCAGCAAGCCGACGCCGATCCACAGCCCGGGCCGCGAAGGGTTGAGCGCGAAGTAGCCGAGGATCAACACCAGCGCTACGGCGGTGACCGCGAGCACGAAACCCTGGCCGTCGGCGAGCAGGCCGAACGCGATCCCGGTGTTGCGGACGTCGGCGAGCTCGAACCCGAGCACGAGGTCGACCCTCTCCCCCGGTCCGAGCGCGGACGCGGCGATCGCCTTCGAGACCTGGTCGACCGCGACCACCGCAAGGGCGAGGCCGAGCGCCCGCAGCCAGCCGCGAGCGCCGGCGCTCACTCGGCGATCAGGTTGACCACGACCGTCTGCGCGATCAGCAGCACCACGACCGCGATGATCGGGCTCAGGTCGAGCGCGAGGCCGCGCCCGCCCACGGGCGGCAGGACGCGACGGAACAGGTTCAGGTACGGGTCGGTGACCTGATGGATGAAGTCGACGACGGCGCGGAGGTAGCGGTTGTACGGCAGCCGCGGGATCCACGACAGCAGGATCCGGGCGAAGATCAGGATCAGGTAGACGAGGAACAGCGCCGAGACGTAGTCGGCGATGTCGTTGCGGGTGAGCGCGAGGAGCGTCGTCACCGGCGCATTCTCTCCAATGAGGCCCTGACCGCCTCGTGCACGGCAGCCTCGATATGCCGCTCGGCGAGCGCCTCGAGCCCGGCCTCGGTCGCGCCGCCGGGCGATGCCACCGCCTGCCTGAGCGCCTCCGGGTCGCGCTCGCGCAGCAGCTCCGCCGTGCCGGCGAGCGAGTCGACGACGAGCTCGTGGGATACGGGGTGGGGAAGCCCGGCGTCCGCTCCTGCGTGGGCGAGCGCTTCGGCGACGAGCGCGATGTAGGCCGGCGAGCACGACATCACTGCCGTGGCGGCGTCGATCGCGTCCTCGTCGATCGCCCACAGCGTGCCCAGACGCCCCAGAAGCCCCGTCAGGATCTGCTCGCGCTCCTCCGCGATGCCCCCTCCCCCGGGCACGTAGCAGATCACCCCGCGCCGGACCTCGACGGCGACGTTCGGCATCGCCCGCAGCGCATCGGTGTCCGGAAACGCGTCGCGGAGGGCCGCCGTGGAGACACCCGCCAGGACCGAGATCAGCGAGAAGCCGCCCGCGCCAAGCTCGGCCGCCGCCGTGTCGAGGGCCTTCGGCTTGAACGCGAGCACGACGACGTCCGACCGTTCGCGCAGCTCGCCGAGGCTCGCCGCCGCCTCGCCGCCGATCTCCTTGGCCAGCTCCCCGGCTCGCCCCGACCCCGCATCGACGAACACCATCGACTCCGCCGCGGGCGTCTCCCCCTCCTCGACCATCGCCCACCCCCGCGCCATCGCCGCGGCCATGTTGCCCGCTCCGGCGAACCCGATCCGCATCGCGCGAACACTACGGCACGGGCGCAGGCCCGCAGCGCCGGCCGCCGAGTGCTCCAGTTCGTACTCGATCGTGTACCGGAGGGAGCAGTCGAGCTGTCAGCTCTGGTTGAAGAAGCCCTTCTCGACCAGGCGCGCCTGCTGCTCGGCCGACACCTCGACATTGCGCGGCGTCAGCAGGAACGTCTTCTCGGCGATCTTCTGCATCCCGCCGTCGAGCGCGTATGTCATACCGGACGCGAAGTCGATCAGGCGGCGCGAGAGGTCGGTGTCGGCGGACTGGAGGTTCATGATCACCGGGATCGAGCGCTTGAAGTTGTCCGCGACCTCCTGGGCGTCGTTGAAGGTCCGTGGCGTGACGAGGTGGACCTGAGCCTCGGCCCCGCCGTTGCCCACCGGGCGCAACGCCCTGGTGCGAGTCGAGGTCGTCGGCTCGTCGGCGAAGATGTCGTCGATCTCGTCGCGCTGGCGCCGGGTCTCGAGTCGCCGCACGGACGCCGAGCGCGACTCGCGCCGCGGGGCCGGCTCCGGCTCGCCCGGCGCCGCCTCGTACAGCTCCTCGCCGCCCGAGGTCTCCGGCTCGTAGAGATCCGGGCCCTCCTCGTAGTCCTCGGCGAGGCCGAAGTAGACGAGGGCACGGTGCCATGTGTCACGCAGAGCCATCGTGGCGAATTTCGCTTTCCAGCGGGGTTTTCCTCCGGATCCCTCGCAGGACCGCCAGCCCTGATTATGCCGGGTTTGGGCCGCTCGAGACCCCTTTTGCGTGCCTGGGAAGAACGCGTCAGGGGGCGTACAACGTCGTTCCTAGGCGCAGCAGCGTCGCGCCCTCCTCGAGCGCGACCTCCCAATCCTGGCTCGTGCCCATGGAGAGGACGGTCAGGCCGTGTTCGGCCGCCAGCTCCGCGAGGCGGGCGAAGTACGGACGCGAGCGCGCGGGGTCCTCGGTGAACGGCGGCATCGTCATCAGACCGGAGACGGTGACGGGGCACCGCGCGATGAACCCCGCCAGCTCGCCGGGGGCGACTCCCCCCTTCGAGCCCTCCCCTGCGACGTTGACCTCGACGAGCACCCGCGTGTCCGGGGATCCGTGGCGCTCTAGCTGGCGCAGCGCCGAGTCGGTCGCCACGGAGTGGATCAGCCGAACGCGGGGCAGCACGTCCTTGACCTTGCGGCTCTGGAGGTTGCCGATGAAGTCCCACTCGAACGCGTCGCCCCACCGCCCCTGCTTTCGCTCCATGTCCTGGAGACGGTTTTCGCCCACCAGCGCGACGCCCGCAGCCCGCAGCGCGCCCATCTCCTCCTCCGGCACGTACTTGGTCGCGGCGAGAATCTCGACCTCGGAACCGGCGCGCTCGCGCACGCGCTCGAGGTTGCGCCGGATCACCTCGGGGTCGAGGCCATGTATCAGCCCGGGCATCACTCGATCCAAACCAGCCCGGCCTGACGGCCGGTGCGCGGCCCGTCGCGACGGTGCGAGTAGAACAGCTCCGGGTTGCAGCGCGTACACAGCTCGGACGTCGTCACCGAGTCGATGTTCGCCCGCTCGAGCAGGCGCCGCGCGACCTCGCGCAGATCGAGCATCCGGCCCTCGCTGATGCCCTCTCCGAGGCCCTCGAACGCCGCCAGCACCTCGTCGCCGACCTCGTAGCAGCACGGTCCGATCCCGGGGCCGATCGCGGACGCCGATGCGCCCACCGCCATGGCGCCGCGCTCGACGATCCCGGCGGCAAGCCCACGCCAGCCGCAGTGGACCATCGCTACCCCGCGCGGCCCCGCGAGCGCGACGGGGAGGCAATCGGCGACCATCACCAGCGGCGCGAGTCCGGGACGCGTCGTCGCCTGGCCGTCCACCTCGGGCAGGTCCGGGCCCGGGTCGGCGAACGCGTTCGGCGCCGGCGCCGCGTCATGGGTCGCCACGTCGGCGCCGTGGACCTGACGGCCGATCAGGACGCTGCCGGGGTCCAGCTCCAGAGCGGCGGAGAGCCGGTGCCGGTTGTCGCGCACGCGCTCGCGGTCATCGCCGGTCAGGATCCCGAGGTTGAGGCTGTCGTATGGCCCACGGCTGACCCCTCCAACGCGCGTCGTGAACATGGCCCGGGCCCCGGGCAGCTCGGCCTCGAGCCAGCGCACACCGTCGTCGTGCCTCCACTCCATCGGCTCAGGATGCCATGCCAAACCGCGCGATTTGCCCGCAATCGCGCGCCTGTCATTGGCGCGCTGCCTCGAGGGCGACACGGAGCTCCTCGTCACGGCCGGAGGCCGCCCCGTCCAGCTTTCGCCGCAGGGCCTCCTCGAGCCCCCTCCCCACCGCGGGTCCCTCGGGGACCCCCGCCGCGATCAGGTCTTGGCCGGTGATCTCGAGCCGCACCTGGCGCCACTCGGTCAGGTAGCGGTCGAGCCATTCGGCGTCGAGCGCGCGCGCAAGCAGCAGCTCCACCCCGCCTCGCCCCCGGGCCAGCTTCACTGCCTCCGAGGGGCGTGCGGGCACGGCGGCCGCGAGCTCGCGAGCTCCGCCGAGCAGGTCGTGCACCCGTCCCGCCGCCCCGGGGGCGTGGCCCGTCGCCGCCGCGTGGATCGCCAGCGCCCGGTCGACGGCCCCCGCCCACGGGGATTCCTCCGACAGCCGGCTGACCGACTCGATCAACGATCCACCCTCCTCGGGGAGCTCGATCAGTCCCCACTCCGCAAGCAACTCGAAGCCTTGTCGCGCCCTTGGCTCGCCCGCCAACCGCATCAGCTCGGCCTCGACGCGATCCTCGGACACCGTCGCGAGGTCAGCGCCCCGCGCCAGCGCCTCGGTGTGCGGCTCGAGCGTGAACCCGAACCGGGCCGCGTAGCGGGCAGCCCGCAGGGCTCGCGTCGGATCGTCCACGAACGAGCGCGAGTGCAGGACCCTCAGCACGCCGGCTTCGAGATCGCGGAGGCCGCCGTGAGGGTCGATCAACTCCGGGTCCGAGCCGAGCGGCACGGCCATCGCGTTGACCGAGAAGTCGCGCCTCGCGAGATCGTCGGCGAGCGCGGCGGGGCGCACTTCGGGCAGCGCTCCCGGCCGCGGGTACGACTCGGCCCGGGCGGTCGCGGTGTCGAACTCGACTCCGTCGATCGTCACCTTGGCGGTCGCGAAGCGGTCGTCGGCGACCGACTCGCCGCCGAGCTCGGAGGCGAGCGTCGCAGCGTCACCCTCGACGACGATGTCGAGGTCGGTGCGGTCGCGCCCCAGCAGCAGGTCCCTGACGGCCCCGCCCACCAGGTAGACGGGGGTGTCCCTCGCCGCCGCCGCGATCCGCTCCAGCCCCGGGACTCCGGCAAGCAGCTCGTCCAGACGAACCGGGTCGGCGTCGGATCTTGAGGGTGTGGACATGTTCGTTTCGTAGCATGAGTCGCTTCGCGGATGGCGCGGGTGATTCAGATCTGGCGGGACTGGTCCATGCCGCAACGCGTGGCGGCGGTGGCCGGCGTGTGCCTGATCCTGGCCGGCGCCGCGCTCGCCGGCTATCTGGTGCTCAAGCGCCCCGCCGACGTCGTCAATCCCGAGGCGACGTTCGAGACGAGGACGAAGGTGAAGAAGAAGAAGCGCGAGCGGACCACCAACTGGCCGCTGTACGGGCTCAACCGCGCTCGCACCCGCTATCTGCCCGCGAACGGCCTCGAGCCCCCGTTCCGCCAGCGATGGCACTTCGACGCCGGGCAGCTGCTCGAGTTCTCCCCGATCCTCGTCGGCAGGACGCTGTACGTGATGAACAACGATGCCAAGGTCTTCGCGCTCAACTCCGAGACCGGGAACGTGAAGTGGAAGCGCGAGATAGGCAAGCTGAGCGCGTCTGCGCCGGCGTTCTCGCGCGACCGGCTGTTCCTGACCACGCTCGAGCCCGGCCAGGCCGTCGCCCTGAACGCGAAGACCGGCAAGGTGCTGTGGCGGCGCGGGCTCCCGGGGCGCTCCGAGTCCCAGCCGATCGTAGAGGGGGGCCGCGTGTACCTGGGCGACGAGAGCGGAAACGTGTGGGGACTGGACGCGGACAGCGGTAAGGTCGCGTGGCAGACACCGACGGCCGGAAACGTCAAGGCCGGGCCCGCGTTCCACGACGGGACCCTGTACGTGGGCGACTACGCCGGCGAGATGTACGCGCTGCGCGCGTCCGACGGCGGTGTGCGGTGGAAGGCCTCGGACCTGGGCGCCGGCTTCGGCCGCTCCGGGCGCTTCTACTCGACCCCGGCGGTCGCCTTCGGGCGGGTGTACGCCGGGAACGCGGACGGCCGCGTGTACAGCTTCGAGGAGCGCACCGGGGACCTCGCCTGGAGCGCGTCGCTGAACGGCTACGTGTACGCCGCCCCGGCGGTGGTGGACGCGCCGGGCACGCCGCCGAGCGTCTACGTTGGCACCAACGGCGGCACCGCGTACGCGCTCGATGCCCGCAGCGGAAGCGAGATCTGGAGCGTGGACATGGGTGGGGAGATCAGCGGAGCGGGGAGCGTCGTCGGCAAGATCTTCTACCTCGCCAACGTCGACCTCGAGAAGACGGTCGGCATCGACATCGAGTCCGGCAAGCCGGTCTACAACATCGATCGCGGCGCCTACACGCCCGTGATCTCGGACAGCAGGACGATCTACCTGACCGGCTACGCGAGCGTGGCGGCGATGGAGCCGAAGGACAGGAAGCGGGACTCCGACAAGTCGAAGCAGGGCGGAAAGAAGGCCAGCAAGGCCGGCGGCTGAGCGGCCGCAGGTTTTCTTTCAGGAGTTCGTCGCTCGCGGGCGAACCCCACGGTGATGGCCGAAAGCGCAGAGAAGCAGCCCAGCGTACGCGCCGACTACCTTCGCGGCGACCCCCGCGAGCGCGGCCCCCTGACCCGTGGGCGGCTCGAGCTCGAGGACCGCGGCCTCCACTTCACCGTGCCCGGCGGGCCCGAGCTGCGAATCGAGCTCGAGCAGCTCGAGGCGCTGACCGTCAGCGGGCGCTCACCCTACGAGCGCCCACGCAGGCACGCCCGGGGCACGATGCTGGTCGCGGCGCGGCGCAACGAGTCGGTCGAGGTGTGGGAGTTCGCCGTCGAGCGCAAGGCGGGCGCCACGCTGCGCGACCGCATTCACCGCGAGCTGCACGCGCGCGGCCTGCGCCGTCCCCCGCTGCCGTTCGTCGAGCAGCTCGTCGGGCCGGTCGAGCCTCCCGACGAGGCGCCGGGGTCCGGGAACGGCGCCGGCGACACGAGCGACAAGCGTTCGCTGTGGCGGACGATCGCCCGCCCGCGGGTCATCCTGCTGGCGCTATTGATCGCCGCGGTCGTCGCCGCGGAGATCCTCATCGCCCTCTCGCTGCTCGGCTAGAGCCTCACGGGAATTCCGGCGTCGCGCAGGTGCCGCTTCGCGTCGCGAACGCGGTAGGTGCCGTAGTGGAAGATCGACGCGCACAGCACCGCGTCCGCCCCGCCCTCGGTGATCGCCGCCGACAGATGGTCCAGCGTCCCGGCGCCGCCCGACGCGATCACCGGGATCCCGACCGCGTCAGCGACCGCGCGGGTCAGCTCGAGCTCGTACCCGTCGGCCGTGCCGTCGCGGTCCATGCTGGTCAGCAGGATCTCCCCCGCGCCCCGATCCGCGGCCTCCCGCGCCCACTCGACGGCCTCGCGGTCGACGGGTTTCCGGCCGCCGTTTACATAAACCCGCCATCCACCGGTTGCCCGCTTTGCGTCGATCGCCACCACTACGCATTGGGCGCCGAACACATCCGCCATCTCGTCGATCAGCTCCGGACGCTGAAGCGCCGCCGAGTTCACCGAGACCTTGTCCGCGCCCGCGTCGAGCACCGCCTGCGCGTCGGCGGCCGATCGGATCCCGCCGCCGATCGTGAACGGGATGAACACGTTGTCCGCGGTATGCCGCACCAGCTCCACGATCGTCTCGCGCCGCTCGTGGGAGGCGGTGATGTCGAGGAACACGATCTCGTCGGCTCCCTCGGCGTCGTAGCGCGCCGCCAGCTCCACAGGGTCCCCCGCGTCGCGCAGGCCGACGAAGTTCGTCCCCTTGACGACGCGGCCGCGATCGACGTCGAGGCACGGGATGACGCGCTTCAGGACCACGGCGAGGCCTTCTTGACCAGCTCCCACATCCGCTCGCGCTCGGCTTCGGTCAGGTTGGAGCGCCGGCCCTTCGACTTGCGGACCAGCTCCCCGAGGCGGCTGCGCTCGTCGGGCGTCAGGTTGTCCCAGCTGCGCTTGCCGTGCCGGTAGACGAACCGCGCCGCCTCGAACAGCGCGATCCAGTTGATCGCGCGGCCGCGGGTGACCAGCCGGGTGAGGGCGCCTGCCATGGCGCCGATGCTAGCCGGGCAGGACCGCTTGACCCTCGGCGACGGTGAACCGCCGCTCGTACAGCGCCCGCCCCACGATCACGCCATCGAGGTTGGTGGCGCCCAGGCCGGCGAGCGCTCGAAGGTCGTCGAGCGTGCCCACGCCCCCCGAGTAGATCAGCTCCCCCTCGACGCCCGCGACGACGGCGCGGAGAGCCACCAGCGCCGGGCCCTCGAGGGTCCCGTCGACTTCGACCGGCGTGTAGACGAAGCGCCGCACACCGCGCGACGCGAGCTCGGAGATGAGCTCCTGGACGTCTGTGCCGGTCCGCTCGGTCCACCCGGAGACGGCGACCTCTCCTCCCCTGGCGTCCACCGACGCGACGATCCGCTCGCCGTGCTCGGCGACCAGCTCCCCGAGCAGGTCGGGATCGGCGTGGGCGGCTGTGCCGAGAACCGCCCGCCTCGCTCCGGCGCCGAGCACGGCCTCGACCGCTGTTTCGTCGCGCACCCCGCCGCCGACCTGCACCGGCGCGTCGACCGAGTCGGCGATCCGCCGCACGTGCCCGAGGTTCACCGGCCTGCCCTCTCGGGCGCCGTCGAGATCGACGACGTGCAGGAAGCGCGCCCCCTGCTCGACCCAGCGCCGGGCGGCGTCGACCGGGTCGGCGTCATACACCCTCTCATCCGCATAGTCCCCGCGCAGGAGGCGGACGGCGTGGCCGTCGCGGATGTCGATCGCCGGGTACAGGATCACGCCGGAGCCGAAACCCCTGCGCAAATGCCGGCGAAGTTGGTCAGCAGGCGCAGGCCCGCGGAGCTCGACTTCTCGGGATGGAACTGGACGCCGTACAGGGGCGGGCGCTCGACCGCGCACGCGAAGCGTTCGCCGTACGACGCCGTCCCGAGACCGTCCTCGCTGTTCGCGGGACGCGGCGTGAACGAGTGCACGAAGTAGAACGGGGTCTCGTCCTCGATCCCGTCCGCGAGCGCCGAGGCACGCTCCCAGCGCACCGGCGACCACCCGATGTGCGGCACCTTGAGCCCGCCCGCCGCGAGCGGCTCGACCCGGCCGGGCATCAGCCCGAGCCCCTCGGCGCCCCGGTTCTCGACCGACGAGTCGAACAGGAGCTGGAGACCGAGGCAGATCCCGAGCACCGGGGTCCCGGCCTCGAGCCGTTCCGGGACTTGGGCGTCGAGGCCGAGCTCCCGAACCCGGTCCATGGCACG
>Ga0299907_10003484_pt1 | contig 10077 bp, 4 predicted proteins | sample RVTome_16_FD_198680 | JGI IMG/M metagenome (GOLD analysis project Ga0299907, IMG submission 198680) | Soil microbial communities from uranium-contaminated site in the Upper Colorado River Basin, Wyoming, United States - RVT152D67 (version 2) ... | reverse complement strand
AGGACAGGCCACGTGACCGGCGTCGTGACCGACGCCGCGGGCGCCGCGCTGGCCGGCGTGACGGTGGTAGCATTCGCCGTGGACGACTCGACGTGGGGTGGACTCTCACGGCACGTGCGTGCCGTTGAGACGGGACCCGATGGCGGATTTGCGTTCGACGGCCTGCTGCCGGGCGGGTACTTCGTCGCCGCCGCCCCCAACCTCGAACAGAACGGCTGGATGTCGCCGAACGTGCTCCGGCGGCTGTCACACGACCGGCCGATCACGGTATCCGCCGGCGAATCGGTCACGATCGCGCTCACCGAGGGAGGTCTCAGATGACTGGCGCTGCATTCGCCGTCGTGTCGGCCCTGCTTTTCTCGCTCGTGACACCGGCCGGCCAGCGTCAGCAGCAGACCCAGGAGGATCCCCGCGCGACGGCTGCCATCTCCGGACGCGTGCTGAGCGCAAAGAGCGGCGGTCCGATTCGCGACGCGACGCTCAGGCTCGTGTCCTTCGACGTCATGCGGTTGGCTCGATCAGTCCGCACGGACGAGGACGGCCGGTTTGCATTCACCGGCCTCGTGCCCGGCAGATACCAGTTGCAGGCCCGCGCCGACGGGCACCTCACGCTCGATTTCGGCCAGCGACGACCCGACGAGCCGGAGCGCCCGATCGACCTGACGGACGAGGAGACGTTCGACGGCGCGGACTTCGAGCTGCCGGGCACCAGCGCGATCAGCGGCGTCGTCCTCGACGAGTTCTCCGACCCCGCGCCGAACGTGGCCGTGATGCTGTCCACGGCGGCATACGTCGCCGGACGACGCCGCCTGATGCCGGAGGGGCAGCCGGCGGTCACCGACGACAAAGGGCAGTTCCGCATCGATGACCTCGGCCCCGGGACGTACTACCTGATGGGCGTGACCGGCGCGTTTGCCAGCGCAGGCGAAAGCGGCGGCTTCTCGCCGACCTTTTTCCCCGGCACGCTCGACGCGGAGGACGCGCGTCCGATTGCCGTCGACGTCGCCGCTGAGGTCACGGACCTGACGTTCGCCATGACACCCGGCGTAACATCGGACCTCGGCGGGCGCGTCGTGGACGAGACGGGCGCGGCGGTGCCCACGGGCACGGTGATTCTGGTGCCCAGCGATCGGTCGCAGGCCGCCGTGCTGATGATTGCGCGGACGGCCTTCGGCCCCGAGGGCACGTTCCTCTTCCGCAACGTGCCGCCGGGCGAGCTCACGATTCAGGCGTTCGGCCGACCGGTCGGCGGCGGCAACCTCGGTCGAGCGCCGTTCGGCTTTCTCACGGTGACGATGGATGGCACGCCGAAGGCCGACGTCACCGTGGTCGTGCCGCCGGGCCGCGCCGCGCGCGGCCGCATCCTCTTCGATCCCGCCGACGCGCCACGGCTCGAGCCGGACCAGGTGCGCATTTCGCTGCGGTCCACCGGGTTCGACAGCAGCCCGGTCGCTGGAGGCCCGCCACAGCAGACGGTGCATGAGGACTGGACGTTCGAAGTCCTGAACATGAACGGGCTGCGCGTCCTGCGGACCGACAACACGTCGTCGACCTGGCGTCTCAAGCAGGTGCTCCTCAACGGCCGCGATGTCACCGACACGCCGCTCGACTTCCGGACGGACGACGTCAACGGCCTCGAGGTCGTCCTCACCAACCGGCTGGGCTCGCTCAGCGGCACGGTCACGGATCTCGAGGGCCGGCCGACGCGCGACTACACCGTCGTGATCTTCTCGTCGGAGGCTCGGCATTGGTCGTTCCCCTCGCGGTACCTGCACCTCGCTCGGGCGAACCAGACCGGCGGCTTCCAGGCCCCGGGACTTCCGCCCGCCGAGTACCTGGCGGTGGCGCTGCCGACGGTGCCCGAGATGGAATGGCAGAATCCGGAGTTTCTGGCCTCGCTGCGCCCGCTGGCGACGGTGGTCAATGTCGCTGAGGGCGCCGACGCCAGCCTGACCCTGGAGCTCGTCCGGCGCGACTGACGGCGGCGTTGATCTTTCTGCAACGTCGGTCTTCGGCGCGTACGCACGATCTGCAACGCACGGCCGCGGGACTGCGGCGGAATGGGACCTGCACCCCGGCACGCCCGTTGCTGGGATCGGCGGCGTGCGCGCCGCTCCCCTGCCGCCGCCCGGTTCGCTGATCACCATCCGCCAGCGTCGCTGGCGCGTCGCGCGGGCCCGACGGAGCCGCAACCTCGTGCGGCTCGACGTCGTAGGCCGCGACGGCGCGGTGACGTTCCTCTCGCCCTTCGACCGGCCGGCGCCTGTCCGCACTCGCGAGCGACCGCGCCGGGCAAGTCGCCAGCAGGGCCTGGCACGACTGGCGGGCCTGCTCGGCGCCGCATCGGGCTACCGCGATCCGTCGGCCGCGTGCCGTGCCGATGTGACGCTCCTGCCGTACCAGCTCGAACCGGCCATGGCGCTGCTGGCCGGCAGTCGTCGCCTGCTCGTGGCCGACGAGGTCGGACTCGGCAAGACCATCCAGGCCGGCCTTGCGGTGGCCGAGCTACTCCGGCGCGAGCCGGGCGCGCGCGTGCTGGTGCTCGTGCCCGCGTCGCTGCGCGACCAGTGGACGGCCGAGCTGGCCGGGCGTTTCGCGATCGACGCCCTGCCCGCCGACCAGGCCGCGCTGCGTGCGGCGGCTCGTCGGGGCGCGTTCGGCGACAACCCGTGGGACCGCGCCGGCGTCTGGATGGCGTCGCTCGACTTCGTGAAGCAGCCGCACGTGCTCGAGTCGCTGCCGCTCTCGCCCTGGGATCTGCTCGTCGTCGACGAGGCGCACGACGCGACGGGCGACTCGGCGCGCCACGCCGCCGGCGACAAGCTCGCGCGCCGCGCGCGGCGGGTCATGCTGCTCACCGCGACGCCACACTCCGGCGACGCGGCCCGGTTCGATCGGCTGCTGCAGCTCGGCGCGCTCCCGGCCGACGATCCGCCGCGCGTCTTCCGGCGGACCCGCCGCGGACTGGGTCTGCCGGCAGGTCGTCGTATCCGCTGGCTCACGGTGCCGGCGTCGTCGGCCGAGCGCCGGCTGCTCGACGCGCTCCTCGCGTTCGAACGGCGCGTCCTGTCGGCTGGCGCGCGTGCCGACCTCGACCGGTCCGTGCTCCTGCTATCGGTCTTTCGCAAGCGCGCGCTGTCCACGGCGTGCGCGCTGCGGCGTTCGATCGACCGGCGGCTGGCCTGGCTCGCGCGCGAACGTGGCACCGGGCCGGACTGGCTGCAGCCCTCGCTCGACCTCGGACTCAACGCACCGGAAGACGACCTCACGCCCGCCGATGCCCGAGCGCTGATGGCCGACGTGGGGCTGGCGGCCGGACACGAGCGGTCGTGGCTGAAGCGACTCCGAGGTCTCGCGCTCGCCGCCGAGCGGCACGAGAGCCGCGTGGGAAAGCTCGTCGCGCTACTCGCCCGCACCCGCGAGCCCGCCGTGGTCTTCACCGAGTTCCGCGACTCGCTCGACACGCTGAGCCGCTGGCTGGCCGGGGTACGTGCCGCCGCCCTGCTGCACGGCGGGCTGACGCAGCCCGAGCGCCGCCGCGAGCTGCGACGCTTCCTCGACGGCGACGTGTCGCTGCTGATTGCCACCGACGTGGCCGGCCAGGGCCTGAACCTGCAGTCGCGCGCAAGGTGGACGATCAACCTCGAACTGCCGTGGAACCCCGCCCGCCTGGAGCAGCGGGCCGGGCGCGTGGATCGCATCGGGCAGACGCGCGACGTGCGAGTGTCGCTCATGGTGCTGCGCCACGAAGCGGAAAGCGCGCTCGTCACGCGGCTCGCCCGCCGGGTCTTCGCCGCGCGGAAAGCGCTCGGAAACGACACGCTCGAGGTCAGCCTGCCGGACGAGACCGACGTCGCGCAGGCCGTGCTCGGCGCGGACGCCGCCACCCGCCCCCCGGCCCTCGACGTCGGACCGGCGACAGCAGTGGCGCCCGCGGTGAGGCTCTGCCGTCGATGGCAGCGGCCGGCCGCCGCACTCGCGCGACGGCTCGAACGGCAGCGCCGATGGCTCCGGTCCTGGCAGGCGCCGGCGCTCCCGGTCGGCGCCGTGCGGTTCGCGTGGCCGCGCCTTGACGCGCGCTCCGGTCCGCCAGCTGGCGTCCGACTCGTGTTCATAGTGCCGATCCTCGACGGGCTCGGCATGCCAGTCGAGCAGCACGTGGTGGCCGTAGCCACCGGCGCTCCGACCGCGCGCGATTCGCTGGACGACGGAGGGCTGCCCGTCGCGCGGCAGGCCGCGGCGGCCCGCGTCGCGCCGCGCGCCCGCCGGCTCGCCCGGCTCCTCGCCGCCGAGGGCCGACGGCGGCAACGGCTCGACGGCATCCTGGTCCGCCGGCTGGCGGCGGCCGTCGACACGGGGGAGCGGCAGCACGGCCTGTTCGATCGCCGGGCCGCGCGCGCGGCCGCGTCGGCGCTCGAAGCCGTCGCGGTCGTGGCCGACACGAGACTGGCAGCCACCGAAGACGACGACTTGCGCGCCGAGGTCTTCGTCGGCCGCCCGGCGCTGGCGCTCGTCATCGGGCCGCCGTGAACGCGCTGCCCGGCGTCGGGGGCACGCTGTTCCCGTCCCGCTTCCTGGCGAACGTCGCCGCGGATCGCGGCGGGATGCGCTCGCACGTCGCACGGCCGCCGGTTCGCGGTCGCACGTTGTCGGCGTGGTGGACGGCGGTCGAACGCGAGTGCGGGCCGGCCACTGGCTCGCGCGCAGCGTTCGACCAGGTCGCGATGCCGCTCTTTGGAATGCTGGGCTACCAGGCTGGCGCCCCGCGTTTCGACCGGCACCGCGCCGAGGCGCGCCTCCGCACGCCGGGCGGAGCGTCGGTCGGCCTGCTCCTGCTGCCGTGGGCGGCGCGCCCGTCGACGGCCTGGAGCGAGGCGGTCGCCGCCGCACGGCGTGCTGGTGGCCGGTGGTGCTTCGTGCTCGCGCCGCCGTACCTGTCGCTGGTGGACGCGCGGGGGCACGCCAGTCGCCGCGCCGCGGAGTTCACCCTGCCCGACGCCCTCGACCCGGCAAGCGTCGGCACGTTGCTGGCCGTGGCATCGGCGCGCGCGTTCGACGGCCGGCCGCCCACGCCGCTCGAAGCGCTCGTCGAGGCCGGCGCGCGGTTTCACGATCGCGTCCGCCTCGACCTGCAGGACGGCGTGGTGCGCACGCTCGACGAGCTGCCCCCGATGCTGGGCCGGATGGGCACAGGCGCGCAGGAGGTGTCGCCGTTCGACGAGGCGCTGACGGTCGTCTACCGCATCCTGTTCCTGCTGTTCGCCGAGTCGAGGCACCTGGTGCCGGCGAGCCATCCGATCTACCGGCGGGCCTACGCGATACACACGCTCTGCCGGAGCGCGCTGGCCGGCGACTCGGTGGGGCTGTGGGACGCCCTGGCCGCCATCACGCGGCTGTCGCGCGCCGGCTGCCGCACCGACGACCTCATCGTCCGGCCGTTCAATGGCCGCCTGTTCGCGCGGGCGGCGGCGCCGTCGGTCGAACGCCGGCGCCCGGGCGGAGGTCGGCCTGGCCTGCCGTCGGCCAGGTCGGAGTCGCTGCGTCGCACGCTGGTCGCGCTGGGCACGCAGCCCGGGCCGGGCGGGCGCGAGGCGATCGATTACGCGGACCTCGGCGTGGAGCAGCTCGGCGCCGTCTACGAACGCGTCCTCGACCTGGACCCAGGCCGGCGCAAGCAGACCGGCACGTTCTATACGCCGCAACCGCTTGCCGAGCTCGTCGTGCGCCGGACGCTCGCGCCGCTGGTCGCCGGCCGGACGAGCGACGGCATCCTCTCGCTGCGCGTCGTCGACCCGGCGATGGGCAGTGGCGCGTTTCTCGTGGCCGCGTGCCGGTTTCTGGCCGACGCGTTCGAGCGCGCGCTCGTCGAGGAGGGGCGGCGCGCGCCGCACGACGTGGACGAAGGCGAGCGCGCCGGCATCCGCCGGCTGGTGGCCGAGCGCTGCCTGGCCGGCGTGGACCTGAATCCAGTCGCCGTGCAGGTCGCGCGGCTGTCGCTGTGGCTGGCCACCCTCGCCCGCGGCAAACCGCTGGGCTTCCTGGACCACCAGCTGCGCGCCGGCAACAGCCTGATTGGGGCCGCGCCCGACGACCTGCACCGCGTGCCGGGCCGGCGAAGCCGACCGGTGGACCGCGCCCTGCCGCTGCTCGACGACCAGTCGCTGGCGACGACGCTCCGGTCGATTGCCGGGTCCTGGCGCGCGCTGCGCGATCGCCCGGACGACACGGTCGGGGACGTCAGGACGAAGGAGGTCATCTGGCGCCGTCTGACGGGCGCCTCGTCGCCGCTCGAGGCCTGGCGGCTGGCCGCCTCGCTGTGGTGCGCCCAGTGGTTCTGGGCCGACGACGGCGAGAACAGCGGCCCGGGCGGGCGGCGCCCGTCGACGCCCGAGCTGCGCGCGGCGCTGGACGCCGTGCTGCGCGGCGACCGCACGCTGCCAGACCACCGAGTGCGCGAGTGGCTCGCACGGGCGCGCGCGCTGGCCGCGCGCTACCGGTTCTTTCACTGGCCGCTGGAGTTTCCAGACGTCTTCTACGACGCGACTGGCGCGCCGCGAGACGCGCCGGGCTTCGATGCGGTCGTCGGCAATCCGCCGTGGGAGATGCTGCGCCGCGAGGCCGGACCGGACGTTGCCGGCGTCGCGTCGCCGGCTCGCATGCTGCGCTTCGTGCGCGACTCGGGGCTGTACGCGGCGTGCGACCGCGGCCACCTCAATCTGTACCAGCCGTTCGTGGACCGCGCGATGACGCTCACGCGGTCCGGCGGCCGGATGGGCCTGGTGCTGCCCTGGAGCTTCGCGGCCGACGAGGGCGCCCGCGCCCTGCGCCGCCGGTTGTTCGACGAGCACGCGGTGGACACCGTAGTCGGGCTCGACAACGCGGCGGGCCTGTTCCCGATCCACCGCGGCGTCAGGTTCCTCGTCGTCACCGCGTCGCGCGGCGGACCGGCGTGCGTCACCCGCGGCCGCTTCGGCGTGAAGACGGCCGCCGAACTGGATGCGCTCCCCGGCCGAGAGTCCGCCGATGCCGACAGCCCAGCGGCGTTCCCGATCCGGTTGAGCCGGACGCGCCTCTCGACAGCCGGTGGCAGCGCGCGGCGCGTGCCGGACGCGCGCTCGGCGTCGGCGCTCGATGCGCTGGTGCGGCTCTGCCGCGACCATCCGCGGCTCGGCGCGCACGACGGCTGGAACGTCCGGTTCGGCCGCGAGCTGAATGCGACCGACGATCGGGGCCGCTTCGGGGCGGCCGGGCTGCCAGTGATCGACGGCAAGCACCTGGCGCCGTTCGTCGTCGACCCCTCGGCCTCGACGCGGCGCATCGTGCGCCGCGAGGCCGAGCGTCGCCTGCCCGACCGGCGCTTCGACCGGCCGCGCCTGGCCTATCGCGACGTGTCCGGCGTCGGCAACCGCCGGTGTCTCATCGCCGCCATCGTCCCGGCCGGCGTCGTCACGACGCACACGCTCTTCTGCCTGCGGACGCCGCTGCCGGCCGTGCGCCAGGAGCTGCTCTGCGCGCTGTTCAACAGCGACGTGCTCGATGCGGTCGTGCGCATGCTGATGGGCACGCACGTCACCGCGTCGCTGGTGGCGGACCTTCCCGTGCCCGCGTGGCGCGACTCGGACGCGGAGCGTCGTCTGGCCGCGCTGGCGCGTCGCCTGGCGCGGTCACCGGACGACGCACCGGCGATGACGCAGCTGCAGGCCGGCGTTGCGCGCCTGTACGGCGTGGCGGCCGGCGAACTGGCGCCCCCCCGGGACCGCCGCTGAGCCGCCGAGCCAGTGCGCTATAGTGCCCGGCAGTGCCGACATACGGGTTCGCCATCGACCTGCGGAAGTGCATCGGGTGCCACGCCTGCACGATCGCGTGCAAGGCCGAGCACGACATTCCCGTCGGCGGCAACCGCTGCTGGGTGAAGACGGTCGAAAAGGGCACGTTCCCCGACACGCAGCGCCTCTTCTTTCCCGTGCTGTGCAACCAGTGCGAGGAGGCGCCGTGTCTGAACATCTGTCCGACCGGCGCGCTGTTCCGGCGCCGGGACGGCATCGTGGACCTGCACGGCGACTCGTGCATCGGCTGCCGCGCGTGCATGGTCGCGTGCCCGTACGACCAGTTGTTCATCGACCCGAACACGCGCACGGCCGAGAAGTGCAACTTCTGCGCGAACCGCATCGAGAATCAGCTCGAGCCGGCATGCGTGAGCGTCTGCCCCACCGAGTGCCGCATCTTCGGCGACCTGGACGACCCGGCGAGCGAGGTCGCGCGGATCGTCCAGCGCGAGACGTTCACCGTGCGCAAACCGGAGAAGGGCACCGGGCCGAAGATCTTCTACCTGGGCGCCGACGAGAGCGTCATGCGGCCGGAGATCGCGGCGCGGCCGTTCCTGTACAAGGAGGGCCAGGTGCACCTGCGGCCGCTCGGCGCGCCGGCCCCCGATCCGCTGCGCCCCGGCGACCCGCGCGTGGACTACGACGTCCCGCACGCGAAGGCCTGGGGCTTCGATCTCGTGATCTACCTGCTGGCCAAGGGCATCTCGACCGGCGCGATGATGCTCTCGGCCGTCATGTGGATGCTCGGCGATCGCTCGCCGCTCGTCGGTTTCGCGGGGCCGTTCGCGTCGGTCATGTTCGCGATCGTCACCGCGGCCGTGCTCATCGTGGACCTCGAACGGCCCGAGCGGTTCCTCTACATCCTCACGCGGCCGAACTGGACGTCGTGGATGGCGCGCGGCGCGTTCCTGCTGACCGGGCACGGCGCGCTGGCGACCCTGTGGGTCGCGCTCTACCTGATCGGCTGGACCGGCGCGCTCGCCTGGATCGCGCCGGTCGTGATCCTGGTCGCGTTGGGCGCCACGGCCTACACCGGGTTCCTGTTCGCGCAGGGGCTGGCGCGCGACCTCTGGCAGGGATCGCACGCGACGATCGACCTGGTCGCCATGGCCGTCGCCGAGGGCGCCGCCGCGATGCTCGTCGTCGCGATGGCGACCGGCGCGGACGTGTCAACCCTGCGCGTGCTCGGTCTCACGCTCGCCTTCGCGTCGCTCGCGCACCTGGCGTTCCTGGCGCTCGAGCACCTGTTCACGCCGAGCCCGTCGCTGCATCACGAGCTGGCCGCCCGCGCCATCCGGTACGGCCCGTTCCGGCGGCTGTTCTGGTACGGCGCGCTCGGCCTCGGCGGCCTGCTGCCCGTGCTCATCGTCCTGGCCGCGGCCGTGGCGGGCTTCCCGCTGCTGCTCCTGGCGCTTGCCGCGCTCGTCGCCCTCGCCGGCAGCCTGGCGTGGGAGTACATCTGGGTCGAGGCCGGACAGGCGGTACCCAACTCGTGACGGGCGATGTGGAATCTGCGCCTAGTCCCTAGTCCCTAGTCCCTAGTCCCCATGCCCCAGTTCCGCAAACATCCCGCCCCGTCCGAGTGGGACGACTTCGTGGACTTCGAGTCCACGAGCTGGCCGAAGAAGGACCGCCGACGCTACTGGATCATCCCGAGCATCTGCTTCAACTGCGAGTCGGCGTGCGGGATCATCGCGTACGTCGACAAGGAGACGCTCGACGTCCGGAAAATCGAGGGCAATCCCGTCCATCCAGGCAGCCGCGGGCGGACGTGCGCCAAGGGCGTGGTGACGCCCAACCAGCTCGAGGACCCGGACCGCATCCTGTATCCGATGAAGCGGGTCGGACCGCGCGGCAGCGGCGAGTGGACGCGCGTGTCGTGGGACGACGTGCTCGAGGAACTTGGCGCGCGTATCCGGAGGGCCATCACCGAGGACCGCCGGCACGAGCTGATGTACCACGTCGGCCGGCCGGGCGAGGACGGCTACGTCAACCGCGTGCTGCAGGCGTGGGGCGTCGACGGCCACAACAGCCACACGCAGGTGTGCTCCTCGGGCGCAAGGCTGGGCCAGACGCTCTGGGGCGGATACGACCGGCCCTCCCCCGACCATGCCAACGCCAAGGTCATCCTGCTGTTCTCCGCCCACCTGGAAACCGGGCACTACTTCAACCCGCACGCCCAGCGGATCATGGAGGGCAAGCAGTCCGGCGCGAAGCTCGTGGTGATCGACCCGCGGATGTCGAACACGGC
>Ga0299907_10003483_pt1 | contig 10077 bp, 8 predicted proteins | sample RVTome_16_FD_198680 | JGI IMG/M metagenome (GOLD analysis project Ga0299907, IMG submission 198680) | Soil microbial communities from uranium-contaminated site in the Upper Colorado River Basin, Wyoming, United States - RVT152D67 (version 2) ... | reverse complement strand
TCCCGATCCAGTTCCTGAAAGTCCCCTTCTATTACGCAATGGCTCTGTCGGCCATGGGAGCCGTTTATCTGTCGTATCGCGTGGCCCATTCCAAGTTCGGCCTCGGTCTGCGTGCCATCAGTCAGGACGAGACCAAAGCCGAGGTCGCCGGGATCAACACCCGCTGGTACAAGGTGTGGGCGTTTGCCCTCAGCGCCTTCTTCATTGGTACGGCGGGAGCCGTGTACGGCTATTCGTTGACCCACTTGCGACCGCTGACCTTCTTTGCCATCGCTGTGGCGGCCCGTATGGTTCTGATGGCGATCATCGGCGGACGGGGCACGGTCGCCGGACCTGTGGTCGGGGCGATCCTCATCATCGGGGTCAACGAGTTTGCCGTCCGTCAGTTCGGTCAGACCGAACTCAACATCGTCTTCATCGGCGTGATTCTGGTGGTCGCGCTCCTCTTTTTCCCCGAAGGCATCGTGGGCAGTCTGCGTAAGGCGGGCCGATTGCCCGCCTTCCTCGACTGGGACTGAACCGTCTTCGTCCGAATGAGACGCTGTAGGGACCACATGTGGTCCCTACAGCATTAGGAACGCGATCTGTCGATCACCGGCACCAGCAACTGCGATGGTGCGCCCGGGCCGGTGTGGATTGTCACCTGCCCGGCGAAGACATCGAGGGGACGGTCGATGGGGTCGTCGTGGAGGAACGGGCCACAACCGGTGAGCTTGTTCTTGAAGGTCCCGAGTCGAGCTTCGCCGAGATCCCCTTCGTATACGTAGTCGTTGCCTCTGACGGTGAATCCGAACCGATATCCCGGCGGGATGACGATCGACGTCGGCCAGATCTCCACGTCCAACTCGTAGACCTCGCCCGGGATGAGTGGCTCGATGGCATCGTGAGTGTGATAGGGGCGGTAGGGGAGGGAGAGCTTGGGATCGAGCCGGCGATGACTGGCGCGCAACCACCCCTGGCCTATGGGCGTATGCGGATCGATGGCTCCCTGAAACGTAACCTCATCGCCGTCCGGGTCGAAGACCCGGACCACCGCAAAGATGTCGGCGTCTTCGGTCTCTGACGAGACGAACAGCTTGAGCGCAATCGGCCCCGTGATCTCGGTCTCGGTGTCGAAAGGCTCAAGGAGGAAAGTGACGCCTCGACCGTCACCCCGGTAGCCCATTTCAGAGTTGTCAGACGTTGGATCAGCACGCAATGCAAGGTTGCCGCTGTCCAGAAATAAGGTGGTCCAGACGGTGTTGGGCACAGGCCAAGTCTCGGCGGCTCTCTCCTCGAACCGGTCGAGATGTCTGATTTGAAGTAGAACCCTTGGCTCCGAACCCCACCCGTTGTCCTCGCCCTTCAGGAAGTGGGCGAAGAACCGTTTCTGCAGGGCCAGTCCGTAGTCGGTGTAGAACTCGGTCCAATGCTCGAGTCCGTGTATCTCCAACCATTTGAGCGGACTCGCCGACCGAACGAAGCCTTCGACGTTCCCGCGGAGATGGAGCCCCTGCCCACCCCAATTGCCGGCGGATAGGAGTGGCGTGTCGACTCGCGACCAATCGGGTGATCGGTCACGGTGGAATTCGTCGTCGAGCGGATGATTCCTCACGTCTGCGCCGAGATCGGCCCGATTTCGCTCCAGGTCCTCGTCGCTCAGGTTGATGTCGCCCGTGACGGCAACCCCGGTGACCCTGCTGATCGCTCCCCGGTTCCCGAGACCGTGCTGGACCGTCTTGACCTGCATGTCGTACCAGTTGGCCCAGAACGTGGAAAGGATGCCGCCATGATGGGTCATGTCCCGGTAGAAGTCGGCCGCCCCTTCCCAGATACACATCGCGGTCAGATGGTCGGGCTGTCGGGAGGCGGCGTGCCATTGGTTGATGGCGTAGTAGGAAATCCCGTTCAACCCCACCTTGCCGGTGCTCCACGGCTGGGTGCCGGCCCACTCGATGCAGGCGACCAGGTCGTCGGTCTCCCGTGGGGAGAATACGTCGACTTGCCCTGGTGATCGCCCGGTGCCCCGGGAGTCGACACGGACGACGACGTATCCGTCGGGCACCCACTTCTCGGGGTCGACCACCTCCCAGTTCTGGTACTGGTTGCTCGATCCGGCTGCAACGTCGGGATGCTGGGTGGTCATCAGACGCCACTGATCGGGATATCCCTCCTGGAAGGCGAGACCTTTGGCGTAAGGACCGTATGAAAGGATCACCGGATAGGGATCGTCGAGCTCGGGTCGATAGACATCGGCGCGCAACACCAGGCCGTCGTCCATTGTGATGGGAACATCCCAATCGATGTGCATCGGAGTCGTCATGGCGGACCCGTGAGCTTACCGGGTAGTGTCTGAACAAACGTTTGCAGCACCCGTGGGTCAGGTGTGAGGAGTTATGACGATGCCAGCAGAGTTTGAAGTGGTGGTGGCAGGCGCCGGGCACAACAGTCTGGTGGCCGCGGCCTATCTGACGAAGGCCGGTCTCCGTTGCCTCGTCCTTGAAGCCAGGGATGTCATCGGGGGAAACACGGCCACCGAAGAGCTCACGCTTCCCGGATATCACCACGACTCGTGCTCCACCGCGCACAACATCATCCAGGCGAGCCCCACCCTCCGATACGACGAGCTGAATCTCAGCGAATATGGACTCGAATACATCCAGCCCGATCCCGTGGTCCACATTCCATTCCCCGACGGGACCGGACTGACCATGTGGCATGATATCGACCGGACCGTCGCGGGTTTCGAGCGGTTCTCCAAGTCCGATGCCGCCGCCTACCGCCAGATGATGGATGAGTACGACCGGGTGAAGGGTGTGTTCGCCGACTCCCGCTACACGCCTTTTGGTCTCGGCCCCAGCCTCGACGAGAGATTGTCCCACCATCCCGACGGAGGCATTTGGAAGAAGCGTATCGCCTCGAGCGCTTGGGACATCATCCAACGCGAATTCGAACATCCCAACACTCGCGCCTTCATGTTGTGGATGGCATTCATGACTGTGCAACCACCACAGCGTTCCGGCACTGGGAGACTCGCCTACTCCCTCGCCTTCGGTCGGCAGAGCCAGTCCTGGATCATCCCCAGAGGGGGCTCGGGGGCGTTGCCCACCGCCCTGACCCGGGTGATCGAGGCCAACGGAGGCTCCGTAGTTCCCGGCCGGCCTGTAGTGGAGTTGATCCTGGAGAACGGCCGTTGTGTCGGCGTCGTCGACGGGACCGGGGAGGAGCACCGTGCTACCACCGCGGTGCTGTCGACCATCCACATCAAACATCTAGTGGACATGGCTCCGAAGGAGGCGTGGGGCACCGAGTTCACCACAGGTGTGGAGGAGTGGCGGGGTGGGATCACGCTCTGCCCGGCCCACTACGCCACCACCGAGGCCCCGACCTACGACACTCCCGAAGGCAAGATCCAACCACTGGCTTCCGGAGTGACCCACTCCGTGGAGCGGATGCTCCGAATCGAATACGACTTCCTCAGCGGCTCCCTGGCGTTGGACGACCCACCTTTGCTGGTTCTCTGCCCAACCGTGGCTGATCCGGGCCGGGCTCCGGATGGGAATCACACCTTGAAGGTCATCGGGTTCCATCCCTACGACCTCGCAGACGGGGTCGAGCGCTGGGACGACGTCAAAGACGATGTGGCCGCCGCTCATCTCGACCATCTCCGCAGGTACTCCCCGAACTTGACCAACGAGACGATCCTTGCCAGCGCAGTGAAGAGCCCGCTGGACCTGGAGCGGATGAACCCGCACAACTGGCACGGCTCGTGTCACGGCGGTGATCAGGACATCGCACAAATGGGGGCATTCCGACCGGTCTACGGCTGGGCCCAGCATCGGATGCCGATCGAAGGGCTCTATCAGACAGGGGCCACCACCCACCCGGGCCCCTCGGTCTCGGCGGGGCCGGGTCGCAACGCCGCTTGGATCATGCTTGACGACCTGGGCATCGACCGACGCAAGGTGTTCGCAGACACGTAAGGAGGAAAAGAATGGGCAGATACGCGATCAAGACTCCCAACCATCAGACCACTTGGGAGAACATGCTCGAGATCTGGAAGGAGGCCGACCGGATCGAGCTATTCGAGTCCGCATGGAATTGGGACCACCTCTACCCGCTGCGTAGCGACCCGCACGGGACCTCCCTCGACGGCTGGGTGACGTTGTCAGCATTGGCCAGGGAGACCAGTCGGATCAGGATTGGCTCCATGGTCAACGGGATGCACTTCCGTCACCCCTCACTCACGGCAAAGATGGCCGTCACCCTCGACCTGATTTCGGGAGGTCGCCTTTTTCTCGGTTTGGGGGCTGGTTGGTTCGAGGAGGAGGCCGAGGCCCATGGGATCGAGCTCGGGTCGATGGAGGAGAGGTTCGACCGGTTCGAGGAAGGGCTCGAGGTGATAGTCAGCCTGCTCACCAACGAGGAAACCAACTTCTCCGGCAACTACTACCAGCTGAAGGGAGCCCTCAGCGAGCCCAAGGCCACCCAGGAGCCTCACCCACCGATCGTCATCGGCGGAACCGGCCGCAAGAGAACACTGCTTGCCGTGGCCCGGTGGGCCCAGATGTGGGACGCGCTGCTCATCGCTCCCGAAGAATGGAGTGCGCTCCGTGAAGTGCTCGAGGAGCATTGTCAACAGGTGAACCGGGACTCCACCGAGATCGACTGTTCGGTGCACATCCGATACTCCAAGGACGACGACGTTTCCCACGTCGCCGACCAGGCCGCAAAGCACCATGCCAACGGCATCGACGTTGTGGTGTTCACGATGGGAAGTCCCAACGACGTGTCGATGGTGGGCCCGCTCGCCGAGGCTCTGGCCGCAGTCGAGTAAACGGACTTCCGGCCGCGCCGAACTCATCGAGACGCCAAAGCGCAATCCGTTTGCCACCATCGAGAGCCGATCTAGAAACACGTGATCACATCGTTTCGGTGGCCTTTCCGGACACGATCAGACACGAAACGCCCCTAGCTTGATGCCGTGAACACATCCGGGCGGTTGGCCATCGCTCATCGTCGGATGCGCAGCTCCTTGCTTTGGAGTGAGCCTTTGCTGCGGCCCGAAGATGTCGTGAGCTGGTTCGGCGCAGCCCAGGCGCAGGACTACGAGCCAGCCAAATGGGCGATGGCATTGCGCACAACGGGTGCGGTCAACGTCGACCTCGACCGTCTTGTCGACGAGGGCCGCATTCTCCGCACCCACGCCCTCCGCCCCACCTGGCACTTCGTATCGTCTGCAGACGTTCGCTGGCTACAGGCCTTGACCGGTCCGCGCGTCCATGTGCTCAATGGTCACTACTACCGACTCCACGGTCTCGACGGAGAGCTGCTTGCCCGATGCGAGGATCTGATCGGTCGATGGCTGGCAGATGACGGCGATCTCACCAGGTCGGAGATCGGCGAGCGACTCGGAGTGGAGGGCATCGAGGCTCAAGGGAACCGACTCGCTTACGTCATGATGAGTGCGGAGCTCAACGGAATCGTGTGCAGCGGGAAGCGGCGGGGCGCCACTCAAACCTACGCCCTTATCTCCGAGCGGGTAGAGCCAGCCCCAGAGCTCACAGAAGCTGAGGCCCTCCGGGAGTTGACCATCAGGTACTTCCAGAGCCACGGTCCGGCCACGGTCGGCGACTTCCGATGGTGGTCGAGCCTCACGGTCGCCCAGATTCTCCATGGCCTCGATTTGGCGAAGGACCGGTTGCACAACGAGACGGTGGGAGACTATGAGCTGTGGAGTGTGGATCCGACCGATGTCAAGCGGCCTTCCGGCCCGACGGTTCACCTCCTTCAGGCATACGACGAGTACACGGTCGCCTTCGCCGATACCAAAGCTGCCGTTGATGCGGCCGGCATCGCCACATCCCCTCCGGTGATCGATGGGCGTGCCTTCTACAACGCGCTGATCGTCGATGGCCAACTCGCCGGATGGTGGCGACGAAGACTGAGCCGACGTGATATCGAATTGGACATGAGGCCGATACGCCCGCTGAGTGAAACCGAACGCCGGCTACTAGGGGAGGCGGCAGGGGATTATGGCCGGTTCCACGGTCTCCCGGTTCGCTGGGTTGGTCAATGATGGCCGTCATTTCCGGACTCCGATCGGGCTCACAACACAGCTCTCGAAGATCGCGCTCTGTCGTCGCGGCCGGGGTCCGGCGGGTTTCTGATAACCCTCGCTCCGGGTAAGGATTCGGCGCACATCCGGAGAAGGAGACGGCGAAATGGGTGTCAGTGTTCGTTACATCGCGGAAAACGTCGACGACGCCATCGAGTTCTATCGCGACCGTCTTGGTTTCGAGGTGGAAATGCATCCCGCACCCGGATTTGCATCGTTGACCAAAGGTGACCTCCGACTATTCCTCAACGCCCCGGGCGCAGGCGGAGCCGGCACCGCCGGGGGGACCCCCGAGCCGGGGGGATGGAACCGGTTTCAGATCGAAGTGGAAGATCTGGACGAATTCGTCGAGGGGCTGCAAAGCCATGGGGTAGCCACCCGGGGTGATCTCGTCGAAGGCAGAGGCGGCCGCCAGATTCTCATCGAGGACCCATCGGGCAACCCGATTGAGATCTTTGAGCCCGCCTAGTCAGGGCGAGATCGACGGCAAACACCTCGATCCAAGACACAAGAGGAGGCTCATGCCGTGAATGAACCCGGTCGTGGCTGGGTCTCCGGCGCCGGGTGGTCCGCAGCCCATGGATACACCCCGGTCCCGTCGTCGTAGCTCAACTGGAGGAGCGGTACGGAGGACTCAGCTGGCCGCTGATAGAAGTCATTCGCCGAGAAGACGATCTCCCCCGGATTGGGTACGACTTCGGCCACGAACCGATGACGGTGGTCCTCGAGTATGAGTTCCTGACCCGGTATCAGATTCTCACCGTTGCGGATCCTCTCACCGAGGGTGTTGAGCACCTGACATGTGGTCTCCGGTGGCAGACTAAAAATGAGCAGCTCCGGGTGTCCCATCCCGAACAAGCCAACGGTGTACCCGAACGGCGTGCCCTCGTCGTCCCCGCCGGAGCAGCCAGGGTGCGTGCACAGCCCACCACCGATGTACTGCACCGCCCAGCCGTGGCGGCGGATTGTGTCTGAGAGCCAAGCCCGCTCCTGGTCTTGCCAAGCAACTGTGCGACCATCCATTTTTCCCTCCCTTCAGGTCGACGTCATGGACGCTATTGGGCGGGTGGGACGGAATCGAGCGGTTCCCTCGACCGCTATGCGGAAACACGGTCCCGCAGACCACTGATCGGACGGAGCAGAGGAAACGTGCGTACCCAACCAGGCATCCGGGGGACGGTGGCCCGGCTCGCGCTCTGGAACCGTCGTAGCCACCTACCTTGGCGTGACGAAAGATGTAGGCCGTAACCATCACGCAGGTGTTGGGGAAGAAGGTCTGTCGTTACGACCCGCAAAGGTGCGAAGGACCAGTGCGGAATCCCCCTGAGTTTCGGGTGCAGGACATGGTGGGCGATGTGGCGTGCTTGATCGGTGACGGTCAACCCAGCCACGCGCTCGTTCACATAGTCACCGAACTCGTCGAGATTCGACGGTGCGTTTCCCACGTCCAGGACCCGGGCAACCTCGAGCGACTCCCGGTAGTAGCGCGCCCTTTCCTCCTCATGAAACTCGCCGACAAAGGTTCGTTCCACAAGGAGGACGGTGTCGATCAAGGTTGCCAGCACCCATAGTCTGAGCTCAGGGTCGCCGGCGTCGTAGGGGGTGCCGTCCTGGGTGGTGCCGCGGACGCCTCGATGGGCGTGTCTCATCTCGACGATTGCCCGTTGCGCCTCGACCGCGTCTCCCAGACCGACCTCGACCATCAGCTCCACCGTGTGTCGCATACGGTCAAAGACCCGTTCGGTGAAGTTCGAGTGCTCCGCGACCCCTGCCGCGATTCGGGGCTCGGCGATTTGGAGAAGCAACGCCCGCATGCCTCCGAGCAGAAAGACCGGTCGACGTAGCACATCCCAACTGACCGTCCCCGCTCGCAACGGCAGGGTCACATCATCCATGTTCCAAAGTTAGACGGCGCCTCAACCCGAGGAGGAGCCTGTGGTGACAATGAACCAGGCGACCCGGCGAGCTGGCAATGTAGACCTGAAGTCGATTAGTCATGGCAACCCCCAACTCGGTCGTTGGTGTGTCACACTCCGGTCCCATGAGCGTGACGAAGACGGCTCTCGAATTGGCGGACAGGGGTGTCAAGATCGGCACGTGCTCGTGGACTGACCGGACCCTGACCGACTCCGAGACCTTCTACCCACGGAAGGACATGTCGGCCGAGGAGAGACTCGGCTTCTATGCCGACCACTTCCCGATCGTCGAGGTGGACTCGACCTACTACGCCCCACCGTCTGAGAAGGTCGCCGGGATGTGGGTAGAGCGGACGCCTCCCGGGTTCACGTTTGATATCAAAGCCTTTCGCTTGCTTACTCAACACCCCACTCCACACGGATCGCTGTGGAAGGACTTCCGTGAAGATCTGCCCGAAGAGGTCTCGTCGAAGAAGAACTTGTATGTCCGTGATCTCCCACGCGAGATGCAGGCAGACGCAGTCTCTCGATTTGCGTCGGCCCTGATGCCCCTCCACTCGGCAGGCAAGCTCGGGCTTATCCTCTTTCAGTTTCCCCCATATGTCTATCCAACCCGAGGAAGCTTTGGATACTTGAAGTGGGCGGGGGAGCAACTGTCCGAATACCGGCTGGCCGTCGAGTTTCGCAACAGCCGGTGGCTGGATGATGAGCATGTGGAGGACACGTTCGATTTCCTGGAACGTCATGGCATGACCTATGTGTGTGTCGACGAGCCGCAGGGGTTCAAGAGCTCGGTCCCGCCGGTGGCGGTGGCGACCGCGCCTGTTGCCGAGGTCAGGTTTCACGGCCGCAATGGGGAGAATTGGGAGAAACGGGGAATCTCCGCGGCGGAGCGTTTTCGCTACGACTACAGCCAGGATGAGCTCGAGGAGTGGGTCGATCGAGTCGAGACGCTTGCCGACTCGGCCGACGAGGTCCATCTGATGATGAACAACTGCTACTCCGACTACGGGATTCGCTCCGCCGCCACCCTCGCCGACCTGTTATTCGGGTGACTATTGCCCTCGCCGTCGGCGGTCTAGGTAGCAAACGCGTTGACCCTGGATCGAGTGGGTCGTGGTGCTCGCTCAGCGCGCCTAGAGCACCTGAACTCCAGACCTTCCTGCCGGTTGGGAGTGCATGAGGTCTCGGAATCCGAGACCTCATGCTATAGCAACGCAACTCAGGCGGCGAGGATCTCCTCGGCGGATGCCAGAGCAGCTGCCAGTTCCTGCAGCGCCTCGTCGATCAATGGTCTGAGTTGATGCTCGGGAACGTCGATTTCGCTTGAGATCCGCGACAGGGTTGCCGGGGCGCCGTCGTCCAGGCCGTAACGCATCTCGACTGCCCGGCGATGAGTGGGAGACAGTCCGGCGAGAGCCTCCCGCAGGGCATCTTCGGCCAGACGCAGCTCGACCTCGGTGTCGGGGGCAATTGCGTCGACGTCCGCGAGGAAGTCGCTCAAGGTGGCTCCGTCTTCTCCAACCGGAGTCTCGATTGCCACCGTCGAGCCGACACTCAGCGCCCTTTCCACGTCGTCGACGTCGATCCCGGTCTCCTCGGCGATCTCCTCTGGTGTCGCCGCGCGACCAAGCTTTGACTGAAGTGTCTCCGCGGCAGCGCGCACCATCGGAAGGGCGTCATGGAGACGCGCGGGGAGACGGATGGTGTCACCCAGGTTGGCGCGGGCACGTTGCATAGCCTGCCGAATCCACCAGGTTGCGTAGGTGGAGAACTTGAATCCCTTTCGCCAATCGAACTTCTCGACCGCGGTGATCAGCCCCAGGTTCCCCTCCTGGATCAGGTCGACCATATCGATGTCATTTCCCGCGTAGTGGCGGGCGTTGGCGACGACGAGTCTCAGGTTGGCCTCGACGAACCGTAGACGAGCGGCTTCGCCCGCAGCGACGCGGTTTTGGAGACGGCTCCGCTCAGAAGAGTTCAGTGTCTCACCCGATTCGAGACGGGAGCGCGCCTCGGCGCCCGTCTCCATCGTCTGGGCGAGCTCCACTTCCTGTTCGGCAT
>Ga0299907_10003482_pt1 | contig 10078 bp, 10 predicted proteins | sample RVTome_16_FD_198680 | JGI IMG/M metagenome (GOLD analysis project Ga0299907, IMG submission 198680) | Soil microbial communities from uranium-contaminated site in the Upper Colorado River Basin, Wyoming, United States - RVT152D67 (version 2) ... | reverse complement strand
GTCGCTCGGATTCCCTGCGCTCTGGGTCCCGGAGGGCGGCGGATCACGCGACGTGACGTCGCACCTCGCGCTGCTGCTCGGCGCGACCGAGCGACTCACGGTCTGCTCGGGGATCGCGAACATCACCGCGCGCGAGCCCGACGTGCTCCAGGCGGCCGTGGTCACGCTCGCCGACGCGTTCGGCGACCGCGTCGTGGTCGGGATCGGGGTCGGCCACGAGTACACGACCCAACGCCGCGGCGTCGAGTGGAAGGGCCCGCTCGGTCGGATGCGCGCCTACGTCGATCGGATGGACGCGTCGGGCCACCTGCCGGCGCCGGCGGAGCCGCCCAGGCGGATGCTCGCCGCCCTCGGCGACGGCATGCTCCGGCTCGCCGCGGAACGCGCCCTCGGCGCCCACACGTACTTCGTGCCGGTCGAGCACACGGCGCACGCGCGCGAGGTGGTCGGACCCGAGCCGGTCCTCGCGGTCGAACAGACGGTGGTCCTCTCGACCGACGGCGCGCTGGCGCGTCGGCTGGGGCGAGCATGGGCGAGCGACTACCTGGAGCTCCCGAACTACGCGAACAACTGGCGCCGGCTCGGGTACGGCGAGGACGATGTCACGGGCGGCGCCAGCGAGCGGCTCGTGGATGCCGCGGTCGCGTGGGGCGACGTCGACGCGGTGGCCCGGCGGGTCCGCGACCACCTCGACGCCGGCGCCGATCACGTCTGCGTGCAGCTGATCTTCGGCGATGAGGCAGAGGTCGGCGTGCCGCAGCTCCGGGAGCTCGCACCCGCGTTGCTCGCCCTGTGAGCCGCCGACCGGCGGGGAGCGTCGGGCTCATCCGACCCCGAGACGCCGTCGGACGGCGTCGCTCCGGAGCTCGCGGATCACGTCGCGGGCGACCCAGCGCGCGCCGCGCGAGCCCGCTCGCTGCGCATCGGCGAGGATCCGTTCCGCCTCCTCGATCGCCGCGGCGTTGAGGGCGGGGTTGCGCTTGCCGATCTGGCGGAGGGCCCAGCTGATGCCGGTGCGGACCTCCCGTCGGTCGTCGTTCGCGCCGCGGCGGATCGTCGCGAAGTATCGACGGAACGCTCCGTCGCTCGCGGTGCGATCGCTCACGGCACGACGCGCGATCATCGCGAAGGCCGCACGCTTGACGTAGGGCGCGTCGTCCACCGCCCACGCGCGGATCCGCGCGTCGCGGAACGGCGTGGCCGCGAAGAGATCCGCCGCCGCGTCGCCCACGTCCCAGGAGTCGAGCTCATGCGCCCACCGGTCCATCTCGCGTTCGGTGATGGCGCCCGGGTCGGCGAGGAGCGTCGCGAGGAACCTGGCCTCGTGGATCCCGGTCCGCCAGAGCGCGTGAGCGAGCGCCTGGTCGGTGCCGATCCGCCTCGCGATCCGTCGCATCGCGGGCACGGGGACACCGAGCGCACGATCGACGGCGATCCCCACCCGCGCCATCCCCGGCATCCGCGACGGATCCGCCTCCGCCTGCAGGGCCTCGAGCGCTTCGTCGAGCGTCACCGCGTGCGCGAGGGGTCCACGGCGCACGCGTCGGCACCGAGCGCGCGCCCGATCGTGGTCCGACGTCGCGCCACCGCTCGGTAAGCGGCATCGGTCAGCGAAGGAGCCACCCGGGCGAGCGCCGCGAGTGGTCTCCCGCCCGGCAGGTGCTCGAGGGTCGGGGCGAGCGCCGCACCCGATGATCGACGCCGCCCGTCGGGCGTCACGACGTGCCACGATCCGAAGCGCGTGGCCTCGTCGAGGTCGCCGAGCAGCCGGTCGCCCGTCGGACCCTGGATCGTCGCGAACCGGAGGCGGCCGCGACGGTCCCACCGGCGGAGCCGCTCGGCGCTCCAGCGGCAGAACCCGCAGTCGTCGTCGTACAGCACGGTCGCCGTTCGGTCGTCGGTCATCACCTCCAGCCTACGGCGGTCCCTCGCCTGGGAAGATCGGGTCTGTGACCCGCCCACGTCTCACCGACGGAACCTCCGCCGCCCGTCTGACCTGTGTGGTCGATCTCCTCGCGATCGGGCTGTTCGTGATCGCGGGGATGCGTTCGCACCGGACCGACTCGCAGCTCGAGATCTTCCTCCGCAACGCCGTCCCGCTCGGCGGTGCATGGCTCGCGGCGTCGTTCGCGCTCCGGACGTACCGTCCCCCGTCGCTCGGGCGCCTGCTCCTCACGTGGGCGATCGCGATCCCGGCGGGTGTGCTCCTGCGCGCCTGGTGGACCGGGTCGTTTGACGCCGGCGACGTGCTCACGTTCGGCGGCGTGGCCCTGGCCTTCACCCTCGCCTTCCTCGCGGGCGGTCGGCTCCTCACGAACGTGCTCGCGCCCCGGATCGGCTCGGCCTCCCCGCGGTGAGCCGCGCGATCCGCCAGGACGTCCCCGCGCCGGGCGCGGCACGCAGCTTCTGGCTCCAGGACGCCCTGGCGCACGACGCGGGCGAACCCTGCCCACCGCTCGACCGTCACGTCGTCGCCGACGTGTGCATCGTCGGTGGTGGGTTCTGCGGCCTCTGGACGGCGATCGAGCTCACGCGGCGGGAGCCGTCGCTCCGGATCGCACTCGTCGAGGCCGACATCGTCGGCGGAGGCGCGAGCGGGCGCAACGGCGGCTTCTTCTCGAGCTCGTGGTGGGATCTTCCGGCGCTCGTCGGGTTCTTCGGCGAGGAGCCCGGACTGCGGTACGCGCGACGCCTCGCGAGCTCCATCGACGAGGTGGGCGCGTTCGTCGGCGAGCATGCGATCGATTGCTGGTGGCACCATGACGGGGCGCTCGTGCTTCGCGCCGGGACGTGGCAGTCGGGGCTCGTGGGGTCCGACGCAGCCGAGCTCGCGACGTCGCTCGGTGAGACTGGGCGCTTGGAGATGCTCACCGCCGAGCAGGCGTGCGCGATCGCGGACTCGCCGCGGATCACGGACGCCGCGTTCACACCCGACAGCGCCACGGTGCAGCCGGCGCGCCTGGCTCGTGGCCTGCGGCGGGTGCTGCTCGAGCGCGGCGTCCGGATCTTCGAGCGCACGCCCGCGCGTGGGGTCGAGCACGGACGGCGCGCGATCGTGTGGACGCCGCACGGAGCGGTGAAGGCCGACGAGGTGATCCTCGCCAACGGCTCGTGGGCCGCGGGATGGCGCGGGTTCCGACGGAGCTTCGCGGTGATCGCCGACACGATGGTCGTGACCGAGCCGGTCCCCGACCGCCTCGGCGAGATCGGCTGGAGCTCCCACGTCGGGATCGCCGATGGCCGCGACCTCCTGTTCTACCTCCGGAAGACCGAGGACGACCGGATCGCGATCGGAGGTGGCGCGCTCGGCATCGCGTTCGGGGGCCGTGCGGACTCCCGCGCGGTGACGCACGATCGCCATGCCGCGCAGGTCGCCGCTGACGGTCTGCGATGGTTGTTCCCGCAGCTCGACGGCGTCCGCTTCACGCATGCCTGGGGTGGCCCGATCGACGAGTCGGCGGCGAGGCTGCCCTTCTATCGGACCCTCGCGCCCGGCAACGTCCACGTGGGCCTCGGCTTCAGCGGGCACGGGCTCTCCCAGACGTACCTCGGTGGTCAGATCCTCGCGTCGATGGCGCTCGCGTCCGAGGACGAACACGTCGCGCTGCCGGTTGCGGGGCCCGAGCTCGGGATGCTCCCGGCCGAGCCGTTCCGGTGGCCGGCGGCGAAGCTCGCGGCGTGGGCGCTCGAGACGGGGGACCGGCGCGAGACCGAGGGCCGGCGCCGGGGTGCGGTGCGAGCGGCGCTCGGGGGTGCACCGGACCTCTACCGGCAGGTGCTGATGCAGCGTGCGGCGCGGACGCCGGCGCGGGATCGCGTTCAGTAGCGGTCGTCGCGGGGCGGGGGCAGCTCGCCGCCGTCGTCGTGCCGGTACTGCTCGACGCGTTGGTCGGCGATCCGCCGGTCGGCCTCCGTGAGCAGCTTCCGCGTCTGGTGCTTCAGCGTGTACCAGCCGATCGCGACGAGCACGATGATGGTCAGCAGGACCGTGAGCACGATGAACGCCACCGCCTTGAGCACGGCGCCGAGGACGCCGAACGCGACGGCGAGCAGGACGAGGATCAGGATCAGCCAACCCACATCGTCAGCCTATCGCGGACCTCGCGAACCGCTCGATCCGCCGGCAGAGCTCGTCGGGATGCTGCAACGGGAGATCGTGGATGCCTCGCATCCAGCTCACTCGCGTAGGGGCGCCGACCCGGCGGAGCGAGGCGGCCGCCGCGCGCTTCTCGCTCTCGCGCGTCGTCTCGCTCGCGTTACCGGAGTCGTCGGCGAGGATCGCGAGCGTCGGCACGCGCAGCCGGGCATGGAGGGCGAGGGGATCCTGCTCCCAGATCGCGCGGAGGATCCGGAGGTGGTTCGCCCGTGACAGGTTCGGGCGGATCGTGCCGTCGCGTCCCACCCGCATCACCGCGAGCACGATCTCCTCGATCTCGGGGTTCACGGCGAGGGCCTCACCGAGGAACGTCGGCAGCAACCGCCGGAAGTCCTCGACGTGCATCCCGGCGAGGTGCGGTGGCGCGAGCTCATCACGCACCTCGGGCCATGGGCGTCCGGCACCGATCGGCGCGACCCCGCCGTCGACCAGGACGGTGCCGGCGATCACCCGGGCGTGCGCCGCCGCGAGTTCCAGGGACACCATCGCGCCCCAGGAATGCCCCACGACGATCGGACGGCGGGCCCGTACGGCTCGGGCCACGGCGAGCGCGTCGGCGACGACGGTCGGGAACCCGTAGCCGTGCGACGGCTTCGCGGAACGTCCGTGCCCGCGCGCATCGAACGTCACGACCCGGAACCGTCCCGCGAGGCGCGGCACCATCAGGTCCCAGATGTGCTGCGACGAGGCGAGGCCGTGATGGAGCAGGAGCGTCGGCGCGTCGCGGCCCGCCTCGTCGAGCACGCGAACGGCGAGCCGCACGCCGCCTTCGCCTGCCACGTCCAGCCGGGCCTCCGCCATACTGCGGCGGATGGTAGACGAGGCAGGGGTGCGCACCTTCCGATCGCCGCTCGCGGGCGACGCGAACGCGGGCAAGGTCGCGATCGTCACCGGCGGCGGCACCGGGATCGGACGGGCGACCGCGCTCGAGCTCGCGCGAACCGGCGCGGCGGTGGCGATCTGCGGGCGACGGCCGGAGCCGATCGCCGACGCCCGCGAGCGGCTCGAGGCGATCGGCGTCGAGGTGCTCGCGATGCCGTGCGACGTTCGCGAGCCCGATCAGGTCGAGGCGTTCCTCGGCGCCGTGGGTGACCGCTTCGGTCGCGTCGACGTCCTCGTGAACAACGCCGGCGGCCAGTTCCCGGCACCGCTCGAGGGCATCGCCCTGAAGGGGATGCGCGCGGTGCACCGGTTGAACGTCGACGCACCCTGGGACCTCACGCAGCGGGTCGCGCACCGATGGATGATCCCCGCGCGCCGCGGCTTCGTCGCGTTCATCGGTTTCAGCCCGCGGCGCGGCGTGCCGTCGATGGTGCACTCCTCGATGGCCCGGTCGGCCCTCGAGACGTTCGCGGCCGGCATCGCGCTCGAGTGGTCGCGGTACGGGATCCGGGCGGTCACCGTGGCGTGCGGGCTGATCGAGAGCGAGGGACTGCGGCGGTACGGCGGCGAGGACTTGGTGCGGGAGTGGGCGCGGACGGTGCCGATGAAGCGCGCCGGGCTCGCCGATGAGGTCGCCGCGACGATCGCGTTCCTCGCCTCCGACGGCGGCGGCTACATCACGGGCACGACGGTCGTGGTGGACGGCGGCGCCGACGCGTGGGGGCTGGGTGAGACCCCGCCCGACCTCGAGCCCCTGGGGGGGTGAACGGTTCCGCGCACGCGCACGCGCACGTGCCCGCGCTCGCGCTCGCGCTCGCGCGCCGCGGGCGTAGGCTCCATGGTGCCCGCGGAGAGGAGACGCCCATGTACGGCACGGTCGCGAGGACCCACGTGAAGCCCGAGAACCGGGAGGCCCTGCGCAAGGTCTACGAGAGCCAACGGTACGACGAGGTCGACGGCTACATCTCGTCGTACACGCTGTTCGAGAACGACGGCGACGTGGTGTGGATGCTCGCGGTCTTCCGCGATCGCGAGAGCTACGAGCGCAACGCCGGCGACCCCGCCCAGCACGAGCGGTACGTCGAGTACCGGGCCCTGATGGAGGACGAACCCGAGTGGCACGACGGCGAGATCGAGGGCATGTGAGTCCCTATCCTCGGCCCGTGGCGCCGCGGTAGGCTGCGGCCGTTCGTTCCCGCGCTTCCGAGGAGGGATACCCGATGGCGGATGCCCTGCAGAACTTCATCGACGGCAAGTGGGTCGATGCGCAGGACGGTGGTCGGTTCGACGTCTTCAATCCGGCGACCGGAGAGGTGATCGCCACCGCGCCGCACTCGAAGCAGGCCGACGTCGACGCGGCCGTCGGCGCCGCCCGCCGGACCTTCGACGAAGGCACGTGGTGGCCGGGCACGCCGGCTCGCGAGCGCGGGCGGATCCTCCTGCGGGCCGCCGACATCGTCCGCAGGGAACTGGAGCGGCTCGCCGTCCTCGAGTCCCGCGACAGCGGCAAGCCGATCGGCGAGGCGCGCGAGGACATCGCTGAGGTCGCGTTCATGTTCGAGTACTACGGCGGCTGGGCGACGAAGATCGCGGGCGAGTCCCAGCACGTCGACGCCGACGCGATGTTCATGATCTGGAAGGAGCCGGTCGGCGTCGCGGTCGGCATCACGCCGTGGAACTACCCGATGATGATGGCGACCCAGAAGGTCGCGCCGGCGATCGCCGCCGGGTGCACCTTCATCCTGAAGCCGCCTGAGCAGACGCCCCTCACCTGCCTCGAGCTCCCCACGATCATGGAGGAAGCGGGACTGCCCGCGGGCGTGTTCCACGTGCTCACCGGCTACGGCGAGACGGCGGGGGCGCCGCTCACGACGCACCCCGGCGTCGACAAGGTCGGCTTCACCGGGTCGAAGGAGGTCGGCAAGATCATCATGCGGTCCGGCGCCGACACCTTGAAGCGGGTGACGCTCGAGCTCGGCGGCAAGTCGCCGAACATCGTGTTCTCCGATGCCGATTTCGACGCGGCGGTCGAGGGATCGGCGAACGGGGTGTTCTGGAACCAAGGCGAGATCTGCTCGGCCGGAACCCGCGTGTTCGTCGAGAAGCGGATCTACGACGACGCCGTGAACGCGCTCGTCGACCGTGCGACCGGGATCAAGCTCGGGGACCCGTCGAGCGACGACACGACGATGGGGCCGCTCGTGTCGAAGGAGCAGCAGGAGCGCGTCCAGAGCTACCTCGAGGTCGGCGCGGGCGAAGCCCGTCTCGCGGGCCAGGGCACGACGCCCGAGGACCCCGAGCTCGCGAACGGCTACTTCGTGCCGCCGACGGTGTTCGCCGACGTCGACAACTCGGCGCGGATCGCGCGCGAGGAGATCTTCGGGCCGGTGATGTCGGTGATCCCGTTCGAGACCCCCGACGACGTTCTCGCGATGTCGAACGACAACGAGTACGGGCTCGCCGCCGCGATCTGGACGAACGACGTGAAGAAGGCGATGCGGACCGCCCAGGCGATCCGCGCCGGGATCGTCTGGATCAACGACACGCAGCCGGCGCCGACCGAGATGCCGTGGGGCGGGTACAAGCAATCCGGGATCGGCCGTGAGCTCGGCAAGCACGGGCTCGAGGACTACCTCGAGGAGAAGGCGGTCTACCTGAACCTCGCGGATTAGGACCCTTGCGGACTAGACCGGCGGGGCGCCGGGCGACGAGGACGACGGCGCGCGGCCCGCGGGCGTTGCGCCCGCAGACGTTGCGCCCGCAGACGTGCGGCTGCCGAGCCTGCTCGGGGTCGCGAGGATCCCGGCGATGATGATGCCGAGCGTCGAGCTCACGATCACGGCCATCGCCGTGCGCAGATCGAACGTGTCGGCGAGCCACCCGAAGATCGGCGGGCTCCACACGAACCCGGAGTAGCCGACCGTCGTGATCGCCGCGATCGCGTTCGTCTGGTCCGTCGGCGCGATCTCCTCGACGAGGCCGAAGGCCGCCGGCGCGGCGGCCGCGATCGAGAAACCCATCACGAGGAACGCGAGCCCGACGACGAGCGTGCTGTCGGTCGCCGCGGCGATCCCCCCGCCGACCGCGGCGCCGACCCCCGCGATCAGGATCGTCGCGCGCCTCCCGAGACCGAACAGCACGCGGCCGGCGAACATCCGCCCGAGGAAGAGCGACGCCGAGAACGCGGCGAACGCGAGCGCGGCTTGTCCGGCCGTCGCGTCGAGCTGCTCTTGCATGTAGAGGCCGGACCAGGTGTCCATCGAGCCTTCGACGAGGAAGGCGAACAGCACGACCATCGCCACGACCCACAGCCCCCGGTGGCGCCGGAACGCCGACAGCGAGAACCGCAGCGCTTCCCCGGCTTCCTCCCCGACGTCGCGGGTCCCGACGATCCCGTTCATCGCTGCGGCGATGATCAGCGCCGCCGCCGCGTAGACGAACCCCGCACGGAAGTCGAGGTCGAACGTGCCGATCAGCAGTCCCCCGGCGGCCGCCCCCGTCACCCCGCCCGCCGCGTAGCTCGCGTGCAGCCACTGAAGGACCGGCCGCCGCGTCGCGACCTCCACGCGCTGAGCGTCGACGTTCATGAACACGTCGATCAGGCCGTTGCCGGCGCCGACCACCGCGAACGCGATCCACAGGTTCGCGCCGGGCATGAAGGCCATCGCGAACGATCCGGCGGCGAGCGTGAGCAGGGATACCGGCACGATCGTGCCGAGGGGGTACCCGCCGAGGCGGGGCGCGATGAACGCCATCACGACGACGGCGGTCAGCGAGAGCGCGGTGAGGAGCTGGCCGTTCTGGGAGTACGTCAGGTCGCGTTGCTCGTTCAGGCCCGCGATCACGATCACCCAGACGCCCCAGAACTGGCCGAACGCCCAATAGCCGGCGAGGAGAGCGGGGGTCCGGCGGGCGGCAGAGGTGACGTCACCCCCACCGGACGGCGCGACGGGCGGGCGCACCTCCTCCATAGGCGGCCCATCATGCCACGGGAAGCTGAACGGCCATGCAGTCTTGACCTCCTCGCGGGGCCGCGCGGTAGACTCCGCGGCCATGGCGGGAGGAGAGGTTCAGCTGGTCGACCTGGTGAAGCGCTTCGGCGACTTCACCGCCGTGGACGGACTCAACCTGCGGATGCCCCCGGGCGAGTTCTTCTCGTTGCTCGGACCATCGGGGTGCGGCAAGACGACGACGCTCCGCATGATCGCCGGATTCGAACGGCCGTCGGAAGGCCAGATCCTGCTCGACGGCGAGGACATGGCCGCGACGCCTCCCCATAAGCGGAACGTCAACACCGTGTTCCAGAACTACGCGCTCTTCCCGCACCTCACGGTCGAGAAGAACGTCTCGTTCGGGCTGAAGTACAAGGACTTCTCGAAGCAAGAGGAGCGTGAGCGTGTCGGCCGCGCGCTCGAGCTCGTTCGGCTGACCGGCTTCGAGCAGCGGCGTCCGTCGCAGCTCTCGGGAGGCCAGCAGCAGCGCGTCGCGCTCGCGCGCGCGCTGATCCTGAACCCGGCCGTGCTCCTGCTGGACGAGCCGCTCGGCGCCCTCGACGCGAAGCTGCGCAAGGCCCTCCAGATCGAGCTGAAGTCGATCCAGGAGGAGGTCGGGATCACGTTCATCTACGTGACCCACGACCAGGAAGAAGCCCTCACGATGTCCGACCGGATCGCGGTGATGTCGAACGGACGGGTCGAGCAGGTCGGACCTCCGAAGGAGGTCTACGAGGAGCCCTCGACCGCCTACGTCGCGGACTTCCTCGGCGTGTCGAACCTGATGGATGCCACGGCCGACGGCCAGACCACCGGTGGGTGTCGGGTCCGCCACGGCGACTTCGAGCTTGTCGCCGGCCAGGGTGAGGAGGACGCGCGCGGACCGGTGAAGCTCTGCATCCGCCCCGAGCGCGTCGAGCTCGAGACGGCGGGGTCGTCCGGGTCGAACCGGGTGCCGGGCATGATCGAGCGGGTCGTGTACGTCGGCTCCGTGTTGCACGTCCTCGTGAACCTGGCCCCCGGCGACAAGATCCAGGTCTGGCTCCAG
>Ga0299907_10003481_pt1 | contig 10078 bp, 8 predicted proteins | sample RVTome_16_FD_198680 | JGI IMG/M metagenome (GOLD analysis project Ga0299907, IMG submission 198680) | Soil microbial communities from uranium-contaminated site in the Upper Colorado River Basin, Wyoming, United States - RVT152D67 (version 2) ... | reverse complement strand
TACGAGGAACGCGATGCCCATGAGAGCCAGAGCCGAGGTGAAGCCGATAAGCGCTCGCCGGCGTCCCGTGCGCCAGAGGGTAACGCCGGCCATCACCGCCAGGGCCGCAGCGACGGGTACGTACTTGATCGACAGCCAGGGCAGCGCGGTGATTGCGGTCCCCAGTGCCACGAGCGCGCTCCCCGAACGACCCGACAGACCGGCCACCGCAACCGCCACGCAGAGAGCCGCCGGGAGTTCCGGATAGACCTGATTGCCGTAGACGGCGAACGGAGCAGTTGCACCGAATATGCCGGCGGTGAGACCGGCCGCCGCGACCGAAACGGTGAAGCGACGTACTGCGATCCAAACGATGAGCGCGGCGAGGACACCGCCAAGCAGCGCCATGAACAACTTCGCTCCCACCCAACCGCCGAATGCCATCGAGGGAGCCAGCAGAATCGGCAAGCCCGGGTCGTGAGGGCTGACGCGCCGGCCTTCCTCCAGCGGTTTCGTCTGCTCATCAAGGGCGATCTCGTGCCACTCCCTGAATGCGTTGGCATCTAACTCGTCGGAGATATCGAGGTCGCCGTCGTCCCACAGCGTCACCGCCGTTATGAGGTAGTAGGGCTCGTCGCCGGTGGTTCGGGCACCGTACGACGCGCGCACATCGATGCCTGCGGCGGCCGCCACGAACGACACGAGCGCGACGACCGCCATCACCGGGCCCAGTCGTCGCATCAGATCAGAGTGTCGCTGCGACGGATTACCAAGAGCCAGGTCAAGACGCCGGACGTCAGAATGAGCGCGAGACATGCAAGGCTCGCGTCGGCGAACCGAGCGCTCTCCGTGCCGGTCCATATCTTGACCGACAGGGTCTCGAAACCGATGGGCGCCAGAAGCAGAGTCGCGGGCAGCTCCTTCATCGCGGACATCAGCACCAACCCCGCGCCGGACATCAGGCCGGGGAGCATGAGCGGTAACTCGATGCGCCAAAGCCTCTGAGTCGCGCTCACCCCCAGGGTCCGCGCCGCGTCCTCGACCCTGACGGGAACGCTCCCGACCGCGACCGCAGCGACGTTCATCGCCTGAGCTCCGAAGTGGATCACGTACGCAAGCACCAGCAGAGGGAGCGTCTGGTAGATCCCGCTCAACCACGAGGCTCCGCTCAGCGTGAAGTACACGAGTGATAGCGCGATTGACAGGCCGGGCAGAGCGAAGCCACCCAGCACTATTGCACTCGCGGTCGCGCCCACGTTGCCAGGTCGCCGAACGGCGAGGTACGCGACCGGTGCGACGAGCACTACGGCGGTCAGTGCTGCGGCTACCGCAGCGATTGACGTATTGAGGGCCGGTCGTATGAGATCTGCAGCGCTCGTGAAGAACTCCGCGGCCGGCGTGTCACCTCGAACGACACCGCGAAACGCCCACCAGATGCAGACGGCCACGGGTGTGATCAAGGCAAGACCGACGATTCCCGCAAGGGACAGAGCGGCCGCCGGTCTCCATCGGCCGAGCGAATATTGGAGGGGCCGCGCCTCTCTCTTTGGGTCGCGAATGCGGCTCCGGCGAGCGAAGCCGCGCTCGGCCACCACCACTGCAATCGCAAGGACGCCGAGCATGAGGCTGAGACGAACCGAGGTGAGCGAATCGATCAGACGGGTGGAGTAGATGACGCGCGTGAGGGTGTCGTAACGCATCAGCTGTACGACGCCGAAGTCGCTCACGGTGTAGAGGAACACGAGAAGACCTCCCGCGACGATCGCGCCGCGGGCTTGAGGAAGGGCAATCGACCAAAAGGTGCCGAGCGGGCGTGCTCCCAGGAGGCGCGCGGACTCCTCGAGCGAGGACGGCAGTTGGCGGAAGCGCGCCTGAACCGGGAGGTAGACATACGGGTAGGTGAACAGCGTCAGCACGACGAACGAGCCGAAGAATCCGCGAAAGCCGGTTACCTGAGTCACGCCGAAGGCCGACAGCATGGTTTCAAGGGCACCACCCTGAGCGAACGCGGCGATCATCACGAACGCTCCGATGTATGAGGGGATCACAAGGGGGACCGGAAGCAGCACCCTCCAGAGCGAGCGACCGGGGACGTCGGTTCTCGTCACCAGCCATGCGGCGCTCACGCCGATCGTGGCCGCCGCCACGGATACCGCCGCGGCTAGCGTGATGCTGCGTCCGAGCGATCCCAGGGCATGGGTTGATGTCATCTCGGCGACGAGCGTGTCGGCCTGTTCGAGGCTTCGGACCGCAAGGTGCACGAACGGCGCCGCAAACAGAGCCGCGACGGCGAGGACGAAGATCACAAGCCCGCTGCCGCGGCGCCGGTACCTTCCGGCCCTCGAGGCGGGCGCGCTCTCGGCGGATGTCTGTGTCACGATCCGCCCATCATCCCCGGTCGCTGCGCTCACCACGCGCCGTCAGTTAAAGGAGGCCGCTTTCCTCGATAAGACTCGCGGTCTCCTGGAGGCTTCCGAGATCATTCAGGTCGATATCGGGTGTCTCGAGTGAGTCGAGAGGCGGCAGATCGGCGGATGGTTCGACGCCCTCGGTCAGCGGATACTCGAAGGTCTCATCGCTGTAGAACTGCTGAGCGTCGTCCGACAAAAGGAAGTCGATGAACATACCGGCCTCGTCCTGCTTGTCGGTTCCGGCCATGATGCTTGCCGTGGATGCGATCAGCAACGATCCGACATCCCCGTTCGGAAACACATAGTTGCGGCTCGGGGCGTCGGGATCCTCCTCCAGCTTGCGGAAGTTGTAGTAGTGGTTCACGAGCCCCATGGGCACCTCGCCGCGCGCGACGGCATCCACGATCGAGGAGTTGTCTGCGTACGTCGGCGAGCCGTTGGCTTGCATGTCGCTCAGCCATTGCGCCGCGACGTCCTCGCCCTCGATCTGTCGCATCGCGGTGACGAAGTCCTGGAAGGAGCCGTTCGTTGGAGCCAGCGCAACGTCGCCCGAGTAGGTCTCGTCGGTTAGATCGAGAACCGATTCGGGGAGATCGGCTTCGTCAAGGAGCTCTTCGTTGTAGACGAGGACCCTCTGGCGAGCGGATAGACCGATCCAGCGGCCATCGTCGGACTCGAAGCGAGCGTCGACGGCCGACAGTTCGTCGGCCGATAACCGGCCGAGCAGTCCCTCGTTTGCCAGGAAGCCCACCGCCCCCGGGGACTGCGACAAGAACACGTCGGCGGGTGTGTTATCGCCTTCCTCCGCAATCAACAGCGCGAGATCGGCCGTCTCTCCATAGCGGACATCGATGTCGACGTCGTTCGCCTCAGCGAATTGCTCGAGCAGCGGGCCGATAAGGGCTTCGTCGCGCCCGGAATAGATGGTGAGCGGATCCCGGCCGTCATCGCACGCGGCCAGCGACATGACCAGTACGAGCGCGGCGAGCACCGCGGCACCCTTTCGGTTCATCTGACCTCCTGAAGTCTGGAGCTAGGGGCGGGAGCTGTCGCCGCTACCTGCCTCTTGACGAGAGCGCGCAGATCGGTAACGAACGCGATGCCCAGGAGCTCCGCACGCGTGGTGTCCGCTCGCGTGGCGCTGACCTCCTCGGTGTTTGCTGGGACGACGTCGATAAGCGCGGGCAAGGCAAGCGCCTGGGACACCGCGCAAACGATGTCCGCGAGAGTGTTGGCACGCCCGCTGCCGAGATTGACGGCACCGGAGATGTTCCTTTCGGCCACGACTATGAGGGCGCGCACGACATCGCGGACGTCCGTGACATCCCTGGTTCTCTCGGGTGATCCGAGAATGGTCACGGCCCTCCCGGCGCGGACGGATTCGATCCAGGTCGCGATAGCCATGTCGGATCGCTGGCCCTCGCCTGCAACCGTGAAGGGTCGCGCGACGGCGACCCTGCCGTTCGCAGCGCGAAGCGCGCAGAGCCGTTCCATGGTGACCTTCGAGCGCGCGTATCCCCCCGTGGGTCTCAGGGGATCACTCTCGCGGCAGGGCCGGTCGATCCGGCCGTGGCGCGAACTCCCGTAGACCGACGACGACGACGTCACGACTAGGGGAGTATCGGGCGGGACCGCTGCCAGTACGTTGGAGGCGGCCACGACATTGTCTCTGTGGCGCAGCCTCGCGATGTCGGGGCGACGATCGCGAATACCGGGCCGGGCGGCCAGATGCCACACCGCGTCGGCCGTTCGCAGCGCGTCGTGTGCCTCGTCCGAGGGATCGGCGAGATCGGTCTGGATCGTGGCCCCGTGGGTGGAGGGGACCCTGTCGAGTTCCACAGTCGGTTTGCCCAGGGCGCGCGCGGAGGCGCAGAGATGGGACCCTATGAAACCGGACGAACCGGTGACCACCACCGTCACACACGACCTCCCGCGAGCCGGCCTGCCGCCCAACCGAGATAAGGGTACCCTAACCTCATGAGTAGGGCATGGCGAAGTAACGGCGCGCTGCGGCGGCGCGTCGTGTGGTGGGTGGGCCCGGTCGCTCTCGTGGCCAGCGCCGTGTTCATCTGGTCGTCGCTCGACGCTCGGGTGCTCGCCCGGACCTGGTCGGCCGCTCTGGACGAGCCCCTCGGCCTCGCCGCCGCCGTCGGTGCTTACGCCTTGGCCTTCGGCGCGCGGGGATGGGTCTGGACGCGGGTCACGCCCGGCCTCTCCCTTGGGCACGCGCTGTCCGCGATCCACGTCTCACTGGGGGCCAACCACGTGTTGCCGCTGCGTCTCGGCGAGGTCGTTCGAGTGACGAGCGTCGTACGGCGCACGGGTATGTCGCTCGCATCCGCCACGGCATCGACCGCGATGCTGAGAGCCTCGGACGTGCTCGCGGTGGTCGGGCTCGTCGCCGTGATGGGCCCTCGCCTGGCCGAAGACCTCGTCGGTGGGTGGGGCTGGTGGCTGCTCGTCCCCGCCGGTGCGCTGTGGTCCGGGGGCCTGTGGTGGCTCCGCAGACTCGACGCGTTCGATGGCGTGGCGCGCGCCGTGCCACTTGTCCTCGGAGTCGCGATCGCCGCGTGGCTCTTGGAGAGCGTCGTTCTGTGGCAGGCCGCGCGCTGGGCCGGCCTCGACGTCGCCTGGGGTGATGCGATCCTGGTCACCGCGGTAACCATCGTGGCTCAAGTGGTAGCCATGGCCCCCGCCGGCATTGGTACCTACGAGGCCGCGGCCTCGGCCGCGTTCATCGCCGCGGGCTTCGACGCGGCGCCGGCGCTTGCGGCAGCCCTGACCGCGCATGCGATCAAGACCGTGTACTCGCTGTCCACCGGAGGCGTTGCGCTCTTCGTGCCATCTCCGGGCGCGTTCGGAAGACTCCGGCTTCCACAGCAGGCCGCGCGCGCCGAGACGAGGCAAGTGCCGGTCAACGCCGACGATCCGGTTGTTCTGTTCATGCCGGCGCACAACGAGGAGGCATCGATCGGGGGAGTAATCGAGCGAGTCCCTCGCCGAGTTGCCGGCCACCGCGTGCTCTGTCTCGTCATCGACGACGGATCCGACGACCGCACTGCGGCGCGCGCCCTCAGCGCCGGTGCCGAGGTGCTGTCGGAGAGCCGCAACAGAGGTCTCGGTTTCGCCGTTCGCCGCGGCCTGAGGGAAGGGGTGGCGCGCAACGCGTGCGCGGTCGCGTTCTGCGACGCCGACGGCGAGTACGCGCCCGAGGAGCTCGAGCGAATGCTCGCGCCGATCCTCCGGGGCGAGGCCGACTATGTCGTCGGTTCGCGACTGCGAGGGAGCATCACAAGGATGCTCCCTCACCGACGACTGGGCAACGTCATCCTGACACTGATGCTCCGCTTTATCGCGCGACGACCGGTCAGCGATGGGCAGAGTGGATACCGCGCCTTCTCCCGAGAGGCCGCCGCCGATGCTGAAATCGTGCATGACTTCAACTACGCCCAGGTGCTCACACTCGACTTGATCGCCAAGGGCTATCGCTGCGCCGAGGTGCCCATCACGTACGGCTTCAGGGAGACTGGGAAGTCGTTCGTCCGACTCGGGCGTTACCTGCGTCACGTCCTTCCCGCGATACATGCCGAGTTGAATCCGGACCGCGCGCCGAAGACTAGTCCTCGACCACGTGCCGGCTGAAGCGCGCGCGTGCGTCACGCCACGCGCGATCGTCGAAGCCTCCGTCCGGACGCAGCGCATCGGCCGCGGCCCAGGCCATCGCGTAGGCATGGTGAGAGTTGTCGTGGACGAACAACCCCTGCCGCCCGAAGGTCAAGAGCCTGGGCAGACCCGAAACCCAGCTGTCCACGACGTCGTAAGAGCGCTCGTAGCCAACCCGGTACACCGGATACGCGTGTGATAGTCGATGCGTAACGATGCTCCTCGGAGCAACGCGCGACAGACCCGACGCCGCCAGCGCGTCCGCAACGATTCGACCGAGCTCCTCGTCGCTCGCGCGCCACACGTCGTCTCCGAGCGAACACGGGACCTCCGCGCAGAGGACCGTCTGCCCGGCGGGATCGGGGCCGTCCCTGTAGTTCTTGGGCTCCGAGACGCGAGTGACCGGGGTATAGGGTTCGGGCAGGTAGTGGGCGTCGTAGGCCGTGTACCGGTCGACGTCCAAAACCAGATACACGAGAACCATTGAACGAAACTCCAGGGATGTCGCGGCCTCGATGACCTCATCTGGTGCTGCCGGAGCGACGAGTCGCGCAAGCACCGTGACTGGGATTGTCGACCATAATCGGCGGCCTTCGACTGTCTCACCGGAATCCAGCGTTACCGCAACTGCGCCTTTGCGGAGTTCAACCGAGGTTGCCGTAGCACCGAATCGGAACTCGGCGCCGGCCGTAACTGCGACGCGCGCCAGAGATTCAACAATTGCCCCGAACCCGTCGCTTGGATAGTAGAAGTAGGGGGCTCCAGATCGGCGACCGGGCAGTATCCGCGTGAGCAACTTTGTCGGAGAAGTCGCGGCCACCCTTCGCCGCGCCTGCTCGCCGCTTATCTCCTCGGGCTCGAGGCCCCAGAGCTTGCGTGCGTAGGGAAAGTAGAAACGCTCGCATATCGTCGGTCCGAGCCCCGCGCGCAGTAACTCTGCGAAGGTGTCTCGCTCGGCCGATCGCCGGAAACCGGTCGCGGCATCGAACGCGGCGCGCGCGCCGAAAGTGGGTGGCAGCTGTGTGATCAGATTCACGGGCTTGAGGGGAAAGGCGATCCACCGGCCGGCGAGCCTGATCCGTCCGTTGCGCGGGCGACGCTGCAACCGTCCTTCCAGAGCCCGGTCGATGTGCTCGAGGATGGCCGGGTCGGTGGAGGGATGAAGACGATGGCTGCCCACGTCCACCCTTTGTCCGGCCACATCGAAGCTCGCGGACGCGCCTCCGACGCTCCCGGAGCGCTCGATCACCGCCACGGACCTGGATGTCGTCGCGGCTCTGTACGCCGCTCCGACTCCGGCGGGCCCCGCGCCGAGCACCAGGAGATCCACCGTCATGTCGTGCTCCTGCTCTAGAGGGGATACGCGGGCGCCGCTCCGCCTCCGTACGACAGCGCAACTCGCTGCCCGGGCCGGAACTCGGGAGCGGAGAGCACGCGCGCCTTCAGGGCGGGCTCGTGATCCGGCTTGATCAAGTAGATGGAGTCGTGGCCGTAGAACTCGATCTTCTCGATCGTGGCGTCGTCCCCGGGGGTAACGGTGATGTACTCCGGACGCACCATCACCTCGACACTCCCGGCGTGAGGCCGCAGCAGAGGAATGGCCCCGATCCGGGTGTCGGCCTTGTCCCCGTCCGCAGTTCCGACGAAGAAGTTCGCGTCGCCGATGAAGCGGGCAACCTCGCTCGTGCTGGGTGTGTTGTAGATATCCGGCGGGCGACCCTGCTGGACGACCACTCCGTCGAACATGACGGCGACGTGCTCGCCCATTACGAAAGCCTCTTCCTGATCGTGCGTCACGAAAAGCGTCGTAATGCCGAGATCGGTCAAGAGTCTCTGGACCTCGAGGCGGATCTGCGTGCGCAGCGCTGTGTCCAGGTTCGAGTAGGGCTCGTCGAGGAGGATCACGGCCGGACGAATGGCCAGCGCGCGCGCGAGAGCGACGCGCTGCTGCTGGCCGCCGGAGAGCTCCGAGGGCATGCGATCGGCCAGGTGGCTGAGGCCGACCATCTCCAAGGTGCTCGCCACCAGCGCGCTCTTGCTGCGGCGTTCATGGCGCGACAGGCCGAACGCGACGTTGCGCTCCACGCTGAGATGGGGGAACAGGGCCCAGTCCTGGAACACCATGCCGACCCGGCGTCGCTCCGGGGCGACGAACGAGCCGGGGCCCGACACGAGGCGCCGCCCGATCTCGATCTGCCCGGAGTCCGGGCGCTCGAGGCCTGCTATCGAGCGCAGCGTCGTGGTCTTGCCGCAGCCGCTGGGCCCGAGGAGGGAGACGATCGACCCCGCGGGAATGGAGAGGTTGACCCCTCGGAGCACCTCGGTGGCACCAAAGGACTTCACGAGCGAGCGCGCCGAGACGGCCTCTGCAACGCGAACGGGCCCCGTCCGAATGGAAACCGCTTGGTTAGGCATACCTAAGAAGTTACACCCCATGGCCGAAGGTTTTCTATTCGGAGCCTGAACGCCAGGACCGCGACGTCCATACGGCCGGCCGAAGGCTGCAGCACGGGATCTCGAACGTGGCTCGTTCGTCGCGCAAGACAGACAAATGACAAACCGCTCTGTACGCTTGCGAACGAATCCGTTATCAACCAGGAGGTAATAAACGTGCTGACTTCCCGGGTCCAAGGAGCAATGAACGACCAGCTACAGGTCGAGCTCCAGAGCGCATACGCCTATCTCGGTATGGCCGCCTACTGCGAGACCATCAGCCTCGGTGGCTTCGCCAAATGGCTGCGGAAGCAGGCCGAGGAGGAATACGGGCACGCCATGCGCTTCTACACCTTCATCAACGACCGGCAGGGCGAGGTCGACCTGAAGACGCTGGATGCCCCGGCGAACAAGTACAAGTCACCCCTAGCGGTCTTCGAGGCTGCCCTCGAGCACGAACGCAGTGTCACCGCGGCGATCGACAAGCTCTATGAGCTCGTCAACGACGAGAAGGACTACGCATCACAGGCCTGGCTCGATTGGTTCGCGACCGAGCAGGTCGAGGAAGAGAAGACGGTGGGGCTCATCGTTGACCAACTGAAGATGATCGGCGATCGCGGCGACGCGTTGTTCATCCTCGACAAGGAGCTCGCAAGCCGAACGGAGGCCTAACTTCTAGCTCGCCGGCAGGATCCAGAGGTTGTTCTGAAGGGTCTGGCCGATGGCGACCTTGCCGTCGCCCACCTGAAGCGTGCGCGTCCCGTCGGGCGCGACGTCGACGACGCTGATCTCGGCCCCCGGCATGAGCGCCTGCTGCTCGAGGTAGAGCATGACGTCGTGATCGAGCTCGATGTCCTCGAGGAGGCGCCGTAGCGTTCCACGGTCGCCTGCCTGCATGGTGGACACGGGCTTCAGCTCGCTCCATGACACCGCGCCCTCGGTACCTGGGATGGGATTCCCGTGGGGGCAGGTGGGCTCGCCCTCGAGCTTCGCAAGGATCGATTGCTCGACCTCGGCGGTCATGACCTTCTCCCAATCCTCGGCCTGCTCGTGGCACTGGTGCCACGGGATGCCAAGGATGTCGACGAGCATCCGCTCGGCCAGCCGGTGCCGGCGGACGAGTGTTCCGGCGACGAGCCGGCCCTCGTCTGTCAGCACGAGGTCGCGCGTCCCTTCGATGCGGACGTAGCCCTCCGCGATGAGGCGCTTGATCCCCTCGGACACCGTTGCGGGGGCGAGTCCGAGGCGCTGGCCGATGCGCGCCTGAACGATGCGCTGGCCCTCCTCCTCGAGTTCGAAGACGGCCTCGAGGTACTCCTTGGAGGCGGGGTTCAGGTCGCGAAGATCGGGCGAGGGTGAGTTCATTACAAGATTGTAAGCTCGCTTGAATGTCTCCCGCCAAGTCCTCCAAGAAGCGCGAAAAGATCCTGTTGCTGGACGGGATGTCGCTGGCCTTCCGGGCCTTCTACGCGCTGCCGGAGGACCTCCAGACGACCGACGGCACCTACACGAACGCCGTCTACGGGTTCACTTCGATGTTGATCAAGGTCCTGCAGGACGAGAAGCCCGAGTACATCGCGACCTGCTTCGAT
>Ga0299907_10003480_pt1 | contig 10079 bp, 8 predicted proteins | sample RVTome_16_FD_198680 | JGI IMG/M metagenome (GOLD analysis project Ga0299907, IMG submission 198680) | Soil microbial communities from uranium-contaminated site in the Upper Colorado River Basin, Wyoming, United States - RVT152D67 (version 2) ... | reverse complement strand
CCCCGAGTCGTTCGCCGCCGCGATCGCGCAGTGCCGCGACCTGTATCCCGGACGCCGGTTGGCCGCGTTCGTGGGGTCGATGCTCGAGCTGGGCGCGGGCGAGGCCGACGCGCACCGCGAGGTGGCACGGCAGCTCGTCGACGCCGGGTTCGCCCTCGTGGCGGCCACGGGCGCGTTCGCGGGCGCGACCGCGGACGGGGCCGGGAACGGCACCCGGGTGCTCTCGGCGGTCGATCCCGACGCGGTGTGGGACGCGTTCGCGGCGGGGCTCGAGGGCGGCGAGGTGGTCCTCGTGAAGGCGTCGCGCGGCGCCCGTCTCGAGCGGGTGCTCGAGCGTCTCGAGCGGCGCTTCGGCGCGGAGGGCGGCTGAGTGCTGTATCACCTCCTGTTCCCGCTCGCCGACCGGCAGATCCTGTTCAACGTGTTCCAGTACATCTCGTTCCGGGCGGCGGCCGCGATGGTCACGGCGCTCCTCACCTCGTTCGTGGTCGGCCCGTTCGTGATCCGCTGGCTGAGGTCCCGGAACTGGGGTCAGGTCGTGCGCGCGGAGGGACCGGCCTCGCACCTCAAGAAGGCGGGGACGCCCACCATGGGCGGGCTCATCATCCTGAGCGCGAGCCTGCTTCCCACGCTCCTGTGGGCGCGTCTCGACAATTCGTACGTGTGGATCGCGTTCGGCGTCACGGCGTGGATGGGCGCGATCGGGTTCATGGACGACTACCTCAAGATCGTCCGACACGAGTCGCGCGGGCTCATCGCCAAGTACAAGCTGGTCTGGCAGTTCATCCTCGGGCTGTCGCTGGGTGGCCTCCTCCTGTGGATGCCGCTCTCCTCGTACGGCTCGAGCCAGACGATGCTCCCGTTCTTCAAGGACGTCAGCATCGTGATCGTGCCCGCCGTGTTCCCGCTGTTCGTGGCCACCGTGGTGGCCGGGAGCGCGAACACGGTGAACTTCACCGACGGTCTCGATGGGCTTGCCACCGGGCTGAGCGGGATCGCCGTGCTCACGTTCGGCATCTTCGCGTACGCGATCGGACGCGTCGACACGTCCAGCTATCTCGGGCTCTTCTATCTCCCCGGGGCGGGCGAGCTCGCGGTCTTCTGCGCCGCGCTCTCGGGCGCGGCGATCGGGTTCCTGTGGTTCAACGCCCCGCCCGCGCAGGTGTTCATGGGCGATACGGGATCCCTGGCGCTCGGGGGAGCGATCGGGGCGATCGCCGTGCTCCTCAAGTCCGAGTTCCTGCTCCTCATCGTGGGCGGCGTGTTCGTGCTCGAGGGCCTCTCGGTGATCGCGCAGACGTCGTGGTTCAAGCTCACCCGTTGGCGCACGGGCACCGGACGGCGCGTGCTGCGCATGGCCCCGCTCCACCACCACTTCGAGAAGCTCGGCTGGCCCGAGACGCGCGTCGTGATCCGCTTCTACATCCTCGGGATCATGTTCGCGCTCCTCGGGCTCGCGACCCTGAAGGTGAGATGATGGGGCCCGGAGACGACGCGCCGTTGTTCGCGAAGGGCGACCGGGTCGCGGTGCTCGGCCTCGGGCTCTCGGGGACCGCGGCCGCGCGTCTGCTCCACGCGCTCGGCGCGGACGTGTACGCGAGCGATGCCGTCGCCGGGCCGCGCCAGCTCGAATCGGCCGAGGCGCTCCGCGGGGAAGGGATCGATGCGGAAGCGGGCGGACACGACCTCGACCGCATCCTCGAGAGCCGACTCGTCGTGACCAGCCCCGGGATCGACCCCTCGACGGAGGTACGGCGCGCGATCGACGAGGCCCGCATCCGGACGGTGGCCGAGATCGAGCTCGCGTTCCGGCACCTCACGTCGCGCGTCATCGGGATTACCGGAACGAACGGGAAGACGACCACGACCGCGCTCTGCGGCCACCTGCTCGAGTCCGCCGGCCTGGCCGCGGTCACGGCCGGCAACATCGGCCGCCCGCTGGCGGACGTGGCCATGCGCGAGCGACACCCGGACTGGGTGGTGGTCGAGCTGAGCTCGTTCCAGCTCGCCGACGTCGAGACGTTCCGGCCCACCATCGGCGTCCTGCTCAACCTCGCCCCGGACCACCTGGACCGGTACGCCAACCTGGACCGCTACTTCGAGGACAAGGCGCGTCTGTTCGCGAACGCGGACGACGACAGCCGCTGGGTCCTGAACGGCGATGACCCGCGCGTGGTGGAGCTGGCCCGGAACGTCCCGGGCGAGCGGTACCTCGCCACGCTCGAGCGCCTCGAGGGCGAGGGCGCCACGCTCGAGGACGGGTGGCTCGTCCAGCGGCTCGGGGGAGCGACGGAGCGCTGGCTGGCCGCGTCCGACCTCCAGCTCGTGGGCGGCCACAACGTGATGAACTCGCTCCTGGCCGGGCTGGCCGCCGCGCTCGCCGGCTGTGATGCCGAGGGCATCGGGAACGCTCTCGCGACCTTCCGCGGTCTGCCGCACCGGCTTCAGCCGGTGGGCGAGTTCGCCGACGTGCTGTGGATCAACGACTCGAAGGGCACCAACGTCTCGGCGACCCGTGTGGCGCTCGGCGCCTTCGAGCGGCCCCTCGTCGTCCTTCTCGGCGGGCGCCACAAGGGCGAGCCCTACACGTCGCTCCTCGCCGACCTCGAGGAGAGGGCCCGCGCCGTGATCGCCTTCGGCGAAGCGGCGCCGATCATCGTGCGCGAGCTGGGGGAGCGCGTTCCGCTCCAGGTCGCAGGGGGGCTCGAGGAGGCCGTGCGGCTGGCCGATGCGCTCGCCGAGCCCGGCGACGTGGTGCTGTTCTCTCCCGCCTGCTCGTCCTACGACATGTTCCCCAACTACGAGGAGCGCGGTCGCGACTTCGCGCGGCGCGTGCGCGAGCTCCACGGCGTCGAGGAGGCCTCGTGAGCTCCGGGCGCGGGTGGGGGCTGACCCCGGTCCAGTCGACGGTCGGATCGCCGGCGTGGGTGCGCAGGGCGCTCCTCGGCGTCACGCTCGCGCTGGTCCTCTTCGGCCTCCTGTCGGTCTACTCCGCATCGTCGTTCGAGGCGGCGCAGGCCGGGCTGTCGGGGAGCCACTTCTTCGTGAGTCAGCTCCAGCGCGCCGTGGTGGGGATCGGGCTCCTGGTCGCGCTCGCCTTCGTCGACTACGACCTCTACCGCCGCTTCGCGTGGATCATCCTCGTGTGCGTCGTGCCGCTCCTCCTCCTCGTCCTCGTGCCGTGGACCGGCGAGATCGCTCCGGTCCGGAACGGGGCGCGGCGCTGGCTGGAGCTGGGTCCGCTGACCGTCCAGCCCTCCGAGCTCGCCAAGGTCGCGCTGGTGATGTGGACGGCGGCGCTCGCGGCGCGGAAGCAGAACCGCCTCGGGAGCTTCCGCCAGGGGCTGCTGCCCATCCTCCTCGTCGCGGCGCCGGTGCTGCTGCTCGTACTCGCCGAGCCGCACCTGTCCGCCACGCTGATCACCGCCGCGCTCGTCGGCCTGGTGCTGTTCGCGGCGGGCGCGCGGCTGCGGCACTTCGCGCTGCTCGCCGCGCCGGCCCTCCCGCTCCTCTGGTTCCAGGTGAAGACGAGCGGGTACCAGCTTCAGCGCGTGCTCGCGTTCCTCGATCCGCAGGGCGACGTGACGGGGGCCGGCTATCAGCTCACGCAGGCGAGCATCGCCATCGGCTCGGGTCGGCTGTTGGGGGTCGGCTTCGGGCGCAGCACGCAGAAGCTCTACTACCTCCCCGAGCCGCAGAACGACTTCATCTTCCCGATCATCGCCGAGGAGTGGGGGTTCATCGGAGCCCTCGGCCTCGTGCTCCTCTTCCTCGTGTGGACGCTGCTCGGTCTCCGGATCGCGGCCGCGGCCCCCGATCTGTACGGGCGCCTGCTGGCCATCGGCCTCACCGGCATCATCGCGATCGGCGCGTTCGGCCATATGGGGGTCACGATGGGGGTCCTGCCGACCACCGGGGTGAGCCTGCCGTTCATCAGCGCCGGGGGGACGGGGCTCGTGATCGCCCTCGGCGTGACCGGCATCCTCCTCAACGTGGCGTCGAAGCGGAGATGCTGACGCGTGCCGGGACCGAGGATCCTGCTCGCCGGGGGCGGCACGGGGGGCCACCTGTACCCCGCCCTGAACGTGGCCGCGGCGCTCGAGCGGCTCGAGCCGACCGTGGAGTGTCTGTTCCTCGGGAGCGAGCGCGGGATCGAGGCGCGGGTGCTTCCGGGAGCCGGCGTCGATCATCGGCTGCTCCCCCTCGAGCCGCTGTATCGGCAGCGGCCGTGGCGAAACTGGCGGCTCGCGTGGAGCGCGCCCTCGGTGATCTCCGGCGTCGCCTCCGCCTTCCGCGACTTCTCGCCCGCGCTCGCCGTGGGCACGGGAGGCTACGTGTCGGGACCGGCGCTCGCCTGGGCGCTGCTCAAGGGCGTGCCCACCGCGATCCAGGAGCAGAACGCGACGCCGGGGATCGTCACGCGGCTGCTCGCGCCGCGTGTGGATCAGATCCATCTCGGCTATCCGGAGGCCGCCGACCGGCTGAAGCCCGGCCGGGACACGGCGGTGCACGCGTTCGGGAATCCCGTCGCCCCGCCGGGGACCGGGCCGGGGGCGACGCCCTTCGAATGGCCGCGGGGGAGGGTGCTCCTCGTGGTGGGCGGGAGCCAGGGGGCGCGCGGCATCAACCGGGCGCTCCTCGAGGATCTCGAGTCGCGGGCCGGACAAGGGACGGCGGTCGCGAACGAGTCGGGACCCCGCGCGCGGCGGGGGCCCGGCGACGGATCGTCGGCCGCCTCCCCTCCGGCCTCGTGGCCCGACGACGTGTCGCTCGTGTGGGTCGCGGGTCGGGACCACGCCGGGGCGGTCGCGCGCCGGGTGGAGGGCCTGCCGTGGGCCGACCGCATCCGGGTCGTCCCGTTCATCGAGGACCTGGGGCGCCAGCTCGACCGGGTCACCGTCGCGATCAGCCGCTCGGGGGCCATGCTGGTCGCCGAGCTGTGCGCCGCCGGCTGCCCCGCCGTGCTCGTGCCGCTGCCGACATCGGCGGCGGGACACCAGCTCGCGAACGCCCGTGCCCTGGAGGACGCGGGCGCGGCGCTCGTGCGCGAGGAGTCGGCGCTCGGGCGCGGCGAACTGTGGCGGACGTGTCTCGAGCTCCTCGCGCGGCCGGAGCGGCTGGCCGACATGGCGCGGGCGGCCCGGGCTCGCGGGCGGCCCGAGGCGGCGCTCGACATCGCGCGCGAGCTCCTCGGGCTCGCGGCCCGGAGCGCGGCGTGAACCGGGCCCGGGCGCGGCGGCCCGTTCTGGCCGCGGGCGCGTGGCGCCCGATCGCGCGGCCGTCGCGGTGCGCCCGGCGGAGGAGCGCGTGCTGATGACCGCCAGGCGCACGGCCACGAGCGGACTCGCCGGCCGCGACGACCTCCCGCCGCGGGGCGCGCGCATCCACCTCGTCGGGATCGCCGGGGCGGGGATGCGGGGCCTGGCGCTCCTCCTGTCGCGCGCGGGCTACGCGGTGAGCGGCTCCGACCGCGGCGGCGTGGCGGGTCTCGTGGAGCTCGCGGCCGCCGGGGTCGAGCTCCACGGCGAGCACGCCGCCGCCCACGTGGCGGGCGCCGAGCTCGTGATCCGCAGCTCGGCCGTGGCGCTCGATCACGTCGAGGTCGCGGCGGCCCGCGAGGCCGGGATCCCGCTCCTCCGGCGCGCGCGGGCGATGGGCGCGCTGCTCAACGGGTCGCCGCTCGTGGGGATCGCGGGGACGCACGGCAAAACGACGATCACGGCCATGACCGGGTTCGCGTGCGAGGCGGCCGGTCTCGACCCGCGCGTCCTCGTGGGCGGGCGCGTGTCCGCCTGGGGTGGATTCGCGCGCCCGGGCGAGGGCGTCGCGGTGGTCGAGGCCGACGAGTTCGACCGCTCGTTCCTCGAGCTCGATCCCACGCTCGCGGTGGTGAGCTCGCTCGAGCCCGAGCACCTCGACACGTACGGGGATTTCGAGGCGGTCCGCGAGGCGTACGCCGAGTTCGCCCGGCGCGCGGCGGATCGCGATGGCGTGCTGTACTGCGCCGACGACGCCGGCGCACGCGTGCTGGGCGAGTCCCTGCCCGGCGGCCGGTCCTACGGGTTCGGCGAGGACGCCTGGCTGCGGATCGAGGAGGCGGGCTCCGGCCGTACCCGACTCGAGTGGCCCGAGGGCTCGATCGAGATCCGGCTGCGGGTGCCGGGGCGGCACAACGCGCTCAACGCGGCGGCCGCGTTCGCCGCCGCCCGCCTGGCGGGTGGCGAGCCGGAGGAGGCGGCGCGCGGTCTCGAGGCGTTCGGCGGCGTGGGACGGCGCCTCGAGACGCTCGCCCGGCGCGGCGAGGTCTCGGCAGGGGGCGGCCGGGTGACCGTCGTGGACGACTACGCCCACCACCCGACCGAGGTGGCCGCCTCCATCGCGGCCCTGCGCGCGGCGGCGCCCGGCCGCTGCGTCGAGGTCGTGTTCCAGCCGCACCTGTACTCGCGCACGCGCGACTTCGCGGCCGAGTTCGGCGCGGCCCTCGAGGCCGCCGACCGGGCGCGGGTGCTCCCCATCTACCCGGCGCGCGAGGCACCGATCGAGGGCGTGTCGTCGGCGCTGATCACGGCGGCCGCGCCGCGCGTGGAGGCGATCGACCGCGACGCGGCGGTACGGCGCGCGGCCGAGGTCGCCGCCGCGCGCGCGTCGGAGGGCGGCGACACCGTCGTGTGCTACATGGGAGCGGGCGACGTGACGGACATCGCGCACGAGGCCGCGCGCAGGCTGACGGGCGACGCCGATGCGCTGGAAGCATGACGTCCCCCTCGCTCCGCTCGCGCGGTATCGGATCGGGGGTCCCGCGTCGCGACTGGCGCGCCCGGACTCGGTGGAGGAGATCCGGGAGGCCGTGCGCGAGCTCGGCGGGGCGGGGCACCGCGTCCTCGGGACGGGCGCCAACGTGCTCATCTCCGACGCGGGCGTTCCCGAGGCCGTGCTCATCCTCGGACGCGGGCTCGAGCGGCTGGGGCTCGATGGGGCGTCGATCGAGACGGGAGCGGCCACGAAGCTGCCGGCCCTCGTGGGGCTCGCGCGCCGCGCGGCCCGGGTGGGGTTCCGGTTCCTCGAGGCCGTCCCGGGCACCGTGGGCGGGGGGCTGCGCATGAACGCGGGGTCGCGGGACGAATGGCTGTGGCACCGCGTGGAGTGGGCCGAAGCGGTGACCGATGAGGGCCGCCTCGAGCGGCTCGGCCCGGCCGACGCCGCGCCCGCCTACCGCACGGTCGGCGTCCCGGACTCGTGGGTGTTCGTGGGGGCGCGGCTGACCGCGGTGCCGGGCGACCCGCGGGAGGTGGAGGAGGCGCACCTCCGCTTCCGCGCGCGCAAGGTGAGCGACCAGGTCTACGAGCGCCCCTCGGTGGGATCGACGTGGAAGAACCCCGGTCCGCCGCACGGCTCGGCGTGGGAGATCGTGGACCGGGTCGGGATGCGCGGCGCGCGCCGCGGCGACGCGCAGATCGCCGAGCGCCACGCGAACTTCATCGTGAACCTCGGACGCGCCAGGGCGGAGGAGGTGTTGGGTCTGATGAGCGAAACGCGCAGACGGGCGCGCGAGGACCTGGGGATCGAGCTCGAGCCCGAGATCCGGCTGTGGGGCTTCTCGGCCGAGGAGCGGGCGCGGGTGGGGGCCACGTGAAGGTCGAGCTCACGCGCCGCGGCCGCCGCCGCCTGTTCGTCATCGCCACCGCCGGGCTCCTGGGTCTGAGCGTGCCGGCGTGGGTGCCGCGCCTGCTCGCCACGCTGCCCGCCTTCCGCGTGGCGCAGGTGGAGGTGATCGGGACGCGCCACGTGCCGCCCGACGAGGTGAAGGCGCTCGTCGCGCTGGGGCCCGAGGCGTCGGTGTGGGACGACCTCGACGTGTGGGAGAGCCGCGTGCGCGGCCACCCGATGATCCGGGAGGCGCGTGTCCGCCGCGAGGGGCTCCACGCGCTCCAGGTCGTGGTGGTCGAGAAGCGTCCCGTGGCGCTCGTGGCGACGCCCGAGCTGCGGCCGGTGAGCGCCGAGGGGCGCCTCCTCCCCCTCGACGTCACCCGGGCGGAGCTCGACCTGCCGATCATCCACGGCCTCGCCGAGGTCGACGGCGACTCGGTCCTCGACCCGCGGGTGCGCGAGATCGCCCGGCTGCTCGACGACCTCGACCGCGCGCAGCCGGAGTTCCTCGCGGTGGTCTCCGAGGTCGGGGCCGCCGAGGACGGGGGGTACGAGTTCCTCATGCTCCCGAGCGCGGACGCGGGGACGGTCCTTCTGCCCGCCGCGGAGCCCGTGCGCGCGCTGCGCCGGATCTCGTTCGCCCTCGGGCAGGTCGACGACCCGCGGGTGCGGAAAGCCGACGCGCGATTCGCAGGACAGGTTGTGCTAACCCGTGAGGAGGAGCGATGATACACGGGTTGGGAGCCATCGTCGGAGTGGACATCGGGTCCTCGAAGACGTGCGCCGTGATCGCCGAAGCCCGTCCGGGCCGCGAGCCGGAGGAGCCGCTCACGATCCTCGGGGTCGGCATCAGCCGCGCGGAGGGCATGAACGGCCCGGCCGTCACCAACCTCGAAGCCGCCACGAGGTCGGTGCGCGCCGCGGTCCAGCAGGCAGAGACGATGGCGAAGCGCGAAGTGGAGTCCGCGTACATCTCGGTGCCCGCCGCGTACGTGGACGTCGCACGCTCGCGCGGGGTGGTCGCGGTGTCGGGGGCGGAGATCGGTTCGGCGCACGTCAAGCGAGTCCAGGAGGTGGGACAGGCGGTCCCGGTGCCGCCGGACCGTCAGCTGATCCACGCGCTGTGCCAGGAGTACGCCGTGGACGGCCGCTCCGGGATCCAGGATCCCGTCGGCATGGTGGCGACCCGGCTCGAGGCCGACGTGTGCATCGTCACCGCCGAGTCCGCGGCCTGCCGCGATCTCGCCAAGGTGGTGGACCGGGCCGGATATCGGCCCGAGGAGCTCGTCCTCTCGCCCCTGGCGTCGGGTCTCTCGCTGCTCCGGGACGGGGAGCGCCAGGCGGGCGTGGCGCTGGTCGAGATCGGCGGCGCCTCGACCGACGTGATGGTCTACGGCGGGCGTCGTCTGCTGCACGTCGCCACGCTGCCGTGGGGCGGATCGGTCGTCACCCGGGACATCGCGCGCGGTCTCGGCGTTCCGGAGGACGAAGCGCGGCGACTGAAGGAGGAGTACGGATCCGCGCAGCGGAGCGCGGTGGATCCGAAGGAGCAGCTCGAGGTCTCCGGTCCCTCGCTGGGATCGGGACGCCGCGTGTCGCGCGAGCTGCTCGCACACATCATCGAGCAGCGGCTCGATGAGATCCTCGGCCTCGTGTACGAGGAGCTCGAGGAAGCGGGAGTGCTGGACCGGCTGGGCGCCGGGGTGGTGCTGGCCGGTGGCGGGGTGTGCATGGCGAGGACGGTCGAGCTGGCCCGCTCCGTCTTCAACCTGCCCGTGCGGTGCGGCGTTCCGGGGGCCGGCCTCACGGGCGCCACACGGGCGGTGGCCACGCCCGTGTGCGCGACGGGGGTCGGTCTGGCCCTGTACGGCAGCCTGCAACAGCGAAACGGCGGTTTCGCAGGCGCCACCCGCGCGATCGCGCGGGTCGGCGCGTGGCTACGCGATTTCTTCTGACACTCGAGACGTCAACGGGATGAACGGGAAACGGGAACGGGAGGAGCAAATGGTCTTCGAGTTCGATGACAATGTGGCGCGCAACGCACGGATGAAGGTCGTGGGGGTGGGGGGAGCCGGCGGGAACGCCGTCAACCGCATGATCGACGAGGAGCTCGACGGGGTCGAGTTCATCGCCGTGAACACCGATCTCCAGACTCTCCAGCAGTCCAACTCGCACATCAAGATCCAGATCGGCAAGCGGCTCACGCGCGGGCTCGGGGCGGGCGCCCGACCCGAGATCGGCCGGCAGGCGATCGCCGAGACCGAGGACGAGGTGCGCACGGCGATCGAGGGCGCGGATCTCGTGTTCGTGACCGCCGGCATGGGCGGCGGGACGGGGACCGGGGCCGCCCCCGTGATCGGACGCATGGCGCGCGAGATGGGTGCCCTGTGCATCGCCGTCGTCACACGACCCTTCCACTTCGAAGGCAAGAA
>Ga0299907_10003479_pt1 | contig 10081 bp, 5 predicted proteins | sample RVTome_16_FD_198680 | JGI IMG/M metagenome (GOLD analysis project Ga0299907, IMG submission 198680) | Soil microbial communities from uranium-contaminated site in the Upper Colorado River Basin, Wyoming, United States - RVT152D67 (version 2) ... | reverse complement strand
CGGTCGGCGCGATGAACGGGAAGGCGATCAACGCCACGACGGCCAGGGCGATGAGCGCGACGCGTGTGACGCGGATGCTCGCGATCCCCCGTAGCTCCTTCGGGATCGGACGCGGCTCGTCGGTGGCCGACCACGACGTGCCGCCGCCGACCTCGCTGCGCCCGATCCGGCGCCGCTGGAGCACGAGCCCGACGGCGAGCAACCCGAAGAGCCACACGTTGAAAAGCTCGGTGTCGTTGGCGTAGCTGAAGTCCCACGCCCTCTGCGCGAGGCCGATGAGGACGGCCGTGTAGATCGTGACGGGGAGGTTCGTCATCCTCCCGACGACGGCGGCCGCGAAGATCGGCAGGAGCAGGGCGAACGCGTCCTGCTGGGTGCCGCCGCCGGTGGCACCGGTGGTGAGGCTGGTGAGGATGAACGTGGTGCCGGCGAGCGCGCCCGTGATCGTCCACACGATCACCGACAGCCTCGCCACGCCGATGCCGAGCAACGAGGCGCGCTCGGGGTTCTCGGCCAGCCCGCGCACGGCGACACCGGCCCTCGTGTAGCGGAAGAACACACCGACCGCGGCAAGTGCGAGGACGGCGACCTCGAGGGCGAAGATCTCCGAGAACCCGTACTGGAGCGGGAAGTTGCCGATCTCGAAGCTGAAGCCCGGGAACGGCAGCAGCCGCTCGAACTCCTCCGGCGTCAGCGCGGCGGCCGGCCGCTCGTCGAGCGGCGGGAAGATCGGCCAGCGGACCACCCACGTCACGAGCTGGAGGTACACCTGCGCGCCGATGATCGTCACCACGGTGAGGAACAGCCGCGACGAGTTGAAGAACCGCAGCACGAACACCCCGGTGATCATGCCGATCAGCGCGGACAGCGCGACACCGAGCAGGAACGTGACGATGAACGGCAGCCCGGTGAGGAACTGCACGCTCAGCCCCACGAACACGCCGCCGACGACGCCCATGGCGCCTTGCGCGAAGTTCACGACGCGCAGCGTCCGGTACAGGACAACGATCCCGACCGCGCTCAGGGCGATCAGCAGGCCGTAGATCAACCCGGAGAACAGGATCGCGACAGGGGTGCCCCGGCCTCCTCCGGGCCTGCCCGGCAGCACGAACTGCGTGAAGACGAGGAGTACGACGAGCGGGATGGCGCCGATCAGCAGCGTGCGCAGGCGCGCAGGCATGGCGGACGGGGGGGCGTCGGGCATTCGCTAGCCGTTGCCCGCTGGGAGTGGGTCGGCCTTGAGCTGACCAAGCGTGTACTCGAGGGTGTACGTGTCGCCCGTCGGCGCGACCACGCTGAAGCGCTCGTTGATGAGCGAGCCACCGAACTGCGTGCCGACGATGTAGGAGTAGCTGACCTCCTGCGGCGGCTCGCCCTGGCCCGCGGTGAGCGTCTGCTTGGCGTCGACCAGCCAGCCGTCGGCCAGCTCGCCGCAGGCGTCGATGCGCCCGCGCCGCGTGACGGTGGCCTCGTGGACGATCGTCTGGCCCGTCTTCGGGTCGACCGCCACCGACTTGTACGACTCGCCCGACTGCACGGGCAGCGGCAGCAGCAGCACGCCGGTGCTCGGCTGGAAGGAAGGCCGCGCCGCGCCGCCGTTGCGGTCGAGGTAGTCGATGCGGTCGAGCGTGACGCCCCGCTCGGGCTCGCCGACCGACGGCACCGTCGCGATGTTGTTGAAGCCGGGGTCGGCGTTCTGCGAGACGGGCGCCGTGTTCACGCGGATCGTGTTGACGGCGACGAGCGGCGAGTCGGGGATGGGCTGGACCTGCTCGAACGTGTAGACGGTGTCGCTGACCTTCGTCACGTTGCGGATGAAGCGCTTCTCGAACTGCTTCGTCGTGCCCTTCGACGCGCCGTCGGCACCAGTGATCGACCCCTCGACCTTCCAGCGGTAGACGCCGACCGGCGGCTCGCCGGTGATGTTGACCTCGACCGGGACCTCCGCAGCGGCGGACGGCGGCGCCGGCTCGCAGTCGGACTTGGCGGGCGGCAACGTGGTGAACAACGAGTCCTTCGGCGGCGGCAGCTCGAAGGTGATCTCCTCCTGCGGCTGCAGCTCGACCTCCGCCACCTCGGCCGCCGCCGCCTGGAACGGCGTCGGCGCCGGCTCGGCCGTCGGTTTCACCCCGAAGATGAGGTTCGCCTCGACCTTGTTGATCGCCACCTCCGGGTCGTTCGGGCGCACGCAGCCCGCCGCGGTCACGGCGACCACGGCCAGGCCGACGGTGAGCGCTCGCCGGGCGTTACGCAGGAACTGGCTCACGGTCTTGCTCCTTGGCGGGGTCGGGCTTGCGGTCCTTCTTCGGCGTCAGGTCGGTCTCCGGTGCGTACGGGTTGCGCAGCGAGAGCCGTGACACAAAGGCTACGGCGCGAACGGTCGCAGGTTGCGTCGCGGCCAGGCGGCGCCGCAGGGAGCGCGACAGCTCCTCGGCGATCGTCGCGTAGAGGGGGTTGGGGTCGTCGCGGAGGTCGCCCCAGAGCACCCTGGTGGTGAGCCAGGCGAGCTCGGTGTGCTCCTCGTCCTCGATGAAGCGGTCGAGGTACATGAGCGGTGTCTCGGTGGGATGGCTGTACCCGAAGTCCGTGGCCCAGTCCCGCCACTCGGCGTAGGCGAGCGCGACGCGCGCGCGCGTGCCGGCGGCTTGGGCCGCTGCCCTCCGCCTCGACCGCAGCCGCGCCTTCCGGAACGCGGGGAACAGGATGTAGAGCAACAGCAGGAACAGCAGGACCGGCAGCGCCAGCAGGATCGACACGGCGATCTGCTTGCCGAGCACGCTGTCCGGCGGGACCAGCACCGGCATGAAGATCTGCACCGCGATGTCGTCGCTCGGGAGGATCGACGGGTCGAGCTTCTGCGTCGACGGGTCGCTGCCGACGGTGGGCTCGGCCTTCTTCGGCACGCCGATGACCGGCAGCCACTTGAACCCCGTGAAGTACACCTCGGGGAACGCAGCACCGTTGCGCGGCCTCACCTGGAGCTTGCCGTCGATGAGCTCGCCGCCGTCGAAGCCGTAGCCGATGCGCGACGGGATGCCGAGCCAGCGCGCAAGCAGCGCTTGCGTGGCGACGATCTCGTACGGCGACGCCTTCAACTCGACCGCGAGGATCTCCTGCACCCGCGCGGGCGTGATGCTCGTCGGGGTGCCGAGGCCGCTGGCGGTCACGTTCTCGAGGACGAACGTGCGGGCGAAGTCGAACTGCTCCCACTTCGTGGGGCCGCCGTCGGCGCGCGCCCGCTGGAGCAGGTCGACGACGGCGGGCGGCGGGTCGGGCACGTTCGTGAACTGGCGCACGTCGCGCGGGAGCGGGTCGACGATGGCCTTGAGGTCGTCGACGGACGGCAGCCCGGCCGACGCCACGGTGTAGGTGAGCCCGGGCGTCACCTGGCCGCTCACCAGCCGGATGTTGCCGTTGCGCTTGTCGTAGGCGAGCCTCGGGCCTTCGGCGATGACACCGACGGTGTTGGGGAGGCCCGGAAGCACCGCGCCGCCGAGGCCGGCCACCGTGAAGCGGGCGCGGAGGCCCGCCTGGAGGTCGGGGTCGACGATGCCGCTGCGGGCCACGGTGTCGAGCTGGTTCTGCGCGAACGGGGGCAGGCGCCAGTCGCGGCCGTCGTAGACGTCGAGGCTACCGAGCCTCCAAGGACCAGACACCTCGGACTCGACCTCGAAGAGGACGCGGTCCTCGACGTTCGACAGCGGCTGCGTCTTCGGCTTCTGCGGCTCCTGCGCGGGGTCGATGAACGGCTTCGGGAACAGCACGCCCAGGTACTTCTGGCCGAACACGAGCGCGACGACGAGCAGCACGATCACCGGCACGGACTTGAGGACCTTGCGCACCTCGTAAGCCACCGTCGGCTTGGCGCTGTCGTCATCGCTGTCGGCCGTGGCCTGCTCGGAGGACAGGATCCCGAGCGCGATCGCGAACAGCACGAGCACGGCGAGGCCGCTCGCGACCTGCGCGCTGTCGGGGACGCTGATCGCCGCGAAGCCGGCGAGCGGCAGCGGCAACAGCACGCCGAGCGCAGGCTTGCGGAAGACGAGCGCGACCCACGCGGCCGCGAAGCCCATCGTTGCCATCAGCCAGCCGACGATCATCTTCCATCCGATGATGAAGTCGACCGGGGGCCGCAAAACGTTGCCCGACTGGACAGCGTCGCGCACCGTCGCCCGCAGCGAGCCGATCGCGCCGAGCGACGGGAAGAGCATCAACAGGCCGATCGCGAACAGGCCACCGATCACGAGGACGTTGGTGATCATCGGCGAGCGGCGGGCGCGAGCGAGCCCGTAGGCGAGGGCGACGCCGAGGACGCCGGCGACGATCGCGACCGGTCGCGGCGCGATGCCCTTGAAGATGCCGCCGACCATGACTGCGGCCGCCACGACGGGGAACCCGACGGCGACGGCCAGGCGGGGCGAGGGCGGCTCGAATACTTCCGGCTCGCCCTCGAGGGTGGAGATGCCGGGGCCTGCACCGACGCCGGCACCGAGCGTGCCGGCCGGCGGGGTGGTGGCCGTGTCGGCACCGGGTGTGACGGGCGTGCCCGGCGGCGGCTCGGCGGGGATCGGTCCCCGTTCTTTGTCTTCGGCGGTGGTGGCCATCAGATGCGGTTCCCCCCGCCCATGGATGCGTAGAGGGCGGTCGACAGGTCCTGGCCCGGGTTCACGCCGACGACCTGGCAGCCGAGGGCGGCGGCGACTCCCAGCGTGTCGGCGCTCTCGTCGTCCCACAGCAGCGCGACGACGAGGATCGACACGCCGGTGTTCAGCAAGAGCTTGAGTTGCGCAGCTTCGCGCTGGGCGAGGCGCGGCGTGATGAGGATGTTGTGCGCGTCGCGCTGGGCATTGCCGAGCAGGCGCATGATGCAGCCGGCCAGGGGCTCGCGGTCGGTTTCGACCTTTGCCAGCGCGTCGAGGAGGAGGAGCTGCTGCGCGGGGCCGCGCAGCGCCCGCGAGAGCGGGCCGCCGTTCGCCTCGCACTTGATCTCGTAGCCCTCGCGCAGGTGGCGGACGCCGAGGCTCGCCGCGGCGCGCACGCCCATCTCGAAGCTCTCCGACAGGCCCTCGCCGTCCTGGCTGTGGTGGGTGCGGTCGGTGTCGAGGATGACCGTGATCTTGTCGGTGATGCCCTGCTCGGCCTCGCGCACCATGATGCGGCCGGTGCGCGCCGAGGCGCGCCACACGATGCGGCGCAGGTCGTCGCCGGGCGCGTACTCGCGCATGCCGTAGAACTCGAGACCCGACGGCCACGGCTTCGACACGGGCGGGCGGATGGGCGGGTCCTCGAACTGCCGCGTGAGCGGCCGGTCGGACACGAGCTCGACGCGCGGGTGCACGAGCAGCTCGAACGGCTCGGCGATCACGGTCTCGCGCTGCGCGAGGCCGAGCGGGTCGCCGGCCACCGCGACGAGCGGGCCGACCTCGTAGACGCCACGGCGCTGGGCACGCAGGCCGTAGTGGTGCGACACCGACGCGCCGGAGGGCAGCGTCGTGATCGGCACCTTCACCGGCTTGCCGAGGCGCTCGGGCAGGCGCTCCTCGAGGATGAAGGTGGACATGCGGCGCTTGGCGGTGAGCTTCAGCTCGACGTCGAGCCGGTCGCCTTCCTGCACGCGCGGGAACAGGCCTTCGCGCACCCCCTCGAGCCGCAGCCGGCGCGGCGCGAGCAGGAAGGCGAGGCCGACGAGCAGGATCGCGCCGTAGGAGAAGAGGTACATGGCGGTGCCGGCGACGACGCGCGCCATGACCCACAGCAGCACCGCGCCGAGGATCGCGATCTGACCCGAGCGAGTGATGCCGGTCTTGCGCTGCAGCTCGAGGAACTTCTTGCGGACGGCCGCGGGACCGAACGCGTCCCGCAGGCGGTCGAGGCGGGCGCGGATGCCGCGCCCGGCCATCTCGGCCGCGCCGGGTGTCCCCCCACGCCCGCGGAGCGACCGCTTCTTGGCCAAGGTCAGCCCCGGCCTCGTGCGGACACGGGCGGCTTCACCGCCGCGGTGATGCGCTCGAGGAACGCCTCGATCGTGTCGCCGCGGAGGATGGCGTCGGGGTTCATGATCACGCGGTGGCCGAGCACCGGCCGCAGCACCGCGCGCACGTCGTCGGGGTACACATGCTCGCGCCCATCGGACGCGGCGAGCACGCGAGCGGAGCGCAGCAGCGCGATCGACGCACGCGGCGAGCCACCAGCCGCGGCGGCAGCGTCGGCACGCGTGGCGTGCACCAGGTCGACGATGTACATGCCGACCTCGGGCGAGACCTCGACCGTCGACGCGTAGCGGATCATCTCCTGCACCGCGTCGGTGTTGATGACCGGGCCAATGTCCTCGATGGCGAACTTCACCGAGTTGTCGAACATGACCTCGAACTCGGCCTCGCGGCTCATGTAGCCCATCTGCAGCTTGAAGAGGAAGCGGTCGAGCTGCGCTTCGGGAAGCGGGAACGTACCGGCCTGCTCGATCGGGTTCTGGGTCGCGAGCACGAGGAACGGCCGCGGCAACTCGTAGGTGACACCGTCGGCGGACACGCGCTTCTCGCCCATGGCCTCGAGGAGTGCCGACTGCGTCTTCGGCGTCGCGCGGTTGATCTCGTCCGAGAGAAGGACGTTGCAGAAGATCGGACCGGGGCGGAACTCGAACTCGCCCTTCTTCTGATCGAGGATCGACGAGCCGGTGATATCGCCGGGCAGCATGTCCGGCGTGCACTGCACACGGTTGGCCGTGGCGTTCATCGAGTCGGACAGCGCACGGGCGAGCATCGACTTGCCGGTGCCGGGCAGGTCCTCGAAGAGGATGTGGCCTTCGCAGAGCATGGCCACCAGCGCCAGGCGGACCACGTCGGTCTTGCCCTTGATCACGGTCTCGACGTTCTCGACGACCATGTCGAAGTTCTTCTTGAACTCCTGGGCGCCTCCACCCGACGCCGAGCGGCGGGGTGCGGCGTTGCGCGTAGCGCGCCGGGATTCGCGAGTCGAAACCATCTTCCGGAGCAACCGTCCTCTCTGAGAGCCCTCAGACCAGGGCTCGGAACCTGGGGCAGGACCGACCAGTCAGCCCCGAAGGGCCAACTCTATACGGACTCATTCGCCACCTTCCGTCGGCGCTCCTGCCCCAGCGAGCCGGACAACCTTTCTGTGCCGTGATGCGACTAGTGAGGCGTTGCGCACCCGTCTCGCTCCATCCTCCGGACCGGCGGAGAGGGTGCCGGCGCCGGCCTGGGCACGGAAGTACCCGCCGCTCGCAGCGGCCATCGCCCTCGGCCTCGCGGCGGTGCTCGCCCTGCCCTCGACGTTCACGTTGCCGGCCGCGCCCACCGCCGAGACGCGGGAGTTCGCGCCGCTCGTGCCCACGCAGGAGCGGTCCGAGCCACCCCCCGACGCCAACCTGGCGTCGTTGTCCCTGGCCACCTCGTCAGCGGTGAAGTCGGTCGGCGCCGGCGGCAACGCGGGGGCGGCCGGGGGCGCGCCTGTCACCGCGCAACCACTCCGGCCAAGCCTCGTCGGCGTCGGCCGCAACCCGTCGACGAAGCGTTGCGTCGGCAACCCGCCCCGCCAGACCGAGGACACCATCGCCCCACCGTGCGTGCCGTACTTCAACGGCGACAACGGCGGCGCCACCTACCAGGGCGTCACGCGCGACGAGATCAAGCTGCTCGTCTACATCGAGGGTGGCGCCTCGTGGGGCAACGGCACCTCGTCGCCGTCGGCGGCCTACGTCGACCTCCTCGACGCGCCGCGCGACGACGACAACCCGGAGATACGCGGCTTCCGCGCGTGGCAGCGCTACTTCAACGACCGCTTCCAGACCTACAACCGGCTCGTCCACTTCATCCTCTACTTCGACGACGGCGAAGGCCGGAACTCACCAGAGGCACGGCGGGCCGACGCAGCCGACAACTACGAGCAGGTCAAGCCCTTCGCGGTGCTGACGTCCGCGCGAGGGAACGAGGACGACTACCTGCGCGCGATGGCTCGCTACGGCGTCCTCAACTTCGGCTCGTTCGCGCAGAAGCCGGCCGCGTTCTACCGCGACTTCCCCGCGCTGATCTGGAGCTACCTGCCTTCGGTCGAGCAGCAGGTCGAGCAGTACGTGAGCTACGTCTGCGCCAAGGTCGTGGGCAAGGACTCGGTGATGGCCGGCCCCGACCTCGACGGCCGGCCCCGCAAGCTCGGCCTCGTCCACGCGAGCGACAAACGGTGGGAGGGGCTCGTGCTGATGGCCGAGCTCGTGCGCGACCAGGTCGAGGCGTGCGGCGGCACGATCGAGGCGGAGGCGGCGTTCCCCGAGTGCTGCCTGTCGCAGGACAACGGCGACACCGGCACCTACGGCCAGGAGGCGATGGCCGACTTCAAGACCAAGGGGATCACCACGATCCTCTGGCCCGGCGGCATCAACGGCAACTTCGCGAAGTGGGCGGCCGCGATCGGCTACTACCCCGAGTGGATCCTGCTGGGCGACGGCCAGCTCGACGCCAACACCCCCATCGGTGTGTTCTCGCAGAGCTCGGCCACTTTCGACGACCACGCCATCGTCGTGACACCGCAAACGGTCCAGCCCGCCTTTCGTGAGCAGCAGTGCTACAAGGCCTACCGCGAGGCGGACGACACGCTCGACGACGGCTGGGTGCGATTCACGTGCGAGCACTACCGGAACCTCGTGCAGATCTTCATCGGCATCCAGGTAGCAGGCCCCCGCCTCGACCCGGATTCGATCGACGAGGGGTTTCACGCCATCCCGCGGATCCAGAGCAACGACGTCGAGACACCGAGCTGCTATTACGACGTCGGCGACTACACGTGCGTGAAAGACGGCATCCAAGAGGTGTGGCGCGCCGACCAGGTCGCGCCAGGCAAGCAGAACCCCGGCTGCTGGGCGGTGATCGAGGGCGGCAGGCGCTACCTCGCCGGCCGCTGGCCGGAGGGCAACGTCGACGCGCAGATCACGGGCGACGAGCCGTGCAACGGCTACGACGCCGTCACCGAGATCGGGGTCGGATGAGCACGTGGCCGACACTGGGGCAAGGGCGCGCGAACCGGCGGGAGAAGGACGTAAAACAAGCGCTCGTGGCGTCGATCACCGCGGAACCTTCGACCCGCGTAAGCCTGGCATGAGGCTCACATGAGCGGGGCCGCGAAGGAATCTGCGGCGATCCGTCGTAGAACAGAGGACTGATGGCTTCGATCACGACCGTCCCGCCGATCCGAGAAGCACCCGACTGGGCCCGCAAGTACCCGCCGCTGCTGGCGATCCTGGTGGCCGGCCTCATCGCGCTGACAGTGCTGCCGTCGTCGTTCACCCTCCCGCAGTCGAACCCCACCGAGACGCAGGAGTACGCGCCCGTCCCTCCCGACGACCAGCAGGACACGCCCCCGCAGGGCAACCTCGCATCGGTCGGGCTCGGCTCGTCGGCCGGCATCGAGGGCGGCGGCGCGGGCGGTGGCGGCGAGGGCGGCGGCCCTGGCGACGACGTCGTCGCGCCTCCCCCGCCCCCGGTCAAGGGCGAGAACCCGTCGACCAAGCGTTGCGTGGGCAACCCGCCCCGCCAGACCGAGGACCCGCTGTCGCCCCCGTGCGTGCCGTTCTTCAACGGCGACAACGGCGGCGCCACCTACCAAGGCGTGACGGGTGACGAGATCCGCCTCCTCGTCTACTTGGACGGAGGCATCAACTACATCAACGGCTCGACGCCCGGCGAGAACGTGTCGGACGAGGACGTGTACTACGACCTCTTCCAGCCGCCGAAGGAAGGCGAGACCGAGCACCTGATCGTGCGCGGCTTCCGTGGCTGGCAGCGCTACTTCAACGAGCGCTTCCAGACGTACAACCGCCGCGTCCACTTCTTCATCTACCTGGCCAGCAACGACGGCGACGGTGCCACGCCCGAGCAGCGCCGCGCCGATGCCGCCGACAACTACAACCAGGTGAAGCCGTTCGCCGTGCTCTCCTTCGCCACCGAAGGCAACGAGGACGCGTACCTCCAGCAGATGGCGCGCAAGGGCGTCCTCAACTTCGGCTCGTTCGCTCTGAAGCCCGCGTCCTTCTACCAGCAGTTCCCCAAGCTGATCTGGAGCTACCTGCCCT
>Ga0299907_10003477_pt1 | contig 10088 bp, 11 predicted proteins | sample RVTome_16_FD_198680 | JGI IMG/M metagenome (GOLD analysis project Ga0299907, IMG submission 198680) | Soil microbial communities from uranium-contaminated site in the Upper Colorado River Basin, Wyoming, United States - RVT152D67 (version 2) ... | reverse complement strand
CGGAGACGTGGAGCTGGTGGCCGTGCCATCGGAGCTTCAGGTCGGTGACGGCGAGGACGCCGTAAACACCGCCTATGACCGACTCGGTCGTGTCGAACAGCTCCGTGTCGACCGCGTCGAGGAGACGTCTGGTGATCGACCGTGCCGACCGGCCAAGGAGTCGAAGGATGACGAGGGCAACGAGTAACCCGGCCACCGGGTCGACCCATGCGGCTCCGAGTGCGGCGCCGATGCCGGCCGCAACGACGGTGAGGGAGGTGAGGGCGTCGGTGTGTGCGTGCTGACCGTCGGCGACCAGGGCTTCGGATCCGATCCGCCTTCCGACACGGATTCGGTAGCGGGCGACGAGCTCGTTGCCGACGGCGCCGATCACACCGGCGACGATGACCCAGGGGATGTATTCAATGAGCCGAGGCTCGAACAGCCGCTGCAGGGACTCCCACACCACGAGAACCGCGGAGGCGCCGATGGCGAGGACCACGATGACCCCGGCCACATCCTCAGCTCGGTGGTACCCGTAGGTGTAGCTGTGGGTCGGTCTGCGCCTCCCCAGCGAGAAGGCGACCCACAGAGGAATCGCGGTGAGAGCGTCGCCCAGGTTGTGGAGGGTGTCGGAGGCCAATGCCACCGACCCGCTCAACACGACCACCAGGGCCTGGAGCAGGGCCGTCAGTCCCAGTCCCACCAGCGACACTTTGGTGGCGCGGATCCCCTCCGCCCCCGCATCCGTCACGAGGGACGCGGACGCACCGTCGTGGTCGTGACTCAGCAGGTGGGAGAAACGGTGCAGCAGACCATTCGACTCCACCTTGTCGGTGCGATCGCCGCCGTCGTTTTCAGACACGCCAAGGACGGTAACGCCACCCCACGACGGGGAGAAGTTGCCACCGAATCGCATTTGCCAGCCCCCACGATGTCATCAGGGCTGAGTCCCCCGGGTATCAAGCACATGTACGCGTCATCGCCGTCACCTGCAGTTGACCATGAGCATCCGCTAGTGGCTGGCCGAACTCATCACAATCACCCGGCCGGGTTGGCCAAGAGGAAATCGACATTGAGCTGCTGGCGAATCGAGAACAGGAGAAGGATCACGGCGGGGACGAGCCACAGCCAGGGTCTCCACCGGACACGAAGATTGAGCCACCGGCCTCTCAGACGACCGTAGGCAGCACGAAAAGTGAGGCCGATCATGGTGGGGATGACGAGCAAGGACGCCGGATTGAACTGCCAAGCCCGGAGGAGATCTCCTCGTGAAGACCACATCACACCCCGAGTCATCCCGCACGTAGGCCCCATGATTCCCAAGTAATGAAGCGGACCGTGGATGTCGATGGGTGGCAAGCCGACCACTGCGAGGAGGGCGACAAGGGGTATCCCAAACAGGACGAGACGGGTTGTCGTTGGGTGCCCGTCATGGGCTTCCCAAGCCACCCGTACAGCGGATGTCGAAGACTGAGCACGAAGGGATGCCATCTACTCCCGAATCGTAGATGCTCGTCCGACCTGAGTCATCGAGGCTCATGTACTACGCTTCGTAGCATCAGCCAAGTGCGCGAAAACGGTCGCTTCCACTGGCACCGGGCATCAACCATCGTATTGCTTACGGTCGCAATCATCCTTGCCGCGTGCGGTTCAGATTCTCAGAGAGAGGTCGACCGCGAGCCGATACCGCCTCTTGGGGTCGACGAGTTCCGGGACATGTTGGAGATCTCAGACCAGCCCCTGGTGGTCAACGTGTGGGCCTCCTGGTGTGGTCCCTGCCGCTCAGAGGCGCCGCTATTGCGCCAGGCCCATGAGCGGTATGGCGACAGGATCAGGTTCGTGGGCATCGACGTTCAGGACGCCCAGGGTCCTGCCTTGGATTTCCTGTCGGAGTTCGAGATCACCTACGACAACTTCTTTGACCCCGATGGGGCCATCCCGGCCAGTCTCGGCGGGTTCGGCGTGCCGCTCACCTACTTCTTCGCCGCTGGAGGAAAGCAAGTGTTTGTCCAAACGGGCGTTATCGACGACCGTGCTCTTGCACTGCAGATAGACGAGCTGTTGGCCAGGTCGTAGGTGGAGTTCACACTGCTCTGGCAAGCGTTGCTGGCAGTCGTCGCCGCCCTGGTGGTCGCCCGGCTACAGCAGAGACGTGGACTTGTTCCAGCCGAGGTCGGGCTTGGCGACCGGGTCCTTGGCGCCGCGGTGATGGGTCTTCTCATAGGCAGGTTGACATCAATGCTGCTCCAGGGCGTGAACCCCCTTCTCAGCCCCTCGGACATCTTGATCGTCCGAGGGGGTGTCGATACCGCTGCAGCATCGATAGCCGCCCTGGCCACTCTCGCCTGGGGCCTGCGTGCCGACCTGTGGCACAGTTTCGACGCGGCAGCTCCCGCTGTCCTTGCCGGACTGGCAGGGTGGCACGCCGGTTGCCTGTTTCGATCTGCGTGTCTCGGTGCGTCGTCGACTCTCCCCTGGGCCTGGGCGCAACCGGGCAGCCCGATCACCAGACACCCCACCGAGTTGTACGCCGCCGGCCTCCTCGCCATCGCCGCGGTGATCGCGTTTGGCTCGGCCGGTCGGTGGCGTCCAGGGGTCCTGGCCGGATCCGCCCTGGTGGTCGCCGCCCTCAGCCGCCTGATCACACAACCGCTCCGGCCCGCGATCGACAAGACCGTGGTTGGTTGGTATGTGGCCGGGACTCTGGTCGGTCTCCTCCTCGTCGTCACTCGCCACTTTGCGCTCTTCGACAGGGGTGACCAGTCATCTCGTACCGACCCGGCCGCTTGAAGGAGAACATACTATCTGCCGTCGTAGCCAACCCTTCGAGTGCAGGATGAGGAGGAGGGAAAGCGTGGCTCACCGCCAGAAGACGAGTCCCGGCTTAAAGGAAGATCCCCCAGGCGCATCGGCGGGATCCTGTCCGGGTCAGGGCCTCTCGTCGACCTGCATCGGGCAGACGGCGGCCCCCTCAGGGCTCATGTTGCCGAACTCCCTGTCAAAGGCGGTGATCACCTCGACATCGACCTCGGTCACGAGCAGCAATCTCGTCCATGAGGTCAGGGCGACAGGTGCGGGGTTCCCGGGCCTTGGCGCCACGATCACCTCGTCGGTCGGCCCCCAGTCGATGTCCTCGATGAGCGATATCTCAGCTTCTGGGAGGGCAGGATCGTATTGGATCACTACGGCACCGTGCTCCAGGCTGTGCACCTGGTTCACATCCGGGACGGGTTGCCGGTAGATCCCGCATGATGCGGGTGTGGCCGAATGCGGTCCGCTGGTCGGAGGGTCGGAGTTGTACTCCACCGATGTGCCGTCAGCCACGTGCTGGGCCCCCAAGTCGGGGAACGTCTCAACCGCCTCCAGCTCGGGCGGCGGGGGTGGGGGCGGACGTGCCACATCCCAGGCGATACCCACGGCGCCGCCCAATATGACCGCAGCGCCTGCTGTCACCAGAATCCATCTGCGCCGCGACGCTCGGCGGTCGCTGCCAGGCGAGTTCGATTGTTTACGCTGACTCAAGGCTGTGCCGCCGTCCCCACATCACTGTCATTCCCATACGGTTGGCCGAACGCGGTGTCTCATTCATCGACTCGAAGGAGGCGACGGAGCTGTGCGACGTCGGCCTTATCCATCCCGGACACAAAGTGGCTAAGGGCTTCTGCCCGACTCTCAGCAACTGCCAGGAGCTCGATCATCCTGTGGGCGGTCCATTCTTCGCGGGTGAGGACCGCATGGTACGCAAAAGCTCTGCCGTCTCTCCGACGCTCCAACAAGCCTTTGTCCCACAGTCTCACGAGGATGGTCATCACCGTGGTGTAGGCCAGCGGCCGCTTGACCGCCAGGACGTCGAGGACCTCCCGGGTGTTCAGCCAGCCGCCGGCGTCCCAGAGGGTCTGGAGGACACGTGCCTCCAGCTCGCCAAGACGGGGAAGGTCTGAGGGGTCTCCGGCGGCCAGTTCAGCACCCGGGTCGCGTCGGGGCATGGTGCGCAAGGTTAAACCATCATACGATTGATCTGATCACAAACTACGACATAGCATCGTGGTTCGTATGGTCGCCCGACAGTGGTTCTGGGCGAACCGCATGCACCTCAATTGGCCGTCGCCGGGGCCTCAGTGATGATGGCCGGCGGGTGCCTCATGGAGGTGATGGGCAGCCGTCGGGCTCATTGGATCAGAACCTTGGAGGTGGCTGATGGTCTGGCAACGATTGGGATCGACGCAGTCGGCCGGGTTGAGGTTGCGAGCCTGTTCGGTGAGGGAGGCCAGCTTCTTCCGAGTCTCGCGAAGCGTCTTCATGTGCTTGTCGAGGGCTGTCATATGCCGCTCCAGCAGGTCGATCACATGATGGCAGGTCGTCTCACCCTGACTCCGCAGATCGAGAATCGAGGCAATCTCGGTCAACGTGAGCCCGGTGGCTTGAGCGTCCCGGATGAAGCTCAGGCGGTCGACGGCGTCGTCGGAGTAATCCCGGTAGTCGTTGGCGTCGCGATCCGGCTCGGGTAGCAGCCCGATCTCTTCGTAATAGCGGACCGTCTTAGCGGTGGTACCGGTGCGATCCGCCAGTTCTCCGATTCTCATGCGTTGCAGTGTACTCCCCTTGACATTCCAGTCGACTGGAAGGTGTAGGTTGGGTCACACGCAGAGTTGGAAGTGGGACGGAAGTCGTGACGCGAAAGGAAACGTGGTGAAGACAGCATACGGACTGAAGGTCCGAACACCTCTTGGCATGGCCGAGGCCGAAGCGGAGGTGCGTGAGCTCTTGGCCGGCGAAGGATTCGGGATACTCACCGAGATCGATGTTGCCGCCACACTCCACGAGAAGCTGGGGATAACACGAAGTCCCTATCGCATCCTGGGGGCGTGCAACCCGCAACTGGCTTCAGAGGCCCTGGATAAAGAGGCCGACGTCGGTCTGCTGTTGCCCTGCAACGTGATCGTCTATCAGGACGGGGAGGAGACAGTGGTTGCGGCCTTGGATCCGGCCACGATGGTCCACCTCACCGACAACCCGGCGCTGGCACAGGTCGCCGGCGAGGCCCGCAGCAGTCTGGAGCGGGTCATTGATGCGATGCCCAAGGAGGGTGCCGATGCGTGACCCGGTGTGTGGAATGACAGTCGGCCCTGGTGCGGCCACCGTTGACGGTTACCCCGAGCATGGATTCTGTTCCGAGCACTGCCATCAGGCGTTCATGGCCGATCCCGGGATGTACCTCGAGAAGGACACCGTCCCGGGCCATAGAGAGAATGCGACCCAGGAGTCGGCGCTTCGAGTCGCGACCGCCACGAAAATCGATTCGATTCAACTTTCGGTGCAGGGGATGACCTGCGCCTCGTGCGTGCGGACCGTGGAGTCGGCCCTTGGCCGGGTGTTGGGAGTGGTGGACGCCCGGGTCAATCTCGCCGCCGAGGAAGCCACCGTCGACCTGGATCGGGCAGTGGCCGCCGATGACTTGATGGCGGCAGTGTCCTCAGCCGGCTACTCGGCTCGCCCCGTTGTGGACGACTCCGACGGTGATGCCGAACAGGAGGGCCGGCACAGGTTGTACCGGAGCCTGCTTCGGAAGTTCTGGTTCGCCGCGGTCGTCTCGTTGCCGGTGATCTACTTCTCCTACCCGCAGATCTTCCCTGGAGTTCCGGAGATGGGTTCGACGGCTTTGAATCTGATCTGGGGTGGGATGGCGCTGGTCACGTTGGCGGTGATGGTGTACTCGGGTTCGCAGTTTTTCACCGGGGCCTGGGCGGCGTTCAAGCACCGTTCAGCGAACATGTACACACTGATCGCCCTCGGGATCTCCGCTGCCTGGCTGTATTCGACGGTGGCGTTGGTGTTCCCTGGTTTCTTTCCCGAGGAACGTCTGCGTGACGTGTTCTTCGACGTCACCGCTGTGGTGACGGCTCTGGTGGTGTTGGGATCTGCATTGGAGATCCGGGCCCGGGCCCGCACTTCGGAGGCGTTGAAGAAGCTGATCGGTCTCCAGGCGAAGACCGCCCGGGTGATCCGTGACGGCTCGGAGGTGGAGATACCGGTCGAGGTGGTAGCGGTCGACGACATCGTCGTGGTTCGACCTGGAGAGAAGATCCCCGTCGACGGCATTCTCGTCTCGGGTGGGTCGGCTGTGGACGAGTCGATGGTCACCGGCGAGCCGATCCCTACGGAGAAGACAGAGGGCGATACGGTGATCGGGGCCACCATCAACAAGACCGGCTCGTTCCGGTTCCGGGCCACCCGGGTTGGTCGGGACACGATGCTGGCCCAGATCATCCAGATGGTCCGCGACGCCCAAGGATCCAAAGCGCCGATTCAGCGGACGGTGGACAAGGTGGCCGGGTATTTCGTACCGGCGGTGATGATCGTGGGGATCCTGACCTTCATGGCCTGGTTCACGTTCGGTCCTGCTCCCGCTCTGGTCTATGCGGTGATAACCGCGGTGACCGTGCTGGTGATCGCTTGCCCGTGCGCCCTGGGCCTCGCCACACCCACATCGCTGATGGTGGGGATCGGGAAGGGCGCCGAGAATGGCATCCTGATCAAGTCGGGCGATGCACTGGAGACCGCCCATCGGGTCGACACCGTGGTGTTGGACAAGACCGGCACCATCACCAAGGGGGAGCCGGCCCTCACCGACTTGGTTGTGTTCAACGCCTTTGACGAGAACCGGGTTCTGGCTTTCGCCGCCTCGGCCGAATCCGGTTCGGAGCACCCCTTGGGTGAGGCGATCGTCGCCGGGGCTCGGGCTCGGAGCCTCGAGCTGGTCGAGGCCGCCGATTTCGATGCGGTTCCCGGTCATGGCATCGAAGCCAAGATTGATGATCGGCATGTTGTTTTGGGCAACCTCAAATTCATGGCCGACCGCGGCGTCCCGGCAGGGGCCGCCGAGGAGACCCTGGAGCGTCTCGCCGACGAAGGCAAGACGGCAATGGTGGTCGGTATCGACGGGGTGTTGGCCGGGGTGATCGCGGTGGCCGACACGGTCAAAGAAGACTCCGTAGCAGCGATTCGCCGGCTCCATGACCTTGGTCTCGAGGTGGTGATGATCACTGGTGACAATCAGCGCACCGCTGAAGCTATCGCCCGTGAGGTCGGTGTCGACCGGGTTTTGGCCGAGGTGCTACCCGAGGACAAGGCCACACAGGTCAAACTGCTTCAGGCCGAGGGCAAGACAGTTGCCATGGTGGGCGACGGGATCAACGACGCCCCCGCCCTGGCCCAGGCCGACGTGGGAATGGCGATGGGCACCGGCACCGACGTAGCCATGGAGTCCGGGGACGTCACCCTGGTCAAGGGAAGCCTGACCGGGATCGCCACCGCCATCGAACTCTCCAAGGCCACCATCAGAAACGTCCATCAGAACCTGGTCGGCGCCTTCGCCTACAACACGCTGGGCATCCCCATTGCAGCCGGTGTCCTCTACCCGTTCTTCGGGATCCTGTTGAGCCCTCTGCTGGCCGGCGCGGCGATGGCGTTCTCATCGGTGACAGTGGTCTCCAACGCCAACCGGCTCCGCCGTTGGCGTCCCTCGACGCAGAAAGGAGCGAACACATGAGCGTCGTAGTCGCCAACCTGGTCGGACTCGCCTTGATCGGCCTCATCGTCTGGTACTTCTGGCTATCCAAACCCCAAGGATCGCTGGCTGGCGTCGGCGCCGGAGGCACCCAGGAGGCGTTCATCTTGGTCAAAGGCGGATACAGTCCTGACACCATCAGGGTCGAAGCCGGAAAGCCGGTCAAGCTCGTGTTCAACCGTCAGGAGGCGGACCCCTGCTCGGAGAAGGTGGTCTTCGACGCATTCGGTGTCTCCGCCGACCTCCCCGAAGGCGAGAACGTCCCCATCGAGTTCACACCATCCGAGCCCGGCGAATACGAGTTCGCCTGCCAGATGGGCATGCTCCGGGGCAAGATCGTGGTGTCATGAAGGCTGGCTCGCATCACCGAAGGTTCGGCCCGGTGATGTGGGGGACCATCGGCGTCACCTTCATGCTTCTGGCCCTGGTCGCCGTACTGCGCCTCGACCCCCGGATCGCCGGCTATGCCGTGGGCGCGCTGATTCTGACTTGTCTCGCCGTCTGCGGAGCCGCTTTCTGGCTCGACGCTCGGACCGCACGGACCACCGACCGACTCGTCGAGCAACTCCGCGAACGATCGAACCGCTGAAAGCCAGCTTCCGTTCAGCCGGATCGGGGGTTTCGACCTCTTGACCTTCCAGTCGAACAGAAGACATAGGTTGGCGGGGCGAACGCGAAAGGCACTACCGCGATGAATTCCAACATGTCTCCAGACTCCGACGGCGGGTCGGGAACAGACCGCCAACCGGACGGACGAGCGGATCCGATTCAGATCGCCATCGTTCTCTACCCTGGCTTCACCGCGCTGGACGCGGTCGGACCATACGAGGTTCTTCGCAACCTCCCCGACGTCGACCTCCGATTCGTCGCCCATGAGCCAGGGCCGATCGTCACCGACGCCGGGATCCTCGTGATGGCGGCAACCCACTCCTTCGCGGAGACCCCATCGCCTGACATCGTGCTCGTGCCCGGGTCCGAGGCCGAGACCGTCACCGCGATGGCCGACGGCCCCCTGATCGAGTGGCTTCAGCGTGTCCACCAGACCAGCCGCTACACCGTATCCGTTTGCTCCGGAACGCTCATCCTGGCGGCCGCCGGAATTCTCCGAGGGAGGGCCGCCACCACCCACTGGATCGCCCAGGATCGACTGAAGGGATTTGGTGTCGAAGCACGCCGCAACGAACGGATCGTGCGCTCCGGAAAGGTCATCACCGCCGCCGGTGTGTCGGCCGGTGTCGACCTCGGCCTCCACCTCGCCACCGAGCTCGCTGGAACCGAACGAGCCCAGATCATCCAACTCATCATCGAATACGACCCGCAACCTCCACACGACTCAGGACACCCGTCCAAGGCGTCACCGGCGGTCTTCGAAGCGGCCCGATCCGAGATGCTGGAACGGATCCAGAATCGAAGGAATCTCGTGTCCGTGCCCAAGGTCCTCTGGCGCGAAATGCTGCAACGCCTTCGCCGCTGAACGCGATCTGACTCCGCAACCAGCCTTCAAACGGGCCACTGACCAGCAAATACCTGCGTGCATATCGGGACCTTCGACCCTATTGACCTTCCAGCCGACTGGAAGGTGTACCTTTGGCGATGTGAGATCAGATGCCAAGACGAGGTTCGAAATGGAGACCACTGCCAGCCGGAGCGCAGAAACAGAGCTGCTACTCACCGGGGTCCCTGACGCCCACGGCAAACACAAAGACGACCGCATCATCGACCAGGTGATGGCCGCCACGGGGATAGCCAAGACCTACACCCGGGGCGTCTGGCCACGTCGACGGTCTCTGAACGTTCTCCGTGGGGCAGACGTGGTGCTCCGACCGGGTGAGATCGTGGGTCTGGTCGGGGAGAATGGGTCAGGCAAGTCGACGTTGATGAAGATCCTCGTGGGAAGTATCGACCGCGACCAGGGTGTCATCACCAAGTCGGGCTCGGTTGGCTACTGCCCCCAGGATCCCATCCTCTACGAACGTCTCACCTGCGACGAGCACTTCGGGCTTTTCGGCAAGGCCTACGGAATGACCGGTCCCGACATCGATCTCGCCCGCGAGGACATCTACGAGACGCTCGGCTTCGGCGAGTGGCGGGATTCACGGGTCGAGGAGCTGTCCGGGGGAACCCGAGCCAAACTCAACCTGGGTCTGGCGCTTCTGCCCGACCCCGATCTTCTTCTCCTCGATGAGCCCTATGCGGGATTCGACTGGGACACCTACCAGCGGTTCTGGCAGCTCACCCAGCACCGGCGAGACGCCGGACGGAGTCTCTTGATCATCAGCCACTTCATCACGGATGCCGAACGTTTCGACCGGATCTACGACCTGATCGACGGGAAGGCGGTGGAGCGATGACCGGGGTGCTCACCTGGCGTTACCTGACCGAATACACCCGTCGGCCACTCAATCTGGTGCTACTCGCCGTGGTGCCGGTGATCTTCGTCGCCCTGTCCGCCGGTGCCATCGCCGACTTCGCCCGCATCCTCGGCGGTGAAGCCAGCGTCGGCCAACTGGAGGCGGCCACCGCCGGGTGGGCGGCGGCC
>Ga0299907_10003476_pt1 | contig 10088 bp, 9 predicted proteins | sample RVTome_16_FD_198680 | JGI IMG/M metagenome (GOLD analysis project Ga0299907, IMG submission 198680) | Soil microbial communities from uranium-contaminated site in the Upper Colorado River Basin, Wyoming, United States - RVT152D67 (version 2) ... | reverse complement strand
TATCGAGGTTTCGCCGGGTTCCAGGAGGGGACGAACCTCCGTGCGTGGATGTACCGGATCCTGATGAACACGTTCATCAACACGTACCGCAAGCGCCAGCGCGAGCCGGTAACCGTTGGCGATGACGAGATCGAGGACTGGTACCTGTTCGATCGGCTCGGTGGGTCGGGTGTCGAGGCGTCCGCCGAGAGCGAGGTGCTCGAACGGCTCCCCGACGAGGACGTCCAGCGGGCGCTCGAGGCGCTCCCGGAGAACTTCCGGATGGCGGTCCTGCTCGCGGACGTCGAAGGGTTCAGCTACAAGGAGATCGCGGAGATCCTGGACATCCCGATCGGAACCGTGATGTCGCGGCTGCATCGGGGAAGGAAAGCGCTGCAGAAGGCGTTGTGGGAGACGGTACGGGAGCGTGGACTTGTCAGAGATTGAATGTGAGCAGGCGCTGAGGCAGATCGAGCTCTACCTGGACGGGGAGCTCGCGGGCCTCGAGCGCGTCGACGTCGAGCGCCACATCGGCGGATGCTCGGACTGTTACGGGCACTCACAGTTCATGAGTCGCCTCAAGGAGATGCTGCGCGACAAGTGCGGCTGCCACGACGTCCCGCCAGGGGTCGCCGAGCGCGTTCGCGCGTTGTTCGCCGAGCGGGGCGATCCCTCGATCACGGCGTAACGAACTCGTGACGTCCCGACGCCGAATAGGCGGCGTGACCCGGGAAACGCCACCGCGACACCATGCCGCTGCCTCCAGCTCCCAGGACGCGAACCGAACCTGCTCCTACTCCGGCTGTCGAACGCGCCTTTCCGTCTACAACACCACCGACCGGTGTTGGCAGCACGCCGAGGTCGTCTTCCCAAACCACAGGGGAAAGCGCCTGCGCTCCGATCGCGGCTGAGCGTTTGCGGGTCGACCCGGAGCGGACCTCGCGCCGGCGCGTCCATGACTAGGATCGCGTACCAATTCGTTCGCTCGGTGGGCTGAGTCGCATCGGAGACGGATCGCATGGACGAGCTGGGAACGATCCTCGGGGTGTGGGCCCATCCTGACGATGAGGCGTACCTCTCTGCGGGATTGATGGCGCGAGCGGTCCGGAACGGGTCGCGCGTCGTGTGCGTTACCGCGACGCGTGGCGAAGGTGGGTCAATGGACGAGGAGCGCTGGCCCTCCGCCACGATGGGTGGGGTGCGCACCGCCGAGCTCGAGCGATGTCTCGCCATCCTCGGCGTCGATGAGCATACGTGGCTCGACCTTCCCGACATCGACATGGACACCGGTCTTCCCGACGAGGGATACGCGCGCGTCCGGGAGATCGTCACCGACGTTCAGCCGGACACGATCATCACGTTCGGGCCCGACGGGATGACGGATCACGCCGCGCACAGGGACGTCTCGAGATGGGCAACGCAAGCGCTCCACGAGGCAGGCAAACCGGGCTCGTCCGTGCACTACGCGACCGTGACGCCGGAGTGGGCCGAGGAGTTCGTCCCGATCTGGGAGCCGTTCAACGTGTTCCGTCCCGGCACGCCCGTCGTCACTCCACGCGATGAGCTCTCCATCGACTACCGACTGCCCGCGGACATCAACGATCTGAAGGTCAAGGCCATCCTGGAGCACAAGAGCCAGGTCGGCGCGATCTTCGAGGCCGTCGGCGAGGACGTGTGGTGGCGCGAGATGTCAACGGAGTCCTTTCGGCTCGGCGAGGAGAAGCGGTGACGACGGCGCCCGAGCCAATTCGCGATCTCGATTGGGACGCCGCAAAGGCGCGAGCCTTCGCCGACGGCGCGACGGACATCTGGGAAGAGCTCTTGCGATCACTTCCGACGCTGCCGGTGTCGCGCCGCGTGACCGAGGCAGAGGTGCACGCGGCGGTCGCCCTCGACGTGCCGGTGGAACCGATGCCCAAGGACGACCTGCTCGCGTACCTCCGCGACGTCGTGTTGGAGCACTCGATGTACCCCGGCCACCCTCGGTTCTACGCGTACATCAGTGGAGCGGGGACGGTGCCGGGAGCCGTCGCCGACCTGCTCGCGGCGGGTCTGAACGCGAACCTCGGCGGGTGGCGTCTGTCGCCGGCCGCCACCGAGATCGAGCTCAACCTCACGCGTTGGTTCGCCGATCGGTTCGGCCTGCCGGACACGGCGGGTGGGCTGATCGTTTCGGGCGGAGCGATGGCGAATTTCGTCGCACTGAAGGCGGCGCGTGACCGGACGGCCGGCTGGGACGTCAGGCGCGACGGCGCACGTGACGGACCCCCACTCGCGATCTACGAGTCGGCCGAGGCGCACGTCGTGAACGACCGGGCCGCCGACATGCTCGGGCTGGGCACGGCGGCGGTGCGGCACGTCGCCGTCGACGATTCCTACCGCATGCGAGTGGAAGCGCTTCGCGACGCGATCAAGACCGATCGGGATCACGGAGTCCGCCCCATCGCCGTCGTCGGGAGCGGGGGAACGGTGGCGACCGGATCGATCGATCCCCTGGGCGAGATCGCCGACGTCTGCACCGACGAGCGCCTCTGGTTCCACGTCGACGCCGCCTACGGCGGACCGGCCGTGCTCGCCGACGATCTTCGCCCGCAACTCGCCGGCATCGAGCGTGCCGACTCGATCGCGTTCGATCCGCACAAGTGGCTCTACACGCCCCACTCGGGAGGGTGTGTCCTCGTACGCGAGGTTCGTCACCTCGGCGACAGCTTCGTCGTGCACCCCACCTACACCCGGGCCGACAAGGACCGCACGGGTTGGGGCCTGGACCTGATGGAGCACGGCCCTCAGTTCTCTCGGGGCTTCTGGGCGCTCAAGGTATGGGTGTCGCTGCTCGCGCACGGGTGGCGCGCGTACGCGGCGCGCATCTCGCACGACGCCGCCCTGGCCCGGTACCTGGCCGCGCGGGCGACCGAGCGTCCGGAGTTCGAGGCCACGGCCCCGGTCACGCTGTCGATCGCGTGTTTCCGCTATGTGCCGCCGTCGCTCGGCCGGGGTCCCGGCCGAGAGGAGTACCTGAACCAGCTGAACGAGCGACTGCTCACCGAGATCCAGCTCGACGGGCGAGTGTTCTGCTCGAACGCCGTGCTGAACGGGCGCTTCGTGCTTCGCATCTGCATCGTCAACTTCCGGACAGAGGCGGAGGATCTGGACGCGTTGCTCGACGTCGCTTCCGAGCTGGGCGCGCGTGTCGACGCGGAGCTCCGTCCGGCCCAGCTGAAGGACGGCGCACCATGACCGGACGAGCTCTCGCGCTGCTCGGTTCGGGAGAGTTCCAGCCTTGGTCCGAGCCGGTCGAGCGATGGCTGATGGAGCGCTCCGCGAAGCCGGGTGGCCGGGCGCTCGTGCTGCCCACCGCGGCGGCGCACGAGGGCGACGCCTCGTTCGACGCCTGGGGAGCCAGGGGCCTGGAACACTTCGCGTCGCTCGGGATCGACGCGGAGGTCGTGCCGTTGAAGACGCGTGACGACGCACACCGGATCGAGATCGTGGAGCGGCTGGACGACGTATCGTTGGTGTTCTTCTCGGGCGGGAACCCCGCCCGGCTTGCCGCGATCCTCCGAGAGACGCCGTTCTGGCGCGCGCTCGTCGACGCGATGCGCCGCGGATTGCCGTTCGCCGGTTGCAGCGCCGGTGTCGCGTTCCTCACGGAACGGACGTACGACTCGGACACGACCGAGCTCGATTCGGTGTGGGCGCCGGGGCTCGGCTTCGTGCGCGACGTGCTGTTCGCGCCGCACTGGGACATCGTCGACATGTGGGTTCCGGGCGCCGGCGCGTTCATCGTCGATTCGCTTCCTTCCGGTGAGATGTTCGTGGGCATGGACGAGGACACCGCGATGATCGGCGACGGCACGTCCTGGCAAGTAGTCGGTCGGCAGAAGATCCACCTCTTCCGCGAGGGGGAATGGGACATCTTCGCCGAAGGCGACTCGTTCGAGCTTCCGCTCCGCTTCGCCGAATGAGCGATCGAACCGACGAGTGAGCGCCCAGAAGCTCACGCGGGACGACCCGATCGAGGCGCGCGCGCCCGAGATCGTGCGCATCCTGTCCGAGACCTACCCGGACGCGAAGGTTGCCCTGAACTTCTCGAACGCCCTCGAGATGCTCGTGGCGACCATCTTGTCGGCGCAGTCAACCGACGTGAACGTGAACAAAGTGACGGAGACGCTGTTCGAGAAGTACCGAACGGCGGAGGACTACCTTCGCGTGCCGGAGGACGAGCTGAAGGCGGACATCAAGTCCACCGGGTTTTTCAACCAGAAGGCGACGGCGATCCGCGAGGCGTGCAGGCGCATCGTCGAGGTCTACGACGGCAATATTCCCGACACGATGGAAGATCTCCTCACGCTGCGCGGTGTGGCGCGGAAGACGGCGAACATCGTGCTCGGCAACGCGTACGGCAAGGTCGAGGGGATCGCCGTCGACACGCACGTGAAACGGCTGAGCAACCGGCTCGGATTCACCACCCAGTCGGATCCCGACAAGATCGAGCAGGACCTGATGCATCTGATTCCGAGGGAACGGTGGTTCAACTTCACCTATGTGCTGATCGACCACGGCAGGGCGTTGTGCATCGCTCGGCGGCCGCTGTGCGAGCAGTGCCCCGTCAATTACCTCTGTCCGGCGAGTCTCGTCTGACACTCGTGCGTGACCACGGCTTTCCCGCCGACGCGTTCCCGGTGATCGTCGCCCATCGCGGCGCGTCGTCGACGAGGCCGGAGAACACGCTGTCGGCGTTCGAGGAAGCGATCTCGATCGGTGCGCGCCTCGTGGAGCTCGACGTCCGGCTCTCGAGCGACGGGCGTGCCGTCGTGATGCACGATCCGACGGTCGATCGAACGACGGACGGCTCGGGCGCCGTGCACGAGCTCACCGCAGCCGAGTTGCGAGTGCTGAACGCCGGCACGTCCGATTCACCCGAGCCCGTCCCCACGCTCGCCGCGGCGCTCGGGACCCTGAGCGGGCGGGCCGGCGCCGTGCTCGAGATCAAGAACCTGCCCGGGGAGCCGGCGTTCGAGGCCGACCAGGAGTCGATCGTGCGCGAGACGCACGCCGAGCTCGAACGGACCGGGTTCGACGGCACGGTGTTGATCGTCTCGTTCAACCCGTCGTCCGTCGTGTCGTCGAGGCAGATGGCGCCCCGCGTCCCGACCGGGTTCCTCGTTTGGAAGGCGGTCGCGCCGCGCGACGCCCTCACGCACGCCGTCGACACGGGCCACGACATGGTGCTTCCCAACGCGTCGGCCCTCGCGGGCGAGGGCGAGGAGTACGTTCGCGCCGTTCACGAAGCCGGGCTTCGGCTCGGGACGTGGACGGTCGACGACCCGCGTGACGTGCGCACGTTCCTCGACCTCGGGGTCGACGCGGTCGCGTCGAACGATCCCGCGATGGCGCTCGATGTGCTGCGCGAACGGTGACGATTCTCAGGACCGCGACGCAGACGGGAGCGGCGACACGGACGGCGAGGGAGACGGGAAAAGAGCCGACGCGACCTCGAACGAGAGAGCGGCGGGGCGGGCAACCCTTCCCTTCGCGTCCGCTGCGCTCAGCAGGATGGTGTACAGGCCAGGCACCGTGGGGGGCGCCGGCGGACCGCCGGCCGGCCAGATCACCCTGAGCCGGTCGGTGGTCCGCCCGCCGAGATCCGCGAAGAGGACTCCGGCCGGGTCGAGGACGGTCACCGACCAGTCGAGCTTTGCCGAGCCACGGGCCCGTATCCGGATGTTGACAGGTTCGCCCACCGTTATCTGCTCGTGGTTCAGGCGCGGATTCCAGATCTTGGGCAGGCCGCGGCGCGCCACGCGGTCACGGATGGACGGCAGCAGCGGATACAGGTTCGCGCCCGGACACGCGGTCAAGCCGGAGTCACGGTGTCCGGAGATCGCGTGCAGCCGGACGACGGTGCCCGCGTCGTACCGAGTGGTGCTGCCGCCGGCGGAGGTCATCGTCGCCCGCGAGTTCGGGTTGACGTGAGCGACGTCGAGCCGCCACGCCATCAGTCGCACCAGCGCCCGTTTGACGGCGTCGGGCACCTGGGCGGTCTGGAAGTTCCCCATCACCGACACGGAGAACGTGTCGGTGTTGAACCCCGCCTGCGCGGCGCCGATCACGGGAAGCTCGATCCCGCCGGAACGCCCCTCGTAGATCGTCCCGAACCGGTCGACCAGGAAGTTGTAGCCGATGTCGCACCATCCGCGGCCGCTCGTGTGGTAGGCGTACACGCCGCGGATCACGTCGTCCGCCTCATCTCGCGTGTAGTCGTTCGTTCCGGCCGTGTGGTGGACGAAGCCCATTCGTACCTCGTCCGCCACGAGCGGCGTGCAGTTCATCAGGCCGGGATCGGCGCCCCACTGGTCGCGCGTGACGATCCTCGGCTCGCGCGCGAGCGCCGACGCCACGCCGAGTGAGCCCGAGGGAGACGGCACGTCGCCCGACGAGTCGACGAAGACCACGGACACATCCGACAGCTGAACGCCCGCGTCGAGCTCCAGCCGGAGGCGCACGCAGCGTGATCCACCGGTCCACAGGAACGACGTGCCGCGGGTGCCTGTCGCCGTGTCCTGGGATCCGGGATCGGGTTCGTCGCCGGAATCGAGACGAACGCGCGGCGACCAACCGCCGAGGGCTGTCGGCGTCCGGACCAGCGTCTCGACGTCTCCGCCGGCGTGCTGATGCCACGTCACGCCGAGCCCGGTCGCGCGCATCGGCGCGCAGACGACCGTCGGCCGTGTCCGTGTCGCCGTTCGAGCGCGCACCATCCCATCCGCTGTACGGAGGGCGGACGACTCCGTTTGCAGTACGCCGATCGCCACGGGGACGGTACGCACGACGGCGCGAGGCGCCGCGCTTCCCCCCTGCAGCGGCACGAGTCCGGCCAGCAGCGCGGCTGAGATCGCCGCGACGAGCGTGATCCGCGTCGCGATCCGAACGGTGGGCTTCGATACGGGCATGGGAAGGGCTCTTGTTTACCACCGTGAGCGCCGATGGCAACCCCTACCCACGAAGCAGCCGTAGCATCGGACTCGGTGCTCGCGTGACCCGAAGCCAGATTGCCCTCGTCACGGCCGACGTCGTCGACTGCCGCAGGTGTCCGCGTCTCGTCGCGTGGCGCGAGCGCGTCGCGAGCCACAAGGTCGCGCGGTTCGCCGACGACGAGTATTGGGGGCGTCCGGTCCCCGGTTCCGGTGACCCGGACGCCCGCATCCTCATCGTCGGGCTGGCTCCGGCCGCGCACGGCGGAAACCGAACGGGGCGCATCTTCACCGGTGACGCGTCGGCTGATTTCCTCTTTCCCGCGCTCTACGGCGCCGGGCTCTCCAACAGCGGGGTGTCGCGCCGCCGCGACGACGGGCTTCGTCTCATCGACACGTACATCGCTGCGGTGAACCGCTGCGCGCCGCCCGACAACAAGCCCACGCCGGTGGAGCGGGACAACTGTCTACCGTATCTCGAACGCGAGATCGCCGCGCTCGAACGCGTGCACAGCGTCGTCGCGCTCGGCGCGTACGCGTGGGACGGGACGCTCCGGGCGCTTGGATCACTCGGTCACGTTCGGCGGCCACGGCCGAGGTTCGCGCACGGTGCCGAGGCAGAGATCGGTCCGTACACGCTGATCGGCAGCTTCCACCCGAGCCAGCAAAACACGTTCACCGGGAGGCTCACTCGGCCGATGCTCGACGCGGTGTTCGCTCGTGCCGTCGAGATCGCCGGGATCAGGGCCCGCGGTCGTGCGGCGCGCGCGGGCGGTGATGCTCGTGACGATCGCGGTCCCGAGGGTTCGCCGAAGCGGCGGCCTCGGCCTGTTCGCTCATCCTCCGCAGGAGCGGGATCTGATCGAGCTCGAGGATGAACAGCACGAGGACCGTCGTGAGCACCGCAGCGACGTACGCGCCGAGGCCGGCCAGGACGCCGATGGCGGCCGCCGCCCAGGCGCTCGCCGCCGTCGTCAGTCCCTGAACGCCCGCTTCGCGCCGGAAGATCACGCCGCCGCCCAGGAACCCGACGCCGGCGGCGATGCCCTGCACGATGCGGTCGGCCGACGCGGGGAACAAGAAGCCGCCGATCGATACGAACGCGGCAGAACCGAGCGACAGCAGCGCGAACGTCCGCTCGCCCGCCGCCTTTCCTCGCGTCTCGCGTTCGAGCCCGATGACGATGCCGAGCGCCGCGGCGAGCGCCGAGCGGCCGAGGATCGTCAGCTGATCGGCGACGTCCATGATCGAGAGCCTAGTCCGGGAATAGCGCATCGCCGACCGCCCTTATCCTCAAAGGCATGAGAGGGCACGGCCGCTTCTTCGGGATCCCAACCGAGACGGACGCACGACCGATCGGCAGGCACACGATCCGTCGGGTCATCTCGACGTTCGCGCCGTACCGGCGGAGAGTCGGGCTCGTCGGCCTCGCCATCGTCGTGACGTCCGGTCTCGGCGTCGTCAACCCACTGCTGATCAAGGCTGTGTTCGACAACGCGTTGTTCGGGAGCCCTCCGAGCGTGTGCTCTGGCGGACCATGTCCCGACCTCGCGCTGCTGTACCGGTACGTCGCCCTCATGGTGGCGATCCCCATCGTTACCGGGGTCATCGGCATCGGGCAGACCTACCTCGCGAACAACGTCGGTCTCAGCGTGATGCAGGACCTGCGCAACCGGCTGTACGAGCACCTTCAGTACATGCCGCTCCGCTTCTTCACCACGACACGAACGGGTGAGATCCAGTCACGTCTGGCGAACGACGTCGGCGGCGTCCAGACCGTCGTCACCGACACCACGTCGAACATCCTGGCCAACGTCGTCGTGATCGCGAGCACGCTGATCGCGATGACGCTCCTGTCGTGGCAGCTGACGGTCCTGTCGCTGGCGCTGATGCCCCTGTTTCTGTGGCTCACCGTGAAAGTGGGTCGCGCGCGGCGCGAGGTCGCGACGAACACGCAGAAGACGCTCGCCGACCTGACCGCGGTGACGGAAGAGACGCTCTCCGTCTCCGGCATTCTGCTGTCCAAGTCGTTCGGGCGGCAGCGGCACGAGATCGATCGGTTCCGCGGCGAGAACACACGGCTGACCGGGCTGCAGATCCGTCAGACGATGATCGGCCGCTCGTTCTTCGCCGTGGTGGGGACGTTCTTCTCGATCACGCCGGCGCTCGTCTACCTGGTGGCCGGCTGGGTGCTCAGCAACGGCAGCGACTCGCTCACGGCGGGAGACATCGTCGCGTTCACCACGCTTCAGTCGCGTCTGTTCTTCCCGATCGGCTCGATGCTGCAGGTCTCGACGGAGATCCACTCGTCGCTTGCGCTCTTCGATCGCATCTTCGAGTATCTCGACCTCAAGCAGGAGATCGCGGACGCTCCAGATGCGGTTCGGGTCCCCCCCACCGAGGTGCGGGGATCTGTCGCGTTCCGCAACGTGTGGTTCCGATACGACACGCCGCCGGAGGAACGCCCCACGCCCGTCTCGCCGACCGATCTCGCGACGGCCATCGGCGTCCCCAGGGACTGGACGCTTGAAGGGATCTCGTTGGAGATCGAACCTGGTCAGCTCGCCGCGCTCGTCGGACCGTCCGGTGCGGGGAAGACGACGATCACCTACCTCGTTCCCCGCCTGTACGACGTGCAGCGCGGAAACGTCGAGATCGACGGGCTCGACGTGCGGAAGCTCGCGCTCGAATCGCTCGGTGACTCGATCGGTGTGGTCACGCAGGAGACGTACCTGTTCCACACGACCATCCGTCGCAACCTCCTCTACGGCAAACCGACGGCATCGGTCGAGGAGCTCGAAGCCGCGGCTCGCGCCGCGAACATCCACGAGCGGATCGCCGAGCTCCCCGAGAGGTACGACACGATCGTCGGCGAGCGCGGATACAAGCTCTCGGGGGGCGAGAAACAGCGCCTCGCCATCGCGCGGGTGATCCTCAAGGACCCACGGATCCTCATCCTCGACGAGGCGACGTCTTCACTCGACACGACGTCCGAACGGCTTGTGCAGGCCGCGCTCGAACCGCTGATGACGGGCAGAACCACGATCGCCATCGCGCATCGACTGTCGACGATCCTGTCGGCCGACGTCATCTTCGTCGTCGACCAGGGCAAGATCGTCGAGCGGGGCACACACG
>Ga0299907_10003475_pt1 | contig 10089 bp, 9 predicted proteins | sample RVTome_16_FD_198680 | JGI IMG/M metagenome (GOLD analysis project Ga0299907, IMG submission 198680) | Soil microbial communities from uranium-contaminated site in the Upper Colorado River Basin, Wyoming, United States - RVT152D67 (version 2) ... | reverse complement strand
GCGACATCATGGAGCTCTACCCGCAGCCCCGCGGGCGACGTCCCTCGGTGGAGTACATCCCCATGCCCTACGGACCCGAGCCGAGCGGGGGGCGGCGCCGGCGCCGGCGTGCGTGAGCGGCATAGGCCGCGTCCGACCGGCGACGGCGCGGTTCTCGAGCGCGAGATCCGAGCCCTCCTCCCCCGGATCGCGGCGTCCGTCGCGGTCAGCCGCGGTGTCACCGTCCTCCTGGAGGGAGGCGACCCCCCGGGAAAGGTTGCGGTCGCCTCCGCGCTCGCCCGAAGGCTCTGGAGGCCCCTGTACCTGATCGACCTCTCGTACGTGGTGAGCGGGTACGTGGGCGAGACGGAGAGGAACCTGGCCCGCGTGTTCGCGAGGGCCGAAGAGCACGGCGCCCTCCTGCTGCTCGACGAGGCGGACGTCCTCTTCGGGCAGCGCACCGATGTGCGCGATGCGCACGACCGATACGCGGACAAGGCGATCGCGTATCTCCTGCGGCGCATCGAATCGCACCCCGGGATCGTGGTCCTCGCGGTCACGGAGGCTCCACGCCTCCGACGGCGATCGCGCCGGCGCAGGGTCGTGCTCGACCTCGGCTAGCGGAGCTCGAGGAAGGCCGCCCGCTCGCAGGCGTCCAGCATCATCCGGATGTCGTCGTACGAGGAGGCGTCCACGCGGACGAACCGCTCGATGAGCCCGGCACCCAAGCTCGCACGCATGACGCGATCGCCGTGCATCGTCACCAGGACCTGGCGGATCGCCTCCCGGACGCCCTCCGGGACACGCCTCGACACCGCGATGGGCTGGATCGTGGACGGCCCGAGCGATCCCACGACACGGAGCCGCTCGGCGAGCTCGGGATTCTCCCGCAGCTCGATCGCCAAGACGTGGGAGTCGATCGCGGAGCCGTCCACGTCTCCCCGCGCCACCATGCGGATCGCCTCCTCGTGGAACCCAGCCTCCACGACCTCGCCGAAGAACCCGTCCGTCTCGCCCAGCGTCACCAGGTGGTAGCGGGTCATGCCGTAGCCCGAGTGCGAGAGGGGCTCGTTGTAGGCCCACGACCGGCCGCGCAGGTCCTGGAAGGACCCGAGCGAGCTGTCGCGGTGCACGATCACGTCGGAGAAGTAGATCGGCCGCCCCTCGTATCTCGGGTCCGGGAGCACCGGCGCCGCCACCGGGACGGCGAGGTCGAGCCCTCGGCGCTCGAAGACGACGTAGGGCAGGCTGCAGACGAAGCACACCTCGTTCTCGTCGTTCTCGCAGCTCTCGTAGGAGGTCTCCACGACGAGTTCCGTGGCCACCCCCAGCCGGCGTCCCACGTGCTCGGTCACGGCCTCGTACACCGAGAGCAGCGACGGCGCCAAGTACGTCCCGAACCGCAGCCGATCCGCCACGCTCCCAGTCTAGGCCGACGCGTCCCCGAGGTTGGAGTTCCCCTCGAGGAACGAGGTCGACCTCACCTCCTCCTCGAACGGCCCCTGGTAGTCCAGGACGTACAGGCCGTTCCTCACGTCGACGACGTAGATCAGCCCGTCCTTGACAATGGGGTAGCTCCACATCACCACCTCGTCCGGCCCCGAGCTCAGCGCGGGATCCTCCGTGGCCACGCCGTCCAGAGGTTCGGGCACGAACTCCGCCACCTGCTCCGGGTGGCTCGGGTCCTCGGTCGAGAACACCTGCAGCCCCGCGCTGTGCCAGGTGACCAGCGCCAGATGCTCGGTGACGTGGGGTTGTGGGATGAGAAGGACGCCAGCGAGTCCCGGTCCTCGGGGACTCCTTCGCAGGAGTCCGGGTCGTTGTAGGGAGAGACTCGTAGCTCCGAGATCACCTTCGGGGAGGCCTCCCGGGCCACGTCGATGAGGCGGGCCCAGCCCCACGGGCACCCGCCCCCCGCCGAACGACCGTAGACCTCGTCGGTCGTGAGCACGAGGTCTCGTCCCGGAACCTTGACGGCGCTGTGCGGCCCCACCCCGGCCAGCGGGCCCGCTGCTCCAAGGGCGTAACGGCTCGGATGGTCGGGCGGTCGGCCTCTCGGGCCACCTCCGACGTGTCGAGGATCAGGAACCCCGCCGTCAGATGGGCGAGGTACGCGCGCCGACCGTTCGCCGAGACCGAGAGGGAGTGCAGGGCGTCGTCGAGGCCGGGGTCGGGGAACGCCGCGGACCACGTGGCGATCTCCCGGAACTCTCCCCCCGGCGCCCCCGAGACGTCCACGACGAGCAGGTTCTCTCCTACCGGCGCCGGGGTCGACACGAAGAGCAGGGCCCGGTGGGGATCCGTGGGGTCCTGCCACAGGTAGAACTCGTGCGGCTGTCCGGGTGGCTCGTAGGCGGAGACGAAGCGCGGCAGAGCCGCGTGCGCGCCCGCGATGTCGTAGAAGCGGAAGGTGGAGGGGGCGGGCTCGGGAGCGCACGCGTGGAGGAACGACTCACAGGCGAAGCTGAGCACGACCAGCATCCCTCGGCCCGGCCAGACGCGGAGCTCCCGCGAGGTCTCCCCGGGACCGCCCTGGTGGGGAGGGCCGATCTCGCCCACGACGTGGGGATCGGCCCGATCCTCGACGTCGACGACGAGGACCCCGGGGCGGAGATGGCCCGCGGAGCCGTCGGTGCGGCTGCCCACGTAGGCGAAGTCCCCCCAGAGGGCGAGGCCTGCGTTCATGCCGCGATCGAACAGCGGCTCGTGGCCGATCACCTCGAGCGACCCTGGGAGCTGAGGCCGTGGCTCCGCGGTGCAGGCCGCGGCCACGAGCGCGAGGACGATCACTCGACCCGTCCAAGAGGTCCGCCTGATCAGACCGCCTCCTCGTCTCGACCGCGATCTGCGGGTGGTTAGTCTACTTTGGAGGCGGGTAACGTCTCATGGGGTCGAGTTGCGGAAGGGGCGGCCCGTGTGCGTGACTGGTAGGGTGGCAAGTCCCGCGGCGATTTCAACGAGGGAGGCTACGCCATGAGGACGTCGCGTGTTCACCGTTACAGCCGCCTTTTTGTCGGGGTCGTCCTCCTAGTCAGCTTCCTCAGTATCGGTGGGGCCGGCGCGAGTGAAGGCGATCTCGTTCAGGAAACGGTGGAGGTCGCCACGCAGCCGCTGACCGGCCCGGTCGAGGAGGTTGTGGGCGAAGCGGCCGAGGTCGTGGGCGAAGCGGCCGAGGTCGTGGGCGAAGCGGCCGAGACCGTCACCGGTGGTAGCGAAGCCGTTGAGGAAACCACCACAGCGGTGTCCGAGACCGCGACGGAGAGCGTCCAGGCGGTCTCCGACAGCGTGGAGGAGACGGCGGGGGCCGCCGCGGGCACGAACGACGACACGGCGGGGGCGGCTGGGGGAGCGGGCTCAGCCCCCGGGGGCGCACGCGATCGTGACGAGCGCTCGGCCTCCTCGAGAGCGGCCGGGCCCGGGGCCGAGCGGAGACGCCCCGAGGCATCCTCGCCGGCCCTCAGCCAGGAGGGTCGAAGCCCCTCAGAGCCCCGTGCCGGCCTGTCCGGCTCGTGCCCCAACGGGATCGACGCCGACTGCCTCCTCGATGTCCTGTACGGGGCCGCCTCCACCGCCCCGGAGGTTCTCGGCACCCTGATACGCAACCTCGCCTTGACGGGTCTGGGGTTGGCGGCTCTCGTTGGAGTGGCGCTGCTTGCGTTCTCCAGCGGCGGGGGCGCTTTGATGTGGAGCGCACGCCGGGACCGGAGCCGTGCCGCGCCCGCGTAGGGGGAGGTTGCGCTCCAGGCCGGCGCACGCCTTCTCCCGTCTCCTCGACCTTCTCGCCGCGGCAATGAACGCCGCACACCGAGGCCTGTTGAGGGTTCGCTACGGTCCGGCGGACGCCCTCTCCTCTCTGCGTCGTCGTCGTGCCCGGGGGACATCGAGGGCTCCTGCGAGGCTCCCCACCGTCTCCCTCATGCCGCGCCGTCCCCTTCGTAGGGGGAGGTTGCGCTCCGGGCCGGCGCACGCCTTCTCCCGTCTCCTCGACCTTCTCGCCGCGGCGCTGAACGCCGCACACCGAGGCCTGTTGAGGCTTCGCGCCCGTTTGGCGAACGCCTTCTCCTCTCTGGCCCGTCGTCGTCCTGCCCGGGGGACATCGAGGGCCCCTGCGAGGGTCCCCGCCATCTCCCTCATGCCGCCCCGCCCCGTCCCCGCGCGGCGCCCCAGTCTGCCCGGGATGAAGGTTCTCGTGGGTACAGCGCTTGTCGTGGCCGCATCCGCCGGGGCCCTGTGGCTCGTCGCGCCGAGGTCACCGTCAGAGGAACGGTCCACGCCGGAGCTGCCACCGGCGCCGGGGATGGCGGAGCCCTCGAGAGCATGGATCTCGCCTTCGGACGTCGTGGTCTATGTGAACCGGCGAGGTGCCTACCGCTTCTCCTATCCATCCGGCTGGAGCCTCACGGAACGAGGCACGGCTGCAGCCGTGACGAGTCCGCGTGGGACGGGCGTCGTCACGGTGGGGACCATCGAGAGTGGGACGATCGAGCAGGCAGCCGACCTGTTCGTCGCGCGGATGGCGTCCGTCTACGAGGACGTGGAGATCCTTCGGCGGGAGACGTCCGGGAGCGGAACCCTCCCGATGGTGGGGACGGCGACGGACGCGGCGGGCGATCAGAGGCGGTTCGCGGCGACCGTGGTCGGTGGCCGGGAGGGCGAATTCGTCGTCGGTGCCTTCACGCCGGTCGGTGACCCATCGCTGGAAGCGGAGGCGAGGGAGATCCTTCGATCGTTCCGCCTCTTGAGCGACGACGGCCGTGCCGGGTCCGACAGCTGAAGTGATCGCCCTCAGACGGTGATGACGACCCTTCCTCGAGCGTGCCCCTCTTCCAGGTAGCGGATGGCCTCGGGGACCCGGCTGAGCGGGAACGTCCTGTCGATCACCGGTGATCCTCACGGACCGGACGGTAGAAGCCGGTAGAAGATTGACCCCCCGGCCACTTCGACGGTTCGGGGGGTCGGGGTCGTTCAGGGCCTATGACCTGGTGCTTCGGTGTCGGAGGGCGAAGGAAGACCGAACGTACACTCCTCGTCGTCGGGACGCTACTGATCTGACGCCCGAGAGACCGAGCATGGACAGGGGCCACACGACGATGAGCACGCGCACAGACCGGTCTATGGTGGGGACAGGCCGAACCGGGGGCATCTCCGGGCGACGATGAGCCGGGGCCGGAGGACCCACTGGATGGAGGATGTTGATGGTGGCTTACGCGACGAATCCCGTGGATGGAAACCAGGTGTACTTCGAGGACGACGACGGCGATCGAGCCGCGGTCGTCTTCCACGGAGGATTCGGGGAAGCGGTCGATCTGGTGCGGGACTCACCCGCCGCCCAGGCCGTGCCCACAGATGAGTTCCGTCACATCTACGTCGACCACCGCGGTCACGGCCACAGCGATAAGCCTCACGACCCGGAGGCGTATGCCATGCGGCTCCGAGTCGCGGATGTCGTGGCCGTCCTGGATGAGCTCGGGATCGAGCGTGCCCACTTCATCGGGGTGTCCTGGGGAGGCAGGCTCGGCTTCGGCATCGGCGAGCATGCGCCGGACCGCGTGCTGTCGCTCGTGATCGGTGGCCAGCAGCCCTATGGTTGGCCGGACAGCCCGCTCACCCGCGCCGTCACGGAGGGGTTGGCCGCGTCCCAAAGAGAGGGCATGGAGGCCTTCGCCAAGGCGCTGGAGGGCTTCTGGGGCATCCGGTTGCCGGAGCCCCGGCGGGCTCGTGGGCTGGACAACGATCCCGCGGCGCTGCATGCGGCGTGGACGACAGCACTTGCTGAAGGCGCGATCGCAGCAGACCTTCGGTCATGGCGCGTCCCATGTCTCATCTTCATCGGGGCAGCCGATGCCGACTTCCTCGACCAGGCCCGGCGTGCGGCGAGCGAGATCCCGAACGCCGAGTTCATCTCGGTCCAGGATCTCGACCACTACGGGGCCCACACGAGCCCGGACGAAGTCGTGCTCGATGCGATTCTCCGCACCCTGGGCGGGGCGATCTGACGGTCCGCCTGCCCATGCACTCTCGCGGTTCAGTGAACATGGGGTGGGGCCCGAAGCAGCAGTGACCCAGGTCATTGGCCTCAGAGGGCTCGTGCCCTCCCCGGAACGCTACCGCGGGCACATACTTGTTCTGCTGTGTCGGAAGGGCGACTGCCACAGATTGCCAGATCTCTCCGAACTGGCGCCTTGAGCCCTGGCCTGTGGCGGCCTCGTCAGCGTAACGAGGATTCGGCCATGTGAGAATCCACCGAACACTACGCTTCCGACGACTACCGCGATCGCCAAGCCTGCCGGCAAAGCATTCCCAGGGTTCTTCGGACAACACCGACCTGCAGGCAGCCAAGCGCAACTCCGAAGGGGCTCGATCAGGCCGCTGATCGGCACGGGCAACCTCACGTTCTGCGACGGCGGGAAGCACCACGTGGCGCGTAGGAATCGTGGTCCTTACGCCTACGCCTCGGAAGGGGCGTCGATCGGCTCGTCCGGGGCCGATCTGCCCGTGAGGAGCCGCGTGACCCGCCATCCTTCCTCGTCGCGCGCCCAGAATAGGACCACCCGCCCGTGCACCCGGGTGCCGGGCTCCCCGCTGCGCGGACTCAGCGTCTCCTCGAACGGGCCCAGGACGTAGGCCCGGTCCCCATGGACATCGATTACCTCGTACCGCGGCGTGTAGTCCGAGGTGTCGAACATCTCGAGCACCTGGCCGAAGGCCCGACCGGCACCGTCCTTGCCCACGATCGCCTCCTGCTCATGGACGAGGAGTTGGATGTCGGGAGCGAAGAACCGGGTAACCTCATCGAGGTCCCCCCGACGGAAGGCTTCGTCGAAGGCCCGGAGCGCTTCCTCGAGCTCTGCGGGTGGCGAGGAGGCGATCACGGGCGGAGGGTACTAGTGGCGCGGGTTCGTGGCAAGGGGGGCCGAGTGGCACAAACGACGGATGAGCCTCAACTGAAGACTCGAACCGTGGCCCAGATGAGGCGGGGCGACCCGCTCACGCTCCGGCGGATCGAGCTGCCCCGTTCAAGAGCTGGGCGGCGGCGCGGAGAGCGCGCTCTGCATAGGCGAGCCAGCGGAGGGCCTCCGACCGCTCATCCGCGCTCATAGACCACTCGGCCCTGTCGAAGAGCGGCGCGCAGGGCTCCCCCCAGGGTGCCTCCACGACGGCGGATCTCGTCTGGGTCTGTCGGAATCACGTCGGGCATCACCGTCAGGTGCTGATTGCGCCGGTCGAGCAGGGTCTCCGTCCCGAGCCGGCCCTGCCGGTGAGTCCCCCCGCCGGAGAGGTTGCCGCCGCCTCGGGAGCACCATCCGAGAGGAGCCTGCCTGGCCTTGTGGGAATCTGTCGGCCCCGTGTCGGAGGGGAGATTCGAACTCCCACGGGGTGGTTAACCCCACTAGGCCCTCAACCTAGCGCGTCTGCCAGTTCCGCCACTCCGACGACGGTCCCGATTATAGCGACGGCGGAGGCCCTATCCGTCGAACGCGAGGGCGCCCAGATCGAAGCGGCCCAGCGGGTCCACCTCGAGCCCTGTGACATACTCCTGGGCGGCCACGTTTGAGCGGAACCAGGCGAGCGGCACCACCGGCAGCACCTCCAGAGCCCGACGCTCCGCGGCCACGTACAGCTCCTCGCGATCCTCGGCCGACCTCGTCGTCCGGGCCTCCGTCAGCAGGCGCTCCAGCTCCTCGTCCTCGATCCTCGTCCGATTGTCGGGAGAGCCGGCCGAGAGCAACGGGTCGAGGATCGCCTGGGGCGTGGCCGCGTCGGCCACCCACACCAGGCAGAACGCCGCCTGCTCCCCCGCCTGGAGCAGACGCGCGTAATCCTCATCGTCGTGGCCGCGGAGCTGCACGGTCAAGCCGACCTGGGCGAGCTGGTCCCGGTAGCTCTCGGCGACGCCGATCCCCACCGACGAGCGGGGGAAGTCCAGCCGGAAGGCGCGCTCGCGGCGAGGCAGCTCCGAGACCAGCTCCTCGGCCCGCTCGCGCGCGAGCTCGCACCGCTCGTCGCAGGCACCGGGACGGTAGCCGGGGAGGGTCGGAGGCACGAGTCCGTCCGCGGGGACGGCCAACCCTCCGTAGACGCCGCGCACCAGCGCCCGGCGGTCGATCCCCATCGAGACCGCGGACCGAAGGCGCTGGGGGAACCGGTCGGACTCCAGGTTGAAGCCGCAATAAAGGAGTCGGCCGATCGTGCGAACGCCCCCCTCGTCCTCGGGGTCCCCCACGAGCGTGGAAGGGATCCGGGCCACGTCGAGCTCCCTGGCCAGGAACTCGGGCCAGGCCTCGTCGGGCTCCGCCGTGGGCCGTAATACGACCCGGGGCACGCCCACCTCGGCGCCCGTCGCGGCTTCGAGCACGATCGGCGTCGCCAGCCCGAGATCCTCGGTCGGCGCGTACGGGCCGTTCCCGATCGGACGCACCGCGAGGTCGCCCGCGGAGCTCCCCTCGGGGACCGGCGAGAGGGCGGGGTGGGCGAGCTGCGCGAGGAACCCGAAGTTGGGCTCGCGCAGGGTGACCTCGAGGGTGGCCTCGTCGCCGGCCACGAGCCCGGTGAGCGGGCGCGCGCCGAAGGTGAGCCGGTGCTCGCGGAACCCCTCGACCTCCTCGAGGAGAAACGCGAAGGGGTGGGGCTCGACCGGGTCCACGAGCCGTTCCCACGCGAACACGAAATCGTCGGCGCGGACCGGCGACCCATCGTGGAACGTCGACTCCCCCAGTCGGAACACGAACCGGGCTCCCCCATCGGCCACCTCCCACGTGCGGGCGGCTGCGGGGACGATCTCGCCCGACGGACCCACCTCGACCAGCCCGTCGAAGACCTGCGCCGCCACGAGCAGCTCGTCCTGGGTCTGGAGCTCGGCGGGGTCGAGCGTGCCGACGGGGCCGATCCCCACGCGCAGAGTCGCCGGGGGGCTGAAGGTGGGACCGGGGACCGGCGATTCCAGGGTGTCGGGCGGGGGCTGGGTGCACGCGACGGCGAGGGCCGTCAGCGCAAGCGCGAGGGAGCGGCGTGCGGACCGAACGGCCGGGCTAGGCCCACTGCCAGGCAAGCCAGAACGTCGTGCCGGCGAAGACCAGGGCCGTGATCACGGTCATCCGGTCGAGCGTGCGCTCCATCGAGGAGCCGCCCGAGAGGGCCGCCCCCCCACCCCCGAACATGTCGGAGAGCCCTCCGCCCCTCCCCGCGTGCAGGAGGACGAACACGATCATCAGGATGGCTGAGATGACGTTGACGGCGATCAGGATCGCGGTGAGCATCAGGCCGACGACTCTATCACGGCATGGTCCTCGAGCGGGAAGTGGCACGCGGCGAGCTGCCCCCGGTGATGGGGCGCGAGGGGCGGCTCGATGTCGGAGCAGGTCGGGAACTGCGCCTTCGGGCAGCGGGGATGGAACCGGCACCCCGAGGGCGGATCGATCGGCGAGGGCACGTCGCCCTCGATCACGATGCGGTGCTTCTGCTCGGCCATCCTCGGGTCCGGGACCGGCACCGCGGAGAGCAGGGCCCCGGTGTACGGGTGCTTGGGGTTGAGGTAGAGGGTGTCGCCCGGAGCGATCTCCACGATCTTCCCCAGGTACATCACCGCGACGCGGTCGCTCATGTGCTTCACGACGGACAGGTCGTGCGCGATGAAGAGGTAGGTGAGGTTGAACTCCTCCTGGAGGTCCTCGAGCAGGTTGAGGATCTGCGCCTGGATCGAGACGTCGAGGGCCGAGACGGGCTCGTCGGCCACGATCAGCCGCGGCCGCAGGGCCAGCGCCCGGGCCACGCCGATCCGCTGTCGCTGGCCGCCCGAGAACTCGTGCGGGTAGCGGTTGTAGTGCTCGGGGTTGAGACCGACCAGCTCCATCAGCTCCTGGACCTCGCCCTTGATGCGCCCCTTGGGGACCGTCCCGTAGATCCGGAACGGCTCCCCGATGATCGAGCCCACGGTCTTGCGGGGGTTCAGGGAGGCGAATGGGTCCTGGAAGATCATCTGCATCTCGCCGCGGAGCCCTCGCATCTTCCGCCGGCTGTACTTCGTGATGTCCTGGCCGTCGAAGTAGATCTCGCCCTCGGTGGCCTCGAGCAGCTTCATGATGAGCCGCGCGGTCGTGGACTTGCCGCAGC
>Ga0299907_10003474_pt1 | contig 10089 bp, 7 predicted proteins | sample RVTome_16_FD_198680 | JGI IMG/M metagenome (GOLD analysis project Ga0299907, IMG submission 198680) | Soil microbial communities from uranium-contaminated site in the Upper Colorado River Basin, Wyoming, United States - RVT152D67 (version 2) ... | reverse complement strand
GCGCACGATCGCGAGCATGAACGTCGACGAGAAGCTTCCGATCGGGAGCGCGAGAACCGTGTCGGCGAGCTCCTCGATGGCACCGCTCTCCCCGGCGAGAAGCGCACGCGGCATGGCGACGCAGGCCATGGGCAGGATCCTCTGCGGCTCCTCGCTGGCGAGTGCCATCTCACGTAGCTCCGGCAGATGGCGATCGGTCAACTCGAGATCGCCGCGCCGCAGCGCCTGGCCCGTCAGGAGCCAGAGCCAGACGAGCCGGCCCGACGCGCTCACCGGGCCCTCGATAGCCGCCAAGACGTCGTCCGCCTCCCCCCAGCGGCCAGCCGGGACGTAGACGAGTGAGGCAAGCGAAAGCTGCAGGTACTGCTCATAGGCCTCGGCCGCAAGGCCGACGCCGATGTTCCGGACGGCATCTCTCACGGCATCCTCGACCGGCTCGAGCGGACCGAGCAACGCAGCCGTCCAGAGGTAGTTCACAACGGCGCGGGCTGCCTCGTCGTGGGCTTCCGCCGCGAGGGCGAGCGCGATGACCTCGGAAAGGTCGTCTCTCTTCGGCACGAGTCCTCGGGCACCGAGCGCGGTCAGCATGTTTGTTCGCGCGTTCACCTCTGCCGCCCGCTCGCCCGTACGTTGGGCCACCTCGATGGCGCGAGCGGCCGTGGACTCTGCGGCCGGCAGCCCCCGAAGCATCTCGATCTGCGAGAGGCGCGCGAGAGCACGCGCCAGCTCAGCCGACTCGGGGAGGCCCTCCAGGGTCGCAACCGCAGCATGCGAGGATTCGAGCGCTTCCCGCCAGTGGCCTCGGAGCCAGCTCACCCGTGACTTCCAGCCGAGCGCATCCGCCCGCAAGTTCGCGTCGCCTTCCCGGTCCGCTTCCCGAATCGTCTCGTCCACCCGTGTGACCGCTCGCTCGTAGTTCCGCGTCGCGACGTCGGCCCGCGCCGCCAGCAGCAGCGCACGGGCCCGCACGAGCTTCGTCGGAGCGATCTCGAGTGCGCGGCCGAGCAACGCCTCCGCCGATGCGTACGCTCCTCGGCGCACGGCAGCATCGCCTGCCGCGAGCAAAGCCTCGAACGATCGGCGTTCGAGCTCCTCGTCTCGCTCACCGTAGCGAAGGGCCTGCTCGAAGTGGTAGGCGATCACCTCCGTGGTCTCCGCCTGCCGGTCCGGTACGGAGTCGGAGATCCACTCGGCGACGCGGCGGTGCAGGTCGCGTCGCTCGACGCGCGGAAGCGTGGCGTACGCCACGTCGTGCGTCAGTGCGTGCTTGAACGCGAACTCTCGCCTCCCCGAGAACGACGCTTCGGCCTGCTCGAGCACGAGCCCGCGCCGCCCCAACCCGACAAGGACGTCGTCGTCGATGTCCACCGCCGACGGCCAGAAGATCCGCCCCATGACCGAGCAGCGCCGCATGGCGTCCCGCTCGGAAGCCTCGAGGAGGTCGATTCGCGCCGCGATGACACCATGGATGGAGTCAGGGACGGTCGCGGTGGCGAGACGATCCGTCACCGACCAGCCGTCCTCGCGCATCTCGAGAGCGCCTTGCTCGACCAGCATCGCGAGCATCTCCTCGACGAAGAACGGATTTCCCTCCGCGGGCTCGAGGATCGCATCCGCCACGTGCGCCGGCACTGCTTCGGTGTCGAGCAGCGCGCGCAAGAGCATCTCCGCATGTTGTGGGCTCAGCGGAGCGAGTGTCAGGGACGACGAGGCGAGCTGCCCGGTTCCCCACGATGGTCTCCGATCGAGCAGCTCCGGACGCGAGGGGCAGAGGATCAGCACCGCCGTCTGCTCGAGCCCTGCGATCACGTCGTCGAGCAGGTCCAGCAGCGGCTCCGACGCCCAGTGGATGTCGTCGATGACGAGCACGAGCAGCGCCTCGCGTCCGAGTGCTGCCAGGTACCGCGTCCATGCATCGTGCAGCCTTCGCTGCACACCCTGGTCGACCGCAACACCCGTTGCCCGTCCGGGAAGAGCGAGCCCCATGGTCCAGGCGATCGCATCGACCACGCGTTCGACCTGGTCGGTGGGCAGGGTCTCTTCCACCGACCTCCCGAGCTTTGCGAGAGCGACGTCGTTACGGTCGTCGTCGCGAATCCCAGCGAACGCGCTCGCAACCTCCACCAGCGGCAGATACGTGATCCCGTCGCCGTACGGGACGCAGCGGCCGACCACGACGCGGGCGCGGTCGAGCCCGTCCGCGAACTCTGCGAGGAGCCGCGACTTCCCTACTCCCGCCGGACCGAAGACCGTGATGAGCTGCGGTGCCTGCTCTCGCTGTACGCGTGTGGCCGCAAGGCGTAGCAACGAGATCTCGTCGTCCCGACCGATCAACGGTGCCCGCTGCGCTCGTCCCCGCTCATGCATCGGAGCGGTATCGGCGAGGGCTGCCCAGCCGGCGAGAGGCTCGCTCTTCCCCTTTGCGTCGAACGTGCCAGGCTCGCCATAGGCGATCACCTTGTGCGTCGCGGATCTGGTTCGCTCGCCGACCAGGATCGTTCCCGGGTCCGCATGCTGTTGCAGTCGCGCAGCGACGTTTACGGCGTCCCCGCTCACGACCAGCTCGCCTCGCGCAGCCGCCTCGCGACCCGAGATGACGTCACCGGTGTTGACGCCGATTCGGAGACCGATCTCTCCTCCATGCCGCTCGCCGATGCGGGCCGCGAAGGCGGGGAACGCATCGCGGATCGCAAGCGCGGCACGCACTGCCCGCTCCGCGTCGTCCTCGTGGGTCTGCGGAACGCCGAAGACGGCAAGCACCGCGTCGCCGACGAACTTCTCGCTCATGCCCCCGTAGCGCTCGACCTCCGCGTTCACGAGCTCGAAGAGCTCTCCCTGAAGCTCGCGTACGTCCTCGGGCTCGAGCCGCTCGCCCAGCGCGGTCGAGCCTGCAAGGTCCGCGAACAGGACGGTGACGACGCGGCGCTCTTCGTGCTCTGGGAGGTCACCTGCACGACGTACGCCCTGCTGGAGTGCCGCCCCGCACGAGGAGCAGAACGCCGCCTCTGCAGTTTGCTCGGTCCCGCATGCCGGGCATGTGATCCAGAGCGACGCGCCGCAGGAGTGGCAGAAGCGTCCGTCCGCTGAGACGTCGGCGCCACAGGACACGCACGACCTAGGCACGGCGCGAGTCTAGACGCGGTCTTCCGAGGCCAGCGTCCCGTCCGGGAGCACGTCCACCCCATCCTCCCGAAGCCGCTCGCGGACGAGATACTGGAATGCGGTCCACGCCCCGCGGGGGACGTCGAGCAACCGGTAGACCTGCCACTCGGAGAGCAGCGCCGGATCGGCGCGCCGCGCGGCTGCCCAGTCGGCCATCTTGGGAAGGTGGCCGAGGCTCCGTGCGAGCTCGGCGCCCTGCACGATTGCGCGTTCGAGGCGCTCCTCCCCCTGCAACACCTCGAATCCAGCCTCGCGAAGCGCATTCGCGAGCGACCCGAAGGTGTGCGAGTAGAGCGACACGGACGGAAGCGAGCGCCGCCGTTCACCCAGATCCCGCGCAGTCGGCGTCCGACCGAGCTCCTCGCCGAGCCCTCGAAGCTGGTCGAGGAGCTCCGCCGGGGTGATGAAGCGCCGGGGAATGAGGCCTGCGGCCCGCTTGGCGGCATTCCAGGTCCCGAAGTGCTCGATGACCGTTTGTGGGTGCACGCGCGCCTCCTCGTCCCCCGCGAACTCGCGCATCGTCGGCGAGCGGCCGAGCCTCTCCGCGGCGGCGCGGAGCTCCTCGAGAATCTCGTCATCGGTATAGCGGCGGCGCAGCCCGGCACGGAAGGCTGCGAGCTCGCGCTCGTCGATGTGAAGCGGAGCACGCTTGTGAGAGCGCGGACGGGCCATCTTGCAAGAAGCTTAGAGCGTTCTGTGAAATCTGCAAGTAGTCCAGAGCAGACCCGCCTCCGTCACTCGGATACCCTCGTCGCCCATGGGTGCCCGCCTCGCGCTGGAGACGATCGCAGCGCGGGCAATCGGTGCGGTTTCACGCGCAGCCCGTCGTGGCGGTGGTACGACGTTGCCCGGAAAGCTCCTCTGGAAGCTCGATCCCGCGTCCGTCGACGCGCTCGCGGCGCGTCTGCCTTCCGGCGTTGCTCTCGTCTCTGCGACGAACGGGAAGACAACGACAACCGCGATGGCCGCGAAGATCCTCGGCCAGGAGCATCGGCTCGCGTGGAACCGGGCGGGTGCAAACCTCCTCTCCGGGCTCGCGTCCTCTCTCGTGTCCTCTCGCAAGGCGGAGCTCGGGCTCTTCGAGGTGGACGAGGGCGCCTTGCCGGAGGCCATCCGGCGAACCCGACCGCGGGTCGTCTCGCTCGCCAACCTCTTTCGAGACCAGCTCGACCGCTATGGAGAGCTCGAGCTCGTCGCCGAACGCTGGCGGACAGCCGTCGACGGCCTGTCCGAGTCGACGACGCTGATCGTGAATGCGGACGACCCCGTGCTGGCGGTGCTGGGCCAGGAACGGGAACGCATGCTGAGATTCGGAATCGACGACCCCAGGCATGCGCGCGCAGCGCTGCAGCATGCCGCCGACTCGAAGTACTGCGTTCGCTGCGGGCAGCCGTACGTCTACGCCGCCGCCTACGTGGGGCATCTCGGCGACTATCGGTGTCCCGCCTGCGGTCACGAGCGCCCGTCGCTCGACGTCGCGGCCCGCGAGATCGAGGTGGGCGGACTGAGGGGCTCGCGTTTTCGCCTCGACACACCGCACGGCAGCACGATCATCGAGCTGTCGCTCCCCGGGCTGTACAACGTCTACAACGCGGTGGCAGCCGCGTCGGTCGCGCTCTCGCTCGGCAGCTCGCCGGCAGCCATCGCCCGGGGGCTGGCCGACTTCAGCGCCGCGTTCGGCCGCTTCGAGCGGATCCCCGTGGGGGCGAAGGCGATCGTCGTCCTCTTGATCAAGAACCCTGCGGGTGCGAACGAGGCGCTCCGCATCTTCGAAACCGGCGTCCCTCCCGTGCTCCTGATCGCGCTGAATGACGCGATCGCCGACGGCCAGGACGTCTCGTGGATCTGGGATGTGGACTTCGAGCCACTCCTCCCCCACGTCGGCCGCATTGTCGCGAGTGGGGACCGCGCAGCGGAGCTCGGGCTGCGGCTCGTCTACGGAGGGTTGCCGGAGGATCGGCTGGAGGTGGTTCCCTCGCTCGAGGGCGCGCTCGATCGCGGACTCGACCTCGTCGACGCGGGCACCGAGCTCGTCATCCTGCCGACCTACACGGCGATGCTGGCGTTGCGGGCGGTCCTGACGGGGCGCGGCTTCGTGCAGCCGTACTGGGACGGTGCCACGCCGTGAAGATCAGGGTGGGACATCTCTACCCCGACTACCTCAACATCTACGCCGACCGAGGGAACATCGCGGTGCTCGCTCGACGGGCCGCGTTGCGGGGGCACGAGCTCGTCGTCGAGCCGATCGGACTCGGGGAGCGCGTGTCACCCGGCGCACACGACCTCCTCTACGTCGGTGGCGGCCAGGATCGCGAGCAAATGCTCATCGCTCCCGATCTCGCGGCGAAGGGCGCCGAGATTCGAGCTGCGGTCGCCGAGGGCACGGCGGTACTCGCCGTCTGTGGCGGATATCAGCTGCTCGGGCGCGGTTACAGAAGCCGCGACGGCTTGCTGATGCCGGGCGCCGGGCTGTTCGCACATGAGACCGTCGCGGGCTCGACGCGGATGATCGGCGACGTCCTCCTCGAGTGCGAGCTCGATCCGGGTGCTCCACGCGCCCTCGCGGGCTTCGAGAACCACGCAGGACGGACGGTGCTGGACCCCGACGCAACACCACTCGGACGTGTCGTCCACGGATTCGGAAACGACGGTCGGTCCGGCTTCGAAGGCTGTCGGCTGGGACGAGCGATAGGGACGTACCTTCACGGGCCCTTGTTGCCACGAAACCCATGGCTCGCCGACTGGCTGTTGGCGCAGGCCCTCGGCCATGCGCAGTCAGCCGACCCTCCGCGGCTGGAGCCCCTCCTCGACGAGCTCGAGGCGGAGGCGCTCAGAGTGGCCGCGGGCCGTGCACGTGCGCGAGGAGGACGTCGCTAAGAGCGGCATTCCTGTGGGGCACCCCATCCCACCACCCACTGCGATCGTATCGCCGAAGTCGTCACGAATGGGACACGAGCTGCACCGAGAGCGCAACGAGGGTGTGTCGACTTCCGGCGGCTACGGCACCCACATCTCACCGAGGTAGACGGCGGGATCACCTGGCTGCCAGCGCTGCAGGAACCGCTGGATCGGCGGATGCAGCGAGATGGAGTCCAGCTCCTGACGGCGAAACGCCCGGTGGCCCCGCACCGCCGTGTCCTGCGAGCTCACATCCTCGAGTGAGCCCGACACGTCTGCCGCGAAGATCACGTGGATGACGTGCTTTCGGGTCGGTCCCGACTCGGGCGCGATCGAGTCGACAAGCGCAACCGGCCCCTCGAGCGGCACTTCGCTTCCATCGGGGAAGAGGCCCGTCTCCTCCCACAGCTCCCGCTGTAGCGCGCTCAACAGGCTCTCACCGCTCCGAACACCGCCGCCCGGCAGGAGCCATACCTCGCCGCTCGGCTTCATATGCCGGAGGAGGAGGATCCGGCCCTGCCAGCGGAGGATCGCCGAGACACGCACCCGCGGTTCACCCATCGTTCACATCAGCGCGCCGACGAGCCGAAGCCGCGAGCACCACGCTCGCTCGTTGCGAGCTCGTCGACCTCGATGAGCCGAACGGAGGCCACCGGCGCGATCACAAGCTGCGCGATTCGCATCCCGGGCTCGACGGTGAACGGCTTCCGGGGATCGGTGTTGAGCAGCACGACCCTGATCTCGCCCCTGTATCCGGAGTCGACAAGGCCAGGTGAGTTGACCACTCCGAGGCCGTGCCGCGCGGCGAGACCGGAACGGGGCTGCACGAACCCGGCGTAGCCCTCGGGAATCTCCACCGCGATCCCCGTCGGAACGACGGCCCGCTCTCCCGGTTCGAGTCGCGCCCCCTCGCAGGCCGAGAGATCGAGCCCGGCATCGCCTTCGTATGCCTGGCTCGGCAGAACCGCATCCGCGCGGAGGCGGCGAACGGCGACCTCGATCACCGCGACGACGCTTCCGCGCCCATCTCTCCCGCTACCAGGAACTGCGCGAAGCGAGGGATCTCCCGTCGCGGCAGCCTCGCCCGCACGCGCACCCCCTCGGGCGTGTCGTGCCGTTCGGCGATCGGAGCTCCCAAACCGTAGAGCTGCGCGAGGTAGCGCCCGTCCTCGTAGGGGACGAGCAGGCGCACGTCCTCGAACCGGTCCGAGAAGAGCTCGGAAACGCGTGCCCTCAGTTCATCGAGCCCCTCCCCCGTGCCCGCCGAGACCTGCAGCGCCCGTGGGAACGCATGCGCGAGACGCCGGCGTCCGAGCGGATCGAGGAGATCGATCTTGTTCAGGACGAGCTCGACCGGGACGTCGTCGGCCCCGATTTCCGCCAGGACGACATGCACGGCTGCGATGGTCTCGCGCAACCGCTCCTCGGGAAGCGACGCATCGGCGACATGGAGGACGAGGTCGGCGACGAGCGTCTCCTCGAGCGTTGCGGCGAAGCCCTCGACGAGCTGTGTGGGTAGTCGTCGGATGAATCCCACCGTGTCCGTTACGAGATAGCGCTTGCCGTCGTGCTCGAACGCGCGCGTGGTCGGATCGAGCGTCTCGAAGAGGCGATCGTCGACCGGCGCCTCTGCTCCGGTGAGCGCGTTCAAGAGCGTGGACTTGCCGACGTTCGTGTACCCGGCGAGGGCAATCGTCGGCGCGCTCGCGCGCTCACGTTCCTTGCGCCGGGTGGCTCGCTGCCCGCTGAGCGCGCGCAGGCGCCTCTTGACCAGCGAGACGCGGGTTCGCGCCAGCCGTCGGTCGGTTTCCAGCTGGCTCTCGCCGGGCCCTCTCGTCCCCACTCCGCCGCCGAGCCGCTCCAGGTGCTGCCAGAGGCCGCGCATCCGGGGGAGGTTGTACTCCAGCTGCGCCAGCTCGACCTGCAGCTTCCCCTCGGCGCTCGAAGCGTGCTGGGCGAAGATGTCGAGGATCAGCTGCGTCCTATCGACGACACGCGCCTTGAGAGCGTCCTCGAGTGAACGCTGTTGCGTAGGGCTGAGCTCCTCGTCGACGAGGAGGACCTCCGCGCCGGACGTCGCGTATGCGTCTTTCAGCTCGCTGAGTTTCCCCCTGCCGACGAATGTACGGGGATCGGGTCGAGGGCGGTGCTGGACGATCTCGCCGATCGTCGCCACGCCGGCAGTACGCGCCAGCTCGCGCAGCTCGGCGAGCTCCCCCTCCCCGTCGACCCCCTTCGGGAAGACTCCGACGACGAACCCGCGCTCCGGCTCCGCCCCGGGTGCCGGATCGGGTTGGCGTGCAGTCACGTGAGGATTATGCCCGGGAGCGGCTGGATAGTCTCTGGCCGTGCCCGAGCTCGCCGACCGTCTCGCCGCGCGAACGCTCGAGCTCGTGGACATCCCGTCGGAGAGTCGCGGCGAAGAGCAGATCCGCGCCCACCTGGTCGACCTGGTGCCGGCGGAGCTCGGGACGGACTACGCGGGTGACGAGGCCTTCCTGTTCGTCCCCGAACGCCGTCGGGATGTGCCTCTCGTCGTCCTCGCTGGGCACTACGACACGGTTCCCGCGCAGGCAAACATTCCCGGCCGCATCGAGGAGGGAGCGGTGCACGGTCTCGGCGCGAGCGACATGAAGGGCGGCGTCTCGGTTGCCGTCGAGCTCGTGCGCGACCTCGCGCGAGCCGAGCCGGGCCCATACGACGTCGCGTTACTCCTCTTCGGTCGCGAGGAGCTTCCACCCGAGCACAACCCGCTGCCTGCGCTGTTCGACGGCTCGCGCACCATCCACGAAGCGGCTCTCGCGATCCTGCTCGAGCCGACGGATGGAGCGGTGCACGCCGGCTGCCTCGGCCACATGAGCGCACGCCTCTCGTTCCGCGGGGTGAGCGGCCACTCTGCCCGACCCTGGCAGGCGGAAAACGCCATCGAGCGTGCGCTCGAGGGGTTGACTCGTGTCATCGAGATCGCGCCGCGCGACGCAATCGTAGGCGGGCTCACGTTTCGAGAGGTGCTCAGCGTGACGCGCTTCGAGGCCGGCATCGCCGACAATGTCATTCCCGACCTCGCGGTCGCTACCGTGAGCTTTCGATACGCGCCCGACCGCACGTCGGCGAGCGCTCGCACCTATCTCGAGGAGCTCGTCGACGGTCGGGCGGAGCTCGAGGTCACGGGCGACTCTCCCCCCGGAAAGGTCGTTGCCGAGAGCGCGCTGGTCGAAGCGCTCGTCGAGGCGGGAGCGCGTGGCGTCGAGCCGAAGCAGGCGTGGACGAACGTCGCCGACTTCACTGCGCGAGGCGTCGACGCCGTCAACTTCGGGCCGGGTCACACCGATCGCGCGCATCGCCGGGACGAGCTCGTGGAGGTCGCTGCGCTCGTACATGCGTACGAGACGCTCTGGCGGTTTCTCACCGGCAGGATGCGAGAGGATGAGTCGTGATGGAGCTCGCACGACGAATCGACGAGCTGTGGGAGAGCGGAGAGCTCGACGCGGAGCCGATCGAGGAGGCGGTCGCGCTCCTGGATCGTGGTGAGGTACGGGTCGCCGAGCGTCGAGACGCGGTGTGGCAGGTCAACGAGTGGACGAAGAAGGCGATCCTTCTCTATTTCCGGCTTCGCAAGGTGGAGCCGATGGACATCGGGGGCCTCCACTTCCTCGACAAGATCCCGGTGAAGGACGATTACGCGACGCGCGGAGTACGCGTCGTTCCTCCCGGCATCGCACGCTACGGCTCATTTCTGTCCGAAGGCGTCGTCCTGATGCCGGGGTTCGTCAACATCGGAGCCTGGGTCGGGCCGAGGACGATGGTCGACACCTGGGCGACAGTCGGATCCTGTGCGCAGATCGGCGCCGACGTGCACCTGGCTGGGGGTGTCGGCATAGGCGGCGTGCTCGAGCCCCCCAACGCACGACCGGTGATCGTCGAAGACGGCGCGTTCGTCGGCTCGAGGGCAATCCTCACCGAGGGAGTCGTCGTCGGCGAGGGGGCCGTGATCGCGCCGAACGTCACTCTGACTGCAACCGTGCCGAT
>Ga0299907_10003473_pt1 | contig 10089 bp, 9 predicted proteins | sample RVTome_16_FD_198680 | JGI IMG/M metagenome (GOLD analysis project Ga0299907, IMG submission 198680) | Soil microbial communities from uranium-contaminated site in the Upper Colorado River Basin, Wyoming, United States - RVT152D67 (version 2) ... | reverse complement strand
CGCAGCGGCGGCCCGGATCATCTCCGAACGCCTCGACCTCGAGCGCGCGCCGTGGCTCGCCGCCGTGCGTAAGCCGACGAAGGCGGAGCGCGAGACGTTCGTCAGATGGATGGCTTCCATCCCGGCCGCGAACAAGATCGCAACCACGCGACGGGGCGAGCGCTCGCGACGCCAGGAGGATCTGACGCGTGGCGCGGCCACGACGGCCGGCTACAAGCCCGTGACGCCGCCGGGCACGCTGACGAACCCCGTCAAGGACATGGAGCCCGGCACCTACTCCGAGAAGAGCCGGCGCCTCCAGGGAACGAACATGGATGTGCCGATCCGGCTCAAGGCGAACCACGCAACGGGGCAGCTCTTCCTGGCGGTCGAGTGCAAGGTCTCGAACAGCTCGGTCAACAGTCGGAAGCGGCTCTTGGAAGTCAATAGCAAGCGCGAGACCTGGGACTCGTCCGGGGTCGCCCACAGATTCAGGACGGCGGCCGTGCTGGCCGGTGTGTTCGACGTTGCCCGCCTGGTAGAAGTGCAGAACGCCGGCGCGCTCATCTTCTGGGAGCACCGGCTCGAAGACCTAACCGCGTTCCTCCGAGCGACGGCCTAACGCGTCGCTGCTCATAGAGCGTCCCGGCCGCAGTGCTGGTGGACTCTCTGGCATCGTAGGCCGCACTTGAAGAATCCTTGGCTAGCAGCTAACTATAGCGCTAGTTGTAGATATAGCGATGAGGTGCTAATCTGATCCGTAATGACCCTTGTAGAGAGCGAGAAGCACGCGATTTCTAAGGAGGCGCTGGAACATTCGATTCGAGCAGCTGGCGAGCAGGTCCACAAGTGCGAGAGTGAGGTTGGCGCGGCCCAGACGCGACTCGCTCACGCCGAACGAGAGCTAAGGCTGTTGGTGGAACTTGCACAGCTGCGTGGCTGGGAGCGAGACGAGTTGGCGAAGATTGTCACGGAGCGATTCGCCGGTGGGGTGGGGAACGGCGCTCCAAACGAGACGCGTCGCCGCACACCCTCGCCGACGAGGACGGCCCTCCTTGCCGCGGTTGTCGAGATCCTCGCCAACCGCGGCGAGCCGATGCACATCGGCGAGCTTATGGCCGCTGTCCAGGAGCGGGGCGTTGCCATCCCCGGGAGCGGGCAGCAGGCCAACTTGATCGCACACATCAGTCGCGACGAACGAATCGTGAGACCGCGACGGGGTTTCTACGGCCTCCGTGAATGGGGGCTCGACGACGCGAAGCGCGCCGCGCCGAGCAAGAGGCGTCGGGCGCGCCGACGCCCAGGAGCCAAGGCGTGAGTGAAGACGTCCTAATGAGCGCGACGAAGGACGAACTTGTGCTTGCGATGCTGGCGGTCTTGGGCGGTGAGCGGACTGGCGTTAACGAACGCGATCTGTTCCTGGCCTGCTGGCATGCCTTCCCAAACGTAATGCGCTGGGTCGACACTGCCCTTCCCAATCCAGACACCTTCACAGCGTCGCTGCGTCGCCTCGACCAGCGCAGACAAATCCTCAGGTTGGGCAAGCAGCAACGCCAGACGAAGGGACGGCGGACGTCTCGCCGGAGCACTATTGATGCCGGCAGGTCTGGTGTTGTTAAGGCGCGCGTGGCCGAAGGCGGCCTTCAGAAGGCGGGGATCACTGAGGAGCTACTCGCCGAAGTGCGCCGCCTGCGTCCCGACCCGGAAGCGACACGCCCCTTTCAGGCGCCTCTCCTTATTGCCTTCTGCGTCGCTTTGCGTGACGACGAGGGCCGCCCACCCGATGAGGGGGCACTGGTCGAGCTGGCCTTTCACAAGTTCCCCGACCGCTTCGCGTACGCGGCTCGGCCCGAGTTCCCGGACGTCGAGCGTGTGCGTTCAGCGGCGAAGGCGGCGACCGGCGCGGGCTTGATCGACGAGGGCTTTCGCTTGACGACAAAGGGCACAGCCGAGGTCGCAGCGGTACGCGAGCGACTGGATGTACGGCTCGACGCCTCCGAGGCTTACAAGGCCGGCGACCTCAAGTTCGCCGACCGTATTGAGCGCTCGCCCGCCTATTCCGCGTACGCCGCCCACGGGACCCTGGTGCGCACAAAGGCGGACGAGCTCTTCCGTGCGCTCAGGGTCCCGCCGACTACAAGTCCTGAGCCTGTGGCCACCGCTCTCGCTGCGCGGGTACGTACGCTCCGTCGAATCGATAAGACCCAGGTCGCCAACTATCTACTTGAGCTTGCCCGGAAGCACAACCCCGACGTCATCGCGCTGCTCGAGGAAGACCCCCATGACACCCGTAAGGGTCGAGAGCCTGAGGCCGCCGCCAGGAGCTAGGAGACATGTCCACCACCACAACTACAGCCAAAGCCGAGCCCCTCTTCGAACGACTCGAGTACGGAGACCGCTACTTCGTCCACACGGCGAAGAACTCGATCGTCGGACTCGTGCAGATCGTTGGCGAGGTCGGCTCGAATGCCGACGAGGCCATCTCGCGCCGCGCCGGACGCGACGACACCGAGGACCGCGGTGAGATCCACGTCTTCTACGACCCGGAGGCGATGGAGCTGATCGTGATCGATCAGGGCCACGGGATGACCGCGACAGCGATGGAGGCGCGGCTCAAGCGCGTGGGAACCGAAGCTCAACACGAGGCCAAGCGTGCCTTCTTCCATCGCGGGATCCGCGAAGTCTTTGTTGCGATGGGCGGCGGTGAAATCACCAGTATCGGGCAGCTCGATGACGGGACTCAGGTCGTTTCAAGGGCACTCTTCCACCCGACGAAGGGCATAGCCCTCGTGACGCGAGACGAGGAGCCGACGGATGAGCTCCGTTCCGAGCTTGGGACCGAAGCGACCGGAACCCGCGTCGCCATCCCGCTGAAGCGCTTCGCACTGAAGAAGAAACGCGAGTACGAGTTCGGCGCGATGGAGTCAGCGATACGCGACTGCGTTCAGATCCGACCAGCGCTCGCCGATCCAACCCGCGAGATCTTCTTCCACTACGGAACAGAGCCGCCAAGGCAACTGCGCTTCGAATATCCGGAGGGCGAGGACCTCGTCAAGCTGAAGGCGATTGAGGTTAATGGTCATCAGGCCACATTCTGGGCGAAGGTTGCCGATAAACCGCTGAAAGGTGGCCGCAGTCGGCAGACACGCCGCCACGGTCTCTTGATCCGCGGGGAGCGAGCTGCCTACGAGGCTTCGCTCGGCGAGAAGCTGCGCTCGCATCCGGCCATGCCGCGCGTCTTCGGGGAGCTGCGAATAGACGCCATCGAAGAGCTTCAACGTGCGGCCGATAAGGAGGCGGACGACGAGTCCCAGCTGGTCTACAAGCCAGACCGCTCGGGGCTCAACCCTGAGCACGCACTCGTCGAGGCGATCTACCACGTCATCGATGAGACACTCGCTCCACTCGTCGCTGAGCTCGATGCCGCGGACGAAAAGAGGCGTGTCTCGCCAGACATGCGGCGGCAGCTTCAGAAGCTGGCAAAGATCATCAATGAGGTCGTTAAGAGTGAGGATTTGGGGTCGGTCGACGACCCCGGCGGCACTGAGAAGGACGAAACCGAGAAGACCGGCGGTGACCCGCCCGAGCCGCCCACAGAGCATGAGCGCGTCGTGGACGAAGGGATCGATTTCGCCCACGACCGGATCTTCATTGAGGCCGGCAAGAGTCGTACGGTCAAGGTCTGGTTCGATGGCGCCGTGATCACGGAGGGCGCGGCTGTCGCCCTCGATCACGAGGCAGACGAGATCGTTCAGGGCGCGGCACTGTCGAGCGACGCAGTCCCGGTGCCAGCCGATGATGGGATAGCCGAACTCAGCCTGACGATCCGCGCCGGCAACGTCGAGGGACGCCATGAGGTCACGGTCAAGAGTTCCGGGTACTCGGTAACTCTCCCCGTTCATGTCCGCTATCCGCGCGCGAGCGGCTTCATTAGCCAGATCGTCCCCAAGGACGAGGACTGGGAGGCCGGCAGCGCGCTCTACGACCCGGCGACCGGTGTTGTAACCGTCTTCATCGGGAGGCCTGAGTTCAAGGACGCAGAGACGCGGGCCCGGAGCAAGAAAGAGGAGCCGTGGAAGTTCCCGCTCTATCGCCAGCTCGTCGTCGAGAGCGTCCGCGAGGCGGCGCTGACGAAGGCCGCAGAACGGCGTGCCGAGGTTGAATGGGACGACCTCTCGGCCGACGAGCGCATGGAACGCAACCGGTTCCACGAGCTGGTCGTCACCTCGTTCCAGGAACTCGACTACCTGCTACGTAGCAAGCTACTCAAGGTTTTTCTGACCGAGTAGGCGAGAGACAGGAAGTTGTACGAGGCAGCACACGGTCTGCCGCTTGCACACGACGGCGCCACACTGATCCTCCGAAGCGTCCGCAAAGCGTTTACACGAGAGGAGGAGCGAGAGGTCGTGATCCCGGGGCGCGTGAGAGAGATGTACGCCTTATACGAGGCCGGAGCTACCTTGCAGGAGGTCGGCGAGCAGTACGACATCACGCGTGAGCGGGTGCGCCAGTTGTTCGGCGAGCACGGCCTTCACGTCAGGAGCATCGCCGAAGCAGCGGCTCTGCGGCGCGAATCGGAGCTTGGCCGGGCGAGCGACGTCGTACGCGAGTTCGAGCGCTCGGGGGACGAGCGCGAAGTCGCGAAGAAGCTCGGGCTGTCCGCTACCTCCGTGCACGCCATCGTCAATGCGAACATCGAGAACCCGCGGCTCCACCGTAAACGTCGCACCCCCAAGAAGAGGTATTCCGATCAAGAGCTGATCGACTGTTTGCGCGAAGCGAGTGTTGCTCTCGGTGGCGTGCTTACAACTGGGGCCTACAGCGAGTTCGCCCGGACGCGGCGGTTCAAGGACGGTCGACCGTGGCCGACACACCAGACGCATTTCCACCGGTTTGGATCCTGGCGAAAGGCACTGAGCAATGCCGGCTTGCGCTCGAACCGCGCGTCGGCGATTGCCGGTCAACACGTCTTCGAGCGAGAGCACTGCATCGACTCAGTCCGGGATTTGGCTCGGACCCTCGCCCGGGCCCCCACGGCGGCAGAGTACGAGCAATACGCAAGAGCCTCGAACGGTGCGGCTCCCAGCCTGGCGACTGTGCGCAACCGCTGTGGCCGCTGGTACGAGGTGCTGCGCATGGCGGGTCTGTGAGGGCGCGGCTACAGGCAGCGTTAGGCCACGCTCAGCGCGTCCGCAGACAGCAGCAGATGGTTTGCGCAACGTTCGGTTCTGCCCATCGGTACAAGAGAAGCCGCTCAACTGGGCGGCGTTTCGGCTCTTGGAGCCGCGCCGGCGGCTGCTCCTTTGCGTGAGAACCGGGCACCGCGGCTCTTGACGCATCGGATCGGCGACCCCCGCAGGGGCGCCATACGATTGCGACCGTGCCGTTCACGCTCAGGAATCTCAGGGAGGACCTGGAGGACCTCGGATCCAGGTTCGACGGCGCGCCGGACCTCGAGTTCCGCTTGGCGACCGAGGCGCTCGAGCTCGAGCGATCCGGCTTGAGCTACCAGCGCGTCCCGCCCGGCTATCGCTTTCCGTACGGCCACACGCACAGGAAGCAGGAGGAGGTGTACGTGGTCTTGCGCGGGAGCGGGCGGATGAAGCTCGACGACGAGATCGTCGAGCTCGAGGAGTGGGACGCGGTGCGCGTCCCGCCCGGTACGTGGCGAGGCTACGAGGCCGGGCCGGGGGGCCTCGAGATCATCGTCATCGGCGCGCCCAACCTCGGCGAGGCTCCGCGCGAAGACGTCGAGGGCCGGCGCGACTGGTGGGCTGACTAGCGCGTGCCCGAAGCCCGCGTCAACGGGATCCGGCTCTACTACGAGGAGCACGGCGAGGGAGCCCCGATCGCCTGCATTCATGGGGGTGGAGGCTCCGCGCTGATGTGGGCGGACGCGGTCGAGGAGCTGGCGCGGGTCGGCCGCGTGATCGCGTATGACCGGCGCGGGTGCGCGCGCAGCGAGCGCCCGGAGCCCTACGAGCGCACGAGCGTCGCCGAGCAGGCCGACGACGCGGCGGCGCTGCTCGATGCGCTGGCGGCCACGCCGGCGGTGGTCATCGGCCGCAGCTACGGGGGCGCGGTGGCGATCGACCTCGCGCTGCGCTATCCCGACCGGGTGCGGGCGCTGGTCCTTCTGGAAGGTGACGCGCTCGGCCTCTCGCCCGCGGGGCTGGAATGGACGAAGGCGATCGGCGAGCGCCTCCGCGAGGTGGCTGCGCAGGACGGAGTCGACGCGGTCTACGAGGCGCTGATCGACGAGGTTCTGGGCGAGGGCGCCTGGGACGCGTTTCCGGATGAGGTTCGACGGGTTCTCACGCAGAACGGCCCGGCGCTCCTCGCGGAGCTCCGGTACGTCGACGAGGCGATGCCCGATGCCGACGCGTTCGTCACGATCGACAAGCCCGCGCTGCTGGTGGCGGCATCCGAGTCGCCGCCCGAGCAGCGCGAGATGACCGAGGCGATGGCAGACGCGCTCCCCGACGCTCGCACCGCTCTGGTCGCCGGCGGGCACCTCATCGACCCGGCGGCGCCAGACGTCCTCGCCTTCGTCGAGGAGGTGCTCGAGCGCCGGTAGCGGCCCGGTGCGTCGCGCCCTGTCGGCGTTGACAGCCAGGCGTCCACGAGCGAACCTCTCCTCATGCGAGCGGGCGCGGTGACGGAATCGAGCGTGGCCCCGGCCCGGGCGGTCCGCGACGAGCGGCGATGAGCGCGCTCGCCGCCGAGATCGAGCTCGATCGGGCCGCGCTCGACGAGCTCGACGGGTCCTTCCGGGGAGAGCTGGTCCGGCCCGCGGACCCGGCCTACGAGGTGCACCGCAGGGTCTGGAACGGCTCGATCGACAGGCACCCGGCGCTGATCGCCCGCTGCACCGGAGTGGCCGACGTGATCGCGGCGGTCCGGTTCGCGAGGCGGACGGGCCTCGTGGTGGCCGTCCGCGGCGGGGGGCACAGCTTCCCCGGCCACTCCGTCTGCGACGGCGGGATCCTCATCGACCTGGGGCCGATGAGGGGGATCCGCGTCGATCCGGAGGCGCGCACGGCGAGGGCTCAGGCCGGCGTGCTCTGGGGCGAGCTCGACCGCGAGACGCAGCAGTTCGGCCTCGCGACGACGGGCGGGATCGTCACGCACACCGGGGTGGCGGGCCTCACGCTCGGCGGCGGCATCGGCTGGCTGCACCGAAAGCACGGGCTGACGATCGACCGGCTCGTCTCGGTGGACCTGGTCACCGCCGACGGCCAGTTCGTGAAGGCCAGCGAGACGGAGAACCCCGACCTGTTCTGGGGGGTTCGCGGCGGGGGCGGCAACTTCGGCATCGTCACCGAGTTCGAGTTCCGCCTCGATCCGTTGGGCCCGACCGTGCTCGCCGGGCCGGTCATGTGGCGGATCGAGGACTCGCCGCAGGTCCTGCGCTTCTACCGCGACTGGATCGCCCAGGCGCCGGACGAGCTGATGACGATCGTCGTGCAGCGCAGGATGCTGCCGCTCCCGTTCGTCCCGCCCGAGCTCCACGGCGAGCTGGTGCTGAGCATCGGGTGCTGCTACGCGGGACCGGTAGAGCAGGGCGAGGAGGTCGTGCGGCCGCTGCGGGAGTTCGGCAACCCGGTGCTCGACGTGTGCAAGCCCAAGCCCTACCTCGCCCATCAGGCGATGTTCGACGCCTCCTTCCGGCATGGCTGGTGGTACTACTTCCGCTCCTGCGACGTCGCCGAGCTCGGCGACGACGTGATCGACGTCATGGTCGAGCACGGAAGCCGGATCGTCTCCCCGATCACGAGCATCGCCCTGTGGCAGATGGGAGGGGCGGTCGGCCGGGTGGGCGAGTCCGAGACCGCCTTCAACAACCGCGATGCCGGCTTCACCTTCAACATCAACGGCAACAGCGAGACCGCGGAGGGCTTCGAGGCCGAGCGCGGGTGGGCCCGCAGCTACTGGTCCGCTCTGGAGCCCCACCACACGAGCGTCTACGTGAACTTCCTCATGGACCAGGGCGAGGACGCGATCCGCCAGGCCTACGGGCCGGACAAGTACGACCGCCTGAAGGCGCTCAAGCGGCGCTACGACCCCGGCAACCTCTTCCGGCTCAACCAGAACATCGCGCCCGACTAGCCCGGTCGTCCGCGGGGCGGTGAGAGCGCCGAGGCGACCTAGCCGCCGGCGACCAGCTCCGCCGCCGCGGCGCGGGCCTCCTCGAGCTCCGGGTAGTTGACCATCCGCTTCAGGCGGGCGCCCTCCCACACCCCGAGCTGGGCGAACCGCAGCTCGACGGAGTGCTCGCTGCCGTGCATCGTGCCGCCCTGGCGGACCGCGGTGACGACGACGCCGTCGCCGATCTCCTCGGGCTCGGCCGGCTCCATGGACCAGTGGCCGAAGGAGCTGATCCACTCGTCGAAGAACGCGCGGAACGCCTCGGGGCCGTCGTAGCGCCCGAGGCCCATCGGGGTCATGTCCCACACGAAGTCGGGCGTCGCGAACCGCTCGATCCACGCGTCGGCCCCCTCGGTCAGGAAGGTCTCGTAGGCGCGGCGGGCGAGCTCGTCGTAGCGACCCATCTCAGGCGACCCGGGACGGCTCCGGCTCCCCCGGCCGCAGCGGCGGCCCGGTGACGCCGCAGGAGAACTCGGGCTCGGCCGCGAGGACGTCGTCGCGGATCGTCGCCCACGCCACGGCGCCGCCGGCCGCCGACAGCGCCGCGCAGGCGATCATCGCGGTCCGGAACCCGTCGGCCATCGCGTCCGGATCGTAGAAGGCGTCGCCGGTCAGGCCGGCGATCAGCGGCAGGACCGCGACCGCGAGCAGCCCCGCGACCCGGGAGACCGCGTTGTTGATCCCCGAGGCGATCCCCGAGTGGCCGGCGTCCGCGGCGGCGAGGACGGTCGCGGTCACCGGCGCCACCACCAGCGTGAGGCCGATCCCGAACACGATCACCGCGGGCAGCACGCTCTCCACGTAGCCGTCTCCCGGGTCGATCCGCAGCATCAGCAGCATCCCCGCGGCGATCACCAGCGGGCCGAGGGTGAGCGGGATCCGCGGGCCGATGCGCTGGGCGAGGGCGCCGGAGCGCGCCGAGAGCGCGAGCATCAGCGCCGTCACCGGCACCGACGCGGCGCCGGCCGCGATCGCGGAGTACCCCAGCGAGATCTGGAGGAACGCCACCAGCAGGAAGAACACGCCGCCCAGCGCGGCGTACACCACGAACGTCACGAGGTTCGCCGCGCGGAACTGGCGGGAGGAGAACATCCCCAGCGGCATCATCGGGTTCGCGCTGCGCCGCTCGGCGAACACGAAGGCGATCAGCGCGGCGACCCCGCCGGCGCCCGCGAGCACGACCCCCGGCGAGACGCCGTCGTCCGGACCCTCGATCAGCGCGTACGCGGTCCCCGCCAGGCCCAGGGCGGCGAGCAGCGCGCCGCGGGAGTCGAGCGGTCCGGTCGCGCTGGCGTCGCGGGTCTCGGGCACGTGGCGGCGCGCCATCACCACGACGAAGGCGCCGATCGGGAGGTTGATCAGGAAGATCGCCCGCCACGAGACCGCGTCGACCAGGTAGCCCCCGAGCAGCGGCCCGAGTGCGGCCGCCACGCCGCTCAGGCCCGACCAGGCGCCGATCGCCCGCGCGCGGTCGCCGGGCCGGAAGCTCGAGTCGATCATGGCCAGGCTGCCCGGGGTGAGCAGCGCGCCGCCCACCCCCTGCAGGAAGCGCGCGGCCACCAGCGTCTCGGCGTTCGGCGCCGCCGCGCACAGCGCCGACGCGGCGGTGAACAGCCCGACCCCCAGCACGAAGATGCGGCGGCGCCCGTGACGGTCGCCGAGCGATCCGCCCAGCAGGATCAGCGACGCCAGCGTCAGCAGGTAGCCGTTGAGGATCCACTGCAGCGCGCCGGTGGACGCGTCGAGGTCGCGCCCGATCTCGGGGAGGGCGACGTTGACCACCGTCCCGTCCAGGAAGGCCAGCCCCGAGCCCAGCACCGCGACGCCCAGCACCCAGCGCCCGGGCGCGCTCGCGAACGCGATCCCCTCGGGCGGGTCGCGGTCCATGCGGCCAACCTACACCCGCGCCCGCTCCAGCAGCAGCTCGCGCTCGCGCGCGTTCCCGGTCAGCGACGCCGCGCG
>Ga0299907_10003472_pt1 | contig 10090 bp, 5 predicted proteins | sample RVTome_16_FD_198680 | JGI IMG/M metagenome (GOLD analysis project Ga0299907, IMG submission 198680) | Soil microbial communities from uranium-contaminated site in the Upper Colorado River Basin, Wyoming, United States - RVT152D67 (version 2) ... | reverse complement strand
CGGCGACCGTGGGACGCGCGGCGTGGATCTCCTCGACGATCTCGTCCCAGGCGGCTAGCAGGGACACGAGCGTCAGGGGTCCCGCCGCTTTCCCCCCCTCACTACCCCTCTCCCCCGAAGGCGTTTCGGGGGCGGCGGAGGAGGTTCGCCGCGCCGATCGGGCCGGCTCGGGCGCCGATCGCGCCCGGCCGCCTCCGCCCGCCCGCGGGGCCGGATTGCCCCCGCCCGCGAGCGCGTCAAGGGCGCGGTCGAGGTCCACGGTGCGGTCGAGCAGCGCCAGGCGGACCAGCAGGACTTCGAGCACGAGGTCCTGCTGACTCGAGCGACGGAACGTCTGCTCCTCCTCGGTCGCCAGCGTCAGCATGCGCAGAAGCCCCTCCGCTCCCAGCTTCCCGGCCGTTGCCGCGTACGCCTCGTGGTAGCGCTCGGGAACCTCGGCGAGTCCCGCCCCCTCCGCCACGGCAAACAGGAGGCAGTCGCGCAGGTGCTCGAGCAGCCCCCCATAGAACGCTTCGAGATCGTAGCCGGCTCCCCGCAGCTCGCGCACGAACCGCATGGCGGCGGCCGCGTCGCCGCCGGCCAGCACCTCGGTCAGCTCCAGATAGCGCTCCTCGTCGGGCACGCCGATCAGTCGGCGGAGGGTGGCGAGCTCGATCGTGTCCCCCCCGAAGGCCACCACCTGGTCGAGGAGCGACAGAGCGTCGCGCAGGCTGCCGTCGGCCTTCTTCGCGATCGCGAATTCGGCCCGCTCGTCGAGATCGAACCCCTCCAGCCCGGCGATCGTCCCGAGCCGCTCCCGGATCGCCGCCAGCGGGATCGGCCGGAAGTCGAAACGCTGGCAGCGCGAAAGGATCGTCTGGAGGATCTTGTGAGGCTCGGTGGTCGCGAGCACGAAGACGACCCCCCGCGGGGGCTCCTCGAGGGTCTTGAGGAGCGCGTTGAACGCGTCCTTCGACAACTGATGGACCTCGTCGACGATGTAGACCTTGTACCGGCCCTGTGCCGGGGCGTACTTGACCGCCTCGCGCAACTCCTTGATGTCGTCGATTCCCCGATTCGAGGCGGCGTCGATCTCCATGACGTCGAGCGAGCGGCCGGCCGCGATCGACCGGCAGTTCTCGCAATCCCCGCACGGCTCGCCGGTCACGCCGCGGTCGCAGTTGAGCGCCCGGGCGAGCAGCCTCGCGGTCGTCGTCTTGCCGCTTCCGCGCGGCCCCGCGAAAAGATACGCCTGCGCGACGCGGCCGCGTTCGAGGGCGTTGGACAGCGTCCGTGTGACGTGTTCCTGGCTGATGACGTCCGCGAACGTGGCGGGGCGATATTTCAGGGCCAGCGGCAGATGGGTCATCGGGGCGGGATCCTGCTCCAGGGCGACGGAAAGAGCGGGGCTAGCGAGAAAATACCCCAGGCGGGTCGCAGCGACCCGGACGTCTACGTACCGCTGCTACCTTCCGGTCCTGACGGGGTTGGTAGGTCCGCGCCCTGCGCGCCTGGGGCATGTCGGAAGGTATCCGGGCCGGCGGGGCGCGTCAATTCGACGCTCCGTCGCCGCTCATCGCGCGCAAGCGGACGTGCATGCCGGTCCCGCCGCCGTCGCGGCGCTCCCAGTCGATCGATCCGCCCCACGACTCCACGATCCTGCGGGTGATCGCGAGCCCCAGCCCGGTGCCCCGTGTCTTGGTCGAGAAGGAGGGCTCGAACAGCCGCTCCAGCCCTTCCGTGGGGAGCCCGCACCCGTCATCCAGGACCGAGACGCGGCCCCAGCCCGGCTCATGCTCCCAATCGAGCCACACCTCGATCGTCCCGGTCCCCTGTCCGAGGACCGCCTCGCGGGCGTTCTGGAGCAGGTTGACCAGCACGCGCCGGAACCCGTCCGGGTCGCCGATCAGGGGGGACGGCTCGCCGCGCGTCTCAAGCCGGTACTCGATCGCCTCCTCTCCGGGCGCGTAGAGGGCGACCGTCTCGCGCGCCGCGGCCAGCGCGTCGAACGGCGCTCGCCCGGTCGGGTCGGGAGCCCCGAAGCGCGCGAAGTTCCCCGCGATCCGCTCGAGCCGCTCGATCTCCACCAGCACGAGATCGAGGTTCTCGTGGAAGACGGTCTCGAAGTCAGGGGCCCGATCCTCCACCACGTGCTCGAGGTGCTGCAGCGACAGCTTCATCGGCGTCAACGGATTCTTGATCTCGTGGGCCACCTGGCGAGCCATCTCGCCCCAGGCGAGGATGCGCTGGGACTGGACGTTCGCGGTGATGTCCTCGAACGCCACGACGATGCCGGCGGATCCCCCCGCCTCGTCGGCAAGGCGTGTACAGACGAGGTGGTAGTGGCGCTCCTCTCCGTTCCGGCGCAGGACGAGGTCGCGGTCGCCCCTGCGAGCGGCCGTGCGCTGCTTCTCGACCTCCCGCCAGAAGGCGGCGGCGGCTCCGTCCGAGCGGACGAGCTCGTCCACCGTGCGATCGACGACCTCCGCCGGGGGCTGATCGAGGAGGTCCGCGGCGCGATCGTTGATCAGCCTCACGCGGCCGGCCCCGTCCAGCGCCACCACGCCCGCGCCGACGGCGGACAGGATCGCCTGGACGCGCGACTTCTCCCGCTCGAGCGCGTGCTGGCTCTCGTCGAGCCGCTCCGCCATGGCGTTGAACGAGCGCTGCAGGCGTCCGAACTCGTCCCGCCGGCCGGGCGGCGGCAGCCGGTACCCGAGATGCCCGGAGGCGATCTGGCGCGTCCCCCGCTCCAGCGCCGACAGCGGGCGGGTCATCGCGCGCGCCAGCCACCAGCCGACAACGAGCAGGAACCCGATCGAGAACGCCGAGAGAAGAAAAACGCCCTCCCCCAGCCGCTGGAGGTCGATCCGCATCCGGTCCTCGCGGATCAGCAAGGGGGTCGCGAGCGAGTAGCCTGGCGGCGACGCGGGCTCGTCCAGCATCGTGTAGGCGACCAGGAACGACCGGTTCCCCAGCGAGGTCTCGTCGAACACCGTCGGCTGCCGGACCGCGAACAGGTCGACGTAGACCTCGCCCGGCATGCGATCGGCGAACAGCTGTGAGGCGAAGATCTCCGGGCGGCTGGACGCGACCGTGCGTCCACGCCAGTAGAGGATGAGGTCCTGCTGGAGGATTCCGCCGATCGTCCTCAGCCGAGCGCCGAGCGCGGACGTGGAGCCCTGCGCGAGCGACGGATCGCCGACCATGAGCCGGCTGGCGGCGGATAGCGCGTCGGCGGCGGCCGTCCGCGCGCCGCTCTCGAGCTCGGCCCGGGTCGCCTGGTAGCCGAGGACGGCATACAGCCCCAGCGGGACGGCCGCCACGGCCAGGAACGCCAGCAGGAGCTGGACCCGGAACGACCGCAGCGGGTTGCGGGTGCGGAAGCCCACCCGCCAGCGGGATCGGGTCCCGGCCTCGCTCAGCCGCTCGATCCCCCCCATCGCGAGCCCGATCAGCGCCCCGACCAGGACGAAGACGGCATAGCTCCGCGCGCCCGGGAGGAGCGGATCGAGCGGCATCGCCAGCTGCGGGCCGTCGTCCTCCTCGTCGCGGACCGAGGTGAGGAGCGTTCGCGGCGGCGCGCGCTCCCCCGGCGCCAGGAGCTCGTATCCCGGCAGGTCGGCGCTTCCAGGCGCCGACAGGAGGTCGGTCAGGAGGAAGGCGGAGCCCGAGGGCGGACGCAGCTCGACCGCCTCGGTCGTCATGGCGACCGCGGTGCCGATCCTTGCCTCGGGGCTCCCTACTGGGACGACCGCCCAGCGCGCGCCGGTGGTCCCGGCGGACCCCTCGATCGGGATCTGGGCGGACTCGACCTGGTCGAGGAACTCTCGCGCGCGCCCCGCGAGGTCCTCGGCCGTCAGCGCGAACTGGCTGACCAGCACACCCTCGGCGTCGAAGAGGTAGAGCGCGGTCGCGTAGTCGAGGTCGCGCAGGGGGCTGCGGCTCCAGATCGCCAGCGCCCCGTCGCGGTTCCGGCCGAGAATCGTCTCGCGCACGAGAGGGTTGTCCTCGAGGTACTGGAGCGTGCGCCCCATCGTGTACTGGAGCCACTGGCTCGAGGACTGCCCGATCCGCTCCGCACGCTCGACGAGGATCTCGTGGGCCGCCTGGACACGCGCATGCGCGGCGAGCGGCAGGGTGACGAGCCCCGCGATCGCGGTCGCGGCCAGGGCGACCCGCGGACTATGGGCACCGGGGCGCTGCTTCCGCCCGGCGCTGGCATGGACGATCCACCCTCCCGCCACGAGCGCGACCGCCAGCGGGAGGACGAGCGCCGCGCGCTCGCCGGCCAGCGCGGCTTCCGCCATGCGCCACGCGGCCAGTCCCACCCCCGCCGCGGTCAGCCCCGCCGCCCCCGCGACCCAGGCCGGCCCGACCGGCGCGCCCACCAGCCGGAAGCCGGCCGCGAGCAGGATGACCACCGCCGCGAGGAGCAGCGCGAAACCGAGCAGGACCATCAGGAAGGGCGGCGAGAAGAGGATCGTGGGGCTAAAGAAGACCGGTGGACTCATGTTGGCCATCGCCCCCTCCAGCGCCCCGGCCAGGGTCCTGAGAACGAGCACCGCCGCGACCACGCACCCCGCCGTCCAGGCGGCCACCGTCGACCCGCGCGTCGGTCGGCGGCGATCGGGGAGAAGCGCGAACGTCGAGACGGAGAAGAGGGCGAGAAACGCCGCGGTCAGGGCGAAATCGCCGGCCGAATGGCCGGCGGGCCCGAGCCGCGCGGCGGCGAACGCCAGGGGGCTGAACCACGAGCCGGGCAGGAACAAGGCCGGCATCCGGGACTCGACGAGGAACAGCCATAGCCCCGCGAGGATCGCCGCCTGCGCGGAGACCGCGAGTGCCCAGCCTGCCCAGGCGCCTTGCCGCCGGCGCTCGAGCGCGGCCTGCCGCGTCGCCTGCCACACGAATCCCAGCGACCAGACGATCGGCCACAGCAGCAGCAGGGCGAGCACGCGGACGACGTCGTCCCGCCGGCTCTCCAGGTAGCGGTCGATCAGGAAGCGCTCGGAGTGGACCTCGGCGACCACCGTGCCGTCGGGGGCCGTCACGTAGGCGGCCGGCTCGCTCTCCCGGCGGTCCTCGAAGCCCGGCGGGGCGACATGGAACGCGAGATCCTGCGCGCTCTCGAGGCGGGGCACGAGCAGGTCGGCCTCGGCCATTTCGCTGCGGATCGGCGACTCCACCGCCCACAGGTCCTTCACCAGGACGCGGAACGTGTCGGGTCCGGGCGTCCATGGGGCCGCGAGGTACGCCAGCGTGTAGCCCGAGGGAGCACGGACGAGCGGCCGCTCGAGCGCGGTCGCGACCGAGTCCGGAGGCAGGCGATCACCGCGCGGATCCCCCCACCACGCGCGCAGCCGTCCTTCCCGGTCATAGATCTCGAAGCCGATCCCGGTCGGAAGGAGCGGGGGCGACGCGCGGTCGAGCGCCACGAACAGGTCCGCGTCGGGCCCCGCCGCCGAGGCGTCCACGGGCTCGCGGCCGAGCCGGGCGATCGTCGAGCGGAGGAGCGCGCCGTCGTCGGTGAGACGCCCGGCCAGGACCTCGGCCACCCGCTGTCGCTTGGCGCGCTCCAGCTCGCTCGCCGCGTCGCCGCCCCTCCGCGCGAGGTTCCACGACTCCACGCGGAACCACCCCCAGAAGGCGAGAAACGCGACCAGGAGAATGAACGCGGTCCGGAGCCCCCAACCCCATGGACGCCGGCGCGCGAGCGAGATCGCCGCCAACCCGGCAGCGGCGAGCCCCGCGATCCACCGCAGCGGGTCGCTCGGGACGAGCGCCGCCGCGGCCAGCGCCGTGGCCGCGGCGAACAGCCACCGCGAGCTCGTCACGGAGCCGGGGGCGTCTCCTCCCGCGGACGCGTGGCTACGACGAGCCCGGTCGCGCCCGCACGGCGGGCTGCGTCCATCGCCTCCACTACGCGCCCGTGGGCCACCCGCTCGTCGGCCTCCAGGACCACCCGCTTGCCCCCGCTGGCCGCCAGAGCCGTTTCGATCTCGCCCTGGAGCGCGTCGGCGGTCACCTGGCGGCCGTCCAGCCAGGTGGCGCCGTCTGCGCCGAGCTCGACCGTCACCTCGTCCCGTCGGGCGACCTCGGTGGGGGACGCGGCGGGCAGGGACAGGTCCAGCCCCGGCCGTTCGAGGAACGTGGACGTGACGACGAAGAAGAGGAGCAGCAGGAACACGACGTCGATCAGCGAGGTGACGTTGATGAGCGCCTTGCGGCGCGCTCCGCTGCCGAACCTCATCGCGACCTCTCCTCGAAGGGAAGGGCCTCGTCGCGAACCGGCGAGCGCTGGAAGCGGAGGATCTTCTGCACCAGCCGGTTCGTCTGGGCCTCCATGTCGAGGACCAGCCGCTCGGCCTTGCCGATGAAATAGTTGTAGGCGACGAGCGCGGGGATCCCGATCGAGAGGCCGGTGGCGGTCGTGATCAGGGCCTGGGCGATCCCACCCGAGAGGTTCTGCGCCTGCCCCACCCCCTGCATGGAGACGACCTCGAACACCTGGATCATGCCGAACACCGTCCCCAGGAGCCCCAGGAGCGGGGCGATCGCGGCCACGGTCTCGAGCAGCCCGAGCCCGCGCTCCAGCGCGGCGACCTCCTGTCGTCCCTGATCCTCGATCAACTCGCGGAGCTCCTCGCGGGGCCGGTCCCGGTGGTCGAGCGCGACCCGCACGATCGCCGCGAACGGCCCCGGGTGCTTGTCACAGATCGACCGCGCCAGCGGGATGTCGCCCGGCTCCTCGAGCGCGTCGATGACGGCCACGATCTCGGGCTCCATGACCCGTGACCTCCGTAGATGGAAGGCCCGGTCGACGATGACCCACACCGCGAGCACCGAGCACGCGGCGATCGGCACCATCAGAACGCCACCCTGGACGATCGTCTGCCACATGCTGCGCGCCTCCTCTTACCGTTCGTCCGACGGAAAGACGTTGAAGTAGAAGTTGCCCGTGATCTCGAGCATCGGCTCGGGGAAGCCGGGCGGCAGCGGCTCGTAATCGGCGGCTCCCTGGATGGCGTCCAGCGCGACGTACTGGAGGTTCTCGACCCCGCGATGATCGAGCAGGCGGACTTCCAGCAACCGTCCGTCGGGAGCGATGCGGAAGCGGACCCGGCTGATCCATGCCGCCGTCCCGTAGTAGAACGCCGCGGGGGGCGAGATGTGCCGCTCGATGCGCGCCTTGAGGCGTTGCATATAGGGGGCGTAGTCCCACGCGGTCGTGTTGAGCGTGAACGCCGACCCCGCCTCCGCGCGTGTCAGCCGCTGATCGACCTCCGGAGCCGGGAGCCCCGCGCCCGCGGGAATGGCGGCCTGCGGCCGCGCGCCGATGGCCGTCGGGCCGAGCGCGAGTCGGGGATCGGTGCGGCCCGCTTCCGCGGGGACGGCGGCTGTGGCCTGGCCGGATGTCGTTCCGCTTTCGTCCGGCGGCAGCTCACGGGCTTCCTCGCGCGGGCGCTCGTCGGGCCGCGTCGCCTGTCGCGGAGCGGCCGCGGCGGCCGCGGGACGGGCCCCCGCAGGCCGCGGCGTGGTCGGAACCGGCGCCTGGCCGGCGCGGAAGGCCTCCCCCCGCGGCAGGTCGGCCGGCGCGTCCGGCTGGGCGGCACGGCGATCGGCGTCGGAGACGTTCGGGGTGGGAGTCTCGGGCTTCGCGTCGGGGCCCTCCTGCGGATCGACCAACCGGAAGGCGATCGGCTCGGGGGGCGGCGCGACCGCCGCGCCGCTGTCGGCGGCCAGCGGGCTCCACCGCTCCCACAGCGGCGCCACGAGCGCCGCGTGGACGAGGAGCGAAATTGCCAGCGCGATGCGGGAAACACGGTCGTCGAGCATTCCCATCCTGATGGGACGAAGGGTGGAGAAACTCCGTTAAACCGTTGGAATATAGCTCTCTTACCCGCTCCCCCCACCCGCGGTTCGCAGGCCATGGGACACGCGCGGAGGGGTAGCGGAGAGGGATGGATGAAGCGTGACGGCGGACCGGAGGGTCCGGCGAAGTCAGAAACGGTCCAGGCCCTTGGTTCGGAGGGCGCTCAAAACGGTCCGGATGCGAGGCGCGCGACGAGAGGATTCCGAGGCGTAGTGAGAACTACGCCGCAGGAAGACGCGAGGAGCGGAACGAAGCAGACGGGCCGTTTTCAGCGCCCGACCCTCAGCGCCCGACCCTCAGCGCCCGACCAGCTGGTGGAGGCGCAGGATCGCCCGCTGCGACCGCAGAGAGTTCGTCGCGCCCGTCAGCAGCGTCGCGAGGTCGGCCGAGAGCATGACGAGGAGCGAGACCCCGAACCAGACCTTGACCGCCGGCTCCTGGACGAGCGCGAACATGCCCATGGTGGCGAGGTGGGGACCGGTGAAGAGCCAGGCGCCCCACGCCAGCACAGCCGGGCGCGCCCACGTGGACGCTTTCCAGCGTTCCCGACGAGCCGGGCCGATGGCCGAGGCGAGCGCCAGGAACGGAGCCGCGGCGAAGACCATCGCGAGCGCGTAGACCGCCGTGACCGGCAGCGCAACCCACTCCCGCCAGGACGTCTCGCGCACCTCATCCTCGCCGCGGCGCCCGTAGGCCCGCACCTGATCGGCGTCGAACCGGCGGAAGTTCCGCATCGCGTAGTCCCGTGCGGCGTTCAGCTCCTGGATGCGTCCGGTCGCGTTCCGTCGGGCCTGTTCATCCGACGCGAACCGGTCGGGGTGGGTGAGCATGGCCCGCCGGCGATACGCGCGATGGATGTCGTCCAGGTGGATCGGCGGGAACAGACCGAGTCGCTGGAGCGCGTGGCGGTACGCCATCTCGTCGTAGCCGTCACGACTCCGCGCCAGGGTCGGTCGCGAGCTCACACAGATTCGGGATCGGCGACTCCGCCGGGCTCGACGGACGCCTCGACGGGTTCGCGAGCGAGGGCCGCGTCGAGGTTCTCGGACACGGGCTCCTTCTCCTGTGGCTCGTCCGCGTTCGAGTCGGCCGCCACCACGCCCGCGCCGTCCTCCCCCACGCCGTCCGGCATGTCGAGGAAGTAGGAGGCGCAAGCGCCCTGGAGCAGGGCCTCGGTGAATATCGGCTCGGCGTCGACGAAGCGCGCGTAATCGCAGAGGTGGTCGACCACGTCTCGAGGATGGCAGGAGCGCGGCGTGATCCCGAGTCGGGCGTAGAACCGCTCATAGATCCAGTCCACCGCGGAGTCGCTATAGACGATCTGACGGGAGACACACACGCGGCGGAAGATCTTCCGATAGTCCTCCCGGCTGGGGCTCGGCACGAAGATCTTGTAGTGGATCCGGCGCAGGAACGCCTCGTCGACGAGATCGAGCGGATCGAGGTTGGTGGCGAAGATGAGCAGCGAGTCGAACGGCACCGGGAACTTGTGTCCGGTGTGGAGGGTGAGGAAGTCCATCCGCTTCTCGAGTGGCACGATCCAGCGGTTGAGGAGATCTCGCGGTCGGACCCGCTGGCGCCCGAAGTCGTCGATGATCAGCACGCCTCCGTTGGCCTTCACCTGGAACGGTGCCTGATACACCTTGCTGTGGGAATCGTACTGAAGATCGAGCTGGTCCAGCGTCAACTCCCCGCCCGTGAAGACGACCGGCCGCCGGACGCGGGCGAACCGCCGATCGAACGCGTGCACCGGCTCCAGCCACTCTTCTTGCGCGTTTCCGTTCACCCGCCCTTCGGGCAGGGCGTGATGGTGGACGGGATCGTAAACGACCATGACGTGGCCGTCGACATCCACCGCATAAGGCACGAAGAGCTCTCCGCCCATCATCCGCGCGATCGATTCGGCGAGATTCGTCTTGCCGTTTCCCGAGTCGCCGTAGAGGAACATCGACTTGGCCGAATTGATCGCCGGACCGAGCTGGTCGAGGAACTCGGGGGCGAGCACCAGATGACTGAAGCCGACCTCAATGCCCTCGCGGCTGATGCTCACTCCCTTGATCGACTGCCTCTCCACCCATTCGCGATACGTGGCGAGCGGGATCGGTGCCGGCCCGACGTAATGGTTCGAGTCCATCGCCTCGCGGGCTCGCTCGCGGCCCTTGCCGGTGAGGTCGAACGTATACCCCCCACGCCCATGACCCTTTGCGGCTCGCACCTCCAGCAACTGCCGCTGCT